>ENA-OQIZ01000905-OQIZ01000905.1-human-gut-metagenome-genome-assembly--contig:-NODE-905-length-12990-cov-26.786286_pt1 | contig 12990 bp, 11 predicted proteins | sample MGYA00242593_ERZ504758 | MGnify/ENA primary metagenome ERZ504758 (study PRJEB26092, sample SAMD00036364) | human gut metagenome | host: Homo sapiens | study: EMG produced TPA metagenomics assembly of...
CGCGAACGAATGGAGCACGCGCCGCTACCTCGACATGTCCCGGCTCGATGACAACCTGCAGGAAGCGAACTGATCATCGTCCCATGGACGGGCACGACCCTAAGTGCGCAAACCTTCGGGCACTACCCAATGTTATCGAGAAGAGCTTCACCCTTTCCCATTATAGAGGGACAAGACGTAAAAGCTGCGGATGCCGGATTCTAATTTCCGTCTACAAGTGGCATATGAAGCCGTTCGCCACCAAGTGTAGATCTGTGATTTGCATTGATTTTGGGAGCTTCTACTGCGCACCAGGTTTTCCGCTGCGACGCGCACATTTGATCATAATACGGATATCTTCATCACCGGGGATTGGAAGCTCCCATGGTGATGATCGACTTCAGCATATTCCTGTTGTTCGACCGTCGACGCGGACATTGGTTCGATTTGCTATGGAATAAGGCATCCAGCCGAAAGCACAATCATTCGTGCATGCCGATGGCAGATTCGTCTGGTACTCAAGCCCGTTGAAAAATGGTGAACAACTATTCATAGCAAAGCCCCGCGCGACCGACGTCTAGGAGTCGCGCGGGGCTTTGGTTGCGCAAACTGTTGTAAGGGCAGTGCAGATGAATAGTCGGAATCCGCTGAGAATCAGTTGCGTCAGTTCTTCTGATTCGGCATGAGCATGATCTCGCCGTCGGCGAGGCCCTTCAAATGCTGACCATAGGGGCTCTTGCCATAGCGTTCCGCGGACTCCATGAGCTGCTCGCGCGTGATTCAGCCGTTCTCGTAGGCGATCTCCTCCACGATCGCGACGGGCAGGCCCTGTGCGCGCTGTACGGTGCGCACGCCCCCCCCATCAACGAGCTCTCCCCGACGCAAGCACACAAACTCATGGAAGAGCAAAACGTGTCAGGTTCGACGCAAGTCACACTGCCCTCAGCCCTAACTTTGCTTGGATTCTGCGCCCCTGACAGGATACAGCGCAACATTCTGAGCAATTAACTCATTGCTCATCACCTTGCCGAAATCAGTCCATGGCCACACTGCAAAAGGTGAGGCATCGTCAGATCCATAGTCTTGAGAAATAATTTCCTTAACTATGCTCCGGGGATCATCGCCCCGCTCAAGCCGATCCTGATCTGCGTCATCAGTGAGATAAAGTTCATAACGACGCCTGCCCTCATGAATCTCCCTGCGCCACCTTGCAAACGGGATTTTATAGCCTGTGTGTGTGATTGAATTATCAATCAAATCCTGCGGATCCGAATAGCCTAGTCCGAAAACATGCGGGTAAACCCTATCCAGCCCACATTTCTTAAACGCATGGTTGAATGCATTGTCGAATGTCGGATAAGTCCGTGGAATCTCAATGAACTGGATCCCCGCAGCAAGTAGACTGAGAGCAGATCGACTCACGATTTCACGTTTCATTTGTGTCTTGGTAGGCATACCCAATCTTCCTTTCCTAAGCAAAGCCATTGCTGCAGAGCCATAGACGTTATCATGAGACACTGCTCTCAGACTCAAAGGAAACGTTTCAGCCAATCAGGAAGATTGGAACTCCCAACAGACCAAGAATCTTGTTCCTCTTCATCTTCCCCCCAAGTATTCTCTTTACCATCAAAGAATTTCTGACGATGACATTTGACTTTTGTAACCTCGTCTCCTTCCAATCGATACTCATTCCAATAGTGGTTATGCTTTCCCCGTCCACTCCAACTCCGGGTTCGATAAATTAATACCATTTTAATCCTCCTCGTCGAGAAATATTCATTTAAGTTTAATTGAGCATATAGCAGCTCATCGATCAGCAATGACCGGTGAGCTGCATTTCGTTGTTCGCTAATTAGATGCTTCCATAAATTGTCGATAGGTTAGAATATTTTCTTTGCCGGCTAGTTTTACCAAAAAAGTTCTGAATGAGGAATCTATCGGCACGGTGACGAAAAAGAACAACCGCTTTTTTGGCCTTGAACAACAAACATAGAAAAGATTCCGGTTTCGCTCATACGATGCTTCTTTGCCTTTAGGAATAGAAGCATGACCTGTTATCATTGGCGCATAGGTTTCAAATTGGTACTGGTTCCATCCCTTGCTGATAACAAAAACAACATTATCGTATTCTTCGCCCTTTACGCCATGTTCTGTTGAAAATTGTGCGTCTGGATATAGAAAATCCCTAACAGCAATAAATTGTGCATAATCTAGCTGTAAAAACTGCTGAATTGTGGCCTTTGATGCATACATTGTTTCTGGAGCATCCATATAAAGTCGGTACCATCCATCCACTTTAGGCGGAATGGGTATCAGTTGACTATCAATGATAGTCTTCAAAACATCAATAGCTTTTTGTGTGCGAACTTCTGTTAGTTGCTCATACAGCATTTTCCATTTGGTTTTTTCGGATTTTTTTGCAATTGGATACCGCTTGATTCCGAGCGTGTCAAAAAGCAACTGGGTGTTCGAAGTATCAAGCGCATGATATATCGATTCTATCGTATCAGCAAAGAAAATAAGAAAAGGATCTTCCTTGTTGCGCAACGCATCATTCAGTATATCCAAAAGTTGCTCGTAGCCTTGTTGAGAAGCAAGAACTTTGTGCGTAATCATCAGAACTTTAAGATCTTCATCAGCAGGTGTGTTCTGCTCAATTTTTGTTACGATAGTGTTCAGTCTTGCCTTAAACTCGGCAGCCGGCAATTCATTTTTGAAATTACGTTCTGTGCGACGAGCTCCCGAATAATCATCACACGTAATCACTAAAACTTCACCGTCAAATCCATCAATGGCTGATTTTTGCGGCAATTCAGGACGGATATTATTTAAAAGTTGAACAATCTTTGGCGCAGATCGGAAATTTGATCCCTTCTTTATTACCTCGATTTTTTCGTGTTCAATTTCTCCACAGGCTTTGTTTGACTGATAGATGGTTTGCCAAGCATCGCCGAAAAAGCCGAACTGCGGTCCAGCACTTTTTGCTATGAAAAAATTAATAAAGCGATCAATAATCGGCTTATAGGAGTCCTGATATTCATCAATCAATATCAAAGGGTATTTATCTGCAAATACCCGACGAAATTTAGCGTTATCAAGAAGTTGGCAGAAGAGCTTTAGAACGTCGTCATGATAGAGGTACTGAACACCATTTTCCTTGTAGCGATACCCCAAAGTATATGCAACTTCGGTGACCTGATTAAAGTCACCTTCGTCTGGCAGATAATCGGGATTTGTTGTGACAGCTTCGATTAAAACACTCTGATACTGTTTGATTGCATTCCATGCAAACGAGTGAACTGTAGAGGGAAGAATAAATGAATCTTTTGCAAGTCTTTCTGCAATTACATCCACAGCCGCATTTGTATATGTAATACAGATCACATTTTGTTTCTTTCGGCTATAGGCAGACCATTTATTTGCTTGTATCCATTCAATAACTCGATTCAGAGAGTACGTTTTTCCAGAACCCGCACCAGCTTCAACACGGAAACTGTGTCCTGATTTAAGCGCTTCGATAATCCGTGCATCAACCTTATCGGCTTCTGCTTTTGCAAGACCATAATTTACGCCAATACACTCTTTACTCATGAACTGGCCCTTCCTTACTCAAGAACTCTTTGGTCATTTAGCCATTTTAACCCGGATTTTATGTAATCAGGAACGCAATAATCAGAGTATTTGTAAATTAAATCAAGTGCAAAATCCGTTTTACTTTTACCTTTAAATTCAAGCTCATCCTCGCTTATTTTATCACTTAAATTATAATGCTTTCGATTGACATTGCGTATGGCTTCTTCCAAAGAATGTCCACACAATCCATTTTCAGTAGTTTGGAACTCGATATGGCATTTCCCTCTGGTTTTGTCATCTGCTGTTATAGCTTTAATCTCCGAAAGGTTGATTTTTGAAGTATTATTCTCAGAAATCCCCTTATTTCTACGAACCCACCATTTTATTGTTTCGTTAGACGTAGTTTCCCCTTGACTAACAACAACGGATTTTTCTACCGCCTTCCCATTTTTTCCTTTACTGTTTGCTACAGAGTCCAAATCCGTAAGGATTAGGCACGGTACTCCTAAAAAATCAATAAATGGAATGAATTTATGTGCATAAGCTCCACCGATTTCAATTAAGGCATAATACTGCGCAGATAAAGGATATTTACAGTGACTAAACTCTCCAGATTTTTCGCATTTCTCAATCATGTCAGGCAATAGCAACCGTTCGGATGCTCCCTCAACAAAAATGGCTTTATCGGCAAAGAACAAATCGCATTTGGTCAGGGTTAAATACTTCCGAATAAAATCTACATTATTAGGATGGTCTTGAGCAAAGGTGTTCAAGTTTTTGTAAATTACACCGGTATTAGACTTTTGTGTATACCGAACTTTTGAAAACTCCATAGTATTAGCTATATGAGCGGAATGCGAGGTTAGGAAAGTTTGAATTTTCACATCAGAGAGCTTGCCAAGAAACTTTTCCAAATACGCAGCGAAAGCCGTCTGCATTTGTGGATGCATGTGAGATTCAGGCTCCTCAATAAAGAGAAGTGGCACACATGCAACACCACGTTTCTCAATATCCTTGGCAAATGCAGCAAGGAGGAACTCCATTTTGATCAGATTTTTGTAACCAAGACCATTATGAGAACTCGGCAAACTTTCGTTTGCTGTGCCGGATATATAAGACAGCTTAGTCTGATTCTTGATCTGATCGTCGATGCTGAGCCGCGTTGTAACTCCGAGCTTTAATTCCTCTATGTTGGGATAACCAAAACCAATAGAATTGTTTACAACAGAACTTAGGATTTCATCACTCTGTTTTTGAACGTCTTTATTGGCTTTTTCCACTATTAAGCGTAATCGTTTTATTTCTGTGGCAACATCTGGATCCAGTTCCGCTTCGCTTGTATCAAAGAAGCCGGAGATTAATAATCCGAGAGAACTATTATGTGCGTCATCTTCGCCAAGAACTCGTTCAGCAGGAATTGCATGGAATGGGAACAGATCATATAATTCCTTTTGACTTTTTACCTGTTTGTCTTCTGGATTATTCGGATTGATGGCATATACGGTTAATCCAAACAATTTGCCGAAATTATCAGCAAGCACTTTATGGGCTTCTTCGCTCGGCGAATAGGCACCATCCTTATAATAGCTGCTTTCCAAGAGCGACCACAGGGTTTTTTCGTCAGTTTTTAGGCGATACTCTGCACGAATTAGAGCAGTTGTTGTGTCCACATCAACATCGATGATAAATGGCGACAATGCTCCCAAATTATCATCTAGATCATCCAACGAATAGTCCACCAGGAAGTCTATAGAGATAATTTCAATATGCTTACAAAGGTCTTCATAAGTGAGCTTTTTCTCCATGAACAGAGCGATTTTTGTGTAGAAATCTTTTCTTCTTAATAGTGGATAGTCATCGAAAGATACGGCTTCTCCATTCAATACCTTTCCAATGCACGAAAAACAGGATGTTTTGGCTGTGTTGTTTCTGCCTACAATTAAGGTTGTTCTAGAATCGACTTCCAATTCAGCATCAATAAGCAATCTGTAGTTTTTAATTTTTATCTTTGATAATTGCATATATATCTCCATTTTTTATCTGTAGTAATATGAAGTGGCCTATTTTTTCCCGTCTTTATAGTGAGGCAGCCTGCGCCGCTTGGTTTGCATAATACTCGGTTTCCACCGCCTGCGGTGTCCTGTAGCCCAGTGACTGGTGGAACCGCTTCGAGTTCTACCACGAGACCCACCGGAACGTCGTCAGCTTCAGATCCGAAAGATCCGAGAACGGCACACATCGCCAAATTAGCATGGTCTTGTACACGCCATTGACGGACTCGGCCATGACGTTGTCGTACGAATTGTATTTCGGCAAATCGAGATGGACGCTTGGGAGCGGTGACGTTTTGTTGGACTCGTCATTGATTCCATCATCGCCAATCATGCCACAAGACCGAGCCTGCGTCGACGGTCCATGATGCTCATGCCGAACTCCGTCTTGATCCGCCTGTCCTGATATCAGACCATGTACTCGTCCAGCATGCCGATGAGCCCGTCCAACGAGACGCCCGCGAAACCGCGCTTGTGGAAGAACTCCTGCCTGGGACGGCCGAAGAACCCCTCCACGGCGGCGCTGTCCGGAGAACAGACTTTCGCGCTCATGGAATGTGACAAATCGTGTTCCTTGCGGATGCGGATCCATTCCGGCCATCGGTAGTGGCAGCCACGGTCACTGTGGATGCCGGGATTCTCCCCGTCCTTGGGTAGTGCCCGAATTTCTGTGCACTTTGTGATTTGAGTTTCTTGGAAGAGGACATGGCCCGTGCCGGGTACGATTTGCAGTCGCTGACACTAGAAAACCGCGATCGGAAAGAGGCAGAGGCCATGTCCAAGGAAATCATACAGTTCGACGACGCCATGTTCGAGACAAAGCTCGACGCCATGGTGTGTGACAAGGTCGAGCATCGCGTTCAATAGTTCGGTGACCTTTTCGGTGATCAGCCGGTCGAGCCTGGTCTCGAGCAGGTTCTGGTCGATCTGTATGATGTTCGAGGGTCTTGGTTCCGTCTCCTGGCTTCCAATCGCGGTTTTTTGTTTTGGCGAATGAAAATCGTACACAGGACGCGGGCCATGCCCTCTTACGTCAGGGCCGGGATCCGAAAGTGCGCAAGAATTCGGGCGTTATCAACACGATGATGCCAGATGATGACGTTCCTGAGGCACCAATAATACTGGCGATTACGGTTCCTCCAAGAGAAATCCGTACGGCCAACACTCGAGTTGGCCGTACGGATTTCTGGTATGCGAATTGTCGCAGAGACGTTGAAAGGCGGATGACCAAGGCAATCCGCTACGAAGCCCCACCCTTTGTCAGTTCTTTTGGTTGGGTACGAGCATGATTTCGCCGTCGGCGATGCCCTTCAAATGCTGCCCGTAGGGGCTCTTGCCGTAACGCTCAGCGGACTCCATGAGCTGGTCGCGCGTAATCCAGCCGTTCTCGTAGGCGATCTCCTCCACGATCGCGATCGGCAGACCCTGCGCACGCTGCACGGTGCGCACGAACTCCCCCGCCTCGAACAGAGAGTCCATCGTGCCCGTGTCCAGCCACGCATAGCCTCGGCCCAGCGTACGCACGTTCAGCATGCCCGCGTCCAGGTACATGCGGTTCAGGTCTGTGATCTCCAGCTCACCTCGCGCTGAGGGTCTGACCCGCTTGGCGTACTCGACCACGTGCTCGTCGTAGAAGTACAGGCCGGTCACCGCGTAATGCGACTTCGGATGCGCCGGCTTCTCCTCGATGGACACGGCCTTCTTGTCCTCGTCGAACTCGACCACGCCATAACGCTCCGGATCGTCCACGTAATAGCCGAACACGCTCGCACCTTCACCGGACTCGGCCTTCGCCACGGCCTTGCGTAAGGTCGCGCCCAGCCCGTTGCCGTAGAAGATGTTGTCGCCCAGCACCAGCGCACACGGCTCGCCCGCGATGAACTCCTCGCCCAGCAGGAACGCCTGTGCCAGCCCGTCCGGGGACGGCTGCACCTTGTAGGAAAAGCGCACGCCGTAATGCGAGCCGTCGCCTAGGAGCCGTTCGAAGTTCGGCAGGTCCTTCGGCGTGCTGATGATCAGGATGTCGCGGATCCCAGCCATCATCAGCACGCTGAGCGGATAGTAGATCATCGGCTTGTCGTACACCGGCAGCAGCTGCTTCGACGTGACCGTGGTCAACGGGTACAGTCTCGTGCCCGAACCGCCAGCAAGAATAATGCCCTTCATTATGAAAGATTCCCTTCTCTGCGGTTTATAAAAACCTAATTACACAAGTCTCGGGCGGTTTCGCTGAGGAAACCGCCCGAGACAAATCTGTTACTTCTTGAGTTCCTTGGTGACGTATGCCTTCAGAGACCCCTCCCAGTCCGGCACGTCCAGGCCCGTGGCCTCGATCTTGGCCAGATCCAGCGCGGAATACGTCGGACGCGGGCTCACCGGCGCCTTCGCGTTCGCGAAATACTCCGCGGTCGAGATCGGGCGCACCTTGTCGCCGTTGCCGTTCGACAGGTCGAATACCGTGCGCGCGATGTCCGCCCAACTCTTCACAGCCCCGGAACCGGTCAAGTCGTACGTGCCGTACGCAGCACCATTGTCGAGCAGGTGGAAGATCGCCTCGGCCATGTCGCGCGTGAACGTGAGGCGGCCGTACTGGTCGTCCACCACCGTCACCTCCGGCAATTCGCCCTTCGCGACCCGGTCGGACAGGCCCATCATGGTCTTCACGAAATTACGGCCCTCGCCGATCACCCAGCTTGAACGCAGGATGTAATGACGCGGCGCGTTCGCGACCGCGATGTCGCCCGCGGCCTTCGACTGCCCGTACACGCCCAACGGGGCGAACGCCTCCGCCTCGTCATGCAGTTCGCGCGACCCGTCGAACACGTAGTCCGAGCTCACGTGCACGAGCGTGATGTTGTGCTCGCGCGCCACACGGGCCAAAAGGGCGGGCCCCTGCGCGTTCGCCTTCCAGGCGAGGGCGCGGCCATCCGGGGTCTCGGCCTTGTCGACCGCGGTGTACGCGCCCGCGTTGATGATCGTGCCGTACAGGCTCCAGTCGAATTGGTCGTACTGGGCGGGGTCGGAGAAGTCGAACGTGTCGATGTCGTTGAACTCGAAACCCTCCAAACCATGCGCGTCCACGTAGTCGCGAATCGCACGGCCCAACTGTCCGTTGCAGCCCGTCACCATCGTGCGGCGCGGCGCCATCGGCTTCGCGTCCTTCAGCATCGGATGATGCAGATCAGCCTCGGACCTTTCGGCCTCGTCCAACGGAATCGGCCACTGGATATTCAGGTCCGGGTCGGCGAGGTTCACGAACGTGTACGTCTTCTTCTGCTCCAACGACCAGTGCGCGTTCACGAGATACGTGTACACGGTGCCGTCCTCCAATGCCTGGAAGCTGTTGCCCACGCCGCGCGGCACGTAGATCGCCTTCGACGGGTCCAATACGGTCGTGTACACCTGGCCGAAGCTCTCGCCCGGACGCAGGTCCACCCACGCGCCGAACACGCTGCCGGCCGCGATGCTGATGTACTTGTCCCACGGCTCCGCGTGGATGCCACGCGTCACGCCCTTCTTCGCGTTGTAGCTGATGTTGTTCTGCACCGGCCCGAAATCAGGCAGGCCCAGGTCCGTCTGCTTCGCGCGCTGCCAGTTCTCCTTGAACCAGCCACGGTTGTCGCCATGCACCGGCAGGTCGAACACGACCAGGCCGGGAATGTTCGTCTCCACAGCCCTCAGATCCTTCTCGAAATCCATCACTCACTCCATCCTCAAAAAACATCAAAACACAGGCGGAAACCGGCATGCCCGGACCCGCGTCCCCCACGCGGACGGACGAGGAAAGGGAGCATGATCCGATTCCCCCGCCCGTCCACGCGGTCCGGGCCTCACTGGCCCTGCCGCTTGTAACGCTCCTCGGTCGCGGCCTTGGCCGGCTCCCACCACGCGCGGTTCTCGGTGTACCATTCGATCGTCTGCGCGAGGCCCGATTCGAAGTCCGTGTGCCTCGGCGTCCAGCCGAGCTCGGTGCGCAGCTTGGTCGAGTCGATCGCGTAACGGCGGTCGTGGCCCGGACGGTCCTTCACCCAGTCGAACGCGTCCTCGTCCTGTCCCATCATCCTCAGGATCATGCGCAGAACGGTGATGTTGTTCTTTTCACCGTCCGCGCCGATCAGATACGTCTCGCCGACACGGCCCTTCGTCAGAATCGTCCACACGCCCGAGCTGTGGTCCTCGGTGTGGATCCAGTCGCGCACGTTCTCGCCTTTGCCGTACAGTTTCGGACGCTGCCCGTCCAGGATGTTCGTGATCTGACGCGGGATGAACTTCTCCACATGCTGGTACGGACCGTAATTGTTCGAACAGTTCGAAATCGTCGCGCGGATCCCGTACGTGCGCGTCCACGCGCGCACCAGCATGTCCGAGGCAGCCTTCGTGGACGAGTACGGCGAGCTCGGATGGTACGGCGTATGCTCCGTGAACTTCGCCGGATCATCCAACGCGAGATCCCCGTACACCTCGTCAGTGCTCACATGATGGTAACGGATGCCGTACTTGCGCACCGCCTCGAGCAGGCGGAACGTGCCCTCCACATTCGTCCTGAGGAACGGTTCCGGATCCGCGATGGAATTGTCGTTATGCGACTCGGCCGCGTAATGCACGATCGCGTCATGACCAGGCACGATACGGTCCAACAGGTCCGCGTCGCAGATATCACCCACGACCAGTTCCACGCGGTCCTCGGGAAGGCCCGCGATGTTCTCCGGATTGCCCGCGTACGTGAGCTTGTCCAACACGGTCACGTGCACGTCGGGATGATGGTCCACCACGTAGTGCACGAAGTTCGACCCGATGAAACCACAACCACCGGTCACGATAATGTTCTTGGGAGTAAACGTCTCTTCAGTCATATCACCAACTCTACCGCTTGCACTACCCCTCTTTCTTGACAGCTTTCACTTCAGCACGTCAAAACCACGAAGATGCTTTGCGCATGCAAGCATAGGTTTCCCAAAAAGTACTCTCTATACAAAATAAGGATTTCTTCTTTTACCGCACAAAAATATTATTATTTACATTAAAAAACACTTGAGAAATTATCATTCCACGAATGAATGCCATATCGCCATACTATAAACAAATAATTTTGACAAAAAGAGACAAGTTTTTTACAAAATACGACAGCACAATCATTTTTATCTAAAACTTGCATCAACCGAAAATCGTGATTTATCACCCCATTCACAATCATGCCAGAGAACGCTTTCTTCCACAGGAACACTTTTCTACTTGTCAAATAAGTAGCCTTACCTCCGCTTAATTAAAGAGTCTCATTTGTGACCACAAGCACACCAAACCGATGTTCCCCTATGTACTCCGACCATTCCAAACCGTCACCAATGACGCCAACTACTAGGCACAACAGCAGGCATGATCTCTAATTTATTAAATTAGGCGTCACAGATAACCAGCCTCTAAACAAGTCAACAATCATAGGGGGCATTATCCTTGTCTGTTCCGCATGCTTGGATGCTTTACGTCAGATTCACGCTAGCCTCTAAACTGCTAGAGGGGGGACACCGATGGATATAAGCAGATTGTGCGGCTCTATTTTGTCTGTACCAACATACAGACAAGTTCAGCAAGGCAAGACCCCCTCATCAGCAAAGCTTTGCTCACATTTCACCACTGTCAAAATACATAAAATATCAAATTCAAAGAAACATTACTCGAACTCATAAAAAAAGTCACCAGGAAGTGCTTATGACTTTAAACTATCGGAAACTCGCAAGTAACGCCCTTGCTGCATTCTTTGCCCAAGGCATCAGCATGCTAATCAGTGCAATGACTTCTATCTTTGTCCCAAAGATCATGGGGGTTGAAGATTTCGGCTATTGGCAACTTTTCATGTTCTATGCAAGTTATGTGGGTTTTTTCCATCTCGGCATTAACGATGGAGTATATCTCGAGCAGGGGGGAAAAACACGATCTGAAATCAACAAGAAAGAGATAGCGTCAGAATTCCGTTTTTCCATTGTCTACCAATCTGCGTTTGCGCTAATTCTGGTTTTTGTTGGACAACATGCAATTGAATCTCCATCTAGGGCATTCGTCATTACTGCAACAGCGCTATTTCTTCTTTTAAACAATTTATCAAGTTTTCTTGGCTTTTTACTTCAATCAATGAATGAAATAAAGAAATATTCAATTTCTATCTTAGTAGATAGGTTGATTTTTCTTATCCCACTTTTTATTTTTCTTATAATTCGATGCGCTGATTTTAAATTATATATATTAGCTTATGCATGCTCAAAAACTTGTTGCCTACTGTATTGTATCTATAATCTGCGGGACATTATATTCGCAAAAGCACTCCCATTCAAACAGACTTTATCTCTGTCGGCAAAGAGCATACGCGTTGGATTCAAACTGACCATCGCAAACGTTTCGAGCATGCTAATTATAGGTATTGCACGCGCACTGGTCGATATGGAATGGGGGATCAAAGACTTTGGCCAGGTTTCTTTTGCATTATCCCTCGTCACGTTCTTTCTCACTTTCGTATCTCAAGCAAGCCTTGTTCTGTTTCCAGCCTTAAGAACAATAGACAAAAAAGAACTTGTTCACCTTTACTCATCAATAAAAATATTCATGAGCTATTTTTTCCCATTCGCATATCTTATATTTTTCCCCATTGCATGGATAATGCGTCTTTGGTTACCTCAGTATTCTATAGCCTTTTCATATCTTGCTATTCTCATGCCAATATGTGTATTTGATACTAAAATGGATATTTGCTGTACTACATATATGAAAGTAATGAGAATGGAAAAACAGTTGCTTATTCTCAATCTTTCGTCTGTATGTATAAGCGCAATAGGATGTTATTTTGTCGCAAAAGTATTTCATTCGATAAATGGCATCCTGATTGTCGCAGTATCTGTTGTGATATTGCGATCTATCATTGCCGAAATGCTTGTTAATCTACGATTAAATGTTACAAGCGATATCATCACATTATTCGAATTGTTTGTAACAGTTATATATATTATGTTATCTTTTGCTCCAACTCACATTTTCGCTGCAGGTACATTTATTCTTATTTCAGCATATGCAATTGGATTTAGACGATTCTTCTCAATGTTTATAAATTCCATCAAAAAGCATTTCATAAAAACTAACTAAGACCAATAAACAGCAATGGCTGCGGGTTTGGTAGTGCCCGAAAAGTTGCGCACTTTGGATCATGGCCATCCATGGAGCGATGATCAGTTCGCTTCCACGAGGTTGTCATCGAACCGGGACATGTCGAGGTAGCGGCGGGTCGACCATTCGTTCGCGGTGACGTACCGGATGCGCGCGCAGACGAGCATGAGCGCGCTGTTCCCGTCGGGGAAGCCGCCCACGACGCGCGTGCGCCGGCGGATCTCCCTGTTCAACCGCT
>ENA-OQIZ01000911-OQIZ01000911.1-human-gut-metagenome-genome-assembly--contig:-NODE-911-length-12914-cov-3.425432_pt1 | contig 12914 bp, 10 predicted proteins | sample MGYA00242593_ERZ504758 | MGnify/ENA primary metagenome ERZ504758 (study PRJEB26092, sample SAMD00036364) | human gut metagenome | host: Homo sapiens | study: EMG produced TPA metagenomics assembly of...
TGACAACTTGGGATCGGTTTTTGAAGTCAAAGGCGTTGTCGGCGTAGGCGGCGTGCGCAAGCAGCTGGCCCGCGGCGGTCAGCTCGTCGATGTCGTCGAGCACGTCGCTGATGTCGGCGGCGGTCACATCGGCGCGGTCCGCGTACTTTTTGGCGAGGGCTGCAGCAGCCTGCTCCCGGCTGCTGCCTTGGTCGATCAGGGCGATGGCGTCATAGGCGACGTCATCCACCGCATGCACGCTGCCGCTGTAGACATCCAGCACAATGTTGTAACCGCTTAATTTGTATTGATGGATCATGGTTTTCTCCGTTTTGTTATGGTGCAATGCGGCGGACGGCCACGGGCGGATATGGAATCCGCCCCTACGGCATTCCCCTTGTAGGGGCGCATTCTATATGCGCCCGCCGCACCCCTTTGTATCATAGAAAATGCCGGGCTGCCACACGGCATCCCGGCATCAAAGCCAGCAAAAATTACTTGTCGGTCTTCTCGCAAGGCTGGTTGGCAATGCCGCAGCTGGTCTTGCAGGCGCTCTGGCAGGAAGTCTGGCACTCGCCGCAGCCGCCGTTCAGCAGGCTCTTAGCCATGTCGCGGGTCTCGAGAGTCTGGATGTGCTTCATAAAACAGTCACCCCTTTATACATTTTAGAATTATTATTATTGTACACGGAAATCCTGGGTTTGTCAATAGGGGCGGAGGGAAAACAACAGACAGCGGGAGGCCTGTCGGCCCCCCTTTACAACAAAACCGCAATCTCCTCCGCCCCGCTGCCGCCCGTATGCTTCAGCGCGGTTCCGGCCTGCTCCAATGCACGGCAGGCCGTCACCAGCTCTGCCGTCACTTCCTCCCCCGGTGCCACCAGCGGCACGCCGGGGGGATAGGCCCAGAGATACTCCGCGGCGGTCTCCCCCACCGCGTCCCGCATCCTTACGGCCCGCGCGGGGCGCAGCAGCGCCTCGGCAATCGTGCAGCGGGCCGCGCCGGGGGCGGGCAGAATATGCCGCGGGGCCGCGGGCGGGGCCGCCGTTTTGTCCCAGGCGTGCAGCACATCGGCCAGCCGTTCCAGCGCGTCGTCGTCGTCGCAGGGGCTGGTCATGGCCAGCACGTTCGGGCCGCAGACCATCTCGGGCTCAAAGCCGTCGGCCCGCAGGTACGCCGCCCCCGCCGCGCCGATTTGCAGCAAAATTTTACCGCTGTCATGCGCAAAAAAGTCAGAGTGCGCCGTCAGTGCGTCCGCGCCGCAGCACAGTATTTTTGTATTTTTCAGATCCCGCACCGCCGCGTCAAAGGCATCCAGCCGGGCGCGCCACGCGGCAAAGGCGGCCTCTCCCTCGTCGGCCAGCCAGCGGGTGCAGCCGTCCAGACTGACCATGAGCGGGTAGCTCGGTGAGCTCGTCTCGAACACGTCCAGCTGGCGCTCGACCCCGGCAGGGTCGGCCAAATCGCCGTTCAGCTGCAAAAACGCGGTCTGGGTCAAGCTGGGCAGCGTCTTGTGGGCGCTCTGCACGACCAGATCGGCCCCTGCGGCTACGGCCCCGCCGCGCCAGCCGTACCGGGCGGCAAAGGGCAGGTAGTGTGCACCGTGGGCCTCGTCCACCAGCAGCGGCACGCCGCGGGCGTGGCAGATTTCCGCGATAGTACGTATATCGCTCAAAACGCCCTCATAAGTCGGGCTGGTCAGGATCACGCAGCGGGCGTCGGGCGCAGCGTCCAGCGCGGCGGCCACATCGGCGGGGCACACACTGCCGTAGATGCCAAACTGCGGGTCCACGGGCGGCGTGAGCCAGCGGGCCGTCAGCTGCCCCAGCTCCATCGCGTGGTAGACGGCCTTGTGGCAGTTGCGCGCCGCAACGACCGTGCTGCCGAACGGTGCCAGTGCGCGGATGCCCGCCAGCAGGCCGACGGTGGACCCGCCGACGAGGTACCAGCACCGCCGCGCGCCGTACAGCGCCGCCGTGCGGGCCATGGCGTCGGCCAGAATGCCGTCCGCGTCGTGCAGGTCGTCCGCGCCGTCGATCTCGGTCAGGTCCCAGGCATAGCAGCCCAGCCCCGGTGCGGGCGGCACCCGCCGCTTATGCCCGGGCATGTGCAGCGGGTAACGCGCCGCGGAGAGGGTTTCCAATTGTTGTTGCAGCGTTGATTTTGTCATATTTTTATACTTTTTATAAATAAGTGCAAGCTAAAAAGCCTCCCCCTTGAGGGGAGGTGCCCGCGGGGCGGAGGGGTGGGCGGGAGACACACACTTTACAGGTCTACACCCGGCCACCCCTCACCGCCTGCGGGCGGAGCTCCCCTCAAAGGGGAGCCTTTAAGAAATCTCAATTTCCGCCTTACTGCCCGCCCGCGTTTTGGTCACGTGGATCTGTCTCGTCAGGCGGTCCTGCAGCGCCTCGACGTGGGAGATGACGCCGATGAGCTTATCGCCCCCGGCCAGCCCGGCCAGCGTGTCCACGGCCTTTTCCAGGCTGTCGGAGTCCAGCGAGCCGAAGCCCTCGTCGATGAACAGCGTCTCGATGACGACGCCGCCCGCGTTCTGCTGGATCGTGTCGCTGATGCCCAGTGCCAGGCTCAGCGCGGCCATGAAGCTCTCGCCGCCGGACAGGCTGCCCACGGGGCGGGTCTTGCCGGTGTAGGCGTCGAACACGTCGAGGTCCAGCGCGGTCTTGCCGCCGACGGCCTCGCTCTTGCGGCGCAGCAATCGGTACTGGCCGTCGGTCATGCGAGTGAAGCGCAGGTTTGCGGCCTCGACCACGCCGTCAAAATAGAACGCTTGTACGTACTGTTCAAACGGAAGTTTGATTTTTCCGGTCAAATTGCCGTTGATCGTTTTGGACAGATTGTCCCACATGGCACGCTTCTCGCGGGCGGCGGCGCTCTCCCGCATCGTCTTTTGCAGCGCGTCGATGGCGGCGCGGTTCGTGTGCAGACGGTGCACGGCGGCGTCCCGGGCGGCCATGGCGGCAGCGCGGTCCCGGCGCAGGCGGGCCAGCGCGTCCTGCAGCTGGGTCAGTGCGTCGGGGTTGTCGCGCTTGGGCATCGTCTCGCGCATCTGCTGCACGCGGGCGCTGGCGGCAGCGTGCCCGGCCTTGGCGTTGGCGGCGCGGCGGGTGGCCGCAAAGCGCTGCTTTTCCAGGTCTGCCAGCTGGCCGTTCAAAAGGTCGGCCTGCTTGGCCAGGCTGCGGGCGCGGTCCGTCTTTTGCTTCAGCTTCAGGTGGTCGGCCTGCAGGCCGCGCAGACCCTCGGTCAGGCTGGTCTGCTGGGCGGTCAACGCAATTTTCAGCTCGTCGGGCGTCAGCTCGGCGGCGGGCTTGCCGGTGTAGCGGTCCCCGCGGCGCGCGAAAAATCCATCCGCGTCCCGCTGCAAAGCCGCCCGCAGCTCATGCGCGTGGGCGGCGGCGTCACCGGCGGTGCGGCTGGCCGCGGCAGTGCTGCGGCGCTGGGCCGTCAGCGCCTTCTCCCGCTCCTCCAGCTGCTTTTCGGTGATGTGGTCCTTGGGCAGCGCGGCGATCTTCGGGTGCTTGGTGGAGCCGCAGACCGGGCACGGCTTGCCCTTTTGCAGGTCCTTGGCCAGCAGGCCCGCGCGGTTGGCGTTTAATTGGCGCTGCATCGTGCTGTATTCTTCCTCGGCGCTGTCCAGTGCAGCCTGTGCGGCCACATACTCTGCCTGACGCGCGGCGGCGTCCTCGTCGGCCTTGTCGGCGTCCGCCAGATTTTGCAAGAGCTGCCTGCAGTCGGCGGAAAGCCCCTCGGCCAGCTCAATGCGGTGGTCGGTCTTGAGCAGGTCGGCCTCGGCCTGGCTCAGCGCGGCGCGATCCGCCTCGTTTTTGGCAATATTTTCCTTCACATTCGCCGTGCGCTTTTCCAGATCGGTCATAATGAGGTCGGTCTGGTGCTCCACATCGGCGGCGCGCTGCTCCTCGGCCACCAGCCCGGCCAGCTGGCGGCGGCGGGCGGCGCGTTCCTCGGCAATTTTCAGGCCAGCGTCACCGCGGGCGATCTTCTCGTCCAGCTCGTTCATAACGCTGGTCTGTCGTTTTTCGTTGGCGTCGTCGGCCTCCAACAGCATCCTGCCCAGCTCGGCGGCAGCCCCTGCGGCAAACGGGTCGCGCTCGGCCTGCATTTCGGCCAGGTCGGCGGCGGTCTCCTCGTCGGCGCCGTCGCCGATCAGCGTGCCGACGTGCATCAAAAGTACATCTTCCAGACGCTTGCATTCCTCGTCGGCCTTACGGGCGTGCTCGACGGCGGCCTGACCCAGGCGCTGGTGGTCGGCGGTGTCAAAAATGCGGCGCAGGATGGCGGCGCGGTCCGCGGACGGCGCGTTGAGCAGCCGGGTAAAGTCGTTCTGCGCCAGCATCGAAACCTGGGCAAACTGTTTGGCGTCGATGCCCAGCAGCTTGACCACGGCGTCGGTCACAGCTGACGCACCGCTGACCGGCTCGTCCGGCTCACGGATCAGCTCGGCCTTGGCGGGCACCTTGACCATGCCGGTGCCGCGCTTGGCGGCGCGCTGCTGGTCGGGCCAGCGGCGCACGGTGTAGCTGCGCCCGCGGTGGGTAAAGGCCAGCTCGACGCTCGTCTCGGCGTCGGGGGCGGCAAAATCACTGCGCAGCATCGTGGTTTTTCGGTTCTCACCGGAGGTCTCGCCGTAGAGCGCAAACGTGATGGCGTCAAACAGGGCGGTCTTGCCCGCGCCGGTGTCGCCGCCGATCAGAAACAGTCCGCTGCCGCCGAACGCCGAGAAGTCCAGCTCGGTGCGGCCCGCGTAGGGGCCGAAGGCGGTCAGGATCAGCTTTTGGGGTTTCATTCGCTTTTTGACGCCTCCTCGCGCAATCTTTTCACAGCCACGGTCTCCTCCACTGTCAGGGGGCGTCCGTTCATCTTGGTGAAAAAGTCCTGGAACAGCTCGACAAAGGGCTTGCCGCGCACAGCCTGGGTCATGTCCAGCGGGTGCGCGACCTCACCTTGGGGCAGGTAGTCGAGCCGCATGGCGTTGGGATAGGCGGCGCGCAGCTGCGCCATGGCGTCGGGCAGCGGCGTCGGGTCGGTCAGGGTCGCCCAGATGTAGTCCTCGGTGTCGGTTGGCCGGGCGGTCAGCCGGGCCAGCGGGCCGGTCAGGTGGCGCATGGCGCGGCGGGGCGTCAGTGGCAGCTGCTCGATTTTTTCCACGCCGCGCTTGCCGACCCGCACGAGGGTGACGGATTTCTGCATCCCGCACTCGTCCAGATGGTAGCAGAGCGGCGCACCCGCATAGCGCACGGCGTCGATGCCGACGCGCTGGGCGCGGTGGATATGGCCGAGCGCCGCATAGCAGAAGCCCGCAAACCGCGCTGCATCGATGGAATCCACCGTTCCAACGGTCAGGGGCGCGGTCTCGCTGCCGGAGAGCTGCGGCGGGCAGACGCCGGAGACCACCATCTGGTGGGCGACGAGCACCCGGCGCGGGGCGGCGGGCTCACAGACGGCCAGCGCCGCGCCGACGGCGGAGTCGTAGTCGGTGATGTCGGCGTCGGGCAGGTAGTGGCGCACCGTGGCCGCCCGCACAAAGGGCAGCAGCGTGAACTCGATGGGGCCGTGGCGGTCATTGAGTACGACCTGCTTGGGGCAGCCGGTGAAACGCCCGGCAATGTGTACGTTTTGTTCGGCCAGCAGACTGCTGGCAAAGTCGAGCCGCTCGGCGCTGTCGTGGTTGCCGGAGACGGCCAGCACCGGGATGCGGCGGGCGGCCAGCTGGGTCAGGAACCAGTCCAGCAGCGTGCAGGCCGCGGCGGGCGGCACCGGCGTGTCGTAGATGTCGCCCGCGATGACGACGGCCTCGACGCCGTGTTTTTCACAGAGAGTCAGAATTTGTTCAAGGATGAACCGCTGATCCTCCAGCATATCAAACCCGTTGACCCGTTTGCCCAGGTGCAGGTCTGCAAGGTGCAGAAATTTCATGGTGTATCTCCAGATTTTGCTTTTACCGCGCTGTAGGGGGCGGCGTCCTCGACGCCCCGCGGGCCGATGCAAGCATCGGCCCCTACCGCTTTACCGCCACAGCTTCTCCCAGGTCGTGATGTCCAGCATGGTGCCGGGCAGGACCTCCACGGGGGCTGTCTCGGCCTTGCGGAAGCGGCACTTTTTGGCAAAGCCCTCGGCCTTCAGGTCGCGTGCCCACACCCGCATATACAGGCGGCTGCGGCCATCGCCTTCGGCCAGCTTCTGCGCATAGGCCACGATGCTGCGGCCAATGCCCTGCCCGCGCGCCTTTTCCTTTAAGAAAAGGCGGCTCAGGCACATGGCACCCGCGGGGCCGAGGTCGAGCGCGAAATAGCCCACCGGCTCGGTGCCGAGGTAGATCAAAAAGTAGTTGATGACGCCGCTGTGGATCTCGTCGTCGGTCAGGATGTCGCTCTGGTACTTATCGGCCAGTGCAGCGGCGACCTTGGGCGTCAGCTTGGTGTAATGCTGGACGAAAATCTCCTGCGCCAGCTCGGAAACCAGCTGGACGTAGCGGGTCTTGGTTACTTGCTTGAATGTCGGGTTCATAGTAACTCCTTTTGTTAAGCATATGCTGCCGTAGGGGCGCATTCTATATGCGCCCGTGCAGCTTACGGCAGGTGCCGCGGGCGGATATGGAATCCGCCCCTACATTTATTCAATGGTAACGCTTGCCTTCGCCGGCATGCACGCGGCCCAGTCGCCCTCGTTTTTCAGGGTGCCGAAGCCCTCGCACAGGTGGTCGGGGCAGGGGCTGTCTACAAAGGCGATGCCGCCGTTTTCCACCCGCAGGTGGATCGTGTACAGGCCGGTGTCAATGTCATATTCGGCGTCTTTACGCAGATCAATGCGCTGCTCGACCTGCGGGTCGCCGTAGCGCAGCACCGCCGTGCGGCCCGTGCCGCCGTGGTGGGCGGCCAGCCACAGCACCGCGGCCAGCGCCAGAATTACAGCGATAAACAGCAGATTTTTTCGTTTCTCGGTCATGGCTCTCTGTCAAATTCCAGTTCTTCGGTCAGGCCGTCATACCCGGCCACGGCGGCGGGGTACGCGGTGCGCGCGGCGGCCAGGCCCGGCGCGGGGTCGGTCACGGCGGCGCTGTAGTGGGTCAGCCAGAGGCGGCGCACGTTGGCCGCGGCGGCCAGTGCGCCGGTCTCCCGGCAGGTGGCGTGGCCGTACAGCTCCGCCTTGGGCAGGTCGGCGTCGTCGGCGTAGGTCGCGTCCATGCAGAGCAGGTCGGCGTCCCGGGCGGCGGCCTCCAGCGCGGCGCAGGGGCGGGTGTCGGTGGCGTAGACCACCTTCAGCCCGCGGCGCGGCGCACCCAGCACCTGCTCCGGCGTGCAGCCGCCGACGGGCTCGCCCCTTTGCAGCGTTTTCCAGTAGGGCATCGGGATGCCCGCAGCCCGCGCCCTTGCGGGGTCGAACCGCCCGGCGCGGGGCAGCGCAAGCACATAGCCGCAGCAGGGTACGCGGTGGGTCAGCGGGAACGGGGTGATTTTCAGCGTGTCTATGTGGAATGGTCCGTCTGCGACCTGCCAGCGCACCGGGTACGCCTGCGGCCCGGCCAGTGCCGTGACGGCCTGCGCCACAGGCTCGATGCCCTTGGGGCCGTAGATCATCAGCGGCTCGGTGCGGTTCAGGCTGCCCAAGGTCTGCAAAAGACCGGGCAGGCCCAGAATGTGGTCGCCGTGGTAGTGGGTCAGCAGCACCGCCGAAAGCCGATACGTGCTGACGCCGTACCGCCGCAGGCCGACCTGCGTGCCCTCGCCGCAGTCCAGCAGCACACTGCGCCCGCCCACCGTGACCGCAGCGGCGGCCAGTGCGCGGTCCGGCAGCGGCTGCGTGCCGCCCGTGCCCAGCAGGGTTACTTTCAGCATGTATGCACCTCTTTTCCAATACTTCCCCATTATCAAGCGTATTATAGCACAAATCGGGCGGGCGGTAAAGGGGCGGTGCGGAAGCCTTCCCCCGAGGGGCTGCGCCCGCAGGCGCGTGTCGGAGCGCAACCGCCGGAGAGGCGGCTTTTAGCGCGGAGACTGAAGGTGCCCGAGGCCCCGACCGAGGGCGGATGAGGGGCGGGTTTGCGGTGGTCTCCCGTTTGTGGGATGCGACGGAAGCTTTGCCCTCATCAGCCGCCTGCGGGCGGCAGCTTCCCCCGAGGGGGAAGCCAAAAAAAGTTGAAACACCCCGCCCGTTTTTGTCGTATAATCTTTATGAAAGGGGGCGACGCCCATGACAGAGCACGAGTTGGACACCCTGCTGCGGGACTACGGCGGCGCAGTGCGGTCTGTCTGCCGGGCCATTCTGCCCGGCCACCCGCAGGACGCCGAGGAGGCCGAGGCCGACACATTTTACAAGCTCTGGCGCGGGGCGCACCTGCCCGCAGACGAGACCCATCGGCGGCGGCTGGTGGTGCAGGCTGCGCGGCAGTGCGCCATTGACCGCTACCGTGCGCTGCTGCGCCGGGGCGAGACGCTGCCGCTGGATGACCGTGACGACGCCGAGCTGGCCGTTGCGCTGGAAAGCGAGCTGGAAACCCGCGAGCTGATGGCGCAGATCATGGCGCTGCCGCCGCCCGACGGGGAGCTTTTTCTGCGCAGGTACGTGTATGGCGAGACCGCGGCCCAGCTGGGCGTACATTTCAACATGCCTGCCGCAACGGTGCGCACCCGGCTGCACCGCGCACGGCTGGCACTGCAAAAGCTATTGAAGGAGGGCTGACCTATGACCGAACTGGAACGCTGGATGAACGACCACCCGCCGCTGGCAGACGCCCTGACGGCGGAAGAAACCGCGGCGTTGCGGGCAAAAGTGCTGGCGCGCCGCCCAAGGGTGCATGTTTTGCGCGGCTGGCGGCTGGCAGCAGCGGCGGCAGCGCTCTGCTTAGTGGCCGCGGGCGCGGTGGTGCTGGGGCTTTTCCACCCCATGAGCGCCGCCAACGAGACGAACGCACTGGTGCAGAAATACGGCGAGGTGCTGGACGAACCGCTGACCGCCGAAATCAACGGCCACACGGTCAGTGTAAAGGCGCTGCTGCGCGGGCAGTACACATTACGGATATTGTACGATGTGGATAATGCGCGCGGAATGGAAGGCGATGATTTGGTGTGGGACACCGCGAATTTTACGCTGTACAAGCCCAAAGGTGCCAGCGAGCGGAAGTGGGACTACGGCGCAAGCAACGTCGATGTCGGGCCGATCAGCGGCTATGCCGTCGGCCCGTGGGATGGCCGTTATGAAGCAAGCGAGAACGACACGCTATCCTGCTTTGTGGATATACCTCTTTTGTACGAGAAAGGCAACAATCGAACACTGTATATCGGCGACCTGACAAACTATAGCGCCAAGGCAAGCGTAAAAATCACGCTGCCGGATGCGCCCCCAACACTGACAGTGGATGTGAAGAAAACCATCGCGCTGAAGGGTGGACACTGGTTCCATTATGATATGACCGACGAAGAAGCCGAGCAATATCCCGACGCAACGTTTGACATTCAAGAGGTTCGTATTGAACCGCTGGCGGTCAGCGTCATCGGCAAGAATCACGGCAGTCTGCCGCTGGGCGATACCTCGCGGTACGATGTGCAGTCCCGCGTAAAGCTGTTCCGCGCCGACGGCACCGAGTTGACCTACGGCTGGGACGGGGAATTTTACAAGGGTTCCTATGGCCGCGAGAACAAAAATTCCGGACAGATGACCTTGCGTGTTGACAGCTACGACATCCTCGACCCCGAGGCCGTGGCATGGGTCGAGATCGACGGGGAGAGGTTTGAGGTGGAATAAGTGGGAAAGGACGGTTACAGGAAACCACCGGGCCGGGCGTGCCCGGCCCCTACAGGGCAACCGCTGATGGCCAATCCGTAGGGCGGGGTGCCCCCACCCCGCCGAGAGCGTGCGGCCATATGCCGTTTCCGGTTCGCCTCCGTAGGGGGGCGGCGTCCCCGACGCCCTGCGGCGGTTGCCCGGCAAATGACGCTTGCGGGAAATGCCCGGGCGGCATATATGCCGCCCCTACGAACCGGCGGATGATTTGCGGCATTCAGAGGCAAACGCGGAGGGGTCAAGACCCCTCCCTACAGGCCTCCAAAAGCCTTCCCCCTTGGGGGAAGGTGGCCCCGCAGGGCCGGATGAGGGGGAAACTGCCCGGCAGCAGCCGTTTGCTTATAACGTGCGGGCCTGGCGTGCCCGGCCCCTACGAACCGGCGGGGGCAAGCCCCCTCACAGAAACAAAAACCAAAAAAGCACCCGCATGGCGCGAGCCATGCGGGTGTTTACTTTTTATGTCAATATCAGCCGAACATATTGATCAGGATACCAGCGGCAACGGCGGAGCCGATAACACCGGCAACGTTGGGGCCCATGGCGTGCATGAGCAGGTAGTTGCGGGGGTTGTACTCCTGGCCGACCTTCTGGGAAACACGGGCGGCCATGGGAACGGCGGAAACACCGGCGGAGCCGATGAGCGGGTTGATCTTGCCGTGGGTGACAACGCACATGACCTTGCCCAGGAGAACACCGCCGGCGGTGCCGACACCGAAGGCGACGATGCCCAGAACGATGATCTCAACGGTCTGGATGTTCAGGAAGGTGGCGGCGTTGGTGGTGCAGCCGACGGAGAAGCCGAGGAAGATCGTGATGATGTTCATCAGCTCATTGCCGGCGGTCTTGGTGATACGCTCAACAACGCCGGACTCCTTCATCAGGTTGCCCATCATCAGGCAGCCGACCAGAATGGCGGCATCAGGCAGGGTCAGGGCAACGATGATGGTGACGATGATGGGGAACAGGATCTTCTCGGTCTTGGAGACACGGCGGGGGGCCGTCATGACGATCTGACGCTCTTTTTCAGTGGTCAGGGCCTTCATGATGGGCGGCTGGATGACCGGCACCAGCGCCATGTAGCAGTACGCGGCAACCGCGATGGAGCCCAGCAGGTGCGGGGCCAGCTTGGTGGTAACGTAGATGGCGGTGGGGCCGTCCGCGCCGCCGATGATGCCGATAGCGCCGGCCTCCTGGTTCGTAAAGCCCAGGATCTTAGCGCCGACGAAGGTGAAGAAGATGCCCAGCTGTGCGGCAGCGCCCAGCAGCAGGCTGGACGGGCGGGCGATCAGCGGCTCAAAGTCGGTCATCGTGCCGATGCCGAGGAAAATCAGCGGCGGGTAGATGCCCAGCTTAACGCCTAAGTAGATATAGTCGACCATGCCGCCGGACGAGCCGAGCAGCGCCCAGTCGATGTGGTTGGTGGAGTTGATGAAGATGTCCATGTGGAAGATGCCGTCGAGGGGCAGGTTGGTCATCAGCATACCGAAGCCGATGGGCAGCAACAGCAGCGGCTCAAACTGCTTGACGATGGCCAGATACAGCAGCACGCAGGCCACTGCCAGCATGACGGCGTACTTCCAGCCGCCCTCGGTGAAGAAGATCTGTGCCCAGCCGGACTTTGCGAAGATCTCCGCAATATTGGTAAAAATCGCACCCATTTCCGTACCTCCTTACATAAAGGGCGTCGTGTGCTCACGCACACCGGCGTCGCCCCAGGCACCGCGGCGGGAACCGGCGGCAGACTTGGAAACGCGCTTGATGCCGCGAATGACGGCATTGCCGCCGCAGACCGTGGCCACGGCAGCGGAGATCGCGGCGATGATCTCGCCGGGAATGGAGCCGTTGTCAGCCTTGGCCGCAGGGGCGGCGGGCTTGGCAGCAGGGGCAGGAGCAGCCTTGGCCGCAGGGGCCTTCGGCGCGGCAGGCTTGCCGTTCTTCTTATTGTTGATGTTGTCGAAGATCTTGCCTTCCAGCGTGATGATGAGGCACAGGGCCACCAGCATCGCGAAAACCAGTGTGATGCTGGTCAGCACAACGGTACCGTCACTGGCTTCAAGGGCAAGAAGAGCTAGGTTGGGCATGGATGATCCTCCTTTGAATGGTAGCAGCCCCCGATAAAGGGCTATTTGATGATATTATAGCACAAAGAAAATTTTTTGGGTAGATTTTTTTACAAAAAAATGAATAAATTTAGGGAAATGTACAGATGGTGCATGTAGGGGGCGGCAGGTTTCGGCGGGGTGAGGGCACCCCGCCCTACGCACGGGTTTGATGTGGGGGTGTAGGGCGGCCAGCCCTCTGGCCGCCGCGGCCGTCTGCGGCGGGGGGAGGGTGCCCGGGAGGGATGAATTTCTCCCCTACGGATTGAATCGTAAAAAGGATATGGCGGTAAGCTGCGGGCCGGGCATGCCCGGCCCCTACAGGGCGGCGATGGGGAAACGGGATATGGCGGCAGGTTTCGGCGGGGTGAGGGCACCCCGCCCTACGCACGGGTTTGATGTGGGGGTGTAGGGCGGCCAGCCCTCTGGCCGCCGTGGCCGTTTGCGGCGGTGGGAGGGTGCCCGGGAGGGATGAATCCCTCCCCTACGGATTGAATCGTAAAAAGGATATGGCGGTAAGCTGCGGGCCGGGCATGCCCGGCCCCTACAGGATGCACAATTTTTCAGCGGTATTTTCGGCTGGTTGTACAGCATTTTCTACAAATATGAATAAAATATGTCCCCGCCCTCTTGACTAGGCCGCAACTCTGTGATAGCATAAGCGCAATGAAAGAACGGCAAAGGCGCCGGACAGTGTGATTCTGTCCGGCGCCTTTCTGTTTTGCAAAGTAAGAGAGGGGTTCTGTTCTATGTACAATTCCGCAGACGTTACATGGACACTGGTTGGAGCGTTTCTGGTGTTCTTCATGCAAGCGGGCTTTGCCTTGTGCGAGGCTGGCCTGACCCGTGCAAAAAATACCGGCAATATTCTGATGAAGAATATGATGGATTTTTGTATCGGTACGCCGTGCTACTGGCTCGTCGGCTTCGGCATCATGTTTGCCGGTTCCGGTGCGCTCATCGGCGGGTTTGATCCGTTCATCCGCGGCAGCTATGACTTCGGCACGCTGCCGGTCT
>ENA-OQIZ01000912-OQIZ01000912.1-human-gut-metagenome-genome-assembly--contig:-NODE-912-length-12902-cov-31.635382_pt1 | contig 12902 bp, 9 predicted proteins | sample MGYA00242593_ERZ504758 | MGnify/ENA primary metagenome ERZ504758 (study PRJEB26092, sample SAMD00036364) | human gut metagenome | host: Homo sapiens | study: EMG produced TPA metagenomics assembly of...
GCGTGCCCATTAAGCGCCCGGTCTCCGGTATCGCCATGGGCCTGATCCAGGAGGAGGGCAAGACCGTGGTCCTGTCCGACATCCAGGGTCTCGAGGACTTCCTGGGCGACATGGACTTTAAGGTCACTGGCACCACCGAGGGCATTACCGCTCTGCAGATGGACAACAAGGCCACCGGCCTTACCTTCGACATCCTGGCCCGCGCCCTGCAGCAGGCCAAGGAGGGTCGTGCCTTCATTCTGCAGAAGATGCTCGATGTGATCCCCGAGCCGCGCCACACCACGCGCAGCACCGCTCCGCGTATCGTCTCCATCCAGGTTCCGACCGACAAGATTCGCGACGTCATCGGTTCCGGCGGTAAGGTCATCCGCGGTATCCAGGACGAGACCGGCGCTTCGGTCGACATCCAGGAGGACGGCACCGTCTTTGTCGGCGGCACCGGCGAGTCCGTCGACCAGGCCGTCGAGCGCATCAAGCTCATCATCAAGGTTCCCGAGCCGGGCGAGGAGTACACCGGTCGCGTGGTCTCCATTCAGCCCTTTGGCGCCTTCGTCAACCTGCTGCCCGGCAAGGATGGCCTGCTGCACATTTCCCGCGTCGCCAAGGGCCGCGTGGAGAAGGTCGAGGACGTCCTCAACGTGGGCGACGAGGTCAAGGTCGTCGTCATCGAGGTCGACGATCGCGGCAAGATCTCTCTCGATCGCCTTGACAAGCCCGAGGCCCCGGCACGCGCCGAGGGTGCCTCCGAGGGCGACGGCGAGCACTTCCAGCGTCGTGAGCGTCCGCGTCGCGAGCGCTCCGAGCGCAGCGACCGTCCGCGCCGTCCCGGCGACAACGGAGGCCGCAAACCCCGCCGTCACCACGACGCCGAGTAACGGCTACACATAAGCAGCTCAACAAGGGCGACTCCGGACAGGGGTCGCCCTTTTGCTTGCGCCCGGGAGGGACGCATATGAAGTTTCCTGCTCTACAGTCCTGCGCAAGACGGAAAGCACATTAAGTGCTTTCCTTTGCGTGCGGAACTCGCGATAAACTTCATATACGGCCCTCCCGGGCGCAAGCAAAAGGGCTGGTTAATGCCGCTTGCTATTTAGTTAGACGGTCTATTCAGTAGTCAGATTTCAGATCTGTAGATAGCCGCAGCAGCATCTTCCAGATAAAACCGACCAAAATAATCCTGTCTTGTTTTGGCAGGTTTCCCGTGGGGCGGGCACTGATGAAGTTTATCGCGAGTTCCGCACGAACAGGAGGCCACTTAATGTGGCCTCCGTCGTGAGCAGGACTGTAGAGCAGGAAACTTCATCAGTGCCCGCCCCACGGGAAACCGGCGGGATAGACCGGTTCAGATGGGGCTTTGATGCATGGGTGGTCTGTTGGTGGGCAAATGGGTATCATACTGTGGTTACTGCATCGACTCTGTGATGCATGTTTGTACGTTCCCGGCGGTCGGTTTGCCAGAAGCGCCCCGTCGGTTGTTCCAGACCCGTTTCGAAGAAAGGAAACCACACGAACCTATGGCAGCTAAAAAATCATCTCCCTTGAAGATCATTCCGCTCGGCGGCCTTGACGGCATCGGCAAGAACATGACGGTCTTCGAGTGCGGCGACGACATGGTGCTCGTCGATGCCGGTCTCATGTTCCCGGATGACTCCCAGCCCGGTATCGATCTGGTACTTCCCGACTACACCTATGTTTTGGAGAACGAGGAGAAACTCCGCGGTATCGTTGTCACCCACGGCCACGAGGACCACACCGGTTCGCTTCCGTATCTGCTGCAGGACCTCAACAACAAGGTGCCCATCTTCTCGAGTAAGCTGACACTTGGCTTTATCGAGGGCAAGCTTTCTGAGTTCCGCATTCGCGCACCCAAGTTCCGCGAGGTCAAGGGCGGCAGCCATGTCAACCTCGGCGGCATCTCGCTCGACTTCTTCTCGATGACGCACTCCATCCCCGGCGCTCTGGGCGTGTTCATCCGCACCAATCAGGGCACCGTTATGCATACCGGCGACTTTAAGCTCGACCAGACCCCCATCGACGGCGTCACGCCCGACTATGCCGCTATCAGCCGCTTTGCCAAGCAGGGCATCGACCTGCTGCTTTCCGACTCCACCAATGCCACGGTTCCCGGCTTTACCAAGTCCGAGGCCGAGGTTGGTCCCAACCTGTTGCACGCCATCAAGAATGCCCCGGGTCGCGTGTTCGTCGCGTCGTTCTCGAGCCACATCCATCGTCTGCAGCAGATCTGCGATGCCGCCCGCAAGTGCGGCCGTAAGGTCGTTGTGACCGGTCGCTCTATGCTCACCAACACCCGCGTCGCGCGCGAGCTGGGCTACCTCAACATCGACGATGCCGATATTATCGATGCCTTCGATATCGATAACCTGCCTGACGACAAGATCGTCGTCATGTGCACTGGTTCGCAGGGCGAGCCGCTGTCGGCCCTGTCCCGCATGGCCAACGGCGAGCACAAGACGCTCTCCATCCACGAGGGCGATACCGTCATCCTCTCGGCAACTCCCGTTCCCGGCAACGAGAAAGCCGTCCAGCAGGTCGTCAACAGCCTGGCCAAGCTCGGCTGCGACGTGTGGGATAAGAACCGCGCTCTTGTTCACGTCTCGGGCCACGGCAGCCAGGAGGAGCTTAAGCTCCTGATGGCCATGGCCAAGCCCACGTACTTTATGCCGGTTCACGGTGAGGCCGTGCATCTGCGCGCCCATGCCCAGCTGGCTCGCAAGATGGGCATCAAGGACGATCATATCTTTATCCTCGATAACGGCGACACGCTCGAGATGCGCGGCGGTATCGTCAAACGCGGTACGCCCGTCGAGTCCGGCGTCGTCTACGTCGACGGCCTGCGTATCGGCGATACCGACCCCATCGTCCTGCGCGATCGTCAGAAGCTCGCCAACGACGGTATGGTTACCGCTGTTGCCATCGTCTCGCTCAAGCACAAGAAGATCGAGGCCATCGAGTTCTCGGGTCGCGGCGTCTCGTTTGCCATCGACGACCAGTTCTCCGAGGATGCCTCCGCAGCCATCATGAAGACGATCGAGAAGGGCAAGTTTAGCTTTACCAGCAGCGGCTCCGATGCCATTCGCAAGGCCGTGCGCGATTCGCTCTCCAACTTTATCTGGAGCCGCACGCGCACCCGTCCGATGATCATCCCAGTCGTCATGGAGGTTTAGTTTGGCGCGCGGATCTGCACAAAACGCCAAAGGCAACAAATCCAACAACCAACCGGCATCTGCTAAGGGTGCCGGTTCCCATCTGCGTGCCAATAAGGGCCACGAGTCCGAGTTCGATGAGTTCGAACCCCTGGTCGAGCCTTCGGCCAATCGCGATATCGCCGGCGTTATCATTGCCGTTTTGGCGATTGCGTCCTTCATTGCCGTGATTTCTCCGGCAACGGCACCCGTGACAGCTGCGGTTGCCGGTTTCTATCACCTCGGCTTTGGCCTGGGCGCCTACGTGCTGCCGATCGTCATCTTGCTGTTTGCCGCCACGCTCTTTTTGGGTGAGGACTCGCCGCTCAACATTCGCTCGGTCGCGGGTGGTGCCGTGGTCTTTGTGGCCATTGTTTCTATCCTATCGTTGATGGTTCCGGGTACGACCGACTCGTGCGACCTCATGTTTACGCCGCAGAACCTTTCCGCCTCGGGCGGCTACATTGGCGCCTTTATCGCAAGTGCCTTGCAAAACGCCCTGGGTAAACCTATCGCTATGGTTGTCTTGCTGGGCCTTGTCGTCGTTGGCCTGGTCATCATTGGCTTTTCGGTGGGTGGCGTTTTGCGCTCCGCACGTGATCGCGCTGCCGATTTTGCCGAGCGCCGTCGTGCCGATGTCAACGCGAGCCCGTGGGGCGATGAAGAGGCCCTGTCGGTTCCCGGCGTTGCCCGTCCGCACCTGAGCATTCTGCGCCAGAAGGGGGCTGACGCCGCGGTGACCACGTTCATGGGTGGCGATGCCGACCCGGTTTTGGATGACGACGAGGACGATGACCCGTTTGTCGACGTGTCCGAGGCCGTGGAGGCCGAGCGCGCCAAGACCACGCTGCTGCCGCGCCGCCATACCAAGAAGGGCAAGGCCACACCCAAGCTCAACACGAGCGAGCCCGACCCGTCTTGGTCCGATAGCGAAATCGAACTCACTGAGGGCGATGACGAGGACGACGAGGCTCCGCTCGAGACCGCCAAGACCACCTTGCTGCCGCGTCGCCGCGCCAACGCAGGACAGGTCACCGGACAGTTTTCGATGGAAGACGACCCGGACAAGGCTGACGAGTCAGAGCCGCCATTTGCCGTGAATCCCGTTTCGGCAGCTCCGCAGATCCCTGACTTCCTAAAGCATCCCAAGGTTTCCGATGCCTCCGCCCCCACGGCTTCCGCTGCTCCTGTTGCAGCCGGCGATGGGGGAGCGGACGGTACCAATGCCGATGCCGAGGGCGACCAAGAGGACGGCCTCAAGCTTCCGCCGCTCGAAATCCTGCATGCCAACCCGCAGTCGGCGTCCTCCGCGTCTTCTGACAAGGAGCTGGAACAGACTGCCGAGTCGTTGCAGTCCACCTTGCTTGAGTTTGGCCGTAGCGCCCGCGTCGTCGGCTGGATTGCCGGCCCCACGGTCACGACTTTTAAGCTGCAGCCCGGTGAGGGCGAGCGCGTGAGCAAGATCTCGAGTCTCGAGGACGATATCGCGCTTTCGCTTGCCGCCCAGTCGGTGCGCATCTTTGCGCCGATTCCCGGCACCTCGCTCGTTGGTATCGAGATTCCCAATCGCAAGCGTCAGAACGTCAACCTAGGCGACGTACTTCCCTATGTGAAGGGCGGTCCGCTCGAGCTTGCCATCGGTCGCGATGCCGAGGGCACGCCGGTTGTCGCCGACCTCGCCAAGATGCCCCATCTGCTGATCGCCGGTACCACGGGTTCCGGTAAGTCGGTCATGATCAACTCCATCATCACGACCCTGCTCATGCGCGCGCTTCCCGAGGACGTTCGCTTGATCATGGTCGACCCCAAGCGCGTCGAGCTCGCAGGCTATAACGGTCTGCCGCACCTTTACGTGCCCGTAGTGACCGAGCCCAAGCAGGCCGCGAGTGCCTTGCAGTGGGCGGTGTCCGAGATGGAGCGCCGCCTGAAGATCTTCGAGCGCCTTAACGTGCGCAAGATCTCGACCTATAACGAAAAGCAGGCCGCCGGCGAGTTTGAGCATTACGATAACCCGCCGCAAAAGATGCCCTATCTGGTCATCATCATCGACGAGCTTTCGGACCTGATGATGGTAGCCGGCAAGGATGTCGAGGCCTCGATCGTCCGTATCGCCCAGCTGGGCCGTGCTGCCGGTATTCACCTTATCGTGGCTACGCAGCGCCCCAGCTCCAACGTGGTGACGGGCCTTATTAAGGCCAACATCACCAACCGTATCGCCTTTAACGTGGCTACGGGCATCGATTCCCGCGTCATTATCGACCAGATGGGCGCCGAAAAGCTTACTGGTTTGGGCGACATGCTGTTCTCAAAAGTCGACTGGGGCAAGCCCCGCCGTATCCAGGGCTGTTTTGTCTCGGACGACGAGATCAACGAGATCGTCGAGTTCGTTAAGTCGCAAAGCGAGCCCGACTACCACGAGGAGATTCTGTCTGCCGTGGCGCCTGCTTCCATGTCCATGGCTGGTGGCGGCATTGTTCGCACGGGCGTTGCCGAACCGCAAGATGACGATCCGCTTATCTGGGAGGCCGCCCATATTGTGGTGGAATCGCAGCTGGGCTCCACATCTGGCCTGCAACGCCGCCTCAAGGTTGGCTATGCGCGCGCCGGGCGTATTATGGACATGCTGGAAGAAAAGGGTGTCGTCGGTCCGCCCGACGGTTCCAAGCCACGCGAGGTCCTGCTGGACGAGGAGGGGCTCGCCGCGCTGGAGTCTGTCGACGCCGAGATGGCACGTGAAGATCGTGAGTTTGGAGGATTCTGATGGCTGCACGCTTTGGTGACATGCTGCTCGAGCAGCGTCGCCGGATGGGCCTTTCCATCCAGCAGGTCGCCAACACCATCAAAATCAGGCCGCAGATCATCGAGTTTTTCGAGACCGGTAACTTTGCATCGATGCCCCCGCGCGGCTATGCGCAGGGCATGATTTCGAGCTACGCTCGCTTTTTGGGCCTCAATCCGCGCGAGGTCGTTAATGCCTATTTTGACGACCTTATGGCATATGAACGCGAGACCTCGCAGCAGGGCGGTCGTTTTCAGGATGCTGCCGGCTACGTTAACTCGCGTTCGTCGGTCGATAACGGACGCTTTCTGATGGTTCAGGGTGGTCGCTCGACGCGGTACGGTCAGCGCCCTCCGCAGGCGGGCTATATTACCGAGACGGGCTCCAGCGAGGAGATTCGTTCTCAGCGAGATCGCTTCCGCAGTACGCCCATGCCGGATGACCGTGCGCTTCCCGCCGCTCGCGGGTTGAGTCGCGATCCCCGCGCCGGTTACGGCGACGGTGGCTACTCCGGTCGTGGTTATCGCGGAGTTTCTGCCGGGCGTTCCCACGGTGGTTACGCCGACGCCGATATCACGCAGATGACGCCGCGCCTCCGTTCGCAATCGCAGCCTTATGGGCAGCGCTCTTCGGCGCCTCGCTCTGGCCAGCGTGGCTATCAGAACCGTGGCGAGCTTGCGCCGCGTTCGGGCCAGCGCGGCTCGCAGAGCCAAGGCGGCTATCGTGGTCGTCCCGATAGTGGTCGCGGCCGTATGCCGCAGGTAAACGGTCGCGGTGGTTCTAATCGCGGGCGCGGCGGTGGACGTGCCCCCCAGAACAATGGACTCGATCCGCGCATCATCTACGCCGGCATCGGTGCCGTGGTGCTTTTGTTGATTCTGCTCATTGTGGTCCTCCTGCGTGGCTGCGGCTCTTCTGCACCCGAGTCGACGCCCGAGACGCCCGCGGCCACCAAGACGACGACCAAGAAGTCTTCCAAGAAGACCGAATCTGTTGACGAGGATGAAGGCACCGACGAGGCGACGGATACTGCCGATTCCGATGCCGCCAAGGCGAACGCGAAAAAGAAAGAGGACGAGGTCATCAAGGTCAAGGTCTCCGTTGCCAAGGGCAAGACCGCCTGGATCGAGGTCAAGGTCGACGGTAAATCGGTCTTCGGCGCCCAGGCAACCGGTCCCTTTGAGCAGGAGTACACGCCCGAGTCCTCGATCGAGATCACCACGTCCAAGCCCTCCGATGTTACGGTTACCAAGAACGGTGAAAAGGTTCGCTACGACACCAAGACATCGGGTGTGGCGCGCGTGACCATTACCGTTCCCAAGAAGGAGACCACAGAGTCCGAGGATGGCGAGAGTACCGACGGCACTGATGCTGCCGACGGCACCGACGCCCAGTCTACCGACGGCACCGACCCTCAGTCTACCGACGGTACCGACACGGCATCCGACGGCCAGACTGCAAACGATTCAGATGACTATTCGTACGACAGCTACTAAGGCTCCCCGTACCGAAAGGAAGAACCATGGCTAAAGATTCCAGCTTCGACGTTGTGTCCGAGGTCAATATGCAGGAGGTCGATAACGCCTTCCAGCAGACCACCCGCGAGATCTCTCAGCGCTATGACCTCAAGGACTCCGGCGCCACCATCGAGCTTTCGAAGGGCGACATGCTCTTTACGATCAATGCCCCGGCCGATTTTGTCTCCAAGCAGATCATTGACGTGTTGAGCTCTAAGCTCATCAAGCGCGGCATCGACCTCAAGGCTGTCTCTTGGGACGCGCCGCAGGCGGCTTCGGGCGGTACCGTGCGCGTGTTTGGCCATATCGTCGAGGGCATTGACCAGGCGACCGCCAAGAAGATCAATAAGGACATCAAGGATCAAAAGCTCAAGGTCAAGGTGATCATCGAGGCCGATAAACTGCGCGTTACCTCGGCCTCTAAGGATGCTCTTCAGACGGTGATTCAGTTCCTGCGCGACCAGGACTACGGCCAGCCGCTGCAGTTTACCAATTATCGCTAATTTACTCGAAAGGACCGCTCTCCAACATGGATACTCCGTTGGGTTCTGTACTCTATATCACGCTTGGCTGCGCCAAGAACGAGGTCGATACCGACCGCATGCGTTCGCTGCTGACCGCTGCGGGCTACGAGGAGGCATTCGATCCGCAGGATGCCGATATCGCTATCGTCAACACGTGCTCGTTTCTCGCCTCGGCGACGTCCGAGAGCATCGAGACCACGCTCGAGCTCGCTAACGAGGTGCAGGACGGCGTTCGCGCCTGCCCCATCGTCATGTGCGGTTGCGTGCCGTCTCGTTATGGCGATGACCTGCCCGATGAGCTCCCCGAGGTCGCGGCCTTTGTGAAGGCCGATGAGGAAGACGATATCGTCTCTGTCATCGATGACGTACTGGGCGTGGAGCGCGAGATCGCAGCCTATATCCCGCAGGTCAAGCGTACCGTCGAGGGCGCCGTTGCCTACGTCAAGATTTCCGATGGCTGTAATCGTTTTTGCAGCTTCTGCATGATCCCCTACATTCGCGGTCGCTATCATTCGCGTAGTGCCGAGAGCATTATCTCCGAGGTGCGCGACCTGGTTGCCGGCGGCGTACGCGAGATCGTGCTGATTGGCCAGGACACGGGCATTTGGGGCACCGACTTTGCCGACGAGGACGTCGCCGAGGGCTCGCCGCGCAATCTGGCGCAGTTGCTGCGTGCCGTCGCCGAGGCCGTGCGCCCGCACAACGTCTGGGTCCGCGTGCTCTATCTGCAGCCTGAGGGCATGACCGACGAGCTTATCGAGACGATTCGCGATACGCCCGAGGTGCTTCCCTATATCGATATCCCCGTGCAGCACTGCGACGCGCGCATCCTCAAGGCCATGCGTCGCTCCGGTTCGCGCCAGGAGCTCGAGGATCTGTTCCGCGACCTTCGCGAGCGCATCCCCGGCATCGTGATTCGCTCCACGGCCATGGTCGGCTTCCCGACCGAGTCCGACGAAGAGTTCCGCGACCTTATCGACTTTATGGACACCGTTGGCTTTGACTACACGAGCGTTTTCGCCTACTCGCGTGAGGAGGGCAGCCTGGCCGCCAAGATGGAAGGCCAGGTCGATGAGGAGGTTAAGCTCGAGCGCGCCCAGGAGGCCATGGATCTGGCCGAGTCGCTCGGTTTTGCCGCCACGGCAGCCCATGTGGGTGAGCGCGCCCAGGTGATCGTCGATGGCATCGAGGAGACCGAGGACGGCGCCGAGCTGATCGGTCACGCCTGGTTCCAGGCGCCCGATTCCGATGGCGCGGTGCATCTGGACGCCAGCGAGGCGTCCGTGGGCGATATTCTGACTGTCGAGTTTACCGATAGCTTCTGCTATGAGCTTATCGGTCATGTTGTGGAGTAGGAGAGCGTCGTGGCAAACGAGAGTAATAAGGAACTGACGAGTGTTTGGACGCCCGCCAACATCGTGACGTGCGTTCGCATCGTCTTTATCCCGGTGTTCATGATCGTCTCGGCCCTGTCTCACGCGAGCGTTGCCGGTACGGACTGGAGCACCTTCGACGGCCCGCTCGCCGCCGCTGCCTTCATTCTGTATGTGATCCTGTCGTGCACCGATAAGGTCGACGGCTATCTGGCGCGCTCGCGCAACGAGATCACTGATTTTGGCAAGTTCTTGGACCCCATCGCCGATAAGCTGCTCGTGTTTTCGGCCCTGCTGCTGTTCCTTGATTTTGGCGCGGTGACCGTGTGGTCCGTGTTCATCATCCTGTTCCGTGAGCTGCTGGTGAGCGCCCTTCGCATGGTCGCGAGTGCTGCCGGTGTAGTCGTTGCCGCCGATAAGCTCGGCAAGTACAAGACGGCGACCACGATGGTCTCCATCTGCGGCTATCTGTGCGTCTTTGCGATGGCCGGCCTTCAGCTGGGGCCGGTGTCGCTGCTGCTCGGTGTCTATTCGGTGTCGCGCTTCCTGTACGTCATCGCCGTGATTTTGACCATTGTCTCGGGCGCCCAGTACTTCTGGAACTGTCGCAAGATCGTCTTTTCGGTCTAGGTCCTGGTGGGTATGACGGAGTCTTATTTGCAGATCGCCGCAAACAACGAGGAGCTGGCGCGCGACATTGTCGAGCGCGCGAGTGCCCGTGGTGTGACGGTGTCGACGGCGGAGTCGCTGACGGCGGGCATGATCGCCTCGACGATTGCCGATATCCCGGGTGCCTCGGCGGTGCTTCGTGGCGGTGCGGTGACCTACTGCGATGAGATCAAACATCGCGTGCTCGGCGTCGAGCAGGAAACGCTCGATCGGTTTAGCGCCGTGTCGCACCAGACGGCGCGCGAGATGGCCGTGGGCTCGCTGGACCTCTATCAGAGCGATGTGGCCGTGAGCGCAACGGGCTACGCTGGGCCCGGTGGCGGCACTGAGCAAGACCCCGCCGGTACGTTCTATATTGGGTGGGCGTATCGTGCGGCCGATGGGGGAGCGCCGGTTGTCGAGTCTGCGCGCTGTCATTATGAGGGCGATCGGTCGTGCGTTCGTGTCCATGCGGTCGCGGAGGCTTTGGAGCGTATTGTCCGCGTGCTCAATTCTATGGATTAGACGTGGTTTAAGGGGCCTTAGGGCCCCTTAATTGTGGAGATAGGGACCTTTGACCGGAATTACGTTTGCGCTGGTACATGGCATAAATTTGTTCGCGCACTCGTATTTGTGATTGACGTGGTCAAGCGTTTGGTCGGTGATTGGTTGGCGTTTGGCTGGGTTTTGGAATGGTCGGGTGCATATGATGAATCTGAACGGTTGACCACGAACAGCCGTTCGTTTATTATCGTTTCAGGTTGTTAAGAGGAGGGCTATTCATGGCCAAGAATTCAGGTCCCGTACGTACCGTTCATGCACGCACGACGGGTAAAGAGCGCGACGAGATGATCGCCACCACCAAGGCCGAGATTGAGAAGAAGTTCGGCCAGGGCTCTATTATGAGGTATGGCGACGGCGGTCCCGAGCTCGAGGTCGAGGCTATTCCGACGGGCTCTCTGGCGCTCGATGCCGCCTTGGGTATCGGTGGCGTTCCGCGCGGCCGTATCGTCGAGATTTATGGCCCCGAGTCCTCCGGTAAGACGACGCTTTCGCTTGAGATTCTTGCAGAGGCACAGGCCATGGGCGGCGTTGTGGCATTTATCGATGCCGAGCACGCGCTTGATCCCACCTATGCCGCGCGCATCGGTGTCGATATCGATGAGGTCCTCATTTCCCAGCCCGATACGGGCGAGCAGGCGCTCGAGATCGTCGATATGCTTGTGCGCTCCGGTGCCATCGACGCCATCGTCGTCGACTCTGTTGCCGCCTTGACTCCGCGTGCCGAGATCGAGGGCGAGATCGGTGACACGACGGTGGGTCTGCAGGCTCGTTTGATGAGCCAGGCACTCCGCAAGCTCGCCGGCTCGCTTTCCAAGTCCAACACGACCTGCATCTTCATTAACCAGCTGCGCGAGAAGATCGGCGTCATGTTCGGCAACCCCGAGACCACCACGGGCGGCCGCGCGCTCAAGTTCTTCTCTTCCGTGCGAATCGATATTCGCAAAATCGATACCATCAAGCTCAAGGACGAGGTTATCGGCAATCGCGTTCGTGCCAAGGTCGTTAAGAACAAGGTGGCCGCTCCGTTCCGCTCGGCCGAGTTTGACATCATGTATGGCACCGGCATCTCCAAAGAGGGCTCGATTCTGGATATGGCCGTCGAGTGCGGCATCTGTAAAAAGATGGGGTCCTGGTTTGCCTATGGCGAGGATAAGCTCGGCAACGGTCGCGAGGCCGCCAAGACGTTCCTGCGCGAGCATCCCGATTGCGCCGACGAGATCGAGCACAAGGTTCGCCTTGCCTGCGGTCTTGAGTATGACGACGATGCCCCCTCCGAGGTTGAGTTGACCGACCAGGCTGCCCCCGAGGAGTTTGATGAGCTGTACGCCATCGATGGTTCCGCGATGCTCGACGATGACGACGAGTAGCGGATGCCGACATGTCGTATACGGTGACCGAGGCCACGGTCGTCTTTCCCGATAAGAAGGCGGCCTCCTCGTTCTCGAGCGGTTATGCGTCTAAAAAGCCCTGCGCGCGTATCGATTGCGATCTCGAGGGCGGTTTTGAACGTTCCATTTGGATTCCCGTGCGCGTGGCGCGCCTGTACGTTAAGAACCGCCCCGATCTTCCCTGTGATTGGGATGACTTTCGCGAGGCGGTGCAGCTTATCGAACGTAAATGTGCGCTCACCATGGTGACCGAGATGCTTTCGCGCCGCGATCATGCCACGGGCGAGGTGCGCGATAAGTTGGCGCGCTATGGCTTTCGACAGCCTGCGATCGATTTTGCCGTTGCTCGAGCGACCGAGTATCGTTTTTTGGATGAGAACCGCTTTTGTTCGTACTTTATTGAAGAGCGTAAGCGTCGCGGCTGGGGACAGCGTAAGATCGAGGTTGAACTCAAACGCCGTCATGTCGTGCTTGACGATATCCCCGGGTATCCCGAGGCTTATTTTGCCGTTGATGATGACTTGACTCGTGCATCGGCCTTGCTCGCTAAACGTCGCGTACCCGAGGTCCGTGCATTCGAAAAGCTCGTCAGATTTTTGATGGGTAAGGGCTTTTCCTATCACATCGCCGCCGATGCCGTTAAGGCACGTCTCGATGCCTTAAGCGAGGAATGCGCCGAGTAAGCGTAGCACCTGTTACGCCCCTGCCGTTCACCGCTCGATTGGCGCCGTGCCGGGTGCGTTTATTTGACAGTTGTTGCGGTTCAACGTAGGATAAATACTGTCATTTGCTTTGTGATATGTGCTCATCTGTGATGAGTTTGTTTATATGTTTATCTGTATCCGACCCGCATAAGCTGCGCCCATATTACTCAAATGTCGCGAGCCGTTCGTAAGGACGGTTCGC
>ENA-OQIZ01000918-OQIZ01000918.1-human-gut-metagenome-genome-assembly--contig:-NODE-918-length-12852-cov-6.357171_pt1 | contig 12852 bp, 9 predicted proteins | sample MGYA00242593_ERZ504758 | MGnify/ENA primary metagenome ERZ504758 (study PRJEB26092, sample SAMD00036364) | human gut metagenome | host: Homo sapiens | study: EMG produced TPA metagenomics assembly of...
TTAATAGAGTCCATAGTGATATCGATACCTCGTGTATAAGATTTTAGATTAGAGACCTTAATCATAACACAAATCGGTATTCACTATGGATTTTTTTATGTGTTCAATTTCATTGTACAATTAACCATGAAAAAAAATTATTAGTCGTCGATGTTTTATAAGGAGAGATTTGTATGACGAATAAGAAACTTTTATCGGCACTTATTATGATGGCATTAACAACCTCAGTACTGGGGAGTGTTTATGCGGCAGATGAAAGTAATGGGGATGCAGTAAAAAGATATAAACCATACGCTGCTGCCGAAGAAATTGAAAAATTACCGGATATTGTCGTAATTGGGGATCGTAATAAAGAGCGTGAAGTATTACCGGGGGACTTTGTGTATACTAAGTCACAAACCGGCTTTTTTAGTGGTAAAGATACGCTTGATATTCCGTTTACACAAACAAATTTCACTGAAAAATCGATGGAGATGTTTACCGGTCCGGATAAACCAATGGACTCATTATTGGCTAATTCGCCATCAATCCGACAAAGCGGTTCAATTTTACACGGAGACTTTTTCTTCCGTGGATTTAGAACTAACGGTACTAACTTTTATGTAAATAATGTGCCAGGAGTATTTACTCAATTTAATACGCCTTTATATCCTATCGAGTCTTTAGAAATGATTTCCGGGCCTAATGTTGGTATTTACGGTACCGGTGTACAGTATGAAACAACTAATCCGGGGGGGATTATTAGCGTTAAGACTAAAGTTGCTCCTGATAATCGAGTATTTGATTTTACTCAGACTATTTCCGGTAGAGGTTTGTTTGGTGAATATTTAGATTATGGTGAACGTTTTGGTAAAAATAAAGAATGGGGTATTCGAATTACCACTGAAAATCTTAATGGCCGAAGCTCGGTAAAAGGTACAAAAATTAACGGGCAAGGTATTTTTGCCAATATCGACCACCAGTCAGAAAAATCAAAAGATAGTTTATTTATTGGGTATCGTAATTTAGATATCCAAGGCGGCTTGCGTTGGTTTATTTTAGACAGTTCTGTGACTAAACTCCCTGGTGTGCCAAAAGGATCCAATGATTATAGCTTTGACGGTATGGTTAAATCAACTCACGGTTGGTTAATGACATATAATCATGAGCAAAAATTTAATGAACATTGGGATGGTTTTGCTAACTTTGGTATGCAGAGAAATGATTTGGATCGAAATGTTATGGCCAATGGTGGCAGTGGTTACGTGCTCAAGGAAGACGGAACATTCCCTGTAACTGCTAGACCGGGTGGAACACCGCAAGAATATTATTATTGGCAATTAGGCACTACGGCGCATTATAATACCGGTGATATAAACCATGATATTACGTTGTCATATAATCAGGCTTGGCGTAACAGAAAAACAGCGTATAATAATGGCTCTTTGGCTACCATTGGTTCCGGTAGTCTATATGATGGCATTAATCAAATATTACCGGCACCGACTAAATTTGATACTCGTTGGAGCAATAAAACTCGCGTTGAAAGTTTCTCGATTATTGATTATATGACTTATGAAAAATGGAATGTCATTTTTGGTTTCCATAAACATGAGGCAACATCTAAGTCTTATAAATACTCAGGAAATACAAGTAATTGGTCTTCTATTGATACGATTAAAACTGATGCAACAAGTCCTACTTATGGTTTTATCTATCATCCAAATGACAATTCTTCGATTTATGCGAGTCATACAGAAAACTTTGATGCCGGTAGTGGCGTTAATACTACTTTTGAAAACTATGGGGATGTATTACCGCCATTAAAGACCAAACAAAATGAAATCGGGTTTAAATATTTAAAAGATGATTTATTATGGACTTTAGCATACTATGATATCAAACAAGATAATTTGATTAGTGTGTATAAAACCGGCTATAGTAAACCGTTCCAATCTAAAGACGGACAAGCTCGCCATAAAGGGCTTGAATTGGCTGTTAACGGTAAGTTGGCTGATAAGTGGAATCTATTCGGTGGTATTTCCAGAATGAGTGCGAAACAAGAAAAAACTACAAATGGTACTTTAGATGGTGTACGTGTTAATGGTACCAGTGAATGGACTGCTGTTTTTGGTGCGGAATACAATCCTAATGAATTCTGGAGCTTTGTAGGTCGTGGGATTTATACAGGTAGATCACCTGTTATGAATGAAAAAATTTGGGCCGGCGGCTATACAATATTTGATGTAGGCGCTACTTACAAAACTCATTTCGGTGAAGTTCCGGCAGAATTATCCTTAATGGTTAATAACGTGTTTAATAAAGATTACTGGCAAGTTTCTCGAGGCAATCAGGTATACCTCTCCTTGCCGAGAACATTAACATTTACAGCTAAACTTCATTTCTAAGAAAAGGTATAGATTTTTGAAAAGGAAGGAATTTTATTAAATTCCTTGCTTTTCTAATATTCGGACTAGTAATTTTAGGGAGATACTACTAATGAAAAAAACTATTCATAAATCAGTGTCAGGTTTGCTTGCATTGGGTTTTATCGGTTCAATTATGCCTACGGCGATAGCAGCCGAAAGCGATTCTCCATTGGATACCGTTTATGTAATTGCTTCTAAAAATAGTAATAATGAAGATGCATTACCGGGTGGTCTTGTTAATGAAAATGCAAAGTTAGGGATTTTGGGGAAACAAAGTCTTATGGACATTCCGTATAGTGAAATGTCTATGACTGAAAAAATGTTAAAAAAGTTTGACGATCCGACTCAGCCGCTTGCCAATGTACTTTTAAATAATCCTTCTATCAGAACAAGCACGACATCGCCGATGTATACTGACTTTTCTATGCGCGGTATTAATATGAACGGTAATCATATGATGTTGAATGGAGTTCCAAGTTTGTTTTATCAATTTAACGGACCTATTACTCACTATATTGATCGGATTGATATAACCTCAGGCCCAAATGCAGCCGTCAATGGTGTTAGTATGTCAAATAACGGTACTAATAGTGGTGCGACACCAGCTCCGGGCACTATTAATATTGTTACCAAAAGAGCTACAGATAAACCTAAAGTAAGTTATACGCAGACCTTTTCCGGCAGAAGTAACCTTGGTGAATTTATTGATATTGGCCGTAGATTTGGCAATAATAATGAATGGGGCGTCCGAGTTATGGGCGAGTATATGACCGGTGAATTATCACTAAAAGGTGCCGAGAAAAATGAAAAGAATATTTTTCTTAATTTAGATAGACAAGGAAAGACAAGTTTTACGAATCTTTTTATTGGGCATTTTGACCTTCGTGTTAATGAGGGACAACGATGGTTTACATATGGTGGTAATGGTACTGAGTTACCAAGTGCTCCGGATTCGAATATTCCTTATGATTATAAAGGTACAACTAAATGGATGCATGGTTGGATGTATACCTTCAATCATGAGAAGCAAATCAATAAAGACGTTAGTTGGTTCACTAATATAGGTCATTCATTAAGAAGTGGCAATAAATATAATTCCAGTTCAGCTCTAAGCTTTGATGAAAAGGGGAATTTCTTGTCGTCTAACGTAGCTAATGCTCAAAATGAAAGTGGATTGAATACTTATTTCCAAACAGGTATTAGAGGTAACTTTGAAACCGGAGCAGTAAAACATCAAGCCTCAATAGCGATTGACCGTTCTTGGGCGAAATATTGGAATGATTCAAACAATGGAACAAGAGGAACAATCGGTGGTAATATTTATACCGGAACAATTTATTCACCAAACTTTGCAATACCTGCATTACGTTATGCAAAATTATCGTGGAATGAAATAAATACCGGTGTTACTATTGCAGACTCGCTTAGTTATGGTAAGTGGGATGTATTGTTAGCAGCTTCTCATAAGCATGAAAATTTCCAAAATAAATTGAGAACAGGGCAAGATATTAAAAATGATGATTGGCTACCTACTTTTGGCGTGACTTATAAACCAAATAATGATATTGCAATTTATGCTAGCCAAACTGAAAGTTTGTCGCGAGGTGCCGTGGTTGTAAATGGGTCACGAATTTATGATAATGCGGGGGATACCTTGGCTCCATCTACCAGCAAGCAGCGTGAAATAGGGATAAAATATAATTTCGAAAATATCTTTACGACACTTGCTTATTTTGATATTGACACTGAAAGCTTGATTGATAAAGAATTGGACAATGGCTTATATCATCGAGTTGCCGATGGCCGTGATAATTACAAAGGTTGGGAATGGACTGTTAATGGTCAACCGGCCGATAAATGGATCGTTACCGGCGGGCTTTTATATATGAATGGTAAACGAGAAAAAACTAATGGTGGTACGGCTGACGGAAAATTTATTAACGGTGCCGCTAAATGGAGTGGGGTTATTGGTGCCACTTACGCACCTAATGAGCAGTGGAATATAATCAGTCGTTTGAATTGGGTTGGCGAAGCTTTTATTGATAATAGTAAATCACCGACCGGAGCTACCAGAATCCCGTCATATGCAGTATTGGACTTGGGCGTTGATTACAGCACTGTTATTTCTGATGTTCCGGTTACATTTAAAGCTATGGTTTATAATGTTACTAATAGAGACTATTGGATTGGACGAGGTAGTTCAACCACTTTTGGCTTATCTATGCCGCGTACATTTATGTTATCTGCTACGGTAGAAATATAATAAACTGTTATTCCCGGAGGTGATTTTTTGAAACGGTTAATAAACAGAATGTATCTGTTGTTGTGCGTCCTTTTATGTATAGGGTTTATACTAAGCGGGTGTGGTAATCAACAATCGACAGAAGAACCTGAAATTGTATTGGCTGCCGCAAGAGATCTGGCTCCGGGAAATAAGGATCCGTATTATTCAAGTGTTATTTTAAAAACGTGGGAATCTTTGGTAGGTATTTCGGATGATGGAAAAATAAAACCTATGCTTGCAGAATCTTGGGAGTCTAACGAAAGTAAGACCGAATGGATTTTTCATCTGAAAAAAGGGGTAAAATTCCACGATGGAAGTGATTTTAATGCGGAAGCTGTATTAGCGAATTTTTATCGAATCACTCATATGGGCTATAAGCCTTCAACGTTTTATGGCTATCAGGTTAGTCGCATTTATCCGGGATTAATTAAATATGAAGCCGATGATGCGTATACGGTTCATTTATATTTTGAAAAACCGGTTCCTATGTTAATATATCGAATGGCGGGATGGGGGAGTTGTATGTTCAGCCCTTCTTCTTTTGATAAAGAAAGTGGCGATTTTATTGATATAGCTAAGGGAACCGGACCGTTTAAGATTGTTGAAAGAAAAGCAGATAATTATACTGTATTGGAACGATTTGATGAGTATTATGGTGAAAAGGCTAAGGCAAAACGTATACGGGTTCGCGTAATAACTTCGCCGGAAGCCAGATATTCGGCATTAAAATCAGAAGAGATTTTTGGTGTATTGGATTTAGGTGGCGTCACGCCTATAATGGCTGAAGATCTTATGCGTGACGGTCGTTTTCAAGTAAATAGTGCAAAATCAACAATATCACATTATCTATCAGTAAATGGAACCAGATATCCTTTTAATGGTGAACGTATGAGAATGGCTCTAAATTTAGTGATTGATCGAGAACAAATTGTTCGTCATTATTTTAGAGGCTATGGCACACCAACGAGGAATTTTTTGAATAGCACTAATCCTTTTTCAAAAGTTTATCCGCCTGAAAAAAATTTAGAAGAAGCAAAAAAATTAGTGGATGAGGTATTACAAGGAAAGCGTCAAAAGATAGTCTTTTTAATTCCGCAATATGGCGCCGCAAGATATCCGTATAAGGTTATTTCTGAATTTATTCAGGCAGAATTAAAGGTATTGGGGTTAGATACTGAGATTGTTTTGATGGATGGAATGACAGCCCGTAAGGCTATGGCTATGGGAAATTATGATTTATCAATAGGAACCAGAGGTTTGGGGAATCTTGATCCAACCTCTTTATTGTATGAATTTTTTGATACTAAAGGCCCTACTAATAAAGCTAGTAGTTTCGGATATTCCAATCCTCAAATAGATGCGGATTTTGAAAAGTTAGTTGGTACATATAATATTGAAGACCGTGCTCAAATATATACCGATATTTTGAATCAGTTAGTTGAACATCCCGCGGTAGTACCGCTTTTTGAAGATCAAAACCTGGCTGTGAGCAATAAAAAGTTATCCGGATATGATGCTGTCGTATATGGTATTACATTAGATAAAGTATCTTGGGTAGGAGAGGGAGATGTGAAATGATTGCTTTTTTCGTTTATGCAGCAAAAAGGCTTCTTATAATTTTGCCGTTTCTTATAGGTCTCTCTATCATTTCTTTTTTGCTTGGCATTATTGCTCCCGGTGATCCGGCATTAACATTATTGACAATGGATGGTTCAACGGAACCAACTGTTGAAGATTTGGCGGCTATGCGTCATTTATTGGGGTTAGATCAGCCTATATGGCAACAATATTTAAACTGGCTTATTCATGCATTAAAAGGTGATTTCGGCATATCTTATTTAACTCAAAAGCCGGTGTTAGCTGAGATTTTGAGACGATTCCCGGTTACCTTTCATTTATCCTTATGGGCAATGGCATGGGTATTGTTTTTGGGTATTCCTTTTGGTGTATGGTCTGCCAGATATAAAAATAAAAAATCTGAATTTTTAGTACGAATTTTTATATTGCTTTTTATATCAGTTCCCAGCTTTTGGTTAGCAATCATTTTTATGTTGATTTTTTCCGAGGAACTTCACATATTGCCATCAAGTGGATATGGCGACATAACTCATATGATAATGCCCTCCTTTGTTTTGGCGGCCGGTACGATAGCGGCCGTAATACGATTACAACAAACGACAATTATATCTGTATTGGAAAAACCTTTTATTCAGACTTTACGCGCTAAAGGTTTTCCTATGCGATATATCTTACTACATCATGTGTTGCCTAATTCATTTATGCCGGTTATAACTATGATTGGTACTTATTTCGGCACCATTCTAGGCGGCTCGGTAATAATTGAAGATTTATTTTCTATTCCCGGGATGGGCAGTTATGTACTGGCTGCCATATGGGGGCGAGATTACCCCGTTATACAGGGCTATGTGATTGTAAGTGGTACGATATTCCTTGTTTTCAATTATTTAGTCGATTTGAGTTATTATGTATTAAATCCTAAGGGACGAGGTGGCGATTGATGAAGGTTTTCCGCTCTGTACATCCTTTATATCTATTAGCTTTTGCTATAGTATTGGGAACAATCTTTTGCGCCGTAATGGCACCATGGATTTCACCTTATAATCCTACGGAGGTAAATACTGAAGAAATTTTGGAATGGAGTTCATACAAACATTGGTTAGGAACAGATGCATTAGGTCGTGATATTTTATCACGCATGATTTATGGTGCAAGAACATCAGTTGTTTTTGCGACCGTAGCAGCTTGTTGTACTATGCTAGTAGGATTGATATTGGGAATGATTGGTGGCTATTACGGTGGACGCATAGATCAAGGTATACAAGCTTTGGTCAGTCTGTTTCAAGGGTTGCCCGGTATGAGCTTTATGATTGCTATTGCGGCCGTATTACCGGAAAATGATGCCCGTTTAATTATAGCGGTAACGATTACTTCATGGACCGGATTTTCACGTATTGTGCGAAGTGAGGTAATACATCTTCGAAATGAAAACTATATTATTGGCATAAAAAGTTTGGGTGCCGGTAATTCTTATATTCTGAGAAGATATATATTGCCCAATATTTTTCCTTTAATCGTTGTTTTACTGACTCTTAGAATCGGTACCTCTCTTTTATCAGCATCTGCTTTATCTTATTTGGGCCTGGGGGTACCACCGCCAATTGCCGATTGGGGTGTTATGATTAGTGATGCCCGGACTTATTTTAGGAGTTATCCGTTGATGATATTGGCACCGGGTATGGCAATAACACTTTTTTGTATGAGTATAAATTTGATTGGTGATTTTTTGCGTGAACATTTGCAGTTGAGTAATGCCGGAGAAAGGAAAATGTTATGATGGAAGATATTATTATTGATGACTTATCAGTTGCATATCCGTCAGAACAGGGGCTTACTCGAGTGCTTCGCAATGTAAATTTCAGATTAGTTTCAGGTAAAATAACGGCTTTGGTGGGCGAGTCGGGAAGTGGGAAATCTATAATGGGGTCAGCGATTATGGGGCTTTTGGATGAATCTGCTGTTGTGACCGGTAAAATTTATTTAAAAAATCAGAATTTATTGGCACAATCAGAAGCGGAATGGAATATGACCCGAGGTACCCGGATAGGATGGATTGCACAAGATCCTATTACTGCTATGGATCCTATGCAAAGGGTAGGTAAACAAGTCGTTGAATCAAACTGTTACAGAAATAAGACTTCTTATTCCGCTGAAAAAGCAAAGGGGATTGAACAATTAAAGCGGTTTGGCTTGCCTAATGCGGAAGCGGTATATGATAAATATCCCGGTGAATTATCCGGTGGGATGGCTCAACGTGTATTAGCAGCTATGATGGCGATGCCACACCCCGGGTGGATAATTGCGGATGAACCGACTAAAGGTTTGGATGCTTTTGTGCGGCGCGAAATTTGTCAGTTATTCCGTGATCTTCGAGATGAGAGCGGTGTTAGTATTTTATTCATTACTCATGATATCCGTTTAGCAGAAAAACTAGCAGATTATATTGGGATTATGTATGCGGGAGAAATTCTTGAATACGGTACTTGTGAAGAAGTATTTAAAGAGCCCAAACATCCTTATACTATCAGTTTTTTAGAAGCACAACCAAGATATAGGTTAAAATCGATTCCGGGGTTACCACCTGATTTGCATAACATTCCCAATGGTTGTATTTTTAAAAATCGTTGCAAGTATTATGAGTTAGACATATGCGAAAAAGATCAAGTTATGAAGAATTTATCTTCTTCCCATCAAGTGCGTTGTGAATGGAGTAAATAGTATGAGTGTATTGGAAATAAGGAATATCTCTAAAAGTTTCACAACAGGCTTTATTAATAAAAGAATCTTCAAGGTTTTAAAAGATATTTCTTTTTCGGTAGAAGAGAATGAGATTCTTGGTTTGGCGGGAACCAGTGGGGCCGGGAAGTCCACATTAATTAGAATTATCATGCAACTTTTAAAGCCAGATCAGGGAGAAATTCTATTAAACGGAAAAGTAATATCGCAAATGTCGGCAAATGAGAATAAAAAAATGCGAGAAGATATGCAGTTAGTTTTTCAAAATCCGACTTCGTCTTTAAATCCTCGCATGACAATCAAAGAGTCTATTGAAGAACCGATTCGTATCCATAAGAATCAAGATATTAATTTAAAGCATAGTATAGAGGATGTTTTAGAGAAAGTACAACTTCGTAAAGAGTTACTTTCCAGATATCCGCATCAACTTTCCGGCGGAGAATTACAGCGTATTTGTCTTGCCAGGTTACTGTTATTAAATCCGAAGATTCTTTTATTGGATGAACCGACATCGATGCTTGACGTATCGGTGCAAGCACAGATTATTTCTATTTTAAAAGATATTCAAAAGGAACGATCTTTAGCTTGTCTGTTTATCTCGCATGATTTAGATTTGTTACGCGTAATTTGTAATCGTATCGGAATTATGCGCGAAGGCCGGTTGATTGAATTACAACCGACAGAATTACTTTATCGGCATCCTAAAGAAAAATACACGAAAGAATTGTTAGCGGCTTTTGAAGATTTTTAGTTGAGTATTTGCAGTAAATTATTATATTAGAGTATAGTTATTTTGATTAAAAATATTATTAAAAAAATAAATAGAGTTTAACTATAAGATGAAACCTTAAAGTAAAAATTCTTTTGTTTTAAGGTTTTTTTGTATAAAAATACTGTTTAGAATAATATGTTTAAATATAAAAATTAACGATGATAAGCCATAAAACCCTATGAAATAAAGGAGTTTTAGTATACAATAGAGGGTATAGCATGATTAATATTTGTTTTGAATTAAGATTGACAAGGTGGAAAAGTAAATATATAATGTACATAAGAAAATTTTATACATATTTATAGGTGTCGATTTAGACTTAATAGAGAAATCGGTATAAGCCGATGCGATCCCGTCACTGTAAGAGGAGCTAATCTCATGTTGCCACTGGATATTCCGGGAAGGCGAGAGGCGCTATGAATCTAAGCCAGGAGACCTGCCTATTTATAATCTCCGTTTTAATCTACGAGCGATAGAGAGGCGATTATGGCAAAGGTCATGTAGCATATCTATTTCAAGATTGAAGTAGATATGTTTTTTTATAAGTTAATGGATTATGAAGGGATTACTAAGAACCTTGAGTTAGCATTAGGTGAGGTAGTGTTAAAAGAAGAGGAATAGTAAAAAAAATAAATCTATTAACTGATTATGATCTGCACCCATTTTCTTGGACAGAAGTAATTTAGGGTAATTTTATTAGGAGGGTATTATGAAAGGGTTAGTACGAGCGGCAGTATTGGCATGCTGTGGTAGTATTTTGAGCTGTGTTGGTGTACAGGCCGAAGATGTGGTTACTGATTATGACTTAGGGACAGTGGTCGTAACTGCGACAAAAACGGAGCAAACTATTGCTAATGTGCCGGCCAGTGTAAGCGTTATTACCTCACAAGATATAGCTGACAAGAATATTTCGTCGGTTCAAGAAGCTTTACAGTTTTTGCCGGGTATTTTTATTGACCAAAGTGCGCAAGGCAGTTTGACTATGCGTGGTATGAGTTCTACAGATATTTTGGTATTAGTTGATGGAGTTCAACAAAATAATACTTATAACGGAACTGTAAATTTTAATATGATTCCAATTTCGAATATTGAACGTATTGAAGTATTGCGCGGTGGCGCATCCTCTTTATACGGTGGTCATGCGGTTGCCGGTGTTATTAATATTACGACTAAAGGTGCACCGGAATATGGAACTTCTGTAGTGGCAGATGTATCCTATGGTAGCTATAATACTTGGAAAAAAGCCGTGTCGGTTAATTCTCGTTTATCAGACAAATGGAGTTTAGGGGTTACTTATGAAAAACGCTCCTCTGATGGCTATAAAGGATTTTATCGATCGCTTGCACCAAAAAAAGGTACAGCATCTATTAGTGCCGATTTACCACAGTTAAGTAATGGTACTTATATATACGGTGGTCGTGGTGAGAAAGAATGGGAACATGAAAATTACGGCTTTAAAATTGGGTACAATTTTGATGAATCTAAATCTTTAGTTTATAGCTATAATCGAATTAATAGTGAATCCTCTTATAGTAATCCATTTACTTATGTACATGATACTAAAGGAAACCCTGTATGGTCTGGCAATGTTCAGGTCGGAACAAATAAAATTATTTCTTTATCTCCTAAAAATTTCTTAGGCTATGATAATGAAAATAAACGTGATACCCATATTTTGACATATCGTGATACGGCAAATGATTTCTTGGCGCGTGCAAGTTATACGCATGATAAGGTTGATGGTTTTACATCACCTACTGTACCTAGTTCCTATAAAAATGTTGATTGGACCGGGGCCGGTGATTATTCTCTCCATCCAGGGAAGAAATTTACGTACGAAGTTGAAAAAACATGGCGAGATATAGGAAAGCATACCATTAATGCCGGTGCCTCTTATCATACGGAAGAAATGATTCAGAAGCGTTATAATCTTTCTTCGTGGCATAACAAAAACTCCATTATTAATCAATATGCACAAGATGAAGGTAAAATAAGCAATCTGGCTGTATTTGTACAAGATGAGTATAAATTTGATGATGAATGGTCTTTATTTGTTGGGGCACGTTATGATCGTTATAAAAAAGGTGACGGTACATTCTGGGCCAGTGGTAAAAACGGTTATGATACCACATCCGAGGGTAAAACATATAATCATATAAGTCCTAAAGTTTCATTAGAATATAAAGCTAATGAAAGTACAAATTATTATATGTCTTATGGTGAGTCGTTTAATCCACCACCATTAGTATATATTTATCGTTATGGCGGTTCCGGTATGGGTAATGTTATTCCAAATCCGGGCTTAGATCCTGAAACTTCCAAAACCTGGGAATTAGGGATGAAACGCCAGTTGACGGATCGAGATTCAGTGGATATCTCCTTATATAATGTTAAAACCAAGGACAAAATTGAGTATACCTATTTCTACTTGCCGGGGACAAGTACTACAGAATATAAGCAATACATAAATTACGGCGTAGAAAAACGACGCGGTATTGAACTTAATTACGAGCATAAATTTACAGATAATTTAACCTCATACGTTAACTATGCTTGGCAGTCGGGTAAAGTTAGTGGTTCGAAATTAGAGGATACTAATAAATCAGGCTATAGCAATGCAGTTGATTATTCTGTACCGAAACATATCTTCCATGCCGGTTTGGCTTATGACAAGGAAAAATGGACCGGTTTGTTAGATATGCAATATGTTAGTGCACGCCAAAGCTCTACGGCAGCAGCCGGCGAATACGGTGCTTATGACGGCTATTTCTTAGTGAATACCAGTGTTGGGTATCGCGTTACCCCTGATTTTACAGTTAAATTTAGTATTGATAATATATTTGACCGTGAATTCTATGATAATGAGGCAACTGCTGGTCGTACCTATACATTAAGTGTTCGTTACGAGTACTAGACGATTTAAAAAAGACCCTCAATCTATCATGATTGAACCGCCCCCTTAAAGTTAGACCTAAAAATCTAATTTTAAGGAGGTCGGTTTTTTCATGTCAAAATATAGTTTTAAATTTAAGCTAAAAGTTGTTACAGCATATTTAAATGGAGAAGGCGGTGGC
>ENA-OQIZ01000924-OQIZ01000924.1-human-gut-metagenome-genome-assembly--contig:-NODE-924-length-12799-cov-2.875316_pt1 | contig 12799 bp, 9 predicted proteins | sample MGYA00242593_ERZ504758 | MGnify/ENA primary metagenome ERZ504758 (study PRJEB26092, sample SAMD00036364) | human gut metagenome | host: Homo sapiens | study: EMG produced TPA metagenomics assembly of...
CGAACCGGCCACCCCCTATCTCTCCCTCGAAATGCCCCCAACTTCCGATACAAATACGGAAAAATATAAAGTTTCAAAACCTACGTAAAGTTTCCAATCTGCATCATCGCGGAAAATATGGAAGAGATATCCTAGCATCGGCAGGGCGGGTTTCTGTGTCGCGGCCCATGGCGTGCCCAGCTCGGCGGTGGCGTACAGGCTGTCGTTGACCTTCGTGATCTTGACCGCCGTTGCCCACAGGCTCAGCTCGTCAAAGTCCGTCGCCATAGGCTGCCGCACGAAAAAGTAGACCGTGAATGCCAGCGCCATGCCCCAGAACAGCACGCTGCCCGGGGTGAAAAGGAGCTGCGCCGCGCCGGTGCTGCCCCTGCAGGACGCCGCGACCCAGACGCCGCCCGCCAGACAGAGAAGATACAGCAGCCACGCGGCGGGGTAGAGAACGCCCGCCATTGCGGCCAGTGTCAGCACCGCGACGATGGCGGACAGTGCCGTCAGTGGTGCGACGGATGCCGGGACGCGGCATTTCAGCGTCAGCACCGCGCAGCCGCAGAACAGCGCCGCCACCGCCGCCATTACGCAGAGTAGTTCCATAGGGTCAGCTCCTTTACGGGGAAATAGTAGGGGAGGGATTCATCCCTCCCGTGAAGTTTTCCATTGCCGCACACGGGCACGGAGCGGTCAAGACCGCTCCCTACAGGGCACCCGTAAACGTTAGTCCGTAGGGAGGGGTCTTGACCCCTCCGGGGAGGTCTCCGCCAGCGCACACACCCCGGGAGGGATAAAACCCTCCCCTACGAATCCTTCTTTATAAAGAAGGAACAAACCGCGCTCGTCATCGCCGCCGCCACTGCCGGCACAAACGCCAGCACCAGCCACCAGCCTGCCGTCGGGACAAAGCGGGTGTACCATGGGCGCGGGGGGTTCAGATCAATGCCGGTAAACAGCGTCGGCACGCCGCCCACGCTGTCCGGGTCAATGCGCAGCCCTGTGACCCACTGCCCGCCCAAATCAAACGTGTAGACGCCGGGGGCCGTGACCCTGGCGTAGACCTTCTGTGCCTCGCTGTAGTCGGTCTGGCCGGGCTTCAAATAGTACAGCGCCACGCCGCCCGGGGGCAGTCGGTGCGCCGCGTCCAGCACGGCGGTCTCGACATACCCCTGGCCCTGCCAGTAAATATGCGGGTCGCTGTCGGTGGAAAGATACCACGCCGGGTCGTCGTCCGGCGGCGTCCACCATTCGTTGGACGAATAGGGCGCAAAGCTCTCGGTCACCAGCTCGGCGGCATCCACGTGCGTCTGGGGCATTTTGCCCTGCAGCTTGTAGTTCAGCATGACGCCGCAGCCGACGAGACACCGCACCACCCAGAGCACCGCCGCCAGCAGATACGCCAGCAAAAGCAGCTGCCGCGCCTTCAAAAGCGGTTTACGCATTTACTCCACCCCGCTTTCTGCCACAGCTGCCAGCTTGAACGGCACTGTCGCGTCCGCGCCCTCAAAATGATAGAGCGTTGCGGGCATGTCGTTGGTCAGCCCGCCCTCAAACAGGGGGCTGAATTCCCGCTGCAGATAGTCGTCCGCGCGGTCGATCAGGATATAATCGCAGTCCTTCTCGGCCATGTAGGCGACCAGCGTGTCCGGCACGCAGACGGCCTTGTAGTCGTAGAGCGTCCAGTTTTCGCTCTCGACCAGATTCATAAAATCGCTGTCCCAGCGGTCCTGCGTCTCGCCCAGGCGGCCATAGAAGCCGCCAAAGCCGTTCACGACCTGCGCGGTCAGCTCGTACCGATAATAATACCATCGCGTGGCGTCGTCGCCCTGGCTGATGACCAGCACGCGGTCCGGCCAGCCCAGCACGGTGTTCATCGTGTCGGCGCGGTTCTGCACGTCGGCGCGCAGCGTGTACAGGCTGTCGGCACCGGACCAGAAGCCCGCCGCGGGCACACCGCGCCAGCAGAATACGGCAAAAATCACCGCCGCCGCGCCGCCCGTCGCCAGCTGCGCCAGCCGCTCCCGCGCGCCGCGCGCCAGCAGGCAGAGCATCGCCAGCATCCACGCCTGATAGTAGGGGGCCAGATAGCGGTCATAGTCCTTGAGCGCCAGTCCCTCCAGGTCGGAGAAGTTGTAGTTGTACAGAATCAGATGGAACAGATACAGCGCCGCAAAGCAGAACGCAAACCCCAGATGCGCGGCCAGCACGCGGCGGCGCGGTGCGCCCCTGTCGGCGGCCAGCCATGCCGCGGCGGCGACCATCGTAATGGCAGTCACAGCCATGATGCCGCCGCCCAAAAGGCAGATGCGCCGCGTAAAGAACGCGCTGCCCATGGCGGCCATGATCTGCGCGAACTTTTCGGTGCGGCCCATGCCCAGCAGCTGCTTTACGCCGCCGACCAATACCGCGCCGTAGCTCAGGCCCTCACTGCCGACGCTCGCGGCGGTGTCCGCCGTGGGGGTGACAGCCGCCGTGTAGCGGCTCCAGCTTGAAAACGCCGCCAGCACGATAACAGCCAGTGCGCCCGCCCGGAGCAGAGCCTTGGGAAACGCCTTTCTGCAGGGCTCGTCTGCGGCCAGCCACAGATCCAGCCCGATCAGGAATGCCGTGATCAGCCCGTAGGCAAAGCAGATGTCCTTGGTCAGCGTCAGCACGGCCAGCGGCAGCGCAACAAGCCAGTAGGCAATTTTGCGGCGTCCCACCGCGAAATACAGGCAGAGCGTGCCGCCGAACAGCATCGCCAGCGGCAGGTCGGCCATGGCGTTGACGTACTGCGCTGCGTAGCTGCCCGTGGGCGTGGCCGAGAAGAAAAACGGCAGCAGGAACCCCGCCGCAAACACGAGCACGCCGCCCGCCCAGCGCTCCCGCGGCAGGGCGGACGCAGCGGCCAGACAGGCCAGCGCCAGCGTGTCAATGGCGGCCAGACAGGCCCACTCGGCCCAAGGGCCGAAGGGCTGGAACAAAAATGTGATCAGACTCGTTGCCGGGTAGGTGAAGGACGCCTTCAGGTTGACCGGGTCGGCCACATAGAATGCGCCGCGCTCCACGACCATCTTGGGGGCCAGGCCCCACGCCGTGAACTCATCCCACTGGGTAAACATCGGCTGCTGTACACAGAACAACAGCCAGATAAACGCAGCACCGCCTAAAAACAGCGTGAAACCGGGGACGGAGGCCGCTCTTTTCCAGGCAGCGGCCACCCCGGCGGGGCGGTATTGCACAAGCCCGACGACCCACACGGCGGCCAGTGCCAGCAGTACAGCCACAGCGCCAACGCGCAGGAAACCCGCGACCCCGCAGAGATACAGCACGACCACCGCGCCGCTCAATACCGGCAGCGGCAGCAAGGCGGGGGAGAGGGTAAACCGCTCCGCCAGAATCGCACAGGCCCCGCAGAGCAGAAGCAGCAGCGCAAGGGCGTAGAGTAGATGCAGCATGGGCGTGAGCCTCCTTTCGTGTTGTGATAAGCCTTCCCTCGTGGGGGAAGGTGGCCCGTAGGGCCGGGTGAGGGGCGGCCTTGCCATAATTGCCCGTGAACGGCGTGCCGGAGCACACCCGCCCCTCATCAGTCCCCTTCGGTGACAGCTTCTCCCCCCGAGGGGAGAAGCCTTTTCTTTACTTATAAATCGTATACACCGGTCCCACAAAGTAATGCTGGAACAAAAGCACGGCCCCGGCAAACGCATACCAGCCGCACAGCGTTACCGCCAGCGCCTCGCCCTTGGCCGCGGTCAGCCGCGGGGCCAGCACCCGCCGCAGCACAGCCGCCGCGGCCAGCACCAGCAGCAGCCAGACCGGCAGGAAATACCGCGTCTGCAAGCCGACGATGCGCACCATGCCCACCGGTGTGTAGGTGATGTACATGGCGGTCATCGCACCCACGGCGTAGACCAGGCCGAACGCGCCCAGCCAGCCCATGCGGCGCCGGCCCAGCGTGTCGGTCTGCGCGGTGCAGAGCATCGCCGCCGCCAGCAGCACCGGCGGTGCGGTGATGCTGATAAACGCAATCGGCATATCCTTCCAGCCAAACAGCCCCAGCTGGCCGAGGAACCCGTCGTTCTCATACAGTGTGCCCAGCAAAACCGCGATGTAACGCAGCGGATTTTTCAAAACAAACAGCAGCTGCGCACCGCCGTTCACGGTGGTGCCGCCCTGGCGGGCAATCGCGCCGTAGTTGTGGCGCAAAAGCGTGCCGTACTGCTCCACACCGAGGGTCAGCGCCAGTGCGCCCGCAGCGGTCAGTACGGCGTACACGGCGCGGCTGAAACGCACCTTCCACTCGGATTTCCGTAAAATCAGCGGCAGCACGACCCACAGCAGATTGATATACGGCTTGGTGCCGTTGGCAAACACGCAGGCCAGCGCATAAAAAAGCGCCGTCTTATCGTTCCATTGGTCCCGCGTCAGCAGGGCCAGCATGAGGTAATAGCAGCCCAAAAGCGTCGCGTCGTAGCTCAGCGACGCACCCATGTAGAGCGACATCGGCATAAGCATAATGCACAAAAACGCAGGTCTGCATTTGTGCGCACTGCGCAGCGCTGCATAGCACAGCGCCGTGTAGGCCAGCAGGTTCATGAGCCGCCCGCCGTACAGGCAGCCCAGTGCGCCAAGCCCAAACAGCCGCGCCAGTGCCATGCCCAGCGCGCCGGGCAAAAACGGCAAAATCAGAAAGCTGACCGGCTCGGTCACGCGCTTCGGCACAGAGTCCCTATACAAATAGGTAAGATACTGTTCAAAACTGTCCCGGATGCTCTCCACCCGGCCATCCTTGCCGTACTGCTTCAGCGCGTACCCGGCGGAGTTGAACGGCTGTTCGGCGTGGGTGTCGGGGTCGGTGCCCAGCCCTGCCGAGGTGTGCGCGTTGACCCACGCGCCGGGGAACGCCGCAACAAGCTCGTCCACGTCCTCGGGGTAGCCGCGCTGGGCATCAAAATCGAACCGGCCCATGGATATAGCGTAGGTGCGAAGATAATGGTCGGCTTCGTCGGGGGTCTGCATCGGCGGGTTGGCAAAGGCAAACAGCACGCCGCACAGCAGAATGCACGCCGCGCCCTTTTTGGCAAAGTCCCTGACCCGCCGCAGCGCCAGCGCCGCCGCACCGGCCAGCACGGCCAGCCCCACGCAAAGGCCGGTCACGCCCGCCGCAGATACGCCGCGGGCGTCCAGCCCGTAGAACACGCGCCAGTAGTAGCTGACGACGACGCCCAGCGAGGCGCAGACCGCCAACACGAAAGCCCACCGGGCGGCGGGCTGCTGCACGGTGGGTAGGGACAACTTCTTTTTGGAAACGTTTGACATAAAATCAGATTCCTGTAGGGGCGAGGCATGCCTCGCCCGGCTGTTCGCCGCGCCGCAAGGTATCCGGCTTGGCAAGGTCGGGGGCCGGGCGTACCCGGCCCCTACAGTGCATGAAAAATCTGCGGTGTTACAGAATATACTGCCCGACCTTGTACTGATCCAGGTTGCCGCGCAGGAACTCGATGGTCGCAGCCAGGCCCTGCTCAAAGGTGTACTGGGGCGCCCAGCCGGTCAGCTCACGCAGCTTGGTGGAATCGCCCAGCAGGCGGTTGACCTCGCTCTTTTCGGGGCGCAGACGCTCGGCCTCGCAGACGATCTTGGCGTTCGGGTTGATCTGGGCGATCAGCTCGTTGGCCAGATCACCGATGGAATGCTCAATGCCCGTCGCAATGTTCAGCTCCTGGCCAATCGCGGCGTCACAGTCGGCAATCGTCATAAAGCCGTTGGCCGTGTCCTTGACATAGTTGAAGTCGCGGGTCGGAGTCAGGCTGCCGAGCTTGATCTCGGTCTGACCGGCCAGCAGCTGGGTGATGATGGTCGGGATAATGGCGCGTCCGCTCTGGCGCGGGCCGTAGGTGTTGAACGGGCGCACGATGGTGACGGGCAGGTCAAAGCTGCGGTAGAAGCTCTCGGCCAGGCGGTCCGCGCCGATTTTGGTGGCGGAGTAGGGGCTCTGGCCCTGGAACGGGTGCTTCTCGTCGATGGGCACGTACTGCGCCGTGCCGTAGACCTCGCTGGTGGAGGTGACGAGCACGCGCTGGGTGTCCAGCTCACGCGCGGCGTTCAGCACATTCAGCGTGCCCTTGATGTTGGTGTCCACGTAGCTGTCCGGGCTGTGGTAGGAGAAGGGGATCGCGATGAGCGCGGCCAGATGGAACACGCGCTCCTGCCCGCGCATGGCGGTGCGCACGCCGTTGGGGTCGCGCACGTCGCCCATGAAGATGTCGATTTCGCTGCGGATCTCCGGCGGCAGGGTGTCGATCCAGCCCAGCGAGCCAAAGGAATTGTACAGACAGAACGCGCGGACCTTTTCGCCGCGCTTGACGAGTTCTTCGGTCAGGTGGCTGCCAATAAAGCCGTCTGCGCCGGTGACCATAACGGTGTGTGCCATTGCTTGCTCCTTTTTAAAAAGGGGACAATGCCCCATATTTCAACTTTATTACAAAACAGTATAACCGATTTCGGGGAAGATTTCAACTGTAAGTTATGGGCAATACCGCATAATTCTAAGTGCCGATACGGCGAGCGAGGTGCGGCAGCTGCTAAGCCAAAAGCGCAGATAATACTTTGTGTATTATCGAGCATTTTGGCAACGCAGATGCCGTGCCGCAGCCGCCGGAGCGGTGCTTAAGCCGTAAGGCGGGAATTATGCGGTATTGCCCTGGATAAAGTCGATGAGCAGCGACGACACCGTGACCGTAACGAGGGAAAACGCGATGCGCCGGAACGGGATGTAGGACAGCGACGCGAACAGGACGGTCAGATCGGTGAACAGGTAGGCGCGGGAGAGCCGCCATCCGGTCAGCTTATGGATGACAAGGGCGAGGGCGTCGTCGCCGCCGCTGGACCCGCCCTGCCGCACGATGAGCCCCACGCCGACGCCGACGAACACACCGCCCAGCAGTGCCGCCGCCAGCGGCCAGGGCGTCAGGTCGGGCAGCATGGGGGGCAGGCATTCCCAGATCCTATAGAACCCGGCCAGGCTCACGCTGGCCAGCCCCGCCGAGAGCAAAAAGTCCCACCCGAGAAATCTGAACGCCAGCGCGTAGCTGGCCGCGTCGAGCAGGGGCGACGCCACCGACGCGGGCACGCCGAGCCAATGGTTGATGAGCAGCACCAGGCCGATGATGCCGCCCTCGGTGATGGCGGTGCGCTGGTGGATATTATGGATGCCGAACGACAGGATGGCCGTGCCCAGCAGGATCATAGCGATCCGTTTGGCGGTGAACCGGCCCAGCGCGCGGCGGATTTTTTGTTGGAGCGTTTGTTTTGGCATAGTGTACCTCTTGACAGTAATATACCCAGTATACCACATGGCGTCAAGTGGCCGGAAACAGCCCCCGTAGGGGCCGGGCATGCCCGGCCCGTAGCCTTGCCATTGCCGCCCGTTTATCTTTTGCATCGTAGGGAGGGGTCTTGCCCCCCCCCGCGGGGCGTCGGGGACGCCGCCCCCTACAATGTTCCGCAAGGCTTCTCCTTGTCGCAAACGGGCACGGCGGCCTGGGGCAGGCCGCCCTACATCCCACTTTTCCACAGTCCGTAGGGGCCGGGCATGCCCGGCCCGTAGCCTTGCCATTGCCGCCCGTTTATCTTTTGCATCGTAGGGAGGGGTCTTGACCCCTCCGCAGCCTCCCGTTTCCCCATTACCTCCAAAAAAAACGGCAGGTTCGCACGCTCGCGCTCCCCTGCCGCTCCTCTTACTGCAATGCTCTTATTTCCCCGCCAGCAGCACCGCCAGCACGGCCTTTTCCACGTAGATGCGGTTCTCCGCCTCGTCGAAAATTTCGTCGGCGTGGGCTTCCAGCACATCGGGGGCGATCTCCTCGCCGCGGTGGGCGGGCAGCGGGTGCTGCACCATGCAGTCCGGCTTTGCCAGCGCCATGCGGGCGGCGTCCAGCGTAAAGCCGGTAAAGTCGCGGCGGCGCTGCTCGGCCTCGCGCTCCATGCCCATGCTGACCCATACGTCGGTGAACAGCACATCCGCGTCCCGCGCGGCCTCGTCCGGGTCGTTCGTCAGCGTGAACTTATCCCCGTACTGCTTCGCCAGCATCAGCACGTCGGCGGCGGGGCGGTAGCCCTTCGGGCAGGCGATCGTCACCGTCATGCCCACGGCCAGACAGCCCACAATGACGCTGTTTGCCATGTTGTAGCCGTCACCGACAAACCCGGCCTTCAGCCCGGCCAGCGTGCCCTTGCGCTCACGCACGGTCATCAGGTCTGTCAGCACCTGCAGGGGGTGCGCATAGTCGGTCATGCCGGAAACCACCGGTATACCGCTGTATTTTGCCAGCATGTCCAGCGTCGTCTGCTTGTAGGTGCGGCAGACGATGGCGTCATAGTACCGCCCCAGCACGCGGGCCGTGTCCTGCACAGGCTCACCGCGGGCGGTCTGCAGGTCGCCGGCGCTCAGGTAGGTGCCCAGGCCGCCCATCTGGTAGATGCCGACCTCCAGGCTTGTGCGGGTGCGGGTGGAGTTTTTGGCGAAAACCAGCGCCACCGCCTTGCCCTGCAGATCCTTCGGGTCCACGCCGTCCTTGTGCAGCCGCTTGTACTCGTCGGCCACATCCAGAATGTGCAGGATTTCCTCGGGCGTCATGCCGCCCAGCTTCAGCAGATGTTTCATACGCATTTCTCCAGTACGCTGCGCAAAATCGCCAGCGCGTCGTCCACGTCGTCCGCCGTCAGGATCAGCGGCGGCAGCAGACGCAGGCGGGTCTTGGCGGTCAGCACCAGCAGACCCGCCTTCTCGCAGGCGGCGCGGACGTCGGCGGCCTTGATGCCGTCGTCAAACGCGATGCCCACCATCAGGCCGAGGCCGCTGACCTCCCTGACATGGGGCAGCTTTGCCAGCCCGGCGCGCAGCTGAGCCGCGCGCTCGTTGACGTTGGCGAGGAAGTCGTCGTCCATCTCGTCCAGCACGGCCAGCGCACCGGCGCAGCAGACCGGGTTGCCGCCAAACGTCGAGCCGTGGGAGCCGGGCTTCATGTGGTCGGCGACCTTTTTGTTCATCAGCACCGCGCCGATGGGCAGGCCGCCGCCGAGCCCCTTCGCCAGCGTGACGATGTCGGGATGCAGATCAAAATGCTCGCACGCCAGGAACTTGCCGGTGCGGCCGACGCCGGTCTGCACCTCGTCCACAATGACGAGGATGTCTTTTTCCCTGCAGAACGCCGCGACCCTGGCGACGTAGTCCGCGTCCAGCGCGACGACGCCGCCCTCGCCCTGCACCAGCTCCATCATGACGGCACAGGTGTCCTTGTCGGCGGCCTTTTCCAGCGCGGCAAAGTCGCCCGCGGGCACATAGTCAAAATTTCCCGGGAAGGGGCCGAAGTCGTGGTGGAACACGTCCTGGCCGGTGGCGGTCAGAGTCGCCAGTGTGCGGCCATGGAAGGAGTTGACCAGCGTGATGACCTTATTCCGGCTCTCGCCATAGGTATCTACGCTGTATTTGCGGGCACACTTGATCGCGCCCTCGTTGGCCTCGGCGCCCGAGTTGCCGAAGAACACGGCGTCCAGCCCGGTGCGGCGGCAGAGCTTTTTCGCCAGCTTGCCGTCGGGGGCGGTGTAATACAGGTTCGACGTGTGCTGCAGCGTTGCGGCCTGGTCGGCCACAGCCCTGACCCACGCGGGGTGGCAGTAGCCCAGCGAGTTGACGCCGATGCCCGACGTGAAGTCAAGGTAGCTCTTGCCGTCGGCGTCCCTGGCCGTCATGCCCTCGCCCTCCGCCAGCACGACCTGGCTGCGGCCATAGGTGTGGAGGATGTAGTCGTTATCACGGGAAATAACTTTTTCGGTATTCAATTGGGTGACCCCCTTTTTATCATACGCAAAAGCCTTCCCCTTCGCGGGAAGGCGGCCCGCTTGGAGCCTTCCCCCTTGGGGGAAGGTGGCTGCAGGCCGGATGAGGGGCAAGTGTCCTGCGGCTGCCCGTTTGCGGGACCGCGCCAAACACTTCGCCCTCATCAGTCAGCGGGCGGGGCCGCTGACAGCTTCAGTCTACGCGCTAAGAGCCGCCTTCGGCGGTTGCGCTCCGACACGCGCCTGCGGGCGCAGCCCCTCGGGGGAAGCCCAGGCTGCCGGAAAATGCGTTGCTACGGCAAGTTGACGGGCGACCAATGGTCGCCCCTACACACGCAAAAAGGCAAGAATGCAATTTTTTGACGGTCTGAGCTTCCCCCGAGGGGGAAGCCATTTACCGGTTTCCTCTCCGATAGAACATCGTGCCTGCGCCTCTGTCGCTGAACATCTCGAGCAGGATCGAGTGCGGGACGCGGCCATCAATGATGACGGCCTCGTGGACGCCCTGATAGATGGCGTCGGCCATGCCCTCGATCTTGGGCAGCATACCGCCCGCAATGACGCCCACGGCCTTGTAACCCTCGATCTCGGAGACCTCGACCTCGGGGATGAGCGTAGACTCGTCGTTCTTATCGTAGAGCAGGCCGACAATATCCGTCATGCTGACGAGCTTTTCGGCGTGCAGGGCAATGGCGATCTCCGCTGCGGCAGTGTCGGCGTTGATGTTGTAGGGGACGCCGTTGTCGTCCATGCCGACGGTGGCAATGACCGGGATAAAGCTGTCAGCCAGCAGGTGGTCGATCAGCGTCGTGTTGACCTTCTCGATCTCACCGACGTAGCCGAGGTCAACGTCCGACTTGCGCTTGCACATGAGCATGTGGCCGTCCATGCCGCACAGGCCAACGCCGCGGCCCTTGAGCAGCGCGACCAGATCCTTGTTGACCTGCCCGGCCAGCACCTGCTGGACGATGCCCATGGTCTCCTCATCGGTGTAGCGCAGGCCGCCCACAAATTTGGACTCCTTGCCCACCTTTTTCAGCATACTGTTAATAGCCGGGCCGCCGCCGTGCACCAGCACGACACGCACGCCGAGCAGCGTCAGCGTGACCAGGTCGTTCATAACGGCCAGCTTGAGGTCATCGTTGACCATCGCGTTGCCGCCGTACTTTATCACCAGCGTCTTGCCGTGGTATTTCTGGATATAAGGTGTAGCCTCGCTGAACAGCAGGGCCATTTGTTCGTTTTTCATTGTGCTCCTCCGCATCCCCTTCTCCTAAAGCCTTCCCCCTGGGGGGAAGGTGGCCCCGCAGGGCCGGATGAGGGGCAAGCCTGCCGCGATTGCCCATGAACGGGTCACCGCCGTAAGCTCTGCCCTCATCAGTCGGCTTCAGTCTACGCGCTAAGAGCCGCCTTCGGCGGTTGCGCTCCGACACGCGCCTGCGGGCGCAGCCCCGAGGGGGCAGCCATACTTATTCAGGTTCTGTAATCCCCATTGATCTTCACATAATCATACGTCAGGTCGCAGCCCCAGGCCTTGGCGGTGGCATCGCCGCTGCCAAGGTCCACGAGGATGTCGATCTCGTCCTCCTTGAGCACCATGACGGCCTCCTCCTCGCTGTAGGGGTGGTAGGCGGCGTTCTCGCAGACAAAGACCTCACCGGCCTTGCTCTTGAGGCGCACCGACGTCTTGCTGATGTCGAAATCGCCCGGCGTGTAGCCGATGGCGCAGAGCACGCGGCCCCAGTTGGCGTCCGCGCCGAACATGGCGGCCTTGAACAGGGTGGAGTGGATGACGCTCTTGGACACGGCGCGGGCCGTCGCCAGGTCGGGCGCACCGGTCACGGTGCATTCCAGCAGCTTCGTTGCGCCCTCGCCGTCACCGGCCAGCTCGCGGCTCAGATGCTCGGCGACCTTGGTCAGCGCGGCGACAAACGTATCGTAATCGGGCGTGCCCTCGGCAATTTCTGCGCCGGACAGGCCGCTGGCCAGCAGCAGCACGGTGTCGTTCGTGGAGGTATCGCCGTCAACCGAAATCTGGTTGAAGGTGGCGGGCACGACGGTGGACAGTGCCTTTTGCAGCGCGGCGGGCGCGACCTTGGCGTCGGTGGTCATAAAGAGCAGCATCGTGGCCATGTTCGGGTGGATCATGCCGCTGCCCTTGGCGATAGCGCCGATGCGCACGGCCTTGCCGCCGACGGCAAATTCCAGCGCAATTTCCTTCGGGTGGGTGTCGGTGGTCATGATCGCGGTAGCCGCGTCGTGGCTGCCGGCCCCGCTGGCGGCCAGCTTGGCGGCGGCCTCCGGGATGCCCTTGGCGAACGGCTCGATGCTCATGGCCTGGCCGATGACGCCGGTGGAGGACGGCAGCACGTCGTCCGCGCGGATGCCCAGCTCCTTCGCGACGATGTCGCAGGTGTCCTTAGCCAGCTGCACGCCGTTGGGCGCGCAGGTGTTGGCGTTGCCGCTGTTCACAACGATGGCCTGTGCATAGCCGTCCTTCAGGTGCTCGCGGTCCACCGTGATGGGTGCGCCGTAGACCTTGTTGGTGGTATAGCAGCCCGCGCCCGCGCAGCGGACGTCCGCCTTGATCAGCGCCAGGTCGAGCTTGGAATGGTTATGGCGGATGCCGCAATGCACGCCCGCCGCGGAAAAGCCCTTCGGCGCACAGATGCCGCCGGGAATTGATTTGAAATCAGACATTGTATGTACCCCTCTTGCTATTTTATATCGAACTTCAAAAGCCTTCCCCTTCGGGGGAAGGTGGCCGCAGGCCGGATGAGGGCAAAGTCCGCCATTGCCGCCCGTAAACGGGTTGTTCCGGCAAGGCCGCCCCTCATCAGTCAGCGGGCGGGGCCGCTGACAGCTTCAGTCTACGCGCTAAGAGCCGCCTTCGGCGGTTGCGCTCCGACACGCGCCTGCGGGCGCAGCCCCTCGGGGGAAGCCACACAAAGCGCAAGCCCATTGGCATCCACCAGCCCCAGCACCCGATACATGC
>ENA-OQIZ01000927-OQIZ01000927.1-human-gut-metagenome-genome-assembly--contig:-NODE-927-length-12780-cov-3.660792_pt1 | contig 12780 bp, 10 predicted proteins | sample MGYA00242593_ERZ504758 | MGnify/ENA primary metagenome ERZ504758 (study PRJEB26092, sample SAMD00036364) | human gut metagenome | host: Homo sapiens | study: EMG produced TPA metagenomics assembly of...
ATTGAGTCAGGTAATGCTTCATTTGGGATATGAACACGATAAAAATGATGTGCATGATGTGATGCTGTTGTGTGAAACATTTCAAATAGCAATACCAGATGAATATAAGGAAAAGTAAAATTTCAGTTTTGTGTTGAATCTCTAAGCAAAATAGCTTATAATTTGACATGCTACATATAGTTATTATCCACAGTTATCGAGTAGGTGTTATCAATGCCGATAACAAAATGATAACATTAGCTCGTATAGGCAGGATAATATGGATATATCAAATAATCAAAAGAACGAGAAACATTACAGAGAATAATTCCTAAACAAAAAGCGTTAGTCTTTGTAGAGTTCGAATAATATATTAGAGCCAAGAAATGCCTATTTTACGGGCTTTCTTGGCTCTTTCTATGTCCGTTGACAATCAAATGACAATACTTTCAAATCTTAGAAAAGAATCTTATTTACAAGCTTTTAAAACTTCCAGCAAAAATTTCCACATGCGTTCTACAGAGGCAAGGTCTAATTTTTCATTGATGGAATGAATATCTAGGATGTTTGGACCAAAGGAGACAGAGTCAAGACCTTCACAGTGACCGCCGAAGATGCCACATTCCAAACCGGTATGAACGGCTTCCACTCTAGGTTCTTCTTTAAACATTTTTACATAAACATCACGCATAAGAGGGCGTAATTTAGAGTTTGGATCGTATCCCCATGCCGGATATTCGCTGTCAATGATGTAGCGACCGCCAGCAAGTTCTACCAATGCACCAACTCTTTCGCAAAGTGCTTGTTTCTTTGTTTCGATAGAACTTCTAAGAAGAAATTGCATGAATACAGAATCTTCTCTGGTAGCTGTAACACCAAGATTCAAGGATGTTTCAGATTGTCCCGGAAGGTTGCGATCGGAGCAGATTAGCCCTTGAGGTACTGCATAGATAAATTTCATAATTCTGGAAGAATCTGCTGGAGCAATCACCGTGATATTCTTTTGACCTGCATTTGTAATCTCGATGTTCAGGCCGGTTTCGTCATTGCTGAATTCTTTTTTCCAAATGGCTTCTTCTTCTCTGACAGCTGTGATAAAGTCTTCCGCTTGAGCGCTGTCTACCAATACTCTCATTTTAGCACTATAAGTGATGACATTATCTTTTTCACCACCATCAATAGAAATCAAATCCATAGCAAATGTTTTTGATAAATGGATATACATACGGGAAGAAAGTTTTACTGCATTTCCTCTTTGTTTGTGGATATCAGAGCCAGAGTGGCCGCCCAACAATCCTTTGATCCAAAGCTCGATTTCGGTTCCTTCTTTTTCTACTTTCTGGAAATCAAATGTAACGTGTTGACGGAGACCGCCTGCACATCCACATGTCAAAACACCTTCTTCTTCGGAGTCGATATTAAGAAGACGACGTCCTTTCAAGAGAGACATGTCTAATTTTTCGGCACCTAACATAGAAGTTTCTTCATCTACAGTAAAGACGGCTTCGATTGGTGGGTGAGCAATAGTGTCACTGGCAAGAACTGAAAGTGCGTAAGCAATTGCAATTCCATCATCACCGCCAAGACTTGTATCCTGTGCATATAAGTAACCATTTTCTACTTTCAAGTCTAAAGGATCTTTCATAAAATCATGAGTGGAATCTAAAGTTTTTTCACAGACCATATCTAAATGTCCTTGTATGATTACTGGCGATGAGTTTTCAAATCCTTCTGTACCATCTTTGTAGATGATGACATCATTATATTCATCTTGTACATAGCGAAGATTGTGATCTTTGGCAAATTGTACACAATAATCACTAATTGCTTTTGTATTTCCTGATCCATGAGGAATTTTGCAGAGCTCCTCAAAATAGCTTAATACGTTTGCTGGTTCAAATCCTTTTAAAACTGACATATTCAAAAAATCCTCCTGTCATTTATGATGTTTTTTAAAAAATTCCCACACCGGCAATTCAGCGTGGGAATTTATGTGCTACCTTAGTGTAGATTATCGAAGTAACGTTCCTACAAAGATTCCGTAGTAGTTACCAATTACATATCCTAATGTACCAACAAGGAGTGCTGGGACGATTAAGGCGTTCCATCCCTTTGCAATCGCAAGAGCAGCAGCAGTTGTTGGTCCTCCAATATTTGCATTGGATGCAATACAGATTTCTTCCAGATTGAACTTGAAAAGTTTTCCAAAGAGGAAAGAAATCAACATGTTTGTTGCAACGATGATCGCACAGAATACAAGAAGCAATGGTGCCTTTGTAAGAATCAGGTAGATGGAAGCTGGAGCACCGATGACACCAAAGAAAATGTGGATCATAAATGTACCGATTTCTTGAGCACCTGCGATTCCACCAACCTGTGTTGGGAATGCAGTAGCTAAAATCATTGTAAGCGTTGTCATGATAAGATATTTGTTACCGATCAATCCATTTAACAGAGCTAATACAAAATTAGATGTTGGGATGATTCGTCCAAAGAACGCAGCAATCTCAGTAGAAACAGCAACAATCACAAAAGAAAGTGCAAAGGTAAAAGCAATATCTTTGAGAGCGACTGGTTTTGCTGTCCAATAGTTTTGTGCGTGATTCTGACTTTCGCCATTAGCAGTACGTTTGTCGATTTCATCCTGAAGCGGATGCTTAAAATGCTTTTTAAAGAAGCTTACTGTTGGGATTGCGATTAAGGCGAAAAAGTAAAGTGCCATTAGCAAGTTGTCAGCTACAACGGATGTAGATACTAATTCGCCACCTGCATCAAATGCATCTGCCATAGCAACAAGGTTTACGCTTCCGCCAGTATATGTTCCGACCATCATGGCAGTTGCCTTGTTGAGTTCAGGAATAAAGTTCTTTAACGCAAAGAATGCAAGAAATCCTCCGGCTACTGTTCCGATTCCGCTGATCAGATATATAATGATCAGACGTCCAGAGTCCTTTGAAATTTTCTTAACGTTAGCTTGCAAAAGTAGCATTGGAATTGCAAGTGGAACAACGTAGTCCCAAACGAAGTCATATGCTGCTGCTTCTGTTGGAATAATTCTTAAGTTTGATAAAATAAGACATCCAATAAGTGCCAGCACGCATCCTGTGATTTTTGAAGCCCATTGGTATTTTTGCTCCAAATAGATTGCTAATGCAGCAACCGCTACCAAAATCGCGAATAGCCCCCAAGTATTTTCCGCACTGATTAAGGTTTTCATGTAATTCACTCCTTTTTTGATATATTATATGAATACTTTCTTAAGACATATGATAACTCTTTAACAGAATAATTGCAAGCATTTTGAACAAAAGTCAATCAAATTAGAAAATATATTAATGTATTTTGCACAAATAATGCGTTTAAATAAAATGGTAAGTTATATTTCATTGGGAAAGAGTCTAGGTTGTCATTGACTATGTGTTTGTTTTGGAAATTATGTTATTATAAATTTATAATTGATAGAAAATACAATGTTAAAGAAAAGTTGCAGGAGGTGTTAAGTGTGAAAAAGTATACAAAGAGTTATATCGTATGGACTATTTTGCTGCTTGTTGTAATTACATATTTTATGTTTGCAAGAGACTTTCATTCTCTAAATGGAAAACTGTTAGAACGGGACAAGGATACGGAATTTGAGAAGGGTTCGGGTATCCGGACGAAGAAACTTTCGGATGTGCAGATACAATCTTTATACAAACTATGTAAAGTCTGGGGATATACAAAATATCATCATCCGGATGTGATTTCAGGAAAGCTTAACTGGGATGCGGAGCTTTTTCGAGTGATGCCAGATATATTGAGAGCAGCGAATCAAGATGGGGCAGATTGTGTTTTGATGGATTGGTTGGAAACATTTCCTGTTGAGGGAGAGCAGGACGAGGGGAAAGAAGAGGATATAGATTGGGAGAAAATTCAAGAAGAAAGCGGAAAATAACTGTTGGATACAACGTGGATTAGTGATTCAGCATTTTTGGGGGAAGAATTAAGTGAGTATCTTTGCAGTATGGCAGACCTGCACATTTCTGACAGAGAAAATGCGTATGCTTCTTTTGAGGAAATAGGGACGGTTTCCTTTGAAAATGAAAAGATGTATGATGCTTCGGATGGAGATATGGGAATGTATCTGTTGGGGCTGTTTCGATTTTGGAATATGTATGAGTATTATTCTCCTAATATAGAGATTACAACGGAAGAGTGGGACAGTGTTCTTTTGGATGCGCTTCCGAAAGTTGCAGATTCGGGTGATTACCGTAGTTACGTGACTGCAATCGCGCAGGTCGTTTCTAAAACCGGAGATGCGCACAGTATGCTCGTGGATCGGGAGCGGTTATTATACTATTATTATGGGCAACGCTTTTTGCCATGTGATATAAAAATCATTGGCGGGGAGGCAGTGGTTACACAAGTTAAGAAAAATGAGAAGGAATTAATGCCAGGGGATATTTTGCTGGAGATCGACGGAATGACATTGGAAGAAAGAATAGAAGAGCAGCGGAACTACCATGCACTTTCTGAGGCGGATAAAATGTTGAATCAAATGAAACATTTACTGCTTGAAACAGAGAAGCGAAAAGCAAAAGTGCGAATATTACGGGGAGAAGAGATAAAAACAGTGCAGGTGAAAACACTGAAAAATCAGTATTCTTATAAAAATCCAATCGAGAATGGAATCCTGCAATCAGAAAACATAGGCTATATTGATCCGTCTGCATTAGAAAAAGGGAATATTGAGAAGTTAATGAAAGATTTTTGTGATACAGAAGGGATCATTATCGATTTAAGGCATTATCCCTCTACGGTAATCACATATCTTTTGGGTGAATATATCATTCCAAAACAAAAGGTGTTTGCCTGTATAGGAATGCCGAACAAGGCAATGCCGGGAGCATTTTATGAGCAGGAGATGGTGGTTGGAAAAGGAGTTTTAAAAGAGATTCAAAATGATAGCAGGACATTTGATTCGTATGAGGGGAAAGTTATTATTTTGATGGATGAAGAAAGTCAGAGTCAAAGTGAATTTGCTATCATGGCATTGCGTCAGGCTCCGAATGCTATTGTTGTAGGAAGTCCCTCCGTTGGAGCGGATGGAAATGTGGTCAAGGTGTCCCTGCCGGGAGAAGTGATTTTCTCTATGACAGGTCTAGGAGTATATACACCGGAAGGTGAGCAGACACAGCGCTGTGGGTTAAAACCAGATATTGAGTGCTGGCAGACAGTAGAGGGGATCAAAGCCGGAAAGGATGAACTGCTGGAAGAGGCGATTAAGCTAATAAAATGAGTTGTACCCGCTTCAAAATAGAAAATAGTTTTTTATGCACAGAAAACTTGGAAAATAGGATTGATAAGAAAACTTGGCGGAGATATAATTGTGACAACAAAACTTGTCAATTTAATATGGAGGTGCTGATATGGAACGAGATGAGATTTTGAAAATGGCACAGAAAGAAAGTGAACATTATGATGAGAGGGAAGTATTTATACAAATGAAAGGGTACAATTATGGGATGGTTGCCTCAGCGATTGTATTTGCTTTTCTCGTGATAATGAAAGCTTTTAGAGGAGAGCCGATGTATGATATTCTTGCAATGTATGAGACAACACTGGCTGGAGTTTATATATACAAATATAAAATGGAGAAGAAAAAAAGGATTTGTTTTTGGCTATATGTTGGGGAATGACAACGATTATTAATTTGTATCTGGCTATTTGGAGGCATTAATATGGATGGCGAATTGATATTGAAAAATAACTTAAAGAATGCTAGAGCTGAGAGAAAACTATCTCAGATGGAGCTTGCAGAGTTAGTTGGAGTGTCGCGAAATACGATTAGTTCTATTGAGACAGGTCAGTTTAATCCTACTGCGAAACTAGCATTACTTCTGTGTATTGCTTTAGAAAAAAGTTTGAAGAACTGTTTTATTTTTAAATTGATGTTTATGAAGAAATGAAAGAGGAGCGCAAGTCAAAGCGCTCCTCTTTTGACTATTCTGTGTAGTTGAAAGGTTCCGCAGATGTTTCCATATTGCAACGAGAAAGTCTGACTGTCTTGAGTTGATAGAACAGTGCGCAAAGACCTGTGACTACAAGTGCTACAAGAACCCATCCAAGACCCAGAGAGTACAGTGGAAGTGCATGGAGCAATTTGCCGGCAAATCCAAAGGAAACTCCAAGATTTTCAAGTGCATATGCAACGCTGAGAATACTTACTGCACCGATGGTGCATGGATAGATATAAGTGATATTTTTTATCCAGCGATGACATAATCCAAGTAAAATCAGAGTGATGGAGACTGGATAAATAGCATCCAACACCGGAACGGAAATGCTTAAAATCATATTTAATCCCTGATTACAGATGATAAAAGAAAATCCCGCAATCAGTAATACCCATTGACGATAAGATAATTTTGTAGTCAATGTCGAAAAATATTGTGAGATGGAAGTGATCAGTCCAACACAGGTTGTCAAGCATGCTAATGTGAAGATTGCTGCCAGTAAAACTGCGCCGGTATCACCAAACAGTTGGTGAACAATGCAGCGGAGTGTCCATGCACCATTTTCCTGGATTGGGAAGACACCTGAGGAACTCATTCCCATATATGCCAGAGATAAGTACACACATGCAAGAATTGTTCCGGCAAAGATTCCGGTCATGACAGTGTATTTCATCACACCTTTTTTCTCTTTCACCCCTAAACTTCTGATTGTAGTTGCAATTACAAGTCCAAAATTTAAGGCTGCAATGGTATCCATTGTAAGATATCCTTCTAAAAATCCTTTCACAAGTGGATTACTGCTATAACTTACTTGAGCAGGATTGACTTTCACGGTGCCTCGGAATAGGAAATTAACAAATACAAAAAACAGTAAAAGTAACAGTGATGGTGTCAAAAATTTTCCGATTCGTTCTACCAGTTTATTTGGAGCTAACGCAAGCCAGCTGGCAGTCAGGAAAAAGACTAAGGAAAAGAGAAACATAAATACAGTCAAATTCGCATTTTCCGGAAGGTATGGTGCAACTGCCATCTCAAACGGGAGAGAAGCCGCACGAGGAATTCCAAGGCCAGGTCCGATAGACAGGTAAATCAAAATAGTAAAGAAAATGGCAAATTTAGGATTAACCTTTTTTGCGAGCTGCTCTAGTCCATCAAATTTTGCAACAACAACAACACCCAGGACAGGCAATGCCACTGCTGTGATCAGGAAGGTCGCAATTGCAAATGGAGTTTTGTCTCCTGCGTTTTGTCCCAAAAATGGAGGGAAAATCAGGTTCCCTGCACCAAAGAAAAGGGAAAACAACATAAAGCTGACGAGTAAAATTTGTTTCTTTTGTAGTTTCATAGATAACCTCCTTAAAATAAAAAAAATCGCCCTAGAAAGGACGATTGAAGACCGTGGTACCACCTTAATTCCTGAGAAAATCTCAGCTCATATCCGCATCATCTAATGCGTCTCACCTGTAACGTGGCTTTACTCCGGCGCTCCTACTTTGTTTCAGTTTGCTTCTCAAGGATGATTTCATCTGTCAGGTTCATTGGCAACTCGCACCACCCGTTACCTCTCTGGAAAATCCGCTGAAGACTACTTGTTCCTATCAAATGAATTTGAAATATTTTTCTGTATTATAGGACAAGCTGAGAGAAATTGCAAGAGATTTTTTGAAAAAAGTAGAAAAAGTGGAAAAATATATTTGCTGATACGGGAGAGGGGAAAGGGAAATTTGAAAATAGTATGGTTTTAAGAGGTTAATAAATAGAAAATAACAATAGGTGTACAGATTTTTGTACATCTACTTTTTTATAATACAAACATAAGAAAATGTCAGAAAATTATATCATATGGCAGGGAAAGGAATAAAAGATAATGAGAGTTGTGAGTATGCAAAGTAAAGCAAAAGTCTATCACCGCGAGGAATGTAGATATGCAAAAAAGATTCTTCCTAAAAATAGAATGCAGTTAAGCAGTGAGGCGGCGGAAAAAGCGGGGTATCATATTTGTCCGTACTGTGATGGAATGGATGCATTGTTTCGCATGAAGAAGGAACAGATTTTAAAATATGCAAGAAAGAATCATATGGAGGTAGATTTGTTGAATCATGTTCTGTATGTACGAACAGATGTTGGATGTTGGAAAATGATTTATAGTATGAGCGAACAGAGGTTTTTACTTTATCATAAAAATTATATGCAGGGAGTGCTCTCGCTTGATGAGGTTGAAGAAGGAGCTTATCATAGGCAAAGAGATGTTCCTTTTTCAAAAAGTATAGAAAAATATCTTTTTTATATAAGCAAACATGATGCAGCCCGGAAAATAGAGATGATAGATTATAGATTGCTTCCTAATAGAACAAAAAAGGAGAAGCGATATTTTGCCAGCGCGAGGGCAAGGAGTAACAGAAGATCTCAAAGGCGCTTGGAGGAATTATTTACAATGATTGAGCAGGGAGCATAAGGAAAAAGATAAACAGATCGGACTTTAGGGCAAGAAAATTATGTTATAATAATACCAATGAGTTTTGAGACTTGTTTGGGAGGAAATGTGTTATGGGAGTGTATGAGACGAAGCTTAGAACGCTATATGTAATGCGGATTTTAGCAGAAAATACAGATCAAGATCATATTTTGAATGCTACAGATATTTGTAAGCTTTTGGAGCAGCAGTATCAAATTCACGCCGATCGGAGAACGATTTACGGAGAAATAGAAGCGTTGAGAATGTTTGGGGTAGATATTATACAGCAAAAAGGAAAAGCATCTGGATATTATATTGGGGAAAGAAGCTTTGAATTTCCAGAGCTGAAATTACTTGTAGACTCTGTTCAGTCTTCTAAATTTATTACAGAGAAAAAATCAAGAGAACTTATTTTTAAGTTGGAGAAACTTTGCAGTACGTTTCAGGCAGAACAGTTGGCAAAACAAGTAACTATTTTAAACCGATTGAAGACTGAAAATGAAGAGATTTATTACAGTGTAGATAAAATTCATTCCGCGATATATAACAACAAGAAGATTCAATTTCAGTATGCAGAGTGGACGCCAAAAAAGGAATTGAGATTTAGAAAGAATGGGATGTTTTACAAAATTAGTCCTTGGGTACTTACTTGGGATGATGAAAAGTATTACTTAATTGCATTCGATGATGTGGCGGGGAAAGTAAAGCATTACAGAGTCGATAAGATGAAGCATTTGGATATTTGTGAGGAAGACCGGGAAGGTCAAAAACAATTTGAAAAATTTGATCCATCTGAACTTACAAAGAAAACATTTGGTATGTATGGAGGAATGGAAATAGGAGTAAAACTCTTATGTCAAAATAGTTTGGCAGGAGTGATATTGGACAGATTCGGGAAGGATGTCTGGATGAGAACTGTCGATGAAAATCAATTTATAGTACATGTAAATGTGGTAGTCAGCCCTCAGTTTTTTGGATGGATTACGGGAATAGGGGCTCATATGAAAATTGTGGAGCCCATGGAAGTGAGGGAGGCATACAGAAAATATTTGGAGACGATATTAGAAGGATATAGGGTGTAGATTAAAATTCATATTTGTAAAAAGTAAAAGGTGATAATAAATTTCCAAAAAATCAAAAAGATGAAAGGAATTCAAAAATTATGCAATATATAGCACACATAGATCAGGATAGAATTCAGTCAGTCAAGGAACATTTAGAAGGGACGGCAAAGATTTCTGGAGAGTTTGCGGGGAAATTTGGGAAACAAGACTGGGGCTACTGTAATGGGATACTACATGATATTGGAAAGTATTCTGTGGATTTTCTGAAAAGGATTACAGGGGAAAGCAATCAGCGGGTGGATCACTCTACAGCAGGAGCGAGAGTTTGCAGGGAGAAAGGCGGAAAGTACAGTTTTTTAGAATATTGCATTGCGGGGCATCATGCCGGACTTCCGGATTATGGCAGTAATTATGATAATGCAGGCGATCCTACTTTAATGGGGAGAAGAAAGAAAAAGATCAGTGACTATCAGGCATATCAGAAAGAAATTGATATTCCAGAAATCGTAACGGATCCATTTGATTTCAAGAAGACCGTGAATCCAGATTTTTCTATGAGTGTTTTTATAAGAATGCTTTATTCTTGTTTGGTCGATGCTGATTTTTTAGATACAGAAGCATTTATGAGTCGTGGGCAAAAAGTAAGAAATTCTGGAGAGCCGATGGAAGCACTTCTTGAGAAATTGGAAAAGCATGTTTCGGAATGGTTGAAAAATGAAGAGATGGATACAGTAAATGGAAGAAGAACAGAAATTTTAAAGCATTGTTTAGCAGAAGGTAAATCTGAAAAAGGGCTGTTTCGCTTGACAGTTCCGACTGGCGGCGGAAAGACAATAGCTTCTTTGGCCTTTGCGTTACGTCATGCGGTGGAAAATCAAATGGATCGGGTGATTTACGTCATTCCATATACAAGTATTATTGAACAGAATGCGAAAGTGTTCAGAGAAATTTTAGGAGATGAAAATGTGTTGGAAAATCATTGTAATGTTGATTACGAAAGTTCGGAAGAACTTAAGCCAATGCAGCTTGCAGCTGAAAACTGGGACAAACCGGTTGTTGTCACAACAAACGTACAGTTTTTTGAATCACTATTTGCAAATAAGTCTTCCAAATGCAGAAAATTACATAATATTGCAAACAGTGTAATTATTTTTGATGAAGCGCAGATGTTGCCGAATGATTACCTAAAACCTTGTATCGCAATGATAGAAGAACTTCTCAGTAATTATAGAACCAGTGTTGTTTTATGTACAGCAACTCAGCCGGCTTTAAAATCATTTTTTCAGGGAAATGTTTCAGCAACAGAGTTGTGTCCTAGAATGGATGAACAATTTCAATTTTTTAAGAGGACATTGTTTGAAAATATCGGAACAGTAACGGAAGATTGTTTGATAAACAAGTTAAGAGGGGAATATCAGGCGCTTTGTATTGTTAATACGAAAAAGAGAGCGCAAAATATTTATCAAGAGTTAAAAGAAGAGGGGGTATACCATTTATCTACAAGTATGTATCCGAAACATAGAAAGCAGGTTTTGGAAAAAATAAGAGAAAGACTTAGGGAAGATAAAAAGTGTATTCTCATTTCCACCAGCCTCGTAGAAGCAGGGGTAGATTTTGATTTTCAGTCAGTTTATCGAGAACTGGCAGGAGTGGATTCCATGATACAGGCGGCAGGACGATGCAACAGAGAAGGGCATCGCAAGGTGGAAGAAAGTAAAGTATTTATTTTTAGATTTGAAGAAAAAGAGAGTGTTTTAGGACAACGACAGCAGATCGATGTGGCAAAAAGTCTGATAGCGGATGGAAGAGATCTCTCAGACAGAGAGACCATTACAAGATATTTTGAAATGTTGTATCATATCAGGGGAGAAAGTCTGGATAAGAAAAAAATCATGGATGAGTTTACGAATAAGAAAATAAAATATCGGTTTGCAAAAGTCGGGAAGGATTTTCGGTTGATTGAACAAAATACAAAAACAATTTTTATAAATTGTGAGGAGGATGCAGATGAGATTCTTCGCGAATTAAAAGAAAAAGGATTTACAAGATCGGGAATGCGAAAGGCGAGTCAATATTGTATTACCGTATATGACCAGACCTTTGACAAGATGTACGGCGCCGGCATGCTGAAACCGGTAGTGGAAAATATGGAAGATTTTTATGAATTGGCAGATGAGAGTAGATATACAGAAGAGATGGGTTTGAAGTTAGAAATTGATAATGGTATGGCATTGTTTCTTTAAAGAATTATGAAATAGAATGAGAAATGAAAGAAGCAGTGAATATGCAGAACTTTGAGGAGTTCTATCATAAATACTGCTTCTTTTATAGTAGTTAAAGCTACTATTAATATTTCAATCCACAGATGAATCTGACAGAACAAGTATATCATATAGCCTTTGTAGACTCAATGAGTACATTTTTGGAAGTGTTAAAATACTTCTGATAAAATATTTTTGTTATCTTCAGCAGAAGTAGATGAGAAGGAGGACTGTAAAAAATACGGATTTCTGAACGATGAGACAAGAAAATGTAAGGCAAATAGTTTTTCTGAAATGGAAATAGCGTTCTGGTGGCTTCGTTCGCCGGGTTATAATAGTAGTAGTGCGACCGAAGTGTTTGGTTATGGCCGGATCAATAGGGATGGTAATAATGTCTACGATAATATTGCGGGTGTGCGCCCTGCTTTGCATCTGAATCTTTCATCCTCCAATCTCTTCTCCTACGCAGGAACCGTTTCTTCAGATGGAACCGAAAACGAAGTCCCTTACAACACTAAAACCAGACTTATCCCAAAATAAAGAAGGCAACAGCCAAAATATAAATTTTTATCACATAACAACAAACAACCCAAGCAAGAAAGGAGAAACCCATGAAAAAAACAAAGCGACTCATCGCAACCCTAACCCTGTTAATCGCCGCAATATGCTTTATGAACTCCGCCAATCTTCCAGCCGGAACCGTACAGGCAGCTTCCACATCTTCCATGAAGAAAGCCTATAAAAAATACCTTACCAAAAGTGTAAGCGGAAAAAAGTATTACAAAGTAGTAAATATCGGTGACAGAAATAAGCCGGTTTTATTGATTGGAACTTATAAAGGTTTCGGAAAAGGCACTTACACAGGCTGTAATGTTTACTATTATAAGAGGGGAAAAGTAAGAAAAGTAGGCAGCCTGAGCGATGGCAGAGACATTGCTCTCTATAAAGAAAGGCCAGAATTATATCAACAGTGGTCTTTCCGATGAAGCACTTTATTTATGTGTAAAAGATGGAAAGTCCTATTT
>ENA-OQIZ01000956-OQIZ01000956.1-human-gut-metagenome-genome-assembly--contig:-NODE-956-length-12511-cov-3.545462_pt1 | contig 12511 bp, 13 predicted proteins | sample MGYA00242593_ERZ504758 | MGnify/ENA primary metagenome ERZ504758 (study PRJEB26092, sample SAMD00036364) | human gut metagenome | host: Homo sapiens | study: EMG produced TPA metagenomics assembly of...
GCGTTGAAGGAACGGGGATGCGAGAACGTGATCGTCTCGTTCACCGACGGCCTGATCACGGACTATTGCAGACAGGTGGGCGCCAGCGTGATCGTGAAGGGGCTGCGCCAGAACGGCGATTACGAGGCGGAACTGGGTATGGCCCTGGTGAACCGTCAGATCGCCGGCATCGAAACGCTGTTCCTACCCGCGAATCCCGTGCTGGAGCATATTTCAAGCTCCATCGTCAAGGATGTCGCCCGTCACGGCGGCGACGTGACGGGCATGGTGCCCGATTGCGTGATACCGATGTTGGAAGAGGCGCTACAGAAGGAAAGGATCTCCCATGAGTGATCAGAACGATGTCGAGCACCCGACCGGATATGTGGATTTGACCGGTGATCCGGTGGTCGACATGACGGATAACGAGAACACGCCTGCGCAGACGGGCGCCGCACCCGTGCCTCCCGCACCGGCGCCGGAAGCCGTGCCCGCACCGCTTACAGGCACGGGTGCACCGTTGGGTGAAACGGTCGCCTCCGAACCGGCGTTCGACGACGACGCGCCCGCGAATCGCGAGCCCTCCTTCAAATCGCCGTTCCCGTTGCCCGATCTGCGCGAGAACGCCGAGGACGATGAGGATCCGAGCCACGACGAGTTCACCACCGTATACGACGTGATCGGCAAGCTTGAGGACACATTGAACGAGGCGAAGGGCGGATTCTTCTCCCCCGGTCTGGTGAAGGTCGATCGTGATGCGCTCATGGCCAATCTCGACGAGCTGAAGAAAATGCTGCCGGTGCAGCTCGAACGCGCATCCGCGTTGATGCGCGAGGCGGAACGCCGTCTGGAAAGCGCGCAGACCCAGGCCAACGCCATCGTCGCATCCGCCCAAAGCCGCGCCGCCGACACCATCAAGGAAGCCAACGACCAGGCGCAGTTCCTCGCCGGCCAGGAGAACGTGACCGATTTGGCACGGCAGAAGGCGCGTACCATACTGAACACGGCCCAGGCCAAGGCGGATCATCTCACGCAAGGCGCCGACGACTATTCCGCCAAGGTGATGGAAGGCCTGCGCCAGCAATTGACCAAACTCACCAGCGATGTGGATGCCGGTCTGAACGTGCTGCACGAACGCCAGCGCGCCGCAGCCGAGCAACTTCCGCACGTGGATCAGAACGACTACCCGGAGGCCTAGTACCATGCCGCATATCGAAAATTCCCCTTGGACCGTTCCCGTCGCGCAGGTCGCGTCGCGCCCCGGGCAATCCAAGCAGATCGACGCCGATTTCCCCGCACCCAGCGGCATCGGCGATGAGATCATCGGCGTGAAGGAAGGCGAGCCCGTGCACGTCAGCGGATCGTTCGATTCCATCGTCGACGGCCTGATTCTCAACGCCAGCATCAACGCTCCCGTGCACGCCGAATGCACCCGCTGCCTGAAGCCCATCAAACGCGATTGGACCACGCACGTCACCGCGTTCTTCCCCTACAAGGATGAGCGTGACAACCGCAACCAGCCGGATGAGGTGGATATCATCGCTGGCGAGGAGGAGTCCGAAGACACCTACCCGCTGTTCGACAACGGCGCGTTCGCCAACCTCGAAGCGCTGCTGCGCGACACACTGGTTGACGAGCTGCCGTTGCAGCCGCTGTGCCGCGAGGATTGCCGTGGCCTGTGCTCCCAGTGCGGCGTGGATCTCAACGAGAACCCCGACCATGTCCATGAGACGACCGATATCCGTTTCGCCGGACTGGCCGATCTCAAGGCGAAACTGGAAAGCGAACAGCAGGGCTGAGCGCGACACGCGTGTCGACGCAGGGGTACGAGCGGCATTTGTACGCACGTTGCGTTAAAGTACTGAACGCTTAAGCTCAATCGTTCGAACGAAACAGAGGATACTGAAATGGCACTGCCTAAGTACAAGACCTCGCGCGCCAACACTCATTCGCGTCGCGCGAACTGGAAGGCGACCGCTACGGCTACCGTGAGCTGCCCGAACTGTGGCGCTCCGTCCCTGCCGCACGTTGCTTGCCCGAGCTGCGGTTCCTTCCGCGGCCGCGTCTACCGTGAGGCTATCCAGTCGGTCCACACCAAGTGAGTCACGCTGGACAAGCATGAATAAAGCCCTGCCATCGACGGGTGGCGGGGCTTTTCATTTTTCTCCCAGGAAATAGCAGGAAGCAGAAGACAGAAGATCATGACAGACGAAGCACAGCACAAGGACGAAGCACAGCACAAGCCGGTAGTACGCACCTATAAGCGCGACGACGACAAGCTTCCCACCAGCGAGCTGATGGAGGCGCTCGGCACCACCATCAGCCCCGATCTGCTGGTCCAGGCGCTCACCCATCGTTCCTTCGCGCACGAGCATCCCGGTTCGAAGCATTACGAACGTCTCGAGTTCCTTGGCGATGCCGTGCTGGAACTCGTATCCACCGAAACGCTGTTCCGTCTGCATCCGGATATGAGCGAAGGCGAATTGGCGAAGATGCGCGCGAAGGCCGTGAGCGAGGAGGCGTTGAGCGCCATCGCCCGCACCAAGCTGCATGTGGAGCCGTACATTCTGCTGGGACGCGGTGAAGCGGCCCAGGGTGGCGCGCAGAAAAGCTCGATCCTGTGCGACATCGTGGAATCGCTCATCGGCGCGACCTTCCTGGAACACGGCATCGACGGCGCACGTGAGGTAGTGCACCGTCTGATCGACGATACGCTGGCCGAAGTCGCCACCGAAGGCCCCGCATTGGATTGGAAGACCTCGCTGACGGTGAAGGCGCATCAGCTCGGCAAGGGCGAACCGGTATACCATATGGCGGTTTCCGGCCCGGAATACGCGCAAGTGTTCACCGCCCGCGTCTCGCTGGGCGATGAGGAGGAGATCCTCGGCGTGGGCAGGGGAACCTCCAAGCGCAAGGCGCAGCTGGCCGCCGCGGCGGACGCATGGAAGAAGCTCGACTGAGCCGACACCCGTAGATACCCGTATTTTTTCCTTTGCCTTGTGCGGCTTGCGGCGTGGATGTCCACACCGTAAGCCGCACAAGGCAAATGTTGGCTTTTTGAATAGACTTGGAAGACAAAGCGCAACAGTCCGGCCACGAGCCGGCGGACGCATGGAACATAGCATAAAGAGATGTGAGAGGAACCATGGCTCTACCTACCCCTCTGCAGGCATTCAGCGCCGTGCCCAAGGAATCGCACGACGATACGCAGACCATTATCGATGGTGAGAAAATGACCGGCGCACAGGCGCTGGTTCGTTCTTTGGAGGATCTGGGCGTCGACGATGTCTTCGGCGTTCCGGGCGGCGCGATCCTGCCGGTGTACGACGAAATCAAGAACGACACGAAATTCCACTTCATGCTGATGCGTCACGAGCAGGCCGCCGGCCATGCCGCTGAAGGCTATGCTCTGACCACCGGCAAGGTGGGCGTGTGCATCGTCACCTCCGGCCCCGGCGCGACCAACATGATCACCCCGATCGCCGACGCGAATATGGATTCCGTACCGATGGTTGTCATCACCGGTCAGGTCGGTGTGAACTCCATCGGCACCGATGCGTTCCAGGAGGCCGACATCGTGGGTGCCACCTACCCGATGGTGAAGCACTCCTATCTGGTGACCAACGCCCAGGATATTCCGCGCGTGCTCACCGAAGCCTATTATGTAGCCAATTCCGGCCGCCCTGGACCGGTCGTGGTCGATGTGACCAAAACCGCACAGACCGGCAACATGTACTATTCCTGGCCGCAGCGCATGATCCTGCCCGGCTACAATCCGACGACCAAGGCGCATGGCCGTGTGCTCGCCGACGCCGCCAAGCTGTTCTCGCAGTCCTACCGCCCGGTGCTGTACGTGGGCGGCGGCGCGACCCGTTCCAAGGCCGGCGATCTGATCAAGCAGCTCGCCGATCTGACCGACGCGCCCATCGTCACCACGCTTCCCGCACGCGGTGTCGTCCCCGACTCTGATCCGAAGGTGCTCGGCATGCTCGGCATGCACGGCACCATCGCGGCGACCGGCGCGGTGCAGCGTTGCGACCTGCTCGTCACCATCGGCGCCCGTTTCGACGATCGCGTGACCGGCAGGCTCGACGCATTCGCCCCCGCAGCGCGTGTGATCCACATCGACATCGATCCGGCTGAAATCGGCAAGAACCGCCAGCCGGACGTACCGATCGTGGGCGACGTTTCCACCGTGCTCAAGGATCTGATCCCCGAAATCGAACGTTCCCAGGCCATTCATGGCAAGCCGAACCTGAAGCCGTGGTGGAACGCCATCGACGAGTGGCGCACCAAGTACCCGGTCACGTGGGAGGAGCCCACGGACGGTTCGCTCGCCCCGCAGTGGGTGGTCAGGCAGCTGTCCGATCAGGCTGCGGACGATACGCTGTGGGTGACCGGCGTGGGTCAGCATCAGATGTGGGCCGCGCAGCTGATCGATTTCAAACGTCCGAACTCCTGGATGACCTCCGGTGGTCTCGGCACGATGGGCTACGGCCTGCCCGCGGCCATCGGTGCCGCGGTCGGCGGCAATGGTCGTCCGGTGTGGCTGATCGACGGCGACGGTTCCTTCCAAATGACCTCCGAGGAGCTGGCCGCTGCGTTCTTCGACCATGCACCGGTGAAGATCGCCCTGCTCAACAACTCCGTGTACGGCATGGTCCGCCAGTGGCAGACGCTGTTCTACGACCAGCACTATTCCGCCACCAACCTGCTTGACGGCGAAGCGCACGGCGAGGATGGCGCGAAGATGGAAGCCAACGGCGATATGCCCGTCGAAGTGCCAGATTTCGTCAAGCTGGCCGAAGCATACGGCTGCGTCGGCATGCGCGCGTTCACCAAGGACGAGGCCATCGCATGCATCAAGAAGGCGAACGAGATCAACGACCGCCCGGTGCTGATCGACTTCCGCGTGTGGAAGGACGCCATGGTGTGGCCGATGGTCGCCGCCGGCGCCTCCAATGATGACGTGACGTATATGCCCGGTATCAAGCCGTTGCGCGACGATACCACCGGCGAGAACTGAGAGGAGAGAACCCATGCCTCAATATCCTGCATCCCAGCCCGGTTCCGAGCGTCATACGCTGTCCGTGCTAGTGGAGAACCGTCCCGGCGTGCTGGCCCGTGTGGCCGGCCTGTTCGCCCGCCGTGCGTTCAACATCAACTCGCTGTCCGTCTCCCCCACCGAACGCCCTGACATCTCCCGTATCACGGTGACCGCCGACGTGGATGCCATTCCACTGGAGCAGATCATCAAGCAGCTCAACAAGCTGCTGCATGTGCTGAAGATCGTGGAACTCGAACCGCGTTCCACCGTGGAGCGTGAACTCGTGCTCATCAAGGTCGCAGCCGATGTCTCCTGCCGTTCCGACGTGCTGGAGATCGTGCGCATGTTCCGTGTGCGCGTGGTCGACGTGAATCCCGAATCGCTGACCATCGAGGCCACCGGTTCCGAAGACAAGATCGAGGCGCTGCTCGGTCTGCTGGAGCATTACGGCATCATCGAGCTGGTCCGCTCCGGCGCGGTGGCCGTGACCCGCGGTCCGAAGGCGCTGAGCGAGAAGGTGCTCGGCTCCGAGATCACCGGTCGCTGATCAATTCGGCAAACCTATCCCTTAAGGCTTTCCCGTTCCGTTCGGGAAAGCCTTTTTGGTTGGGGAAAAACAATCGGCGGTATCACTTTCGGGTGGAAAAGCGTATAATACCAGTCAGAAAACTGCATAAAACCATTGAAATTCAAACGATTGGGGAAGCTTGATTTTCTTGTTTAATATCGCAATGATAACGTGCTGACGATTGAAGTGAAGTCAGGAAAGAATTATAAGGTTCGTCGAACGGTCAATAATGCGCTCACGGAGGAAAGCCATCATCTTCGCCAAGGATCGGCTTTCGACCCCGGCAATATTAAAACCGACAACGCCATCACCTATTACCCAATCTACCTAATCGACCAGCTTTACAACAACTAGTCCAGCAACGGCATTTATCACGATGTCGCAAACTGTGACGGCAACAGCACGACAGGGGGCATTATGACTGAAATTGCCAATGATCAGACTCTAGGAATCGTAGATAATGACCCACTGGTCGCAAGTGCAATTCAGAGCCTATTGGTAGAGACATGCGCACCACTGCAGATTCTATGGACCGCTATCTCAGCCGAACAAGCACTTGAGGCCATGAAAGTTCCTTCGCAAAGGCCGCAGGCTGTACTTACCGATATCGCAATGCCTGGAATGAGCGGTATGGAATTGGCACACCGAATCAAAGAGCAATACCCGGATATTGCCATCATCGGCATCAGTGCTTTTTTGGATAGCGAAAACGGGAAAGCATACGGAACAAAATGGTCCGATATGTTTTATGCGATTCTTCCAAAAGAAATTCCCACAATCCAACTGGTTCGAATCATCGGGAAAAGCATGAACAACGAAGAAGCTGCATCATGGACGGGAAAGAGTATGAATCCTCTGCGGCTTTCCAATAAGGAATTGCAGATCATCGCCAGCTATGCAAGAGGATTCACCACTTCCGCCATCGCCCGGCAACTGAATGTCAGTGAAGCATCAGTGAAAACATATGCGCGACGAGCGTTTGACAAACTTCATACTCATAGCCGCGCCGAAGCAGTTGCGATATGCGTGAGAAACGGCTGGATATGATGGAAAAACCTCAACGGATAACATTATTAACGAAAGCCGCCCGCAAGCCCTACGCAACGGGATCCGCCATTTGTACGTGTTTTTTCCTGTTCGAACTGACCGCTTGGCCGAACATGTCGCCTTGGTCATGGCTATATTTGGCGCCTTATTGCATTACCCTACTGCTATTAGCTTGGTTCCCCATACCAGCGAGCGCGGGAATCCTTGTAACACACGCAGCATGCGCGATAATCCCGACGATATGCGACGGCCCTTCGACTTTGTATGGCGCATGGCTTGCGTGCGGAATACTTGCGTTTGAAATCAAACGATTTGAACTTGCTATTACAGGGCCACTGCTTTGTGCTTTATCGCTTCCTTTGGGGTATTGGCTAGGTGATGTGGACTATAATCCGAGCATCCCCGTACTTGCGTGCTCTTACATTGGAGCGTTCTTCGTTGGGTTTGCTGTGCGATGGAAAGTGCAAACAGAACAGAGAAAGGCAAACCTTGCGATTGCGCAAAAGCAAGTTCAACATCAACAGAAAAGGCTCAGAGAAATTCACATACTGCACGATTCCATCGCAGGAGCTATGACATATGCGATTCTGCTGTGCCGGAAGGAGGAAACCTCTGGGAGCAACGACACTTTAGCGCAGATCGAGCAGATTCTCATACAAGCATTACACGAGCTTCGCACTCAAATCATCAGTCCAATGGCCGAGGAACTTGAGCCAAACATAGAAGAAGATACTCACAGGCTCTTTCAACAACACATAGAAGCTCAATGCAGGAGGCTCGGAACACTAGGACTTACCGGAACGCCAATAATCCGCGGTGATCTAAGCGCAGTGGACGAGTCAGTACTGCCACCGTTGCGAACGGTTTGTACCGAAATTCTCAATAACATTGCCAAACATGGGAAACCGGGTCCCTTCGCTTTTATTCTCTCTGTGGAATCAGATGAAGTACGTATCTTCGCGTCGAATCCGTATAGTGACGTAATGAACAAAAAGATAGAGAACCACTACGGAATTGCCCTTATACAAGATTTTGTAAAACAAAATAAAGGGACAATGACCATCAATTCAGAAAATGAAGAATGGTCACTGTCCCTGATAATTCCGATAACTCATCGAACAAATTAAACTAGCGTTTCCTTCCACAGAAAAAATCTAGAAGCGGAGGGCAAGGCACAATTTGTTCTCTGACATTACTTCGTATTTTTTGGAAACATCAATTGTGATACAGCCACGGTTGGTTTGTCGGCATTTTTGCGTGCTTATACTTTTGATTAATAACATTGCATGGGGCGACAACGTCGTATCGCGTATAATCAAACTCGTATCCAGCCGCACCAAGTTGAACCCATTTGGTGACATTTGATGTATTTGTCCAACTCCATCCCTGACTTTCAGAGACAGTCTGTGAAGTCGATAGACTCGATTGCACGTGTGCTTTGACATATGAGGAAAATTCAGCATCCACTCCGCCTGTGACACTTCCAGTAACCGTTGTGGTTTTGGCCTTTTGCACAGTGTATGTTCCACCAGGCGAAAGCCAATTTTTAGGCAGAGAGCCAGCCATGAATATACGACTTCTGTTAGAAACAGACTGGTGATGGCCGATTTCCGGACAAGAGGTAGGCGCAATGTCAGTATTTTGCACAGCTTGTGCAGGAACCGAGAGAAACGCCATAGAACCGGCTAATATAACACCGGTAATTGTTGCAACTGCTTTTTGTCTTTTATTCATGATGGTGTTCCTTTACTTCATATACGGAAACAACAAGATCCGTATTGCCGATATTGATAATGGACAATGAGGTGGCATCTGGGAAATTCTTCGCCGGAAGTGAAATCGTTTCTATTCCGTTAGATGTACAGCCCTCCCTAGTGGTTAGGGTGTGTGGCTGTCCATCTTTGTAGAGAACAAACGAATAAGGAGCCTGCGCCTTCTGTTTGCACATGGAGACGACATAATACATATTGCTGTCATCAACTGTTTTTGTAAATGAAATAGCATCATCGCCATGCACGGATTTCGCGCCCAGCTTGTTCACTAGAACCAGTTTGCCCGAGCTATTGAGATCATCGATGGCGACACGGTCCAGAGCGTCCACGGTAAATGCTTTATACGCCTGTTCCGCGGCTCCATCATTCTCGCTACTGCTCTGCACGGCGCCACCGCTGGAACGTTCATGTGTGGCATTCGCGCAGCCAACACATGAGCACAACAACAAGGTGGACAACAAGCAACAGGCAGTTCTTCGCATCACTTGATTCATAAGGCACCCCCATTGGTCTCCGACAAGAGCAGCTAAAGTTTCCTGTAACGACAAGAATATGGCATTGACGCATGGAATGCCACGCATCGCTGTCACACGAATGGCTAACTTTTCGGGCACTAGACTGGATGGGCAGCCGAAGATATTTTATTCAATAACAGTTGCCTGGCTATTATGCATAGCGCCCAAAAAGGCTAGACTGTATAGGGGTTCTAGGGAAGGGATTTACTATGCACGATAATTGTTTTCAGAAAATCGTCGGCACTTTGCTATCTGCAATCATGCGCTGTCTCTGGGCAGCTCCATTCGCTCAAGCTTCCGACGAAAGCATAACCCAAGATGATATTCTCAAGCAATCTCTCAATTATCAGCAAGCATTAAGCACCATTGGAATCACTGATGATCTTTCATCGGTAAAAGCCAACGGTACAAATTTGGATTATTTCGCTTCTTTTGCCATGCAGTATTACGGAAATGCAGAAACTGCTGAATCAGTTGTTTCATCACTCTCTATAGCACAATGCTCTGCCTCCCAACGTTTCATCCATGCGCAAAAAATAGCACAAGACAATGCGGCATATGACGATAGCGCCCGCGGAGCAGGAGCTGAGACGGTATACATGTTCATATCCCACTACGTGGATATTCCTGTCGGCAAACAGGATGACACATGCGATTCGCAGGACGAAAGCGAATATCTTGCCAATTGGATCACCACCGATGACAGAAATGTCTATGACTCATTCCTGAATGTGATGAATCTAACGAGCCTACCCACCGACACCTTGGACACTATCAATAGAGTAAACAAAATTATCGAGGCCCCTTCCAAGGTAGGAAAAATGTGGAATGATTCGAAAAAATACGGCACCATAAGCACTATCGCATCCTCAGCCGCATCACTGCATGGATACAAAGAAGACATCATCAAGGTCGCGAACGATCTTTCCAACGCATATGATTCCGCCAATGCAGACCCCCAGAAAACCATCGAACAGATTGACAGCAAACTCTCCTTATCAATTAGTAGTGAAGAAACTCGAAAGGCCTTGACTCTTACAGCGGCAGTCATCTCCTCAAACTTCTCTGGAACTATGCTGAGTATCGGTCTTAACCTAGTCGAGCTGAATTCCCTGTATCTCTCTGGCATTAAGCAAATCTCAGCCGTTGCCGCAATGCAGGCATCGTTATCGGGGCGGGTAAGTGGACGGCTTATGCGTAGTTGGGGAATGTGACGATGACGATTGATTCCGTCCATGCGATTGCGGGGCTATGCATCGGCCTCGCGCTTATCGCGCTGCCTTGGCTGCTTCCACGGGATTCAGGGGAATATGTACGGTGCACGCAATGCCTCAAATATCATCAGGCATGCAGCCGTATATGCCCAGCCTGTCTTGCACCCGATTCCGCCGCAACCAGCGGGCCACGATATGCGCGCATTCTCACCGCTCGCACGCACGGTATGCGCATTCAGCTTCTGCTTGCGGTCGTTGAGTTCCTTATCTGCGTGATGCAATGCGCATTGCCTTGCCTGATCATCGGAAGCACCGTCAGCAAAACCGGGTTGCCGGCATCTTATGGCATTGACTGGAATGCCAAACTCGCGTTCGTTCTTATGATCGTTCCGTCTGCCGCCTGCTGGTATGCGTTTCTCGGATCCGGATTGCGCGGGGAGCAAAGCTATTCGCCCACACGCCCGATGATGTTCCGCCGCGGAACGCCGTCCGTTATCAAGGAGCTGCTTTCCGGCCTTTCCTATGCGATCGCGCAATTGGCCTTGCTGTGGTTCGTGTTCCGCCCCATGCTGATTGTCAACGGCGCATCGGCTCTCCTGTTGGAAGATGGCAGGCCTCTGGTTGCGTACGGTGTTGGAACCATCTGCAATATTGTCTTATTCACGATTTCCTGTTGCGCGGCACCTTGCACGTTCGGCACGTTCCAACACGTGCCGCGCGGAGGGTACAGCATCGCCCCAGCGACCAACGCCATGGAAATCTCGCACGAACCCTCAGGGTTCAGCATCGCCAGTGTGCTGGACCTGGCACAGAACCTACTCGACGATCTCCTTCGCTAGGTACCTGGCGTGCAACACCACCGCCTAGTTACCCACCTTGGATGAATTCACTTTCCCTGCTAAAATGTATGTGCAATATTTATATTTGTACATACAAGTAAGCGAGGCTGTCGATGAGCGCATCAACATTGACTATACGAATGGATGACGAACTCAAGCGTTCGGCCGCCGACGTGGCCGAATACTACGGATTGGATCTCTCATCGGTGGTGCGAGCCGTGTTCAAGCAGATGGTGAACACGGGGTGCATCCCGCTGACCCTCGCCCCCGAAGAGCCGAACACCGAAAGCCGGAACGCCGCCGTCGAAGCGGATAGTTTTATGGCGTCAGGTAGGGCTGGCCGTTTCGCCAGCGGGCATGATCTGCTTGAGTCGGCGATGTCCTGATGGGTCGCCTGACCGCCGACTTCGCGAAAGTCTTCAGCCGAGATTTGAAGAAGAATGCTGCGTAACAACTACTCCAGCTGCTCGGAAAGCTCCATCCACTCCATTTCAAGGGTTTCGGACTCTTCGGCGATCTCCTGCAGCTGCTCGTTGAGCTTGTTCAGGCCTTCGTAGTCGCTGGGATCGTGCGCGGCCATCCGCTGCTCAAGGTCGGCTTTCTGCTCTTCGAGTTTGGCAAGTTTGCGCTCAATCGCGGAAACACGACGGGATGCCTCATGGAAGGCCTTGCCGCTGAGCTTCGGGGTTGCGGAAGCGCTCTTCTGCTCCTTCGCCGCACCCGCCGCGTCCGCTTCACCTGAATCTCCGGAATCGGCGGAAGCGTTGCCGGTGGCATTGCGCTTATTGCGCCCGCCCGTCTTCTCGTCCGCGAACGGATCCTTGCCGTTCTTGATGGCTTCGGTCATGTCCAGATAATCCTGCACGCCGCCGGGCAGATGGCGAATCTTCCCGCCGATCAACGCGAACTGCTGGTCGGTGACGCGCTCAAGCAGATACCGGTCGTGGGAGACGACGATCAGCGTGCCCGGCCAAGTGTCGAGCAGATCCTCCATTACGGCAAGCATGTCGGTGTCGAGATCGTTGCCGGGCTCATCCATGATGAGCACGTTCGGCTCGTCCAGCAGGATGAGCAGCAGCTGCATACGGCGCTTCTGGCCACCGGAAAGATCCTTGATCGGCGTCATGAGCTGCGCGGATTCAAAACCGAGACGTTCCATCATCTGCCCGGGCGTGGTTTCCTTGCCGTCCACGATGTAGCTCGGCTTGTAACGGCTCAGCACTTCCTTGATCTTGTATTTGCCGAGCTTCTCCAACTCGTCGAGGCGCTGCGACAGCACCGCGAACTTCACGGTTTTGCCGATATTCACATGGCCCGCAGTCGGGGTGATCGTGCCGTCGAGGATCTTCAGCAGGGTCGATTTGCCGGCACCGTTCGCGCCGACGATGCCGAAACGGTCACCGGGGCCGATCAGCCAGGTCACGTCGTCGAGAATCTTGCGACCGGCGACGGTGATCTTCTGCGCGGCGGACGTGACTTCAGGCGCGGCCTGACCATCATCCTCACGTTCGGCGTCCCGCCGTTCCTCCA
>ENA-OQIZ01000972-OQIZ01000972.1-human-gut-metagenome-genome-assembly--contig:-NODE-972-length-12353-cov-3.266399_pt1 | contig 12353 bp, 11 predicted proteins | sample MGYA00242593_ERZ504758 | MGnify/ENA primary metagenome ERZ504758 (study PRJEB26092, sample SAMD00036364) | human gut metagenome | host: Homo sapiens | study: EMG produced TPA metagenomics assembly of...
GTATTCGCCGTGCCGCAAGGCGACGGCGCCCTCACCATCATCGACCTGCAAAAGGTGGTACCGCTTGTCTACTAGACCCGCAAATCCCGGATCTTCGAATTCCTCCGCAGCCGCAGCGGCCGCACGCGCCTCGCGTTACGGCGCGAACGGCGTCGGATTCGCATCCCTGCGCACTTCCGGCACCAGTTTCTCCCCCACGCAGCTGGGAGCGCTGCGACCGGCCCGCCCGGCGCAGCTGAGTCCGGCCGTGGCGGAGAACATCGCCGGAGGCATGGACCCGCAGGATATCAGCGAAATCAGCCATCTGTCCGCGGCCGCTTTGCTGGACCGCGCACGTCACAGCGAGGACCCCGCAGGGGTACGTCGCGTGCTCACGCTTGTGGAAACCGTCGGCGTCGACGAAATCGCCGAACTGTGGAGCAAGGCAGAACCCGATTCCCTGCCCGGCATCCTGTGGCGACTGTATCTGCTGCGCACATGGATGCGCACGCACCGCGACAGCATCGCACGTCTGTGGCGCGTGGGCGAACCCGTGGCGACCAGCGCCTCCGCCATCGCCGGCGTGGATCAAGCTCCCACCGAGGATGCCATCGCACGCACCGCGGATTCGATTCTGTCCGGCGCATTCACCGGTGATTTCGCCATGGCATTGGATCGCGCAGCCGCATTCGTCGACGTGGTGGTGCTCGGATTGCGCATCGAATCGAAGTACATGACGGCCAAGGCAGCGCAGATGCATCCGGAATCGGAGAAGCAGATCCGTACGAAAGCGGCCCGTCTGCTACACACCGCGGGCAATCTGAGTGTGACGGCGAAGGATTTCCAGCACGGCGCCGCGCTGTGGCGCTGCGGCAAGCTCGAATAGCCCGAAGAGCCCGAAGAATATCGCGTCGCAACCTGCCAGGCTGCAGTCTCACATCCCATTTGGTTGCATAAGATACTCTTCGGTAAGATACTCATGAGTATCTTACCGAAGAGTATCTTATTAACAGAGGAGTGTGGCATGTTCGTAGGCAGGACTCGTGAGCTGCAATCGCTGGAACATATGTGGGAACGCGGTTCGTTCCAGATGATGGTGATGCTGGGACGCCGTCGCGTGGGCAAAACCACGCTGATCGACGAGTTCGCCGACGGCAAACGCACGCTGTACTTCACGGCGCGCCAGCAAACTTCGACGAACAACCTCCGTGACTTCTGTCGCACCATGTATTCCTTCTTCGATCTGCCCGATTCCATGCCGATGCTGGCTTCCTGGCAGGAGGCGCTGGATTTCCTCGCCGATCGCGCGGCGCAGGAGCCAGGGCGATTCCTCTTCGTGTTCGACGAATTCCCCTACGCCGCCATGAGCGAACGCTCGCTCCCCTCCTCATTGCAGATCATCATCGACCACAAACTCAAGAACCTTGATCTCATGATGATTCTGTGCGGCAGCAATGAGGGATTCATGGAAAGCGAGGTTCTGGGATACAAGAGCCCACTATACGGTCGCCGCACCGGTCAAATGCGCCTCGCCCCCTTCGACGCGTTCGACGCCCGTGACATGCTGGGTCAGATATCGGCCGAGGATGCGGTCCGCTATTACGCCACCTTCGGCGGAACCCCGTATTATCTCGCGCAGATCCGGCCGGAGCTCGGTTACGAACGCAATGTCATCGATCTGATGTTCAACACCAGCGGCCTGCTTTATGAGGAGCCCGCGATGCTCATGCGTCAGGAACTGCGGGACCCGGCCACCTATAACTCGGTCATGGATGCGGTGGGACAGGGCGAAACCAAACAGAATGCCATAGCGGACAAAGCCGGCATCGCACCCTCGGCCATCGGCAAATACCTCACCGTACTCACCGATCTCGGACTGGTGGAACGTCAGGTTCCTTTCGGGGCCGACCCCGCACGCTCACGCAAGGGACTGTGGAAGATACGAGATCCGTTCTTCGCCTTCTGGTATCGCTTCGTCAGTTCCAACCTGACATCCATAGAGAGCGGTGACGGGGAACTCGTAGCCAAGGCGACGGTGTTCGGCCCGGCATTGGACACCTATGTGGGTCAGCGTTTCGAGGATGTCTGCCTGCAGTGGCTGCATCGCGCCAACTCGGACTCCGAGCTTCCTTTCCTGGCCACCCGCTTCGGTCATTGGTGGGGCGCCGACCCCGCCGCCAAGGCTCAAGCCGACATCGATGTCATCGCCGCGGACCAGCAGTCGGGGCACATTCTTCTGGGCGAATGCAAATGGCGCAATGACGTCAACGTGGCCGAAACCATCGCCACACTGCGTGGCCGTGCGAAGCTGATCCCCGGCTATACGGAGCACCGGTTCGCTTTGTTCCTCAAAACCGACGAGTTGGCGCGCACCGCCCGGGAACGCGGCGAAAGCGACCTCATGGTCCGTTCGGTGAACGACCTGTTCCGCGGGAAATAAGCACGGCGCCGCGCTGTGGCGCTGCGACAAGCTCGAATAGCGTATACTGTTATCTGCGCCGGGCCGTGCTTAAGCCCCGGGCTCCATTTTTTGCCGCTGCGAGCGGCCTTTGCGCCGACAGGCGCTTTCATGGTTCGGCGCACATCATACTTGCGCACTTACGTACTTGCGAAAACGGTTCCTCCCCACCACGGGAAGGAACCGTTTCTCATATCCTGATGCCGCGTCTCCGCACCGCACCGGCATGACGCCGATATGCGCCGTATGCGATCAGCGACGCCGCCGCCAGCGCCAGACCGCCCAGCAGTATGCTACGCATGGTCGTTCCACCGGTGAAGGGCAGCTCCTGCGCGTTCACCCTGTTGACGAACGCGGCCCCGTCGAAGGTCCGGTACCCCGGCGTGCTGGCACGCACCGCGAGCACGCCCGCGGTAACGGTGTGGTTTCCGTCACTGTACTCGCGGAAACCTTCGTCGTTCCCATCCTTCTTCAACGCCTTCGTCACGGTGTACATGGTGCCGTTGCCGTTGTCATGCACGGTGACTTCGGCCATGTACTGCGTCTGTTTGAACCAGACATTGTCAATGCGTACATCGCCCGCATTATCACCGCTGGCAATGGGGTTGCCGGGTACGTCGTCGGGAGTCGTGTTCGTCACGCCGTTAATGGTGTGCTGCGGTTTCTCCCTGATGATGAACCGGTACGTTTTGCCGGCATCGGACTGGTTGAACACCAGACCATGCTCGGTGCCGTCCGTATCGATGGAACCGGCGAGCTTTTCGGTCATGAAATCGGTCGCCTTGCCCTGTTTGTCGGAATCCTTGCCTTGGGATTCCGTGGCATCAATCGAACAAATCGGTGGACACCGACAATGGATTGATATCGTTTGCAACGACGTGACGCTCGTATGGGTCGGTGGCCTCGCTTCCCGCTGCCACCGCAGTGAACGCCGGCATAGTCAGGGAACCCGCCATAGTCGCCACTGCGACAATGACCGCGAGCAACCGTCCGCCCGCATGTCCCTGTGCGCCAGCTCCGTGTGCATGATGACGGTTCCGAACCGGACGCCGAGAAAACATCACTATCCTTTCGGCATGCAGCAGCGTGCTATCGCCAAGAACACAAAACAGCCTGTCCCATGCAGAAAATTGACAGACTGTCTGATTGATCAGCTAGCAGGATAGCATACGAAATTAAACCCCCGAATCATGCCATCGTTCTCATGAAGAAAACCGTGGCAAGCCTTACGTATCAACCTTTTATACGACACCTCACCATCCCCCCGTCATATCTCATTGCACGCCGGGCGTCTCCCACGGGCACATCGCAGCCGCGCCGACGCACGGCACCCGCGGGAGACATCGTCAATGCTTCTTCTTGCGTCCCTTGATGAGAATATCGAGCACGATCCAGCACCCCAACGTGAACGCCACGATGTACCCCATGAAACCGACAATCGGAATGCCGAACACCACCGGTTTGATACCCGCGTAGTACACGATGGACGAGCCGATGAACAAGCCGACCACGATCAGTGCCATCGTCAACCTGTTCACCATATCCGACAGCTGTTGGAACGGCTCCTCCGAACCGACGAGCTCCATATTCACTCTCAACTGGCCACGGGTGAGCATGCGCGTGGCATGCTTCATCTCGGTCAACGCGGCCATCGCGTCATGCAGCGCCTGCCGGCCTTCGATGGCCAACGATTTCGCCTCGTTCTTCACCATCGTTTCAGGGGTTTGCGAGGCGGCGATATGCGCGGAGATGATCTGGATCATATTGACGTTGGGGACGAACTCGTCGAGCAACCCCTCCAACGTGACCAACGCGCGACCGACCGTGGTGATGCTGCTGGGAATCTCGATGCCGTGGCGCGACGCGAGCTGGGTGAGCGAGGTGAGGAACGCCGCGATATCCAATTCGGACAAATCGACCGTGCCGAACTCCTGGATAACCATGTCGAGATCGGCGAGCAGCGACGGGTAATCCTCGCTATCCGGACTGGCGACGGCGAACCGCAGCAGGCTGTCCGCCAAAGCCGGCGAATCCTGTTTGGCGACGGCGAAGATCATATCCTTGAGCACGTTGCGGGTGCGCTGGTCCAGCCGCCCGGTCATACCCAGATCGATGAGCACGATCTGCCCGCCGCGCACGATGATGTTGCCCGGATGCGGATCCGCGTGGAAGAAGCCCTCATCCAGAATCTGCGTGGCGTAATTGTCGACCAGCTTGGTGCCGATTTCCTTGAGGTCGTAACCGGCTGCGACCAACTGGCCGGGGTGCGAGACGGAAATGCCGTCGACGTAGTCCATCACAACCACATGCTCGGTGCACAACTCCGGGTAGGGGGCCGGGCAATCCATGTACTTGTAGGGTTGCGAGAATTTCTTGAACGCGGCGAGATTACGCGCCTCGATCAACGAATCGGTTTCCGCCTCGAAGGTGTCCCACAGTTCCTCGACCACGCCCTTGAAATCGATGATCTGCGTGTCGGGGAACAGTTTCGCCGCCACCTTGGCCAGCGAGCGCATGATCGACACATCCTGCGCCATGGTTTCGCGTACGCCGGGGCGCTGCACTTTGACAGCCACATCCTCACCGGTGATGAGCGTGGCACGATGCACCTGGGCCAACGATGCCGAACCCAACGGCTTGGGGTCGATGCTGGAGAAGATCTCCTCGATGGGCCTGCCGTACTCCTGCGACACCGTGTCCACCACGGTCTGGTAGGGCATCGGGTCGGCGTCGGCGCGCAGTTTGGACAGCTCGTCGCAGAAGGATTGCGGCAGCATTTCGGAACGCATCGACAGGATCTGCCCCACTTTCACGAACGTGGGGCCGAGCGCTTCGAACATGAGTCGCATCTTGACCGGCGTCAGGCCGTGGAAGATGTCGAACTGTTTGGCGATGCGGACGATTTCCCTCAGCCGCTTCGCCTTGCCGCGCCGCGTGAGATGGTAGCGCTCGGAGAAGCTGTCTCGACGCAAACCGAACAGCGAGAAGGTCACGCCTTCCCGCTGCACGGCTCGCTCAAGATCCACCGTGGAATCGGTGGGCTGGGAGGTGGAATCGCTCACTCGGACTTCTCATCCTCGTTCTTGGTCGCCGCTTCGGCGGTGGCCTTCGCGTCGTCCACGACTTCGGTCACCTTGCGCTTGAGCTCGGTGTTCAACGCCTTGCCCTGCTCGACGGTGAGCTCGCCTTTCTTGACAAGTTCGTCCACGATTTCGCTGCTCTTCTCGTATGTGGTGGCCAGGGCTCCGATGCCCGCCAGCACGATCTTGCGCAGGCCTTCGCCCAGATTGAGATCAGCCATGATGTCCTCCTTGTTGCAGAGTGGATGCGGTCAAACGCCGCATCGCTATTCCCTAGACTACCGCACGGACCGCGCGGAAGCCCTGAACAAACGCCGGGAGATGTCAGGGTCAGCGCGGCCTTGATACGGCGACTTCGCGGGCTTTCGCGCAGTATTCGTCGAGTTGCGCGAGTTCGGCGCGTTGCTCATCCGTCTGCGCTGACAGGTCGAAGGAACCGTATCGGCGTTCCACGGCGGTACGGATCAGGAAATCACTGATCGCGGGGTTCTTCGGCAATAGCGAACCATGCATGTACGTGCCGATCACATTGCGCACGCGCGCGCCTTCGGTACCGTCCTCACCGTTGTTGCCCAAGCCTTCGCCGACCTTGCCCAGCGGTTCCACGCCTTCGCGCAGGAAAGTCTGGCCGGAATGGTTCTCGTAGCCGATGATGTCGCCGAAATCCTCGGAATGCTCGACCAGATTGCCGATGCGCCGCACGTCGCTGCCCACGGTGTATGCGCCGATCGCGCCGATGCCGTCGAGTTTCGTACCGTCCACGGTTTCGAAATACTCGCCGAACAGCTGGTACAGGCCGCAGATCATCAGCATCGGCATGCCGTCTTCGACGAGTCCACGCAACAAGTCGGCACGTTCGAACAGGTCGTCGATGATCTTCTTCTGACCGGTATCCTGCCCGCCGCCACCGAGGATCATATCGACCTGTTCCGGCCATGCGTCGCCCTGGTTGACGAAATGCACGCACGGTTCGTAGCCATACAGGCCCAGCCTGCGCGTGATGGTGAGCACGTTGCCCGTGTCGCCGTAAATGTTCATGTCCTTCGGATAGAGGGACACGATGTCGATTCGCTTGCTCATCTGCCCACCCCCGCATCGGAGACTTCGGTGATCCGTCCAAGCACGGCACGCGCCTTGAGCATGGCGGTGTACGTGCAGTACATATGCTTCGGTTTGCCGGAATTCGCGGTCACGAACGAGGTGACGGCCTGGTCGAAATCGGTGTCGACCGTGCCCACCGGCACCTCCTCGTAGCCCAGACGCAACGCCATATCCCACGCGCGTACGCCGGACACCATCGCGACGCCGGTTTCCCGCAGCGACGTGAAATCCACGTCCCACAGCCAGCTCATGTCACGCCCGTCGGCGTATTCGTCGTTGATGGCGATCATGGTGTCGCAGCCTTGCGGCGCGAAGGAGGCGAGCGAGAGGCGGAAGCCCATCGGGTTCTTGACCAGCAGCAGTTCCACCGGGGAACCGTTGACGTCGATCACCTCGCCGCGGCCGAACGCCGGGGTCACGTCGGATACCGCCTTGATGAGCGCATCCGCGTCGCCGCGCATCTTCGTTTCCGGCACGTCGGCGGCCACGGCACGCGCGAGGGAGAGCGCGGCGGCGGCGTTGTACAGGTTGTACACGCCTTCGAGCTTGACGTCCGTATCATGATTACGTCCGTCCATGAGGAAGGTGGCCGCATGGTCGCGCACTTCCACGAGGGTCACGTCGGCGCAGTGTTCGTCCGCGCCCGTTCCCGCGCCCGTGTCATCCGCTCCCGTGGCCGTTCCCGCGCTGGGCATGGTCGCGTCGTGGGCCTTCCCATCGCCCTCGAACGCCGCGTTCATCTCATCATCCGTCGGGAAGAAGCGTTTGAGCGCCTGCGCCAAGCCGAAATACCGTACAGATGTGCCGTGCGGCACTTTGCTGGCGAGCGCGGCGATGCGCGGATCCTCGCGGTTGAGCACCACGGTTCCGGTGGTGGCTTCGGCCACGTGGGAGAGCAGTCGGGCGGTGTTGTCGATTTCGCCGAACCGGTCGAGCTGGTCGCGCATCACGTTGAGCAGCAGGCTGTACTTGGGGCGCACCTGCTTGACGAAATGGACCGCGTAGGCCTCATCGAGCTCCAATACGGCGATGTCGGCGTCGAGTTTGCCGGTGAGACTGACTTCGGTGAGCAGCGCGGATACCACGCCGCGCGTGAAGTTCGATCCGGTGGGGTTGGTGAAGACGCGCAATCCCAGGTCGCTCAGCATGGAGGCGACCATGCGTGTGGTGGTGGTCTTGCCGTTCGTGCCGGAGACCAGCACCACGCCGTATGGCAGTTGCGCGAGCGTGCGGGCGAGGAATCCGGGATCGATGCGTTCGACCACCTTGCCCGGCAGCGCACTGCCGCCGTGCCGTGTCAGACGTGCGAGATGGCGCACGCCACGTCCTATGGCTACCGTTGCGAACATCGCATCACACTCCCTGCGCGTAATCCTGCGGCATGTCCTTGAATTTCGACGTCGCGCCGAGGAATGCCAGATGGAAGGTTTCGGTCGGACCATTACGGTGCTTGGCCATGATGATGTCGGCCTCGCCCGGGCGGTCCTCCTTATCGTAGAAGTCGGGTCTGTGCACCAGGAACACCACGTCGGCGTCCTGTTCGATCGAGCCGGATTCACGCAGGTCGGACAGCTGCGGTTTCTTGTCGTTGCGCATTTCCGGGCCACGGTTCAGCTGGCTCAGCGCCACGACCGGCACTTCGAGTTCCTTGGCGAGCAGTTTGAGCGCACGGGAGAAGTCGGACACTTCCTGCTGGCGGCTTTCCACCTGCTTGCCGGACGTCATGAGCTGCAGGTAGTCGATCACGACGAGTTTGAGGTCGTTGGTCTGCTTGAGTCGGCGGCATTTCGCACGGATCTCCATCAGCGACATGTTCGGCGAATCGTCGATGAACAGCGGGGCATCGTCGAGTTTCGACCAGAAGTTGTTGAGCGTGGCCCAGCGGTCGGAGGTGATTTCGTCGGCGCGACGCAAGGCGCCGAGCGGGATGTCGGTTTCGGCGGAGATGATGCGCTGTGCGAGTTCCACCTTGCTCATTTCCAAGCTGAACACGATGGTGGTCAGATGGTGGTGGAGCGCGGCGGAGCGGGCGAAATCGATGCCGAGCGTGGACTTACCCATGGCCGGTCGGCCTGCCACGACGATCATCTGGCCGGGCTGCAGGCCTTGGGTCAGGTCGTCGATGTCACGGAAGCCAGTCGGCACGCCCTTGTTGACCAGACCCTGCTGCAGCTGGTCGATCTGATCGAGCGCATCGTGCACCACCGGGCCGATGGCCGTGTAATCCTGGCGTACCCTGCCCACGGACATCTCGTAGACCTCGGATTGCGCGAGGTTGACGACATCCTCGGCCTGCGAGCCTTCGGCGGAATAGCCGAGCTGCGCGATCTTGGTGCCGGCCGCGATCACATTACGCAGGATGGCGCGCTGATGCACGATGTCGGCGTAATACGTGGCGTTGGCCGCGGTGGGTACGGAGGCGACGAGCGAATGCAGGTAGTCGACGCCGCCGACCTTGTCGAGGTCGCCGTGCTTGAGCAGTTCGTTGGCGACGAGCACGGCGTCCACCGGCTGCGACGCGGAGAACAGGTTGATGATGGACTCGTAGATGGTCTGATGCTTGGGCTGGTAGAAGTCGGTGACCTCGATCATCTGGCTGACTTCGCCGATGGCGTCCTTGCTCATCAGCATGCCGCCCAGCACGGCCATTTCCGCATCGTCGTCATGCGGGGGCACGCGGTCGAACAGGGCGTCCCTCACCGGGCTGCCCGTCCTGCCGGGCACGTAATTGCCGCCGTGACCGTCGAATCTGCGCGTGCCGCCGCCGGTATTGTCGTGAACGTCGTCTTCCCAAGGTTCCTGAGCCATGATTCCCCAGTATAGGAATTCCCCAGTATTAGGAGAAGATGCAAAAGCCGCACTAGAACGGTTTGACAGGGATGCGCATGATCCGGCCGCGGAATCGAACACGTTGTGTGTGCGAAAGTGAACGGGGGTTGAACGGGGAACGACCGATGTGCAACACGCGCAGGGAGCCAATGTGGATAGAAAAATGAGTTATCCACATTTCGGGGATAACTGTGTGGAAAACGTATCAGGTTATCCACATATTGGGGATAACTTTGTGGACAACATGAGGATAACTTTTCCACACCCGGCAACCGGGTTGCACAATCGGAAGATTCATGGTAGAACGATCGACGCTCGCATAAAACCGCCATTTTCCAACGTTTTCAGGCACCTTGTTCACATGTGGTACCGCGCCGCCGCGTACATGGTGCGCACCAAGGACTCCCGCCACTTGCTCCAACCGTACTGTTTGCTTATGGTTTCGCCCGCCGTGGCGCCCAATGACGAACCATCGGCACGTGTGAGGTCGAACAGCATATCCAACAGGATCGGATCATGATCGACGCATGCCGCAAGATCATCACCCACCGTCGGATCGTTCGGATTCTTCCCCGTCGCGAAATCGGACAACGTCAAATGCTCACGCACCAGCAGCGTCACCCACCACACCGTGTCCGCGTCATACCCCATGCGTTTGAGGATCGCATTGGCATGACGCGCACCCTCGGCCGCATGGTCGCGCACACCGGGGCGTTTGCCGATATCATGCAGGATGCCCGCCAGCAGCAGCGCATGATACCGTTCGTCGCTGTACGGTACGCCGCTCGGCGACATACGCCCGAGGCGGGACACCACTTCGACCATATGCCGGTCGATGGTGTACCGGTGCGCCGCCGACACACTCGGACGATTGCGCACACCCAGCCATTCGGGAATCCACCGCCCCGGAATATCCACGAAATCAAGCTCCTCCCACACGGAAAGTAGCGAATCGGAGCAGGCGAGCAGCCGCACGAACAGGTCACGCGATTCGCCGTCCCACACGCTGTCGCGAATCGGGCAACGACGCAGATTATTCAAGGTTCCCGGCGCGATGGGCAGCCCCGATTCCGCCGCGGCAACGGCCACGCGCAACGCAAGGTTCGCGTCGAGCGTGGGGTCCACGCCGGGGGCGAGCACGACCTCGCCCTCATGCTTGGCGATACCGGGCGCAAGCAGCTCGAATTTCGGAGCTTCACGCTTGCCGTGCGCCCTGGGTTTGGCCAGTTGGAAGAACGCGAAACGCGGCTTCTCATGCGTGAGCGAATGGTCTGCGCGGGAAGCGGTGGCGTCAAGGGAGAACGCGATGGTGCGTCCCAGCCGGGCCAGCAGCGTCTGCAAATCGTCAATGGATTTCGCCTCGCGCTCCCCCTCGGGCAGGGTCGGATCGGCCAGACCGAGCATCGCGGCGACCTCGGCCTGATACGGCGCGAGCAGACGGTTCGCATCCTTGCCCGCGACCAGATGAATGCAGTCACGCACGTCCAGCAGTCGTTCGACGGCATCGTCATACCGACCATGCGGACGATCAGCCAACCAGGACGCCGCCAATGCGGACACCAGCACCGAGTCGCGCAATCCGCCACGAGCCTCCTTGATATCGGGCTGATTGAGGTATTCCATGCGCCCGAACTCATCCAACCGGGATTTGGCGGAACCGAGCAGTTCGGGAAGCCGCTTGCGCGCGGCCTTACGCCACCGTTCCAGAATCGACAGGGCCGTGGAACAGATCAGTTCGGTATCGCCCGCAACCGGCACCACATCAAGCCAGCCCATCGCGGCGGGCAGATCATGGTCGGTCACCGCCTCGCACTGCGCACGCGTACGCACCGACTGGTCCAGATCCAACCCGGAATCCCACAGCGGGTACCACAGTTTGTTCGCCAAGGCGTTAAGCTGCTGGTCGTTCAGCGCCTTGGCATCATAGATGAGCACCAGATCGAGGTCCGAGCACGGACCCACCTGGCCTCGCGCCAGCGATCCCACCGCGCCCAAACCCACGCCCGTCTTCGGTACGTCGAATGCCACCGCCTCACACGCCTCATCCCATAGCCCACGCAGACAGGCCATCGCCAAATCCGTTCTGGCCTTGCGCTTCGCCGCGCCATCGCGGTACACGCCATCCTCGTCGGCGCGGCTCATCGCCATGAACCGCTGTTTCAACCCGTCAACCGCCGAAGTCATTCCCCATCCCTTTCCATACGCTTATCGGCCGTCACGCTTATCGGCCATCACACCCATCGACCGTGAACCACGGCCCGCAACCGCACGGCCTTGCAATCCCACGCTTCCTGCGGCCCGACCTAGCACACCGCCCGCGTACACGAATCCCCGCATGGAGACTGGCTCACATGCGGGGATTCATTCATATCGAAACGTTCGCGAATCGCGGATCAGATCGCAGCGGAACCGGTTTCGCCGGTACGCACGCGGGTCACGGAATCCAACGGGGCGACCCAGACCTTGCCGTCGCCGATGGTGCCGGTACCCGCGGCCTTGACGATCACGCCGACCAGCGTTTCCGCATCGGCGTCATCGGACAGCACCTCGACGCGGATCTTCGGAATCAGATCGACGGTGTATTCGGCGCCACGGTAGATCTCGGTGTGACCACGCTGACGACCGTAACCATTGGCCTCGGAAACGGTCAGGCCATGCACGCCGGCCGCGGCGAGCGCCTCCTTGACATCGTCAAGCTTATGCGGCTGGATGATAGCGGTAATGAGCTTCATCTCACTTCACCTCCTTGAGAACGGAGCTGGCAGTACCAGCAAAATCATAGGCACGTTCGCCCTGATCGGCCAGATCGATGCCGCCGACCTCCTGGGCTTCGGTGACACGCCAACCGATGGTCTTCTCCAGCGCGAAGGCGAGGATACCGGTGATCACGGCGGACCAGATGATGG
>ENA-OQIZ01000979-OQIZ01000979.1-human-gut-metagenome-genome-assembly--contig:-NODE-979-length-12285-cov-3.780063_pt1 | contig 12285 bp, 10 predicted proteins | sample MGYA00242593_ERZ504758 | MGnify/ENA primary metagenome ERZ504758 (study PRJEB26092, sample SAMD00036364) | human gut metagenome | host: Homo sapiens | study: EMG produced TPA metagenomics assembly of...
ACAGTAACGCGCTTCGCGATGCACAGAAATCATGCATTCGCATGATTTCGCGCCGCAATTCTCGGGTTTTCTGTGAACTTTGTTCACAAAAAACGCCTCGCGGAACGTTACCAGTGAACAGTAACGATTGCTGTTCACAGTATAGACCGTATTGGAAGAAATCATGCGAATGTATGATTTCTGTGCATTGTGAAGCACGTTAGTCAGGTCGTGAACAGGCTCTAAGGGAAAAGGAGGAACTATATTTATGAAATTCAGAGTTGAGGGCATTTATGATGCCAAAAAGCTGGGAATCCCACAGATGCTGATCCTGGGACTCCAGCATATGTTCGCCATGTTTGGCGCTACCATTCTGGTGCCGATCCTGGTAAACAACTATTTTCACGGCGAGGGCTTATCCATTCAGGTAACCCTGTTCTGTGCCGGATTTGGAACACTTCTGTTCCATGTACTGACTAAGCTGAAGGTACCTGCATTCCTGGGCTCATCATTTGCATTTCTTGGCGGATTTGCCACTGTTGCAGAGCTTGACACCGGAATTTTTGCCAACATGTCTTATGGAGAGAAGCTTCCATATGCATGCGGTGGTGTGTTTGTAGCAGGACTTCTGTATCTGGTACTTGCAATGATCGTTAAGGTAATTGGCGTAAAGCGCGTTATGCGTTATCTGCCTCCGGTTGTAACTGGTCCGATCATTATCTGTATTGGTCTCAGCCTTGCACCATCTGCAATCAGCAACGCATCCCAGAACTGGATCCTTGCTTTGATCGCACTTGGAACTGTTATTTTCTTCAACATCTGGGGCGTTGGAATGTTCCGTATTATTCCGATTCTGATGGGTATTGTTGTTTCTTATGTGGTTGCCCTGATCATGAATGCCTTGGGTATGACAAACGCAGATGGAAGTGCTATCCTCAGCTTTGCAGGAGTAGCAAGTGCGCCGATCGTAGGTGTTCCGAAATTCTTCCTCTGCAAATTTAACATTACTGCAATCCTTGCAATGGCACCGATCGCAATTGCTTCCATGATGGAGCACATTGGCGATATTTCTGCTATTTCCGCAACGGTTGACCGCAATTTCATCGAAGACCCGGGGCTTCACCGTACACTTCTGGGTGACGGACTTGCAACCTCTCTGTCAGCACTGATCGGTGGACCTGCAAATACAACTTACGGAGAGAACACCAGTGTTCTTGCTCTGAGCCGTGTTTACGACCCGAAGGTAATCCGTCTGGCTGCTATTTATGCAGTTATCCTTAGCTTTATCCCGAAGATGGCTGAGGTGATCAGTTCCCTTCCGTCTGCGATCATCGGTGGTATCAGTTTTATTCTTTATGGAATGATCTCTGCTGTTGGTGTCCGTAATGTAGTTGAGAACAAAGTAGACCTGACACGTTCCCGTAACCTGGTTATTACAGCGGTTATCCTGGTTTGTGGTCTTGGCATTTCCGATGGACTTACATTTACCATCGCAGGCGCACATATTACTCTTACAGGACTTGCACTTGCTGCAATTGTAGGAATCCTGCTGAACGCCGTTCTTCCGGGAAATGACTATGTGTTTGAGACTGCAAAGAAGAAAGAGGAGATGGAAGACGACTGATCCGGCTGGCTTTCCTATATGGTGATGCTGCCGGCAGGTGAAATGTCTGTTTAGCTGATATATAAAAAGAACTCGATTCAAAGTAAATAAATGCGGGAGTCTTTTTCAAAGAGGCTCTAAGTACATTTATTTGCCATGTATGAATCGAGTTCTTTTTTATGTTGTAATAGGAAATGCTGTTGGAATTTCCTATTACCGGGCAGGATTGCACTGCGGCGGAAGGGGAGGTGTCGTTCGAGGCGACCTGCCGCAGTGCAATTCTGCAAGAAGGAATCTTTTTAGAAGCTTCCGCCTGTACCTCCGTGATCGCTGTCTGAGCCGCCGGAGGAACTGTCACTATCCTTCGGTTTCGCTGTTTTGGTAACTGTGTGATACAGGAAAATATCGTTTGATCTTGTCAGTGCCATACTTCCCTGGCGCACATAATCCACTGCGCTGTCCTGTGTCCGTACGCTTTTCAGCTGGGCTCTCATGCCCATGGTGCACAGAAACGCAAGCACAAGACCGATTCCCAGGGAAATGAGAATCCATATGGGAGAAAAGGGCTCTGTATAAGGCTCCCCGTTAGCAGCCATTTCCAACAGATCCTGACACAGATCTGCGTAGGTATCGAAAGCGCCGTAGAAGTTTTCATCCTTTAACAGAGGCTCTACATTTTCCTTCAGATAAGCAAGTCCGTCATCGTTAAACGCAGTCATACCATATCCGTGGGTGGTAATGTGCCATTCACGGTCGCCAATGCTGACCATGAACAGGATTCCGTCGTGGTTTTCGCCGGTTCCGTAACCATTCTCATCGAAGAAATGATCTGTAAAGTAGTTCATCTCATTGCCTTCTTTAGACTCTACTGTGGCAACTGCCACTTCCAGATTGTATTCCCCGGTGATGGCTTCCAGCTTATCCAGAAGCTGGGATTCTTCTTCATCTGTGAGAAGATCCGCCTCGTCCAGGACAAGGGAAAATTCGGAGGCTGCAAAGTCCTGATAAGAGTCATCTTCCTCACTGCCGGATCCGCCAAAGCTGTTGGAAGCTTCGGCCTGTACCGTAACAGCTCCCGTACCTGGCAAAGCAGTAGTAAAAAGCGCATCCGTGCCTGGAATAACTGCACTGAAAAGGCTTCCTGCTCCCAGCACTGCCGCCAGAATAATTCCAAATGATTGTTTTTTCATGGCATGTTCCTCCTTAACAAAATGTGTGAATCAGCCATGCAATGGCGTAAGCAGCAACGGAAAAACCTGCAGTAAGTCCAAGGAACCATTTAGTGAAAATACCTTTATCTACAGGCAGATTTCCTACAAATTTACCAGTCTGTCCGTTCATGCCGAACAGATAGTGGTTGCCCTTCCAGGTGGTGGAAAGAAGCCATACCGGGAAAAGGGCATAGTGGGTTTTACCGCCTTTTAACTGAATACGGGTATCTTCAGGGGTAACGCTGTCATAACCGATGACCGTATCGCGAAAAGCATCCTCAGCGGCTTTTCTTACACGCTGGTTGGCGCGCTCAGCAGATTCTTCTGCGGATACATCATATTTGTCCGCAACGTATCCTGCCAGGTAAGGAGTGGCAAAGTCCACAGCCTCGGAAATTACGTAAGGCTCCAGAGACTCTGTTAAATCATTGTCAATTTTGGAAGAACCGTCTACCGGAATCTGGTCGAACCCGATGTTTCCAGCACGGAAAACAGAGTAATGGCTGGTTTCCGTATAATCATAGTCGCTGTCACTCCAGAAACGGGTCTTGGTGGCATGATAGCGGATATCTGCAGAAGCGTCGGTGTCAAAAAGCCAGAAAGGCACATAAACACCTTTGATCTCGTCAATGTGATTTTCCTTTTTAAATACTTTGGGTAAAAGGATCTTGCCGTGAAGATGTTTGGTCAGACCTTCTTTGGCTGCCTTTTTGTCCAGCTTAAACGGAATGATAAAATCCGGACGCAGGGTACCGGAAAATTTGCCGGACATTACTACCGGATTGCCGCAGAATGGGCAGGAGGAAGCACCTGTGCTTTCATCGGCAACGATTTCTCCGCCGCAGGACTGGCATATGTAAACGGACATTCCTCTGGCTTCATCTTCCTTCCAGGAGTTGTCTGAAGCACTTTCCCAGTTCAATTCATCAGATTGCTGGTTAGCTGCTGCTTCGTTAAATTCTTTGACGGTTTCCATATCAAATTCAGTGTCGCAGTAAGGACATTTCATCTTCTGGAGCGTACTGTTGAATTCGATTGCTCCGCCGCAGCAGGGGCATTTATATTCAAGTAAATCGGACATAGTTCATCTCCTTTTATGCTGCTTTTTTACTGGGTATCGTTTTCATTAAATGGATCGCCACAGTTCGGACAGAATTTTGGTGGATTGGTTGGATCTTCCGGTTCCCAGCCGCACTTGTCACAGCGGTACCGAGGCTTCATAGCCGGTTTCGGGGAACCGCAGTTGGTGCAGAATTTGCCTGTATTTACAGCGCCGCAGGAACAGGTCCAGCTTGCATTTGCTGCAGGTGTCTGAGGCTTTTTCGCGCCGCATTCCGGGCAGAAATTACCGGAAACCATAGCACCGCAGGAGCATTTCCACTGGTCGGCTGCCGGAGTAGAACCGCCTGCCTGAGCCTGGGATACGGCCGGATTTGGCTGTGGTTGTGCCATCTGCTGTGCCTGAGCTGCCTGCTGCTGTCCCATAGCGTAAAGATTCTGTGCGTTAAAACCGCCAGTCATGCTTGCCATATTCATGCCCATGAAACCGGTCATGGCACCGCCAGCGTTGCCTGCTGCTGTCTTCATGGCGTCTGCCTGTGCTCCTGCAAGAGTAGCGGCTGCCATGGCAGGATTGCGAAGGATAGCCATACGCTGCGCTTCTTTGATCATCTGGGCATCTTCCTCAGGAAGAGTGATCGGATTCATGGCAACAGATACGATCACGAGACCACGAAGCTGACTCCATTTCTGGGTGAGAGCCTGATTCATGGCATCACAGAGCTCCAGTGCATGAGCCGGAAGTGCGCTTGGACGGATTCCCTGCTGGGAAATGCTGGCAAATGCCGGCTGAAGAGCTGAGATAAATTCTGTTTTCAGCTGTCCCTCGATCTGCTCTCTGTCGTACTGCTGTTCAAAGTTTCCGCAGACGTTGGAATAGAAGAGAAGCGGGTCTGCAATGCGGTAGGAATAAACACCGCTGCAGCGGACAGAAACATCAATGTCCAGACCGATGTTCTGGTCGACAACACGGAATGGAATCGGGTTCGGAGTTCCGAATTTATTGTCTACCAGTTCTTTGGTGTTGAAATAGTAAACACGCTGGTCTTTGCCAGTGTCACCGCCGAATGTGAAACGCTTGCCAATGGTGTGGAAAGTGTTCATGATGGCGTCGCCCAGATTTCCGGAGAAAATACTTGGCTCGGTAGAAGCATCGTAGGTGTATTCGCCTGGTTCTGCGCAGATATCAACGATCTTGCCCTGCTCTACGATCATCATACACTGTCCGTCTGCGACTGCGATTCCGGATCCGGTGGTGATAATGTTGTCGCTTCCCTTGGTATTGGAGGAACGTTTGGATGTGCGCTTCTGCCCCTTTACTGCCAGAACGTCATTGTCGATGGCATCACAGTAGAAAAATTCTTTCCACTGATCTGCAAGTGTACCGCCTGCGGCGCCAAGTGCTGCTTTAATAAGTCCCATATTGTAACTCCTTTCTTTTTGACCGGTCAATGACTGGAAAAATTATGTAAACGAATGCCACCTGATGCCAATAGCAGGAGTGCATTGGCGCAGAAACCATGGATTTCATATCTGGTGGTGCCTGTGTGAGCAGACATAGTGGTTTCGTTAATTTGTACAGTTATTGTCCGAAAATGATTTTATTAATTATTCTACATAACGATTCAGCAGACATTATTCCGCGAGGTGTTTTTGTGAACGAAGTTCACAGAAAAAACGAGAAATGCGGCGCGAAATCGTATAAAACATGATTTCTGTGTATCCAGAAGGATATCACTGTGAATGTGCGGAATCGTTACTACTCTACTATAAATTTTATCTGATTTTGTCTGAAAAAACAACCTATATGTGATAAATGACTGGTTTTCGTGACAATAAGACATAGATACTATCTGATTTGCAGTAAATAGGAATTGTATACCAGCCATTTGATGACAAAAAAATGTTTGGAATGCCGGAATAACAAAAATCTGCAGCCTATATATTATAGTACTGCAGATTTTGTCATTAGTAATATTGAACCTGGTATGGGGCACATTTAACCTTCTGAATTGTCATCAGATGCGTCTGAGCTGTCTGATCCGGAATTGTCTGATCCAGAGCCGTCAGAACTGGAACTGCTTTGGCTGGCAAGTGTCTGATAGTACCAGGATGATGTGATGGAATCGTTATCCTCCACGTAATTTCCGTTGGAATCCAGCATATTTCCATCGGAATCAAATGTGACATCCAGAAGATCCGTCTTAGTAGATGGTGTGACGTTCATGGACATGATTTCATCATATTTTGTCTGAAGATTTTCCAGGGAAAACTCATCTCCGATGGACTGGCGGACGCTGTGTGCAGATGCTAGAGCGTCAGTATAATCGTCCAGCTTATATGGTGCATATTCCAGGGTATCGTAGCTGTAATGCATAACCAGCGGTGTCAGTGTGGCATCCTGGATCTTAATGCTGGTCTGGTCGCCGTCTACAGTCTTCTGAATGGTAAAGGCTGCCATTCCGCCAAGAAGCTGCTTCAGTGTTTCCTGACCAGTAACAAAGTTGCCAAGAGAGTAGTAGATCAGCATGTTGTGACCAGAGTCATCTGTAAGGTAGCCATATGGCTGGAGCACATTCGGATTGGTTCCGATCACAACATCAACACCCTGCTCCATAAGGAAGCTGGCCCATTCTTTTTCGTATTCGGTAGGCATTGGTTCTTCGGTCTTGCCCCAGTTTGCAGAGAAAATCACACAGTCTGCGGAAGCTTTGGCCTGTTTGATGGCGGCTGCAACATCGGCAGTATTGAATGTGTCAATCATGGAACCTTTGCTGGAAGATGACGTAGCTGCGCTTCCGGAGCTGGCTGAATTTCCGGTGGTGTCTGCTGAATTAGCGGAAGCAGAACTGTCAGTACCGTCTGTTGAGCCGTCGGTACCACCTGCTGAGTTATCAGAAGCAGAGCGGTTCGTGCCGTCTGTGGAGCTATCGGATCCTGTGGAGTTTCCGGAAGTGTCAGAACTATCGGAGATTCCGGACTGGCTTCCATATGCCGGGAAAGTATAGTCAAGGAATGCAATTTTGATTCCGTTTATCTCTACAATTTTCGCTGTATTTGTACTGGTCTGGCTCTTATGAATACCAACCAGAGTGACATCCGGATGGCTGGTTTCCCAGTAATTTAAAGTTTCGTTGATCATGGAAGAACCATTGTCATCAATCAGTGCTGTGGCAGATGTGACCACATTAAAACCGGCATTTACAAGTGCGTCGCCAACCTCTGTAGGAGTGGCGTAAGGCGCGGTACCGCTGACTGCACTGTGGTCTGTGGTGAAAGGTGTTTCCTGATTGACCATAGCAATGTCGGCAGCCTGTATATCGGATTTCAGATTAGCATAAACACTGTCATAATTCCAGGCGCCGGTTTCTGACTGGCCGGATGCAAGAAGACTTGGCTGAACCAGGTTATCCCCAACTGCAAGAACTGTGGCTGTAGTGACTTCCTGGGTGGTGGCAGCTGCCTCTTCTTCCTTCTGTTTTTGTAAGTCAGCTGCTTTTTTCGCCTGGGCGGCTGGCTGGCGGATCATGGTGTAGTCCATCTGGTTAAACACCAGGCAGAGAACCACCAGAACCGCGATGGATACCAGAAAGCTGGTTCTGGAATTCAGGCGTTCTTTATAATTTAATGGGAGATTATCTCGTTTTTTCATGATTTTGCCCTTCTCTAATGTAGGAAAATATGACCAGCAGGATCAGAAAATCAGATGGATCCTGCATATTTTCAATGTGAGTTCATTATAGCAAATTATTGTGCTCAAAGAAAGAAGTTATTACATAAATATTTAAAAAAATGTTACAGCATTTCGGGAATTTTCGGGTAATATTGCGCGTGGACCTGACAGGCAGAAGCCGGGCGAAAATACTGCAGCTTCAGAGGCAATCACAATTTCTCGTTCATGTATTTTCGCAAAACCGGAAACTGCACAGGGCCGATTTCCAGTATCTTCTGATGAAAACTTTTCAGATCAAAGTTTTCGCCAAGGAGGGATTGCTGTTCTTCTTTCAGATCCAGAAAATTCAGATATCCCACATAGTATTTCAGATAATTAGCAGGTGTTTCGGTGATATATCGGTAAATCTCGGCCGTGACAGCAGCATCACGGATTCCGAAAAGTTTCAGGAAGCGGGCGGCTTGCGCAGGAGTCCAGCCGTGGTAATGGATTCCCACATCCAACAGGGAGTAAATGCACAGATTCACGCTGCGGTTCAGCCAGGAAAGTCGCGTGCAAGCAGAAGCTTCCTGTGAGGATAAGGTGCCGGCAGACAGATAATCTGCTGCATAATCATACGCGTAACTTTCCACATAAGTGGCCCAGCCTTCCACGTATCCGCTGTAATCGATGAGATACCGGATATGGGATGGACTTTGTCGTCCGAAATAAACGGTCTGGTAAAGATGACCGGGGAAGCCTTCGTGCGCCAGCGTGGTAAAAAGCTCCAGATTGGAAATTTGCCGTCCATGATTGATGTAAATAACATTTGGCGCTCCTGTGTCCATTGGCGGTGTCAGGTAAAACGCCGGGCTGAGAAATTCTTCCATGGATTTATGTACAGACCGGATTTCGAAATCTACAGAAGCAGTGGAGGGGAAATCCTGCTGAATATTTTTTTCCAGAAGCTCCATGACCCGTGTGGGCTCCATATCTGGCAAATCCATTTTCTCATTTAGCAATGTGAGAAGTTGTGGATGCTGTTTCAAAAGTTCTGAAATTTCCTGAGAATCGGTGGAAAGCTGCTGGGTGAGGCGCTTTTCCAGTTTTTCCACAGGTATGTAGATTCCCACCTGGCTTTTTAGAAGATATTGGTAATATTCCTTTCCACCGGAAAAATTGACCAGTCCTCCGGTATTTTTGCCTGTTCCCCGAAGTTGCTCCAGACCTTCTATCAGCGTTTGATATGCGGGGAGAACCTTTTCCTTCAGAATCTGTTTATGGGTCAGGTTCAGCTGTTCCTGGTCCTTTTCGGAAAGCTTTCCATAGGCTTTTAGTTTCTGGGAAAAAATTTCCAGCATATAATTGGAATCCGGGTTTTGAATAAAAGCACGGCATTGGTCCTGAATGCGTTCCAGAGTTTCGTCGCACATAAAAAATCCGGCATCAGATTTTGTCTGTTCAAAGGCGAGAATGCTCTGGAAATATTCTTTTGTGCTGCAGAGCAGATTCAGGTAGTCGGTGATGTCCTGATTGGTGTAGAAGGAGTATTCCGCCAGCAGTACAGGCAGCTGCGCCTGGATCCCGAGGCTTGGGCTAAGCGGCTCTTCCAAAAGATAATTGTCGCCCAGAGAGGCTTCGGTGTGGTAGTAAAGGAGGAGCAGATCAAGGGTCAGGCGATTGGAAGTACTGAGCTTTGACTGGGAAAATTTTTTCAGCTTTTTTACATATTCCTGGCACTGGGCAGAGGCTTTTTCATTGTTGGGATGTATTGTGCCAAGGGTAGCGCGGGGGCGTGAGATGCCCTGTTTTTCCGGATAAGCCAGGGAATAATGAAGATTCAGGGCGTTTCCGGAAACCTCTTTTTCAAATATGGACTCCGCGAAGTTTTCGAAGCGGGCATTTTCGGAGAAGACATGACTGAAAAGCCAGGAAAATGTGAAGCAGATAATAAGAAAAAAAGCCAGAATAGCGGCGGTGAATTTTGGTCTGTTTGACATAGGATGCCCTCTGCTCTGGGGGATTTCTACTATATTATTGAGAATTTCAGTGTAGTATGCGAAATATTTGGTTCCATGGTTTTGAGATTATGTGTATTTTGTGTACAGGACTGACGGGAATGACGAAATTAGTTGGGGATGTCATGGGGAAGTTGTTGGATTTCACGGAAAAGGCGATTTTTTTATTTGTGGGAGCAAAATTGACGGTAACAGATTGTTGTGATATTATGCGTAATTGTTACATATGCTTAATATAAATGTAATATTTTGAAGGGCGATTTTATATAAATTGAGAGGTGTATGAATGTTAAAAAATAAAATGAAAAAACTGATCTGCGGAATGACAATGTGTATAACGGTCTGTTCTCAGATGATTTTTCCACAGACTGCGTTTGCAGCGACCAAGGCTGCCGTGGAAAAGGCAGGGGAGGCATTTGTGGCTGGGATGACAGAGACTGCAGAGGCAGAGGAGGTACTTTCTGAGGAAGAGCTTCGTCAGCAAATCGTGGATTTTGCGCTGCAGTTTGAGGGAAATCCTTATGTTTACGGTGGGACAAGTCTGACAAACGGAGCAGACTGTTCCGGGTTTGTAATGTCTGTGTTTGCACAGTTTGGCTATTCACTGCCCAGAGTAGCAGCAGATCAGTATAATCAATCAGCGAAAAAAAGCGTGGAAGATCTGGAGCCAGGAGATCTGATTTTCTATGGAAGCGGAATCAGCCATGTGGCACTGTACATTGGAAATGGACAGATTATCCATGCAAGTACATCTGCGTCTGGAATCAAGACTTCCAACTATGATTATGAGGCGCCTGTGGGAGTAGGAACTTATATTGAAGCGGACGGCTTCTTTAGTGAATAAGAGTGAGGGAGCGGAGCATTTGATAAAACAGATATGAAATCCGGTTATCCTGTTCTGACATTTACAGCCGGGGAAGGTTTCCCCGGCCTTTTTGTACAGTGACGGGAGTCTGCCACGTTGTTATTCGCTGATAACATTCCGCGAGGTGCTTTTTTGAACAAGGTTCGCAGAAAACCCGAGAATTGCGGCGCGAAATCATGCAAAGCATGATTTTTGTGCATTGCGAAGCTTGTTACTGTGAAGGTTGCGAACGGTAACCATGCCACGATACAAAGGGGAATGGTGAGAGAATAAAATTGATTTGTGTGTATTTTGTAAGGTATTGTAAATACGATATTTTGCAAGGGAAAATGTCGAAAAGTGTTGAAATTAGCAGATTGCACAAAGACTTAAAAAAAATGTGGATAGGTGAATTAATAGGTAGAAAGTTTTCCACTTTCAAAAATATGAAAAAATGTTGAAAAATCAAGTTATGCACAAAGTTATCCACATTATCCACATGGAAAAGCATGTGGATGAGTTGATTTACATAATGGGAATCGAAACAAATGTTTTGGTTATTGTTATGAAAATGTAAAATTCGACAGAAATCGGCAAAAAGGTATTGACTTTTACAAAATCAAAATATTATAGAATATTCGCGAAAAATATTACAATTAAAGCCAAAAACGATAAAATGTCTGACAAAACAATATAGGGATTACGAATGCGATCGGCAACCGTGAGAGCATCCCAGGAGCAGAACAGCTGACTTTTATATAAGGAAAGAGAAAAATTTATAAAAATCAAGTGAAGAAAGCCCTTTGCCAGAATCAGATAGGATTTATGGCAGAGGGCTTTTGGTTAAGAGAACTTGAAAGGTAAAGTTGCATACTTTATTTGTATTCAAAAGTGTATTCAAATGTAACCATTTGTAACTACTCCAAATGTAACAGTTTTTGGAAAAAACGTGAGATTACAATTTATAGTCGAAAGGGTTAAAATCCCCGAAAGCCTTGATTTTATTGGCTTTTTAGGCACAAAAAAACACCGTCCCCGCGGCAATCGCTTTGTCCGCAAAAACAGTGCTTTCAGTGCGCCTTCAGGGGTTCGAACCCTGGACACCCTGATTAAGAGTCAGGTGCTCTACCAACTGAGCTAAAGGCGCATTTCCTATTTCGTTGATTTGTTATTTCCTCAACGCAAGATGTATTATATATCAAGTGTAGGACAAAAGTCAATAGGAATTTTATAATTTTTTTAAATTTTTTCGAAAACTTTTACGATTGCTATTTAGTGTGTTGAAAGTTGTTCAAGGCGGACGCATTTGGACAATGTGTATTACTCACTCGCCGGCGCAACGCTCCGATGAACTAATCGCTAACTGCGACTAATGCGTTCGGGAGAGCCCTCACGCATAAGTCTTCGTAAGCGCTGGATTTCATCTGCGCTAAGAACGCGCCTAAAATGGCTCGCTGGAGTAATACACATTGCCCAAATGCTGTGTGTCGGCTGAAACTGATGCTGTTTAGGAACTTTTAACAAGGAGGTGGTGGGAGTGATTGGTTTCCCGATACTTTCTTGGCAATGATAGATTAGGTAAAACTAATAAAGCTGCGAAGTATCAACCATCTAAATGGGATATCGAAGGCACATAAAATAATATGTCAAGTTTTTTACTTGTAAAACAGCCCTAAAAATGTGCAAATACTTCATCGAAATTGTAAAAGCCGCTAATTTCGGGCAAAATCCCTATAAACTTTCGTTTGCGATACAGTATAGGGAAACCAGTCACTCCCCCTCCCCACCTGTTGAAAGTTCCTATGTACAAATAAGTCCCAGCCAGTACACAGCATTCGGGCAATGGTGATTGCTCTAGCGAGCCATTTCAGGCGCGGTTTTAGCGTAGGCGAAATCCACTGCTTACGGAGACTTAATCG
>ENA-OQIZ01000980-OQIZ01000980.1-human-gut-metagenome-genome-assembly--contig:-NODE-980-length-12281-cov-2.796692_pt1 | contig 12281 bp, 9 predicted proteins | sample MGYA00242593_ERZ504758 | MGnify/ENA primary metagenome ERZ504758 (study PRJEB26092, sample SAMD00036364) | human gut metagenome | host: Homo sapiens | study: EMG produced TPA metagenomics assembly of...
GCACGCCCCACTTTGCGGGAGATTTCACCCGAATTCGGTTGCCGTAGCCCGCTACGGCGTCCTCATCCGGGCGAAATCTCCCACAAATTGTGACGCACAATCTTGCAGAAAGCCTTTTTCAAACACGCTTTAGAGTGTGCACAAAATAGGTTTGTGTGAAAAATGCCAGGTAAGAAAATAAAAACGTTTCTTCTGTCCATTGGATAGAGCAGAGCGTGAAAATTCTGCCTGGCAATTTTTTTATTATTAAAATTATTGACAAACGATAATTTTAAGCTATAATTAAATTATAAATTATCGTTTTTCAATAATTCTTATAAACCAGATAAAGAAATCTATAGTAAAGGATTAGATAGTTTAATCCAGCACGATAGCGGATTTTCTCGATATCTGCAAAAAGGAGGTTCCCCATGAAAGAAAGACATTTATTTACCCTCTTATCTGTGGAAGCGGCCGCCTGCGTCCTGTTCTGTATTTTACAGCGCAGCTTATCCGGCCTGTTTTCCACCTTGATCGCATTCCCTTTTGAGCAGATCGGAGCTGGCCTGCGGGTTCTGTCGCTGTCTGGGGCTGTAGGAAATGTGGTCGCAATCATCTTATACATGCTGTTGGGACTTATCCCTGCTGGAATTTGGGGATTCCTGCACTGGCGCAAGAAATCAGAACCCCTGGATATCATGCTTCTGGTTATCAGCGCTCTTCTTTTTGTAACCCTATACTACATGATCAATCCGGGACTATTGTCCACCGGAGTCCCAGGCACCGGGAAATGGTCCCTGGGAAGTACCTTCGATTCCGTCCTTCTGGGGTACCTGCTTATCCGTATTTTGCTTCATTATAAGAATGCAGGAACGGAGAAGCTGCAAAAGGGACTTTGGTTCCTTCTTGGCGCTGTGAGCGTGGTATTGGTGTACTGCATCTTTGGACAGGAGCTGGGAGGGCTGCTTCAGAATCTGGAAACGGTACAGAAGGGAAATACAGGCATAGAGCTAAGCGACGGTTTTATTACTTTTTCCAACCTTACCCCTACTTATGTTTTCCTGTTCCTCAACTTTGCAGTCCGTATTCTGCCATATGTACTGAATATTATAGTTGTTTTCCTGGCGAGAAGGCTTCTGGCTGCAATGAAGGAAGACCTGTATCAGGAAGAGAGTGTAAAACTGGCGGAAAAACTTTCCCACTTTTGCGTGTGGACCTTAGCATCCACTATTGGGCTGGGTGCGGTATTTAACCTACTACAATTGTTTTTCCAGAGCAGCCTTTATCAGATTGAGTATGTGGTGGCGGTCCCGGTATTTTCCCTGGCCTTTGTGCTGGCAGTGCTGTTGTTTGCAAAGTATATAAGGGAAATGCAGAGACTGAAAGAGGATAATGACCTGTTTATTTAAGCGTATGGAGATATATAAATGATAGCCGGACTGCAAGTGTCTTGATTCGTTATATAGGAAGAAGCAAGGGTATTCAGGTAACGACTCTTAATTTAATATCGTTGACTATTTAATATGGAGCAATTTGCAATAATGAAAGGAAATGATTTATGGCAATAAAAGTATGCCTTGAAGACGTATTGAAAGAGCGGGGAATGACGTCCAAGGAATTGTGCAGCCTGGTAAACATCACAGAAGCCAACCTGTCCGTCCTCAGAAGCGGAAAGGCCAAGGGCGTGCGGTTCCACACCATTAACCGGATCTGTTATTTCCTGCAATGCGATGTTGGCGATATCTTAAAATTTGATGGAAATCTGGAGGAGGACGAAAATGAAGATTAGGAAATCAAAATATCACCAAAAATCGGTTAAGGTGGTCCATTGCGGTGCTCTCATCTGGAGAAAATTTTCCACAAATTGTGATGCACATCTTGCAGAAAGATTTTTGAAGGGACGGGAGAACAATCATCTGTTAAAAAGTTTGTTCAAATTATCGGTTATTTTCATGGCCTTTACAGCCAGCGGCTGTACTCTTGCAGTCCCAGAAGCCGGCACAGATGGAAACGGTGACCGCCTGATCGGCGCCTTTATCACCTCCGAATATCTGGACCTATATGATATGGAAGGCTATCTGAACGACCATGCCGCCTCCCTTATGAACAACAGCAGTATCACCATAGGAAATGACAGCCGTTATGAGGAGAAACTTGTGGCAACTGTGGATAAAGAAGGTGCCCAGTCTTCTTCTGAGTGGAAAATTTCCTTTGGAGACATAAAAGGAGAATACATTTTAATGCCAGTGACCGAAGATGAGGATGGAAATACATCTGTAGGAAATCTTTGCTCCGACGGAGTAGGAGATCCGTATTTGAACTACAACGTTACCGATGATGGAGAAACACAGGAAATCAGCGCCACTGTTTACCAGGTCTCTGGCAAGTCAGAACACACCCAGTATGTAAATCCGGTTTTCCAGAAAGAAAACGGGGAAATTTATGCCATGGCTGGAAACGGCTATTCCAACGGTGTGGGAGGCTCAGAAGGAAACACTATGGCAGCTACCCTTTCCGGTGAAACTACTACAGTGGAAAATGGAAAGACTAAGACAGAAGGCTGTAAAGTGACGGTTCAGTTTGCCACTATGTACAAGCCGGTGCGGACCATCATTTACCAGATGAATGAGGCGAATCAGGTATTGAAACAGACTGCCTATAAGCCATCTGAGGTGCCGGATAGCTTGAGGGTAGAAACAGACACTGCCTATATTCTGGCGGAAATCAGAAAGGAAGATACTTCAGGCAAAATGGTGACAACCAGGACAATCCTGAATTTGAATTCGTCAGAGGATGAGGAAACGCAGTACCTGGAGACTTGGTATCCCCTGGATAATGGGCTGATCAGCAAAAAAGATGTAGAGATTGAATATTGAATAAAAATGCCAGGAAAATTAACCTGGCATTTTTTGCGTAATAGGAAATTTCGTTGGAATTTATTATTTATTTTTTACTCGTTTTTCCTCGAAAAAAGCAGAATTTGTACAAAATAAATACATAATTCATACAAAACCAATTCCAAACAATAAAAAGCAATAAAGAATAATAAAAAAACAATTGACAACACTACAACACTTTGCTATACTAAAATTACCAAAAAGAGGCGGGCGAAGAGAACATTTTTTATTTATGCAAAGGCGCATGAAACTACATCGTGACTAAGTTGCTAAATAGAAAATGTTTTTTTGCTATAAAGGCATCGACACTAGAATTTTATAAAATATTTTCTAAAAAATGTCCTGCTTTTATAAGAAAACACCTGCGGCAGCAGGCGCTTCCGCTTTCCGAAAAGGCTTACTACCGTACCGGGATTAAGGACGGATAAGAAAGGAGAAAAAACTATGAAAATGATGAAAGCAGCAGTAGCACTTGGAATGGCACTCACCATGACTGTTACAGGTGCATCAGCAGTATTCGCAGAGGGAGAGACACTCAGCGTTGCTACTGATTTCGAGATCAAGACTCTGGTACCGTGGGCTGCATCCGAGGAGAATGCATTCCTGGTACTGAACCAGGCAGAAGAGGGACTGTTCCGTATGGACGAGAACAACCAGCCTCAGCCAGCTCTTTGCGATACTTATGAGGTATCCGATGACAAGCTTACATACACCTTCCACTTAAGAGACGGAATCCAGTGGAGCAATGGTGAGCCTGTAACAGCAGCAGATTTCGTATATGCATGGCTGAAACAGATGAGCGCAGACGCAACAAACGGCTACAGCTTCATTATGACAGACTACATCGTAAATGGTCAGGAGTATAATGAGGGAAGCGTTGAGGCTTCTGAGGTAGGCGTTAAGGCTGTTGACGATCAGACACTGGAAGTTCAGCTGAAGAGTCCAACACCATACTTCCTGAACCTTACTACAATGGATATGTTCTTCCCAGTTAACGAAGCATTCTGTGAAGAGCAGGGCACAAACTTCGCTCTTTCCCCAGACACCATGCTCTACTGCGGACCGTACGTGATCACAGATTATGATCCAGCTGTAGGCGTTACTTTCGCTAAAAACGACAATTACTGGGATAAAGACAACGTAGCAATCGAAGATGCACAGGTTCGTGTAATCAAAGATGCTGCAGCTGCATTAAGCGCATATCAGGCTGGCGAGCTTTCCCAGGTTAAACTTGATTCTGCAAACGTAGTAGCATACAAGGATGATCCGGAATTCTCCCAGGAGATCGACTTCCGTACAAGCTATGTACAGTTCAACCTTACAGATGACGTAATGAGCAATGTAAACATGAGAAAAGCTATTTCTCTTGCTATGAACAGAAGCGCTCTTACAGATAACATTCTTGCTGATGGTTCTGCACCAGGATTTGGTCTTGTAGCAGACGGCATGAGCGGTGATGGAGAGAAGACATTCCGTGAGCTGAACGGAGATGTTTCCCCATATGATCCGGAGCAGGCAAAAGAGTACTATGACAAAGCAGTTGAGGAGCTTGGAAGCGCACCTTCAGAGGTTACTCTTCTTGTAGCTGATGACTCTGTATCCAAATCCGTTGCAACATTTATCCAGAGCGAGCTTGTTACAACACTTGGTCTGAACGTAGTAATCGATACCAAGACTGTACAGGGACGTGGAGAGCTGATGGATGCCAACAACTATCAGTTTGCTGTAACAGCATGGGGTGCTGACTATGATGACGCTATGACATACCTTGATCTGTGGACAAATGGAACTCCATACCGTGGAAACTACAACGATGCAGATTACAATGCACTGATTTCTGATGCTAAGACTCAGACAGACGATGCAGCTCGTCTTGATGACATGCTGAAAGCTGAGAAGAAGCTGGTTGAGGAAGACGCAGTTGTTGCTCCTGTATACCACAGAGGTTCCGCTGTTCTGACAAAATCCAATGTCAAGAACCTGATCAGCCATCCAATCGGTGTTCCGCTTGAGTTCAAGTACGCTTCTTTCGAATAATCTCTTATTCAGGTGATTGTTGGATATAAACTGGCAGCGAAACAGATCTCAGAGGTTTGCTTCAAATTCAAGTAATATTCCTTAAGGAACAAGTAACGGACCGTATACAGCAGTGGCTTACACAGCCGGTATACGGTCTGTTTTTCACAGAAAGAAAAGGAGTACTGTTCACTACGTGCACAGTAACAGAAAAGGTGATGTCATGCTGAAATATGTATTAAAGCGATTAGGGTACATTCTGGTTACCTTGTGGGTAATTGTAACCTGTACCTTTTTCATGATGAAAAATCTTCCAGGTACACCTTTTGATGCTGAGCGTTTTAGTATTATGACACCTCAGCAGCAGGAACGTGTGCTGGAAATGTATGGATTAAATGATTCTCTTCCAATGCAGTATGTGAAATATATTAAGAACATGCTGAAAGGAGACCTGGGTACTTCCTTTACTTATGTAAACCAGGATGTTTCCAAGGTTATCACAGGTCGTCTCGGACCATCTGCGCTGATTGGTATCCAGGCAGTACTGATCGGACTTGCAATCGGATTAATTTTAGGAATCCTGGCTGCCTGGAAGCACAATAGCGGAATTGATTACTTTACTATGATATTGGCAGTGCTTGGAGTCTCGGTGCCGAACTTTGTCGCCGCAGCCCTTCTTCAGTATTACATAGGTCTGAAATGGGGCGCTCTCCCGGTTGGATTCTGGACTGGCTGGAATTGTTCCGTATTGCCGTCCATTGCGCTTTCGTTCAGTGCAACAGCTATGGTTGCCCGTTTTATGCGTACCGAAATGCTGGATGTACTGGATCAGGATTACATCGTAACTGCAAGAGCCAAGGGGCTGAGCCAGATGAAGGTTCTTATGCGTCATGCAGTCCGCAACTCCATCCTTCCGGTTGTAACCATTTTAGGACCAATCGTAGTAAACCTTATGACAGGATCTCTTGCTGTAGAGAACATCTTCAGTATTCCTGGTATCGGAAGCCTTTTCGTAGACTGTATCAAGGCCAATGATTATCCGGTGATCATGGGTATTACTATTTTCTATGCCGCATTCTATATGCTGATTGTACTGCTTGTTGACCTGGCTTATTCTCTTATTGATCCGAGAATTCGTCTTGCCAAAGGAAAGGAGAGCTGATCGTGGACAAATCAAAAATTGACCGCAGCATGTATCAGAAAGCGAAAGTAGAAGCCTCTGAAAAAGAGCACATCGCAGCTCCTGCTTCCACTATGCTGGCTGACGCATGGATCCGTCTGAAAAAAAACAAGGCAGCAGTTGTAGCATTATTTATTTTGATCGGAATTATCCTGCTTGCCATTTTTGCACCGATCTTCAGTAAATATTCATTTAGAGACACTGATTATAACAATGTATATGGACTTCCAAGTGCAGCACACATTTTTGGTGCTGACCAGTTTGGACGTGACCTGTGGGTACGTACCTGGATGGGAACCAGAATTTCCCTTATGATCGCACTGGTAGCTGCAATCCTTGATCTGGTTGTAGGTGTTCTTTACGGTGCTGTTTCCGCTCTTTTCGGGGGAAAGGTAGACGCTGTTATGCAGCGTATCATTGAGGTACTGGTTGGAATCCCAAGCCTTATCATTGTAATCCTTTTCCTGATGGCATTCCCGGCTGGTGTAGGAACTATTATCGCTGCACTTTCCATTACCGGATGGGTAAACATGGCCAGACTGGTTCGTGCCGAGATCCTGAAACTGAAGAATCAGGAATTCGTACTTGCTTCTCAGGTTCTTGGAACCAGCAAATTCAACATTATTATGAAGGATCTGATCCCGAACACAGTCAGCGTTATCGTAATCAACGTGATGTTCACAATCCCAAGCGCTATCTTTACCGAGGCATTCTTAAGCTTCATTGGTATTGGTCTGGCAGAGCCGCAGGCTTCCCTTGGTGTATTGATCAACGGTGGTTATCAGGTACTGCGAATGTATCCACATGTACTGATTTTCCCGGCAATTGTTATCGTACTGATTATGGTATGCTTCAGTATTCTGGGCGACGGACTTCGTGATGCCCTTGATCCGCAGATGAGAAAGTAGGTACAGCTATGGGAAAAATATTAGAAGTTAAGAATCTTACAGTCCACATCAAGACGCACAAGGGCGTTGTCCAGGCTGTGCGCGGCGTGGATTTTTACCTGAATGAGCAGGAGACACTTGCGGTAGTAGGAGAGTCCGGTTCCGGAAAATCCATTACCATGAAAGGTGTTATGGGAATCCTCCCAAAGAACGGAAAAGTAGTAGAAGGAAGCGTAATGTTCCAGGGTAATGATCTGACTAAATATTCAGAGCGTCAGATGCAGCAGGTGCGCGGAAGCGAGATTGCCATGATCTTCCAGGATCCCATGACTTCCCTGAACCCGACCATGAAGGTTGGAAAACAGATCGAGGAAATGCTGAAAGAGCACCGCAAGGAGATGAGTAAAGCCGACCGTAAGGCAAGAGCCATTGAGCTTCTTTCCCTGGTTGGAATCTCCAATCCGGAGGCACGTTACGACCAGTATCCACACCAGCTGTCCGGTGGTATGAGACAGCGAGTTGGTATTGCGATGGGAATGACTTATCAGCCGAAGCTTCTTCTTGCAGATGAACCGACTTCTGCACTGGATGTAACAACACAGGCGCAGATCGTACGTCAGATGATGAAGCTCAGAGATGATTACCATACAGGCATTATTGTAGTAACCCATAATCTGGGTGTAGCTGCCTACATGTCAGATTATATTGTTGTAATGAAGAACGGAAGAATGGAAGACCAGGGAACAAGAGAGTATATTCTGAAAGAATCAAAGAACGAATATACCAGAAAACTTCTGGAAGCAGTTCCATCCCGGGGAGGTGAACGATATGTCTGAAAAAAGAGAAGTCATACTGGAAGCGAAACATGTAACCAGAAGATTTGCGGCATCACATGGACGTACTCTGCTGGCGAACAATGACATCAATCTGAAAATGTACAAAGGCGAAACACTGGGTCTTGTAGGAGAATCCGGATGTGGTAAGAGTACATTTATGAGATTTCTGGTTTCTCTTGATACACCTTCAGAGGGTGAGATTCTGTACCGCGGTACAGATATCACGAAATTAAAGGGAGAAGAACTGAGAAATAACCGTCAGAACATTCAGATGGTATTTCAGGACCCGACCTTATCTTTTAATCCGAAAATGAACATTCGTGATATTGTGTGCGAACCTTTGATGAATTTCAAAAAGATTAAGAAATCTGAGAAGGATGCTGTCTGCAGAAAACTTCTTGAGATGGTAGAATTACCGGGAGATTTTGCGGATCGTTATCCTCACAATATGAGTGGTGGACAGCGTCAGCGTGTTGCAATCGCGAGAGCACTGGCACTGGAACCGGAAATCGTTGTTCTGGATGAAGCAACTTCCGCTCTTGATGTTTCTGTTCAGAAAACAGTAATTGAACTGATCACGAAGCTTCAGAGAGAAAAGAACATCACATTTGGTTTTATCTGTCATGATATTGCACTGGTTCAGTTAGTGGCACATCAGGTAGCCGTTATGTATCTTGGAAACCTCGTAGAGGTTCTTCCGGGAAAAGATCTTGATATGAAAGCAATGCATCCATATACAAGAGCACTGATGGGTGCAGTATTTGATATTAATATGGACTTTTCCAAACCAATCGAGAGTATTGAAAGTGAGGCTCCGAGCCCACTGGATCTTCCACAGGGATGCCCGTTTCAGGGAAGATGTGAGCATTGTATGGATATCTGCAAAAAAGAGAATCCAAAACTTGTGGAAGTGGAAGATGGACACAGTGTTGCCTGCCATTTGTTCCAAAAGGGCAGTAAATAATGAAAAAAGATAGTCTGATCTCTGAAAATATAGGAAAAGCATTATTACTTTTTGTACTTCCACTGATTGCGGGAAGTCTGATCCAGCAGTTGTATACAACAGTTGATGCGGTTATCGTCGGACAGTTTACGGGAAAAGTCGGACTTGCTGCAATTGATTCTGTACATACACTTTTTAAGTTTCCGATTAACTTTATGAATGGTCTTGCAACTGGTGCGACGATTATGATCTCCAGATATTTTGGAGCAAAAGATAAAGAAGGACTGCATTGCGCAGTGCGGACAGCTCTTTTGCTTGCCGGTATTCTGGGAATTATCTGTGCAGCAGCCGGTGCTGTTTTTTCTCCATGGCTGCTTGATATCATGTCTGTTCCGGAAGAAGTTCGTGCAGGATCACTAATCTACTGCCGCATTTATTTTGGCGGAATATGGGCAATGATCCTTTATAACATGATGGCAGGAGTCCTGCGAGCGTTTGGAGATTCTAAAAAGCCATTATATGTACTGGTCGTATGCAGTGTGGTTAATATTGTTGTAGACCTCATACTGGTAGGACTTATGCATACTGGTGTTGGAGGAGCGGCAGCAGCTACTGTACTTTCTCAGATTGTAAGTGTTGTACTTACCGCATATTTTCTTGTGAAATCTGATTTCCTGGAAGAAAAGATAGGAATCAGAACTATGAAAATCTGCAAAGAGCATATGGGGATGATGGTAAAAAAAGGTTTCCCGTTAGCTCTTCAATCTATGTTGTTTCCAATTGCCAATTCTATTGTTCAGGCAAGTGTCAACACAATGGGAACTGACAGTATTGCGGCATGGGGAATTTGTGATAAACTGGATTTACTGATCTGGCTGATCGCGGATTCTATGGTACCTGTACTGACGACATATACCGCACAGAATCTCGGTGCCGGTAAGACGAAGAGAGTAAAGAAAGGAGCACTGATCGGTACTGGGTTATCTGTAATCGCAGTAGGAATTATCAGTCTTGTTCTTTACTTCGGTTCAGGACTGATTGGACCGTTGTTTATTGATCAGAAAGACGTTCCGACACTGATCCCGCTGGTTGTAAGATATATGCAGATGATGGCACCTTTTTTTGTATTTTATGCAGTTGCAGAGGCGCTTTCAGGAGCCTGCTGTGGTCTGGGTGAAACGCTGGTACCGATGATTACTACATTACTTACAATTTGCCTGTTTCGAGTAGTATGCATTTTGCTTGTTTTACCGTCATTTAAAACAATGGAATGTATTGTATGGATCTATATTGGATCATGGGTTGTGTCCGGTGTTGCTTTTGCTGTTTTATATCTGGCAAAAGTCAGGAAACTCTACCATAAGAAAATTAAATAAAAAGATTGCAATCATTTTGTAAATGATAGATGACACAGAGGATATGGCAGGAAGAATGATCAGGCGGTATCCTCTGTTTTTATATATTTGCTATTTTTCTAACATTAAGCTATTGACAGAGGACGAAAATCTGTTATAATAAAATAAACAAATGAACAAGTGCTCATATGATAATGTGAAAAAATATTCATGAGCCAGAAAGGAAAAAATACTATGAAAAAGACTTACAAAATTGACGTAGACTGCGCAAACTGTGCAAATAAAATGGAGGAAGCTGCTAAGAATACAGCAGGTGTTAAGGATGCAACTGTAAACTTCATGATGCTGAAAATGATCGTTGAATTTGAAGACGGACAGGATCCGAAAGCAGTTATGAAAGATGTTCTGGCAAACTGCAAGAAAGTAGAAGACGACTGCGAAATCTATCTTTAATTCAGGAACGATTTCTGTTGATAATATATTTACGGGAATTGTCGTAAATTAGCAGAGAGGGACTGCGGCACAGAGATATATCAGGCGGTTATGGTTATCCACTGATATATATTCTGGCGGCGGTCCTGTTTTATAAGAAGTGAGGTATTAAGATGAATAAGAAGCAAAAAAAGATGCTGATCAGAATCATCGTAGCGGCGGTATTGATCGTGCTTTTTTCTAAATTGCCGATAGATGGATATGTCAGATTTGGACTGTTTATGATTCCATATCTGGTAATTGGCTATGATATTCTTCAGAAAGCATTTAAAGGTATCAGAAATAAACAGGTATTTGATGAGAATTTCCTGATGGCAGTAGCTACTGTGGGAGCAATCCTGCTTGGAGATTATTCCGAAGGTGTTGCGGTTATGTTGTTCTACCAGATCGGAGAACTTTTCCAGAGTTATGCAGTAGGAAAGAGCAGACGTAACATCAGTGAACTGATGGATATCCGTCCGGATTATGCCAATATTGAAGTAGATGGAAAACTTGAACAGGTAGACCCGGATGAAGTTGAAATTGGTACTGTAATTGTTGTACAGCCAGGAGAAAAAGTTCCGATTGATGGTGTGATCATTGATGGTGTTTCTATTTTAAATACCAGTGCTCTGACCGGAGAAAGCCTTCCAAGAGATGCAAAAGCCGGGGATGAAGTAATCAGCGGATGTATCAATATGACAGGTGTTCTGAAAATCCGTACGATCAGAGAATTCGGAGAATCTACCGTATCCAAGATTCTGGAACTTGTGGAGAATTCCAGTTCCAGAAAATCAAAATCAGAGAATTTTATTTCAAAGTTTGCCAAATATTATACTCCGGTTGTATGCTACGGAGCACTTGCACTTGCTTTTATTCCTCCGATCGTACTTTTGATCATGGGAAAACCGGCTATGTGGGGTGATTGGATTTACCGAGCACTTACTTTCCTGGTAATCAGCTGTCCATGCGCACTGGTGATCAGTATTCCTTTAAGCTTCTTTGCAGGAATCGGTGGAGCAAGTAATCAGGGCGTTCTGGTTAAAGGTTCCAACTATCTGGAAACACTTGCACAGACCAGCTATGTAGTATTTGATAAAACTGGTACAATGACACAGGGTGTTTTTGAAGTAAGCGGAGTTCATCATAATGAGATTTCAGATGAAAAACTGCTGGAATATGCAGCTCTTGCAGAATGTTCTTCTTCCCACCCGATCAGTAAGAGTCTTCAGAAAGCATATGGAAAACCAATTGACAGAAACAGAGTCACAGATATTGAGGAAATCAGCGGTAACGGTGTGACTGCAAAAGTGGATGGTATATCTGTAGCAGCAGGAAATGCGAAATTAATGAAACGTCTTGGAATTTCCTATCAGGAATGTCATCATGTGGGTACAGTAATTCATATGGCTGTAGATGGAAAATATGAAGGTCATATTCTTATTTCTGATATTCTGAAACCTCATGCAAAAGAAGCAATTGCAGAATTGAAGAAAGCAGGCATTAAGAAAACAGTTATGCTTACCGGCGATTCTAAACGTGTTGCAGACCAGGTAGCAAAAGAACTGGGAATTGGGGAAGTTTACAGTGAACTTCTTCCGGCAGATAAAGTAAGTAAAGTAGAAGAATTACTTCATCAGAAATCCGAAAAAGAGAAGCTTGCATTTGTGGGTGACGGTATCAATGATGCGCCGGTACTGTCCAGAGCAGATATTGG
>ENA-OQIZ01000983-OQIZ01000983.1-human-gut-metagenome-genome-assembly--contig:-NODE-983-length-12248-cov-2.865523_pt1 | contig 12248 bp, 8 predicted proteins | sample MGYA00242593_ERZ504758 | MGnify/ENA primary metagenome ERZ504758 (study PRJEB26092, sample SAMD00036364) | human gut metagenome | host: Homo sapiens | study: EMG produced TPA metagenomics assembly of...
AAGCAAGTCCTTAAATATTAAATATTTCAGCTCTATTCTCAATCAATTGTAACTTCTCTTTCCTTTTCATATGCTTAATCGCATACTCCCGGCTCATTGCCTCTTCCTTCGTGGCAAATGTTTCCGAATACACCAGTTTCACCGGCAGACGGCTCTTCGTATATTTCGCGCCTTTTCCCGCATTATGAGCCTGTATTCTTTTTTCCAGATTGTTCGTCCAGCCAGTGTAGAGACTACCGTCCCCACACTCCACAATATATGTATAATTCATGATTTCTCCTTTAATTGGGGACGTAGCAAGACTTCATTTTTACTACGTCCCCAATTATACACATTCTTTATCTTTTTGTCATATAATCTACAGGGTTTACTGGTGTTCCATCTTTTCGTAATTCCATATATACGTTGCATCCTTCCACGCTGTAATACTTTGTCGGCTGTCCGATATAGCCGAGAATGCTTTTTGCCTCTACCTGGTCGCCGACTTTTACTGGCACTTCTTTTAACTGTCCGTAAAGGACTTCGTAACCATTTCCAAGGTCTACGGTCACGGTTGTTCCTGTCTGTGCGGTCACATCAATGGATTTAATTATTCCCGGTGCACCGCACAGAACCTGGTCTCCTTCTGCTCCGCTGATAACCAATGCCGGATTATACTTGTATTGGTCTAGTGTCGCGAAGTAAACTGTTTTGTCCATGCTGTAATTCATAAGCACCGTGCCGCTTACAGGCCAGATCATCTTGCTGTCGCTTGTAAAGTTTGCGGAAGATGCACTGCCCGCTGTCCTTGCCGCCTGCTGACTTCCGTTAGTCTGACTGTTGCCGTCCTGGTTGCCATTATTTCCGGATCCATCTGTGTTTCCGGCTGTTGCAGCATTTTTGCTTGCAGTCCCTGCCGTTCCTGCACCAGAGCCACTCTTTTCGGCTTTTCCACCGGTTCCGGCTCCATCCGTGCCTGACTCGGAAGCACTGTCTTTCTGTGCATTTCCACTTGCTTCCTGACTGGCTTCCTCCAGTGCTTTCTTCTGTTCCTCCAGTTGTGCTTTTGCGAGCTCCCCTTCTTTTTTCACTGTCTTGTAATCCCGCATTGTGTATGTTCCAACAATTGCTATGGCTGCCACAAAGCACAGAACTGCCGCCAGTGTCGCCTTACGATTTCTCTTTTGCTTCTGCCTTGGCGTCATTTTTTTCGGACCGGCATGTTCTTTGCCGCGATCCATCTTATTATTATCGTTCATTTTCATCACCACCTCTGACTCTATTCTTGCCAGATTGTAGTGGTACTATACAGACTACATATAAAATATTGTCTTTGACTTTTTCTAGCCTTTCTTATATGGAAATTTCAAGAATGCCTCGGCTTTTTGTACAATACTATTATGACTTTACAAATTTTGCTACTCTCCTGCTCCGCCTTCCACCTGCACGATCTCCACGCCTTCTTTCAGTTCTGTCCCTTCGAAGAAATGTGCCAGTATCTCTTCCATGCTTTTCCCTTCTTTTGCCATTTGATTTGCCGTGTACTGGCTTAAGCCCAGTCCATGCCCGATACCCCGGGTCGTGATCCGCAGCTTTCCGTCATATTTCTGAAAAGAAAAGCAGCTTGATGCGAGATGATAATTGGTTCGGAATTCTTCTCCACTCACGGTGTCATTTCCAACCCGGACGCTAAGTACATATCCTGCCGTGTCTACCCCAGTCACTTCTGCATCCATATCGTCTATAGTAATTGTCTGAATTTGTTCTTTCGACTCAATATCCAGCGGACAGTCCACAATCTTCAGATACGGATAATCTTCGCTCCCCAGCGCCTCCCGTCCGTCCCTTGTACTTCCATTACTGAGTCTGCAAAATGGTGTCTTTGCCAGCGCATTTTCATAAGTCAGCACCTGTCCGTTGGTCTCCTCCCATGCATGCTCAAGCCGCTTATAATACTTGGAATATTGATCTGCTCCCCAGGAATCCTGCATATCTTTCTTTGTCCAGTATCTCTCTTCTAATATAGTATCTGCCCCTGCGCCAAGCGCCAGACATACCTGGGTCCGCACAAGAACTGCCTGGGTTTTTAAAGCTTCCTCCTCATAAACCGCGGGGATTTCTCTGGCCATAATTCCAATACAGTATTCACTGAGCGGCATCTGAATTTTATCCACATTTTCAGCATTAGAATCTTCCTGTTTTCCACCATCACTGCCGAACTTTTCCCCGTCTGCCTTCACATTTACCATAGTCTCGTCCACTCTGGAAGCTCCATAAGCTCCCGGTCCGCTTAAGAACACGGTGATAATATAGGGCAGCAATATAATGATCAGAAGATAGCACCCCAGTTTTTTTAATCTATATTTCAAATATGCAAATCTCATATAAAAAACGCCCTCCCATATAAAATATGAGAAGACGTTCTTTTTTATTCTTCAAGAATGCCTTTGCATTGTTTCTGCATGAACTAAACTTCTACTGTCACTTTATCCAGATGCCAGATATCATCCACATACTCCTGAATCGTTCTGTCAGATGAGAATTTTCCACAGCTTGCAGTATTCAGAAGTGCCATCTTAGCCCATCTGTCTTTGTCGCGGTAAGCTTCTTCAACCTTCTTCTGTGTATCCGCATAAGAACGGAAATCCTTCAGAATGAAATACGTATCGGCTTTGCTTCCACCTTGAACTGTCAGAAGTGAATTATACAGGTCACGGTACATTTCCTTATCACCTTGTGAATATGTTCCATCAACAAGCTGGTTCACAACGCGTCGGATATCGGCATCACTATTGTAGATATCCATCGGATTGTAGCCGCCATTGTTCTCGTAATTGATGACCTCGTCAGAGCTGAGTCCGAAGATAAATGCATTCTCTGCACCAACTTCTTCAACAATCTCCACATTTGCTCCATCCATCGTTCCAAGTGTCGGTGCGCCGTTGAGCATGAACTTCATATTACCGGTTCCTGATGCCTCTTTGGAAGCTGTGGAAATCTGCTCGCTTACATCAGCTGCTGCGAAGATGATCTCAGCATTTGACACACGATAATCTTCGATGAATACAACTTTCAGTTTGCCGTTGATACTGCGGTCGTTATTGACTACATCCGCAACGGAATTGATCAGTTTGATGATCTGTTTTGCACGGATATATCCTGCAGAAGCTTTTGCTCCGAAGATAAATGTTCTCGGATAGAAGCTTATTTCCGGATGTTCCTTGATCTCGTTGTACAAATACATCACATGTAAAATGTTAAGAAACTGTCTCTTGTACTCGTGAAGTCTCTTGACCTGTACATCGAAGATAGATCTTGGATCCACTTCAATGCCATTGTGCTCTTTAATGTATTTTGCCAGGCGGACTTTATTCTCATACTTGATGCTCATAAATTCCTTCAGAGCTTCCTCATCATCCACCCATTTTTTCAATCCTGACATCAGAGACAGATCTGTGATCCAGTCCTTTGTTCCAAGCTTATCTGTTACCCAGTCAGCCAGCAGCGGATTTCCATGCATCAGGAAACGTCTCTGCGTAATTCCGTTTGTCTTATTATTGAATTTCTGCGGCATCATTTCGTAGAAATCACGAAGCTCCTGTTTTTTCAGGATTTCTGTATGAAGTCTTGCAACTCCATTGACAGAGTATCCGGCTACGATTGCAAGATGAGCCATCTTTACCTGACCATCTCTTAAAATCTGCATCTTTGCTACTTTCTCTTCATTTCCCGGATACATCTCACGGATCTTAGCCACAAAGCGGCGGTCAATCTCCTGGATGATCTGGTATACACGAGGAAGCAGCCTGGAGAACAAATCGATTGGCCATTTTTCCAGAGCCTCTGCCATGATGGTGTGGTTCGTGTAAGCGCAGGTCTTTGTTGTGATCTCCCATGCCTCATCCCAGCCAAGTCCTTCCTCATCAAGAAGAAGTCTCATAAGCTCGGCAACTGCTACCGTCGGATGTGTATCATTCATCTGAATCGTCATCTTCTCCGGCAGTTTATGGATATCATCATGGTGATTTTTATATTTTGTAAGTGCAGCCTGAAGACTGGCAGATACGAAGAAATACTGCTGTTTCAGTCTCAGTTCCTTTCCTGCATAGTGGTTATCGTTCGGGTAGAGAACCTCTACGATCGTTTTTGCCAGATTCTGTTGCTCTACCGCTTTGTGATAGTCACCGCGGTCAAATGAATCTAACTGGAAATCTACGATTGGTTCTGCGTCCCAGATACGAAGTGTATTTACAATATGATTATCATATCCTACGATCGGATAATCATACGGAACTGCCAGAACGGACTCATAATTCTCCTGTTTAAAACGGATATCTCCGGTCTTATCATCGTACTCTACACGGATATTTCCACCGAAGCGTACTTCCTTTGCATACTCCGGTCTGCGAAGTTCGAATGGATTGCCGTTCTTCAGCCAGTTATCCGGTCTTTCTTCCTGATAGCCATCTTTGATCTTCTGCTTGAACATACCATAACGGTAGCGGATACCACAGCCGTAAGCCGCATAGCCAAGAGATGCCAGTGAATCCAGGAAACATGCAGCGAGACGTCCAAGTCCGCCATTTCCAAGTGCCGGGTCCGGCTCCTGATCCTCAAGTTCATTCAGGTTCAGACCCATTTCTTCCAGAGCCTCTTTCACCTCTTTATATGCCGTCATATTGATCAGGTTATTGCCAAGAGCTCTTCCAAGCAAGAACTCCATAGACATGTAATACACGATTTTCGGATCATCTTTCTCGTACTGCTTCTGAGTTGCGATCCAGTCATCGATAATTGCATCTTTTACGACATAGGAAACCGCCTGATAAAGCTCCTGCTGATATGCTTCGTCTACAGTTTTTCGGAACAGCTGCTTAACATTCTGTTCTACATCCTTCTTAAATGCTTCTTTTTCAAATCTCGGATTAATCATATTGTTTTGATCCTTTCTTACTCTTGTGCTAGAAAATGAATAAAAGAACAGATCTGCCGGAGCAGACCTGTTCACATCTGTTATTGCTTCTCTACTCCAAGAGTTACTGCCTCACCATTGATCTTCCACTCTTTCACATAACCTGCAGGTGTTGCTTTTTTCACCTCCAGAGCCAGTGTCTCAGCTCCGATCTCATCAGCATTTTTCGCAAATACAGTTTCTGCCTTCTCACTTCCTTCATATGTGATCACAATCTTATCCATGACCTCAAAATCAGCTTCCTTACGCATTGTCTGTACTTTGCTGATGATTTCACGCACGAATCCTTCCTCCAGAAGTTCCTCGGATAAGTTCGTATCAAGAACAACTGTGATTCCGTTGTCATCCTCAGATACATATCCTTCCATCTGTGCAGTATCGATCAGAAGATCTTCACGGTTCAGGACTACTTCTTCACCATTTACCTCAAATCTCAGGCAACCATTTGCATTCAGCTCATCCATAGCAGCATTTCCATCCAGTCCGCTGAGTACATTTTTGATTCCCCCTAACAGTTTACCATATTTTGGTCCGACTGTCTTTAGCTGAGGTTTAAAAGAATAGGACGTAAAGTCACGTACTTCTTGTGTAAATGTTACATTTTTCACATTCAATTCATCGGCAACGATGGCATCAAAGAACTCGGAAAGCTCAAAATCAGCTTTGACATACATCTGTCCGATCGGCTGACGGTTCTTGATATTTGCAGTATTTCTGCAGGCACGTCCCATAACAACCAGTTTCAGAACACGTTCCATATTCTCCTCAAGCTCTTTGTCGATGTGTGCTTCATTTACCTTCGGAAAATCACACAGGTGGATACTCTCAGGAGCATTTGCATCAATACTTCTTACGAGGTTCTGGTAAATGTCTTCTGTCATGAACGGAATCAGCGGAGCTGCAGTCTTGCAGATCTCTACCAGTGCTGTGTAAAGTGTCATGTAAGCATTGATCTTATCCTGCTCCATGCCCTTTGCCCAGAAACGCTCACGGCTGCGTCTTACATACCAGTTACTCATATCATCAACAAAGCTCTGAAGTGCCTTTGCAGCCTCCGGGATCTTGTAGTTTGCCAGATCCTCATCTACTGCTTTAATCGCAGAGTTGAGCTTTGACAGAAGCCATTTGTCCATGACAGACAGCTTCTCATACTCTAATGTATATTTTGTTGCATCAAATTCATCAATATTCGCATACAGTACAAAGAATGCATAAGTATTCCACAGAGTTCCCATGAACTTACGCTGTCCCTCTGTCACTGCTTTTCCGTGGAAACGGTTCGGCAGCCACGGTGCACTGTTAATGTAGAAATACCAGCGGATCGCATCTGCTCCATATTTCTCCAGTGCATCGAACGGATCGACCGCATTTCCCTTGGACTTACTCATCTTCTGACCATTCTCATCCTGAACATGTCCAAGAACAATAACGTTCTTATAAGGAGCTTTGTTGAAGATCAGAGTTGAAATCGCAAGCAGTGAGTAGAACCATCCACGAGTCTGGTCTACCGCCTCTGAGATGAAGTCTGCCGGGAAATGTTTCTCGAACAGTTCCTGATTCTCAAATGGATAGTGATACTGTGCAAATGGCATGGAACCACTGTCAAACCAGCAGTCGATAACTTCCGGCACACGGTGCATCTCTTTTCCACATTTCGGACACTTGATCGTCACATTATCAATATATGGGCGGTGAAGCTCGATCTCATCCGGGCAGTTATCAGACATAGATTTCAGCTCTTCAATACTTCCGATCGAATGCTGGCATCCACACTCACACTCCCAGATATTCAGAGGAGTTCCCCAGTAACGGTTACGGCTGATGCCCCAGTCCTGAACATTTTCAAGCCAGTCACCAAAACGTCCTTTACCGATACTCTCCGGAATCCAGTTGATCGTATTATTATTCGCGATCAGATCATCCTTTACTGCTGTCATCTTAATGAACCATGACTCACGAGCGTAGTAAATAAGCGGCGTGTCACATCTCCAGCAGTGTGGATAGCTATGCTCGAACTTCGGTGCATCGAAAAGAAGTCCTCGTCCGTCCAGGTCTTTTAACACTTCCGGGTCTGCCTTCTTCACGAATAATCCGGCGAATGGAGTTGTCTTGCCCATCTCACCTTTTTCATCTACTAACTGAACAAATGGCATGTCATATTTACGTCCGACTTTCGCATCGTCCTCACCAAATGCAGGCGCGATATGAACAACTCCGGTACCATCTGTCAATGTTACATAAGTATCACATGTTACATAAAATGCTTTTTTATTCTGCTTTGCGGCGCAGTCATAAGCACACTGATAAAGCGGTTCATACTCTTTGTACTCAAGATCCTGACCTTTGTATGTCTCAAGAACTTCATAAGCCTTTACACCATTCTCCTCATCGCCAAGTTTACCAAGAACCGTATCAAGAAGGGCAACAGCCATGTAGTAAGTATATCCGTCAGCTGCTTTTACCTTCGCATAATCCTCTTCCGGATTTACACAAAGTGCAATGTTAGATGGCAGAGTCCATGGAGTTGTTGTCCATGCAAGAATATATGCATCCTCGTCTTTCACTTTAAAACGAACGATTGCTGAACGCTCTTTTACGTCTTTGTATCCCTGAGCCACTTCCTGTGCAGACAGCGGAGTTCCACAACGCGGACAGTAAGGCACAATCTTAAATCCTTTATAAAGAAGTCCTTTATCCCAGATCTTCTTCAGTGCCCACCACTCAGACTCAATAAATGTGTTGTGATAAGTAACATACGGATCATCCATATCAGCCCAGAAACCTACAGTATTAGAGAAATCCTCCCACATACCTTTGTATTTCCACACACTCTCTTTACACTTTTTGATAAATGGCTCAACACCATATTTTTCAATCTGATCCTTTCCGTCAAGACCAAGAGCCTTCTCAACCTCCAGCTCGACCGGCAGTCCGTGAGTATCCCATCCGGCCTTTCTCGGAACTTCATACCCCTTCATAGTACGGTAACGAGGAATCATATCCTTGATAACACGTGTCAAAACATGGCCGATATGCGGTTTACCATTCGCAGTCGGCGGTCCATCATAAAACATATACTGTGGACAGCCCTCACGGTCCTCCATACTCTTCTCAAAAATGTGATTGTCTTCCCAGAATTTCTCCGTTTCCTTCTCCCGGTCAACAAAATTCATGTCTGTTGAAACCTTCTTATACATAATATCCTCCTTGTTGGGGACGTAGCATTTTGCCAAAGTACTACGTCCCAATCATTGATTAAGGGTGTCCCTTTTTGCATTTTGCGGTGTCCCTTTTTTACCATTAAACATAACTTATTGTAAAGATATTACTTTCTTATACAATAAAACAGGCTCCCGTCCTGATTAGGACGAAAGCCTTATACTTACGTTTATAAACCACCTAAACATACTGACATATGCTTTCCCTGTAACGGTGGAACTCCGTCAGGTCTTACTGAATTCTGTTCCTTATGCCTGTGCAGATGCCCTGGCTCATATCACAGATCGTTCAAACTCTGAAACTCGGAAGTGATCTTCAATTATATCTTACTTGTACCGGATTCCCACCATCGCCGGTTCTCTGTATCGTTGGGATATAACCTACTGTCTTCGTCAACGTCTTTAAATATCTCATACACTTTTTTATTATACGAGTTTTATCACAGATTCGTCAAGGGGTTAAGCCCCTTTTTACAGGCAAAGTTTCTATGACTCAAAGTTTCTATGGACCAGAGTATTGTCAGCTAGCGTGAGATTAACGTAGATACAGAAAGTTATGTAACGGCTCTTCGTGCTTCCCTGCTTACAGCAGAAACTGCATTGACATACGCAACTAATCCGGAGATGCTGAAAAGAAAAATGTAGGTTGTGCACGATCATCACCTGTCCGGGCGAGCTTTTGGAACTATGCTCACCACGAACACACTAAAAAAGGTCCACCGGACCTTTTTGTCGTATGCTTGGCAACAAAAAATGAGGACATAAGTGATTGTACCGCAAAACTTATATCCTCATTTTTCTATTTTATTTCTGCTATTTTATTTTCTGGTTTTTACTGTCCCTTTTCTTCACATTTCTTGTTGGCTGGATTTCTTACTCAAGTTCCTGGATTGCCTCAATTGTCTTGTGATACTCTGCTGTTACCTTGCTCATATAATCTGAAATGTTCGGATTACCTGGAACTGCAGTGTCTTCATTTCTCAATTCCTCTGTAAGCTGGCTGCTCACCTGATAAAGGCTTGTCAGTGACAGGTTCTGGCAGACACCCTTCAGTGTATGGGCTGCACGGAATGCTTCTTTGTAATCACCCTCGCTTAATGTTCTCTCAAGATCGGCGTAGCTCTTATCATCCAGAAATTTCAGGAGAAACTTTCTCACAAGCTTCTCACCCATCAGACGTCTTACTACATCATCATAATCACCGCCGATTTTCTCGTATACTTCTTTTAACTCCATTTTGACCTTTTTCCCAATTCAAATACTGTACCTTACTATGTGTTCGCAACTGTGTTTTACTGTTTCTTTCTCTTATTAGTTTTTCTCTTATTACTCTTTTTTCTTATGCGGGACACCGTAGCTATAAATGTTATGATCAATATTACTAAAAGAATGCCCAGCCCCAGAATAACTTTTCCTTTTGTTGTTCCAAGTGACAAGTGTTTCCCGGATTTAGTCTGTTTTTTACTGTTGTCATGTCCACTGGATTTGCTTTCGTCCTGAGTACTGTCTGTATGCGCTTTCAAATAGGATTTGCTAAGCTTCACCCTTGCAGTTCCAAGTTCATGACCATCGTAACTGTATGTCACAATTCCTGTGCTGCTATCTTCTGTGTTCTGTGTGATTTTCTGATCCAAAGCTGTAAAATCCACACCATTTGGCAACATCACATAATTCGGTTCACTCTGCCCGTCTTCTGTCAGAAATGTTTCAATATCCTCAGATTTCTCCTGGGTTGTCACATCTACTTTTGTGAAGTTATTAAATGCATATTCAAATAAATTCGTGGTGTCCGGATATATGTTCTTTCCGTGAGTCCTCAGTACCACACACACCAGCTGAGTCTGCCCATTGTCCGCCATCGTAATCAGCGTTGACAACGCATCTGATGTATAACCAGTCTTTCCACCTATTGTATATGGATAATAATTGGAATTCGACGGCTGAAGCATTTTATGCTTTTGATGGAAAACGTGTTCTTCCGTCGTCTCGCTGGCTGGAATTGTATAATTGAGAGTCTGTACAATCTGGAAAAATTCCGAATGTTTGAACAACTCCCGTCCAATCAGCGCCATATCTCTTGCACATGTGTAATGATTCGGATCATGCAGTCCATTTGTATTAGCAAAATTGGAATTCTCACCGCCCAGTTCCTTGCATCGGCTGTTCATCTGCTCTATGAACCAGTTGTAATCATGACCGGCATTCACTCCGACACTCTCACCTATTGCATATGCTGCTTCATTGGCAGATGCCAGAAGCATCGCATGCATTGCCTGATCCAGTGTGATTACATTTCCCTCTTTTAATCCGACGGAAGAATCTCCTCTCTGTAAAAACGCTACGCTGTCGTGGCTGAATGTCACATTATCCGTCAGTTGTCCATTTTCCAGTGCTACAAGCGCCGTCAATACTTTCGTAATACTTGCCGGATATTCATGAGCATCTATATTCTTGGCATACAGAATTGCTCCCGTTCCGACTTCCATAACAATTCCGGCTTCTCCATAAGTCCCAGGACCCTGCGGCCAGTCCTTATATCCATTCGATTCCACCGGCATATCATAGACCTGCTGCAATTCCTGAGCCTTTTGTTCTTCCGGTGTCAGTGCCTGCGCATCTGTACTCTGTGCGTCTATGGTCTGTGCATTCTCCGTAGCCGTTACCCCTGTCGCATATACACTCACCGCAGTATTGGCTGTAAACGTCACTGCCATAAGTGCCGTAAGCATCGCCGCGATGACTCGTTTGCCTGATATCATTGGCATTTCCTCCAGGTATTCTTCTTACTTAGTCTTTTTATTTTATCACATTTTTCTGCTGGATTCTATAATTATCTCCATAAAAAGACAAGATAATGACACGTATTTGCATTTTCCACAAGGATTGCTTATAATGAAAATATTTCATAACCTTGCACTGATAATAGGTAACGTTACATAAGGCACTTAAATCAAGAATAGGAGCATTTTTATGCATGTAGGAAAAAAATCACAAAAAAGAGAAAAATCTGTAATGTCAGTTTCTTTATATGGTAACGTAGTCTTTGTTGTAATCGAGCTGGTCATGGCAATTGCAACCGGCTCTCAGGCAGTCCTCCTGGACGCAGTCTACGATGGAGTGGAGTTTTTTATGCTACTTCCGTCCGTGTTCCTGATTCCACTTTTATACCGCCCGTCAAATGAACAGCATCCATTTGGATATATGCAGCTGGAAACACTATTTGTTGTAGTAAAAGGCATCACCATGACAGCCGTTACATTTGGACTGATTTTCAATAATATCCATCTGATGCTGCACGGAGGACACATTGTATCCTTTCATACAATTGCCGGATTTGAAATGTTCGCCTGTATTTTAAGCGTGATTGTCACAATTTATCTGCGAATTAAGAATAAAAACCTTCATTCTCCACTCATTACAATGGAGCTGCAAGGCTGGCAGATCGACTCCGTCATATCCCTCGGCATGGCATTCGCATTTTTACTGCCACTTATGATACCATTCGCATGGTTCGACCGCGTAACACCATATCTGGATCAAATCATTACGATCCTTCTGTCTGTTATTATGATCCAGACACCAGTCCGCACAGTCATCACCGGAATCCGCGATCTCATGCTGATTCCACCAGAGGAAGAAACAATCGAAGACATCAAAAAGACCGTAGAACCAATCATCGGTATCTACGGCCACAAAAATCTATACTACGATATTGTAAGAACCGGAAGAAAACTCTGGATCAGCGTCTACATCACATTCGACAAAGATATCGTATCGCTGTCAAAATTCAAACACCTGCAAGATAAGTGCATCAAAGCACTGGCACAGAAATATCCAGATTTCTACTTCGAATTACTGCCGGATATCGAATTCACCGGAATTGAAGAAGAATAAAACACAATTCAAAAAGGGACAGGTTAAAGTGCAGTTGGGGACGGGGTTTTTTTGAAAACAATGTCATTAAGTTAAGGATTTTAGTAGTGTGAAAAGTAGTTTTTTACTTTTTGCACTACTTTTTTTGCCTAAAAGCTTGACAAAACTTCACAAAAGTGTGGCGAAGCCATTTGAATATATTCTTT
>ENA-OQIZ01000986-OQIZ01000986.1-human-gut-metagenome-genome-assembly--contig:-NODE-986-length-12225-cov-2.651678_pt1 | contig 12225 bp, 11 predicted proteins | sample MGYA00242593_ERZ504758 | MGnify/ENA primary metagenome ERZ504758 (study PRJEB26092, sample SAMD00036364) | human gut metagenome | host: Homo sapiens | study: EMG produced TPA metagenomics assembly of...
TGTACCCTTCATCCGCTATTTCAGTATCTGATACATCGAATTGCTCATAACATAGGCTTGTTCACTGAGATAATAAAGGCTGAAAAGCTTGTATTTTCAATGGAAAACACTTGATTATATGAGGAGGCCTTTTATTATGGCAAACAGAAAAAAAGAAGTTTACAAACCAAAACCAATGACAGAAGGAAAGAGAAATCTCATTCAGGGATTGTTTCAAGAGTATGATATTCAGTCTGCTGATGACATCCAGGAGGCATTAAAAGACCTGTTATCTGGAACACTTCAAGATATGCTTGAAAAAGAAATGGATGATCATCTCGGCTATGACCGTTATGAAAGATCTGGTGAGCCTAACTACCGCAATGGCACAAAATCTAAGACCGTCCGTAGTAAATATGGGGAATTTCAAGTTGATGTGCCACAAGATCGCCAAAGTTCATTTGAACCACAGGTACTTCCAAAACGCCAGAAAGATATCTCTTCGATTGATGATAAGATTATTGCTCTGTATGCGAAAGGAATGACCACACGACAGATTTCAGAAATGATAGAGGATATTTATGGTTTTGAAGTAAGTGAGGGAATGGTATCTGATATCACAGACAAGCTCCTTCCAAGAATCGAAGAATGGCAAAATCGTCCATTATCATCGGTATATCCAATCGTTTTCATAGATGCTGTACATTTTTCTGTGCGTGATGACGGCGTGATCAGAAAACTGGCCGCATATGTTGTCCTTGGAATTAATGAAGATGGAATGAAGGAAGTATTAAGCATTGTTGTAGGTGAAAATGAAAGCAGCAAGTATTGGCTGTCAGTGCTGAATAGTTTGAAAAACAGGGGCGTTCAGGACATTCTTATTCTTTGTTCTGATGGACTGACCGGAATCAAAGATGCAATCTCTGCTGCATTTCCCAAAACGGAACAACAGCGCTGCATTGTTCATATGGTGAGAAATACCCTTAAATATGTTGCAAACAAGGATATGAAAGCCTTTGCCAAAGACTTAAAAACGATCTACACAGCTGCAAACGAGGAATCTGCCAGAAAGCAGCTGGAGGCAGTAACCAGGAAATGGTCAGGACAATATCCAAGTGCTATGAATCGATGGAATGATAACTGGGATGCAATCTCCCCAATTTTCAAATTTTCCAAAGAGGTACGTACTGCGTTTTATACCACAAATGCCATTGAATCACTGAATTCGTGCTATCGTAGATTGAACAAGCAGAGAAGCGTATTCCCAAGCTCACAGGCACTGATGAAGGCACTATACTTAGGAACTTTTGAGATAGCAAAAAAGTGGACAATGCCAATCCGGAATTGGGGCAAAGTACGTGGTGAACTGGAAATCATGTACCCGGATCGGCTAATATAGCAATAAAAGTTGGACGGTCAAGAGTAAATATACGCCCAGATTTCACTGGGCGCTCTTGACATACCAATTTAAATTTGCTATTAAATAAACAACGGCTTAACCACAGAAATCTGCTGTTAAGCCGCATCAATTATCATAGAAGATTTAAATTTACAGAAAAAATTTCACACCGTCTCTTTATGATACAAAAATGAGCCATGAGCAGGTGAATCAGTTTGCAAGACAAGCCTATTTTCTTAAAATCTCATGTGGAGCTTCTATTTCATTTGCCAAGGTATGCTCTGTTAATTCTGACATCAATTTCAACTTTTTATTGATCAGCGGCCGCATACAGTTAGGAACATGTTCCTGATGCGCTCTGTGGATTGCTACACATTCCTTACAATTTCCATGGTAGCGACAGGCTTTCAAGCAAGGACAGTGATCTTTATCTTTGTATTCCTTACGAAATTCTGCTGCAAATTCTTCTTGCAGTCTTAGCCCTTCGGCACGGTTTCCCTTATGAAATTCTGCCATTGCATCCAGTTCTTTTTGGTTTTCTTCAATCTTCATATTACTAAAATTCCTTTCCTTTTTCATGATTAATTTCTGTAATCATTTTTATCTGGAAGCATATTTTCCATTTCCAATTTTTTTAACATTAATGTCTATTTCAGGCATTTGATATTTTACCTTACGCTGCGTCCGTTTCGGATTTCTTTTGGTATCTTTTACAACAGCTTTAACAGCAGGACTGAATTTCAAACTGAAGAGCAAAAACTCTGTCAATATATTATAGCACAAAATGAAAGTGGCATGAAGAACTGATTGAAATGTTTCTGGTTTTTCTAACTTTATAATAATAGTTGACAAATAATAAATATCACCCTATAATCGTTCTAAAAAGAACGTTAAGGAGGAGAAAATGTATTTTTGGGATAAGCATAAAACAATAATAAGTTATTATGAGTTGCTTTCAGGCGCGGTATGTGACCGGTATGAGTTAACACAGATGGAATATGACATACTTATGTTCTTGCATAATAATCCGCAGAATAATACTGCAGCAGAAATCGTAAAGATTAGAAAATCAACAAAATCTCATGTGTCCACTTCGTTGAAAACCTTGGAAAACAAAGGGCTTGTTGAAAGGAAACAAAGTAAAGAGAATAAAAAGCATATTGAAATCTTTTTGTTGGATAAGGCAGAGCTAATTGTGGAAGCAGGATTAAATGCACAAAAAGAGTTTGCGAAAAATGTTTTAAGTGGAATGACAGATGAAGAGAAGCATATGTGTATGAAGGTATTTGATAAAATCTGTAATAATGCAGAAAAATGTTTAAGGGAGCATAAGGAGAAGGCAAATGAAAACTAAGTTTTAATTGAAAAGGAGCAGGATTTATAATGAAAGAGAACAGTTACAAACCACAGATGCCAGATGTGATGGAAGCAATATTTGATGCAGCGTATTTGCTTTTTGATCTGGTTGCAGCAATTTTATTTTTTACATTTTCAAAGGGAAATGTGTTGTTTATTCTTTATGGAATATTGACATTGACACTTTGTGGAGGAGATGCTTTTCATCTGGTACCAAGAATTATTCGGGCAGTACATGGAAGTAATGATAAAATAAAGAGACAGTTAGGGATTGGATTGCAGGTATCGTCTATCACAATGACAGTATTTTATATTATTTTGATGTATATCTGGAAATTAACATTCCCAGAATTAAAAATACCAGTCATCATTGAAGCTATCATATGGATATCGGCAATCGTCAGAATTGTGATATGCATATTTCCACAGAATAACTGGTGTACGGATGAAGGCAATATGAAATTATCTATTATTAGAAATGCAGTCTTTGCAGTGACTGGCGTAGGAGTAATTATCCTGTATATCATATCGGGAAATACTTCTGGATATCATATGACAAGAATGGTTGCAGCTATCATTATTTCTTTTGGCTGTTATCTTCCGGTAACTTTATTTAGTAAAACAAAACCAAAGGTTGGATTATTAATGATTCCAAAGACTTGTGCATATATGTGGATTATTGCAATGGGACTTCAGCTTTTATTTTAACAAAATATAGCAAGAATGCCTCTTCCTCTACAGGTGGGAGCAAGTTACTTGATTGTGGATTTAGGAGAGCCGGGGAACCGACTCTCTTTTTGGGAGTATAGTTGCACTGGTGTGGAAAAAAATGTATACTTGTAACAGAAGCGGGAAAGCAATAATTGAGATAATATGGAAGGACAACAATTTTATGAATGACGAGAGATATCTGGAATTATTAGCGGAGAAATATCCGACAGAACAGGCTGTCAGCAGGGAAATTATCAACCTGACGGCAATATTAAGTCTGCCAAAAGGAACAGAACATTTTATGAGCGATCTTCATGGCGAATATGAAGCGTTCTGCCATATTTTAAATAACTGTTCCGGTGTTATCCGGGAAAAAGTAGACCTGCTGTTCGGTGAGACACTTTCTGATTTTGACCGCGAGGAAATCTGTACATTGATCTATTATCCGGTGGAGAAGCTGGAACTTGTGCGGAAAGAAGGAAAGAATAATGAGGAGTGGTATCGTGCAACACTTGGAAAACTGATTGATATCGCGCGGCTTCTTTCTTCAAAATACACACGTTCTAAAGTTCGTAAGGCAATGCCGAAAGAGTATGCATATATTTTAGATGAGCTGATTCATGTACAGAAAGATGAAGATGATAATCAGGTAGTTTATCACAGAAATATTCTAGATACGCTTCTGGAACTTGACAATGCAGATGAATTTATTGAAGTGCTGGCAGGACTGATCAAACGTCTTGCAGTGGATCATTTACATATTGTGGGAGATATATTTGATCGTGGTGCATGTGCAGACCGGATCATGGATCTTCTGATGCAATATCACTCCCTGGATATTGAGTGGGGGAACCATGATATTCTCTGGATGGGAGCGGCAGCGGGAAGCAAGGCATGCATTGCAACGGTTGTCCGAAATAACCTGAAATATAATAATACGAAGATTCTTGAGAATAGTTATGGAATCAGTTTGCGGAATCTTGCTCTTTTTGCAGAAAAGATATATCCGAGCGAGGAACCAATGAAAGCTGCATTAAAAGCGATTTCTGTCATGCTTTTTAAGTTGGAGGGACAGGTAATCTTAAGGAATCCGGATTACAATATGACAGACAAGCTGCTTCTTCACAAAGTAAATGTGGAAAAGCAGACAGTAGAAATTGATGGAACCGAATATGTAATTAAAGAAGAGGCATTTCCGACAGTGAATTTTGATTCAGATGATATGGAAGATGTTTATCAGTTGTCTGAGGAAGAAGAACAGGTGATGGAAGGGCTTCGTATGGCATTTGTGAACAGCATACGTCTCAGACAGCATATTGATTTTCTGTATCAGAAGGGAAGTATGTATCGCATTTTTAATGGGAATCTGCTCTATCATGGCTGTGTGCCATTAGATGAAAGTGGTAATCTAGAAGGCGTTGCATTTGGCAAGAAGAGATATCATGGAAGAGAGTATCTGGATTACGCGGAGAGAATTGCCAGACGGGCGTGGTCAAAAGATGCCAGACAAAAAGACCGTGATTTTATGTGGTATCTCTGGTGTGGAAGAAAATCCCCTCTTTCCGGAAGAAATATTAAGACATTTGAGCGGACTTATGTACTGGATGAAAATACGTGGTTTGAACAATCAAATCCATATTATAAATTCTATCATGAGGAGAAAGTCTGCAATATGATTCTTCATGAATTTGGATTGTATTCCGAGAGCTCTCATATTATCAATGGACATACGCCAGTCAGAACATCAAAGGGAGAACATCCGGTACGGGCCAATGGGAAACTGCTTGTCATTGATGGAGGCTTCTGTAAGAGTTATCATAAGACGACTGGAATAGCAGGATATACGTTAATATTTAACTCGCATGGAATCCGAATCAAATCACATCAGCCATTTCAGAGTGTCTATGCGGCTTTGACAGAGAATAAGGATATCGAATCCAAATCAGAACTGGTGGAGACAGAGAGTGAACGACTGATGGTGCGCAATACGGACAATGGTAAGAAAATCAAAGAAGATATTGAAGGATTAAAGATGTTACTGCGTGCTTACCGAAGTGGAGATTTTGATGTATAGAGAGTTGAAACACAGATTGGAAATATAGATTAAAAATATAGAGGACAGTATCTTGTTGTAAGTCATGATTTGACAAAAGTAGTTGGCGTGAGATAGAATAAGAAACAGAATGTAGAGGCATTCTTGAATTCGTCAGAACGGTGAAATATAACAGCAGAGTCCCATGAAGATTTGAGAATGGAGGCGGAGTGGAGTAATGAAGGAAAAGATTATACAGGGCGGTATTGTGAACGGCGTTAAGATGCTGGTATGTCCGACTTGGGAAGAGGATTTTCAGACTGAGATCCATAAGACCGGAGGCTGTCTTAGAATCAGCATGAATTATTCGGCTGTAGATGTTTCTTATTGGAAAGAATTGGAAGAGATAGCTGAGAGATACGGATATGATCTGGATGAGGAAGCCAAAGAGATTATAAATGAATATGTAAAAAAATATGAACAGTTCGATGATATGATCTGGATGAGTGGAGAGACTGAAATTGGGTTCGAGACTTTTTGCCGGGCACTTGCAAAAAAAGCAGGGATATCACCGCGTCAGGCAAAAGAATATGTTGTGTCAAATCTGCATAATCTGGAGCATGAAGAAGCAGTAGATGCATTGCTTCTGGCTTTGCAGATCATAAAATCAGAAAATGGACTGGAAGGGACACAGTGGAACAAACCGACCTGTGATTTTCTGAAGAAGGAATTTGAAAAGATGCTCGGACTAAACGACGGGCAGGCGAACGCATGATACATCAGATAGCAGCAACGCTGCTACTTATGATAGTATTTGGAACTTTATATGGTGCCCTTCGGGATCGCTACCCGAAGGGTTCTTTAGTATTTAAAGCGTCAGCAACCTGTATGACGGTCTGGAATTGTGGAAGCGGTCTGGCAGCGGGAAAACAGGGATTTTCAGACTGGATGATATTTGTCGGTCTTTTGTTCTGCGTGCTTGCAGATGTGCTTTTAGAATTGGAATTTTTATGGGGAGTCGTTACATTTGGTATTGCACATTTTTGTTTTATTGCAGGAATTTACAGGATAGAAGGGATTCAAATTGGCAGTATTCTGGGAATACTTGGAATCTACGGCGTGTTTCTTATGATTTTTCATAAAGGATTGCCTAAACTTGGGAAATTAAAAATTCCTGTACTTCTCTATGCAGCGGTCTTAAGTTCTATGGTATCTATGGCAGTTAGTGCAGCGGTTATTGTACCAGGAAGAAGCAGATATTTTCTGGCAGCAGGCGCCTGTGCATTTCTTATATCAGATAGCCTGATTGCAGTAAGAACTATTGAGAAAAAGCAGAGTCTTCTGATGGGTGCTGTGTTACTCATATTGTATTATGGTGCAGTTTATATGATGGGGATGTCAGTCTATATGCGCTAATCCTTGCAGTAACAATGTTGGAGAATTTTGAATAATTAGGATGATATAAATTATTAAGAGCGCTTCATCAATTTTTTTGTTTTGATGAAGCGCTCTTAATTTATCTCTTCTGAGTACATTGGACTATACCTTTCGGTTGATAACCTGTCCTTTCTTTTTATTATGGGGTGTTTCTTTTATGTTCCTGGTGGTTTATCCTCCTTTCGGATTTCTAGTTTTTTTATTTTTAATTTCTTCTTTTGTTTGACTATAATATATCACTTAATAATGAAAATGTCAATATAAAAATTGAAAATAATAAAAATAAAATCGCAATGTCAGATAATAGCGAAATTTAGATTCAAAAAATAGATTTTATTAATGGGAATAAGACATTGAAACGAGAATGTCGAGATTATTATTGAAGAGATAAATAAAATACGAAAAGGTCAATAGAAGAAGTTATGCAATATTTATAGAAAATATGCTATAATAATTTGAATTGCGCAAGGAGGAAGAGAGATGAAACCAAAGAATGCAGTTATGTTGTTACTGACTTCTCTGATTTGGGGAACCGCATTTGTTGCACAAAGCGTAGGAATGGACTTTCTTGAACCATTTACATTTAACGGAGTGCGAAGCTTTATTGGAGGAGTGACGCTTTTGCCGTGTATCTGGTTGTTGGAAAAGATGAATGGGAAGCCGGAAGTGGACGGAACAAGAAAAGATCTGATTCAGGGAGGAATTGCCTGTGGTCTGCTTTTATTTGCAGCAAGCAGCCTCCAACAGATGGGGATTCAGTACACAACAGCAGGAAAGGCGGGATTTATTACCGCATTTTATATTGTGTTTGTTCCGGTTCTTGGGATATTTCTAAAGAAAGCAGCAGGTTGGAAAGTGTGGATGTCAGTATTTCTGGCACTGATAGGGCTGTATTTCTTATGTATTAAAGAAGGATTTTCAATTGGCAAGGGCGACATTATGATTTTTGCCTGTGCATTGGTTTTTGCAGTACATATTCTGGTGATTGATTATTATTCACCAAAAGTAGATGGTGTGAAAATGTCATGTATCCAGTTCTTTGTGTGTGGAATTGCATCACTGCCGTTTATGTTCCTGACAGAAACGCCGCAAATTGGAAATATATTAGATGCTCGGATGCCGATTTTATATGCGGGAGTCATGTCCTGTGGGGTGGCATATACATTACAAATCCTCGGACAGAAGCATGCGAATCCGGCGATTGCATCACTGCTTTTAAGTATGGAATCTTGTTTTTCTGTACTTTCCGGCTGGATAATATTAGGAGAAACACTGTCAGCGAGAGAAGGAATAGGCTGTGTGTTGATGTTTGTGGCAATTATACTTGCACAGCTTCCGGACAAGAGAGAAAAATTAAAAAATGGGCAGGCATAAAAGGATTATGTAAATACAAAAGACAGGAGAGAGAAAATGAGATTCGTAATTCAGAGAGTGTTAGAAAGTGAAGTAAAGGTAGATGGAGAGAGCCTTGGAAAAATCGGGAAAGGATTTATGGTTTTAATCGGAGTCAGCAATGATGATACAAAAGAAGTGGCTGACAAGATGGTAAAGAAAATGTTAGGACTTCGTATTTTTGAAGATGAACAGGGAAAAACCAATCTGTCACTGGATGCAGTAGGAGGAGAACTTCTTCTCATCTCTCAGTTTACATTATATGCAAACTGCAAGAGAGGAAACCGGCCAAGCTTCATCGAAGCCGGAGCACCGGATATGGCCTCGGAAATGTATGAATACATTATTGAAAAATGCAAGGAACAGGTAGAGGTTGTAGAAAGAGGAAGATTCGGAGCGGATATGAAAGTCAGTCTTATTAATGACGGACCATTTACAATCGTGTTAGATTCTGAAACTTTATAAGATTTAATCCTTAAATGGCAACAGGGCCGGGATGCAGTACATTTGTAATTATGTATTGTGTTCCGGTCCTGTTAATATATCAGCTGGGAGATGAATCCTGGATATGATCCCATCATGGATAATTATAAAAAAATAATAAATCCTATTGACATTTACATTCAAAGTGATTATTCTAACCGTTAGACATTTAATAATTAGTCGTCTAATTATTAAAAAATGAATTGATTTTACAAAAAAGTTCAAAACAAATAAAAAGAACTTTGAATTGGGAGGTGAGAAAACTGTGAATGATAAATGGATGGAATCTGGATTTATGCTGATTCAGCAGGTGGCGCATCTTGCTAAATACCAGACTTTGAAAGAGATGGAATCCTGCGGATTAAAACCAAATCAGGCAGGAATATTGGTTGTGTTGCGAAGTGAAGGCGGATTATCCCAAAAAGAGCTTGCTAAGCGCATGGGAGTGACGCCACCGTCTATGACAGCGGCGCTGAAAAAAATGGAAAAACAAGGATATGTTCTGCGGGAGCAGGATGAGAAAGACCAGCGGATTACGAGGATTCGAACATCTGATCAGGGAATTGAGTGTCTGAATGGACTTCAGCATATGATGCGAAATCTGGAGAAAAGGCTGTATGAAGGTATTTCTGCAGAAGAACGACAGGAAATGAAGGAGACGCTTTTAAAAATGAGAGAAAATGTGCTCAGGTACAAAGAGTTTCAAGGAATGGATATGTGTGAGATCATGGAGAAGACCAGACCGCCGAAAATGCCGGAAAAATCGATTTAATAGAAAAGAAAAATTTCATTTATTATAGTAATAACGAGAAAGGATAAGACAGCTTATGAGAAAATTATTTCAGTTTTTAAAGCCATATGCACCACGGGTACTTCTGATATTATGTGTCCTTGTCGTGCAGGCTTACTGTGATCTGTCTCTGCCGACCTATACTTCGAATATTGTAAATGTAGGAATTCAGCAGAGCGGTATCGATGAGGAAATTCCGGAGAATATTTCTGAAGAAGAAATGAACCGGCTGCTATTGTTTGTGTCGGAGGACGACAGGCAGGATATTCAGGATGCATATGAAAAAAGTAGTGAAAGCTTTGATTATGATGGAGAGGTGCTGACACTGAAAGATTCAGTGAAATCAGATAATGAAAAGCTTGATGCACTTACAGAAGAGATGAAACTTCCGATGATGCTGACTGCTGGATTTGAGAATGGCAGTGATACAACAAAGCAGATGGAAGTGCAGTTAAAAGAGCAGATGAGCCAGGTGCCGGGAATCGAGAAGATGTCTGTGTTTGACATATTTGGCATGATGGATGATACGCAGAGAGCAGCAATTGTTGATAAGATTACGGAGCAGATGGATAAGATGCCAGATTCGATTCTGGATCAGGCAGCAATTTCTTATGTGAAATCCACGTACGAACAGATTGGTCTGGATACCGGACATATGAGTACGGTGTATATTTTAAAAACAGGTGCAAAGATGCTGGGACTTGCAGCACTTGGCATGGCAGCAAGTATTCTGGCCTGTCTTATGGCGTCAAGAGTTGGAGCTAAGGTCGGACGTGGACTCAGACGTGATACCTTCCGCAAAGTCATTGGATTTTCTAACGCAGAGTTTGACAAATTCTCGACCGCATCATTAATTACAAGAAGTACCAATGATATTCAGCAGATTCAGCTTCTGACAGTCATGATTCTTCGTATGGTGCTGTATGCGCCGATCATGGCAATCGGAGGAATTTTGAAAGTATCTAAGACAAATGTGGATATGTTCTGGATCATAGGCATGGCAGTGCTGCTTATTGTTATGGTTGTGGCAGTGCTTTTCATTGTAGTTATGCCGAAATTCAAAATCGTACAGAACATGGTAGATAAACTGAATCTGGTCAGCCGAGAGATTCTGACCGGACTTCCGGTTATCCGTGCGTTCCATACAGAGAAACATGAGGAAGAACGTTTTGACAAGGCAAATAAAGATCTGACAAAACTGAACTTATTTGTCAACCGTGCCATGACATTTATGATGCCGACTATGATGCTTGTGATGAATGGGATTACCGTTCTGATTGTGTGGGTCGGTGGACACAGTATTAATGACGGAGCAATGCAGGTCGGAGATATGATGGCATTTATCCAGTATGCAATGCAAATTATTATGTCATTCCTTATGATCTGTATGATTTCGGTTATGCTTCCAAGAGCAGCAGTTTCTGCAGAGCGTGTGGATAAAGTCTTGAAGAGCGAGACAAAAATCCATGATCCAAAGGACCCAAAGACACTTCCTAAAAACGGCAAAGGCGAAGTTGCATTTGAACATGTATCCTTCCACTATCCGGGAGCAGAAGAAGATGTACTGCATGACATTACATTTACCGCAAAACCGGGAGAAACGACAGCATTTATCGGAAGTACCGGATGTGGTAAATCTACACTGGTCAACCTGATTCCGCGATTCTATGATGTGACAGAAGGAAAGATTACGATTGACGGACAGGATGTAAGAGATCTGACACAGCATGAACTTCGTGATAAACTGGGATATGTTCCACAGAAAGGAGTGCTGTTCTCAGGAAATATTGCTTCTAATATTATGTTCGGTAATCCGGCTGGAAGTGAGCAGGAGATGACAGAGGCGGCTCAGATTGCACAGGCTGTCGAATTTATCGACACGAAGCCGGAACGCTACAAGAGCCCGATCTCACAGGGAGGTGCCAATGTTTCCGGTGGACAAAAGCAGAGACTTTCCATCGCGAGAGCCATAGCAAAACACCCGGATGTATACATTTTTGATGACAGCTTTTCTGCACTGGATTACAAAACAGATACAGTTCTAAGAAGCGCATTAAAAGAAAAGACAACAGACAGTGTCGTTCTGATCGTGGCCCAAAGAATCAGTACAATTCTTCATGCAGAGCAGATCATTGTTTTGGATGACGGTAAGATCGTTGGAAAAGGAACGCATGAAGAACTTCTGAAAACTTGTGATGCCTACTATCAGATTGCAGCGTCCCAGTTGTCGGAGAGTGAATTAAAAGAAGCAATGAAGGAGGAAGACTAATATGCCAAGAGGACGTATGGGTGGCAGACACGGTATGAGCACCGAAAAAGCCAAAGATTTTAAAGGTACCATGAAGAAGCTTATGGGATATCTTACACAGTATAAGATAGGTCTTCTCCTTGTAGTGATATTTGCAATAGGAAGTACTATATTTAATATTGCAGGACCGAAGATCCTTGGAAAAGCAACAACAGAACTATTTCATGGACTGATAAGTAAAGTTTCCGGTGGAAGTGGAATTGATTTTGATAAGATCGCAAAGATTCTCATCGGACTGATGTGCCTGTATGTGTGCAGTGCATTGTTCTCATTTATCCAGGGATACATTATGACAGGAGTTTCCCAGAAACTGACTTACAGAATGAGAAAAGAGATTT
>ENA-OQIZ01000987-OQIZ01000987.1-human-gut-metagenome-genome-assembly--contig:-NODE-987-length-12223-cov-2.585648_pt1 | contig 12223 bp, 11 predicted proteins | sample MGYA00242593_ERZ504758 | MGnify/ENA primary metagenome ERZ504758 (study PRJEB26092, sample SAMD00036364) | human gut metagenome | host: Homo sapiens | study: EMG produced TPA metagenomics assembly of...
CTCCCGGGCCGTGGCACAGGCCTGCGCACATGCCACGGCATGCAGCAGAAAACGGATGTGTAGCAGATGCATAAAAATGACCCAACAGAGTACCAGAATCAGCGCACACCCGCCGCCGCACAGAAGAAGATACCGCAGCAGCACGGTACGCAGACTGGTCAGCTTTCGTTTTTCCATTGGTAGCCAACGCCCCATATCGTTTGCAGCACCTCCCCTGCCCCGGACACGCGCAGCTTGGCGCGGATGTTTTTAATGTGCTGGGTGATGGCGGTGTCATCCGCTGTACCGTCATAACCGAACACAGCTTCGTAAATCTGTTCTTTGGAAAAGGTCTGCCCTGCATGGAGGGCCAGCAGCTCACAGATGGCGTACTCGGATTTTGTCAGGTGTAAAGGCGTGCTGCCAACGCAGGCTTCTTTGGCAGAAAGGTCCAGCGTCACCCCGCCGCGGGTGATCTTATGGGACGGCGTGCGGTTCTGCCGCCGCAGGTGGGCGGCAACCCGGGCACGCAGCGCGGCCACGCGGAACGGCTTGGTCAGGTAATCGTCCGCACCAAGACCGAGACCGGTCAGCACCGACGGCTCATCGGTGCGGGCCGTCAGAAACAGAATCGGCGCGTCCGTCTCGGCGCGAATGCGGCGGCAGACGGCAAAGCCGTCCTCGCCGGGCATCATCACATCCAGCAGGATGCAGTCCGCCCAGCGGCAGAGCGTATCGGTCAGCTGTGTGCCGGAGGTGCGCGTTTCTACGGTGTGACCGTCACGCTCCAGCGCGGTTTTTAGCAGTGCGCAGAGGTCGTGGTCATCGTCAACTGCCAGAATGTGTGCCATAAGCTCTCCTTACCGCGTAAGCGTGTAGACAAGGCAGGATGCCCCGTAGAGAAGATAAATGTGTGCCGGGTAGAACCAGTAGAACAGCTGCTTGTGGCCGCTGCCGCGCTGGCCGTTGTACAGCGCCATGCCGATAACGGCAAAAACGCCGAGCCACTCATAGTAGACTGTGAACATCTGGAAAGAGCCAAAATCCGGCAGACCGCGAACCTGCAGAAAGACCATAACAAAATCACACAGGAAGGTCATATCCGCCCAAACGACCAGCCGCAGGCGCTTGTGGTTATACAGCGCATACAGCACGATGCCCCCGGCCAGAAAAGACCAGCCGCCGTCGGTGATGGATGTCAACAAAGGCAGCGGCGCGGTGATGACCCACGCCAACACGGCAGAGCCGATCGGTGCGTCCTGAATTTTGGGAAAAAGCGTCAGCAGCGCTACGATGCAAATCGGCCAGAGAATCGGCATGGCAGCAGCCAGTGCGCCCCGCACAAACCGGCGCTGGCGCAGCCAGTCGATGCCCTGCCAGATGATGCAGAGCAGCATCAGATCCTGAAAAATGGCATTCATCGGGTAGAAGCCGTCACCCCGGCGGAAGGCCCCTGCATAGATCATAAAAAATTCCACAGTGCCCATCGCAGTACCGATGGCCCAGATACGCAGGAAGTAGCGCCTGCGGTCATGGGTATGGGCGAAGCCCTCCACGGTGCAGAACAGAAACAGCGGCGCAGACAGCCGCGCCAGCATACTGAACCATTCCGGCACAACGCCCGTAAATTCAAAAAAGTAGTGAATGTGATCCATCACCATGAGCACCAGCGCAATGGTTTTAAGCGCTGTGCCGGTCAGGCCGAATTTTTGCTTTGTCATAATAATAACCCCTTTCATTGTTGCTGTAAACAGTGTAACAGGGGTTTGTGTAGAAATTATAAGTGTTTGAAAATCAGCTGTGCCTCAAAGGCAGATTTGCCTTCCCGTTCGCCTTCAAAATAGAAGGTGTCCTCTGCCGGTCTGGCGCGGCGCAGGGTGAAACTCTCGCCGCGGGGTACCTCGCGGTGGTAGCTGATGATGAAATCTGAAATCTGCGCACTGTCCCAGACCTGCCACGGTACGGCGTCGCAGACAATGTCGGCATAACGGGTGTTGTTGAGGTGGCCGTTCATGTCGCAGCGGGAGTAGGCCGCGGTCTGCGTACTCAGCGTCTCGCAGTCCTCGGGCGCAACGCGGGGCAGGCGCATCGGCAGCTCAAGGGGCACATCCTCGGCCCACTGGTCGTCAAACTGCTCTGGGTGCTTGCGCAGGATCATACGCTTTTCGGTATCAATGAGTACCCAGCGGCTGTCCATTGTGGCGACCTCTGCCCCGTCGGCATCGTAAAAATGGGTGATGCGCTTGTTGACGGCGCGCTTGCAGCGCTCGGGCTGGGTGACAAGGGTCAGTTCCTCGTCCACACGGGGCAGCCGTGTGACGTGCAGGGCCAGCTTGGCCAGCACATAGGCGGTGTGGGTCTTGCGGTACAGGGCATCGTCCAGCCCTACGGCCTCGGCGTGGGCGGTAGCAACCTGCTGGGCATAGCGCAGCAGCGCCCCCAGCTTGACATGGCCGAGGTGGTCGCCGTCCGTGCGGTAGACGGTAAATTTTTGGGTGTAGGTTATGAGCTTTTCGGGCATAAGGAAGCCCTCCTTGATGGATTTTGAATTGATTCGCCAAGGAGAGTATAGCACAAATGTTGGAAAAATGCAAAGGCGGGGGCTTTGGGGCTGGCCGTAGGGGCTGATGCTTGCATCGGCCCGCGGAGGGGTCAAGACCCCTCCCTACAAATCGAACCGTAAAAGGGTGCAGCGGCAAGGCTGCGGGCCGGCAAACAAAAAGGCTGCACACGCAAAACGGTGTGCAGCCTGAAACTGTTTAATAGTTATCGCGGGATTTTTTGCGGAGCTTGCGCCAGATATTGAATGCAGAGATAGCGATGGCCAGAAGCAGCAGGGCAAGAACCATCCAGCCGCTGCCGCCATCCTCATAGCTCTTCATCTCGCTCCACTGGGCATCCATGGCGGCGTTGATGTCGTCGGGCAGAGTCTCAAAGACCTCCGCATTGTCCAGAACCTCCGCGCTCGGGTAGGCAATTTCGCTGTACTTCAAATCGTCATCAAGCATCTCCCACACGGCGGTGATGGGGGTGGCATAGACGATGACGTCCGAGTTGGCAAGGCCGACGTCCGGCTCACACAGGTAGTTGATGAACATTTCGGCGGCCTCCCGGTGCTTAGCGTTGGCCGGAATGCACATGCTGTCGATGAAGAAGTTGACGCCTTCCTCCGGGTGGACGAAAGCAAGGTCTGGGTTTTCGTCGATCATCGTGATGGCATCGCCCGCATAGTAGGGCGCCATGGCGGCCTCGCCACCCTCCATCTTGTCAAAGACCTCGTCCATGACGTAGGCCTGCACGATGTTCTTCTGGGCTTTCAGCGCGTCGGTGATGGCGGTGATCTCGTCAACGGACTGCGGATTCATCGACAGACCAATCGTCTTGGCTGCAATCGCGTAAGCGTCGCGGGAGTTGTTGAACATCAGCACATTGTTTGTGTACGCAACATCCCACATGTCCGCCCATTTCGTGGGCGGCTCCTCGACCATCGTCGTGTTGTAGATCAGGCCCGTTGTGCCCCACATGTAGGGCACGCTGTACTTGTTGCCGGGGTCGAAGCTGCGGTCCAGATATGTTTCACCGATGCCGGCAAAGTTCGGAATGTTGTCCATGTTCAGCTCGGACAGCATGCCCTCCTTGGCCATCTTGCCCACCATGTAATCCGACGGGAAGATAACATCATAGGATACGCCGCCGGATTGCAGCTTGGCGTAGAGGCTCTCGTTGGAGTCGTAGGTCGTGTAATTGTCCTTGATGCCGGTCAGCTCCTCGAATGCGGACAGAACGTTGATGCTCTCGTCAGAACCGTCGGAGATGTACAGGCCGTTGTTGTAGACATTCAGCGTGATATGGTCGTTGGCAAAGCGCTTCCAATCGTAGTCGCCGGAGACGGAAATATCCTCGTTGACCTCGATGTCATCGGCGGCCAGCACCGGCGCGGCGCTCATCATGGTGACAGTCAGTGCGGCCAGCGCTGCAGCGGAAAACTTTTTCAGCTTCATCTTCAGCGCCCCCCTTCGTCCAGCATGGCTTTGCGGATGGCCTTCTGGTTGCGGCGGTAGGCGCGGGAGTCTGCGGCGTTGGAAATCAGGATGATTGCCAGAATGACGCAGAATATGACTGCAGACAGCGCGTTGATCTCGGGGCTGACCTTCTTGCGGGTCATCGAGTAGATGGCGATAGGCAGTGTCTGCATCGTGCCGGAGTTGAAGTAGGAAATCATGAAGTCATCAATAGAGTAGGTCAGGCAGATGAGGAATGCCGACAAAATGGCCGGGGACAGCTGCGGCATGATGACTTTGGTGAAAGCCTGGCGCGGTGTGCAGCCAAGATCCAGCGCTGCATTGTACAGGCTGGGATCGAGCTGGCGCAGCTTGGGGCCTACATTAAAGATAACATACGGGATATTGAAGGTGATGTGTGCAATCAGCAGCGTCGGCCAGCCGAAGATGCCGCTCTCGCCGCCGATGCCGAAGTTCTGCGCCATGACGAAGAGAAGCATCAGCGAGACACCAGTGATGATCTCCGGATTGACGACAGGCACATAGCTGATGTTATTGATGATGAGCTGGCTTTTGCGGGACATCGAGTTGATGCCAAGGGTCGCCAGCGTGCCCAGCACCGTGGCGATAATGCTGGACACCAGCGCCAGCACAAGGCTCAGACCCAGCGCGGACAAAATCATCTCGTTGTGGAACAGGCTTTTGTACCAGCCGAGGGTGAAGCCCGTAAAGTTCGAGCGGGATTTGCTCTCATTGAAGCTGAACGCAATCATGACCGCGATGGGCAGATACATGAAGCAGAACACCAGAATGACGTAGGTGCGCATGAGCAATGCGGAATGTTTTTTTGCCATATCACATCACTCCTTCCATCTCGGACTCGTCAAAGCTCGAAGTGAAGCTCATGCAGAGCAGGACAATGACCATCAGCACCAGGCTCATGGCGGAGCCGAGGTTCAGATTGTAGGAGTTGCCAAGGAACTGCAGCTCAATCAAATCGCCGATCAGCAGGTTGGAGCCGCCGCCCAGCATACGGCTGATAATAAAAGTAGAGACCGCGGGCACAAACACCTGCGTGATGCCGGTGGCAATGCCGGGGCCGGTCAGCGGGACGAGCACCCGGAACAGAATATGCCAGACGTTGCAGCCCAGATCCTGCGCGGCCTCAATGATGGAATCATCGATTTTTGTCATGGCCGTGTAGATGGGCAAAATCATAAACGGCAGGTAGTTGTACACCATGCCCAGCACAACCGCACCTGAGGTGTTGATCATGTTGAAGGGGCCGAGGCCGAACAAACCGAAGAACTTGTTGATAAGGCCGTTTTTCTCCAGCAGTGTCATCCAGGCGTAGGTGCGCAGCAGGAAGTTCATCCACATGGGCAGCATAATGAGCATCAGCATAATGTGCTGCTTGTTGGCGCGCAGGCGGGAGAGAAAATACCCCACCGGAAACGCCATGACCAGGCAGATCACGGTAGAGATCGCGGCCAAAATCAGGCTGCGGGCAAACACGCTGGAATACCGCCCGATCTGGGTGAGGTTGTCGAAGGTGAGCTGGCCGTCCGCGTTTGTCATGGCGTACCAGATGACGATGAAAAGCGGTACAACTGTGAAAATGGCCATCCAGACCAGATACGGCCCGGCCAGCCAGCGGGAGGATTTGGATTTGAGCATGGATCACACCTCCGAACGCTTCATGATATGAATTTCGTCCGGGCCGATGTTCATGCCGATAAGCTCGCCGGGCTGGCTGGCCTGGGTGGAATGGATGATCCACTCATAGCCTTCCACATCGACGTGCATTTCAAAGTGAACGCCCTTGAAGATGACCTCGCGCACAAGGCCGGTCAGCATACCGACAGAGGGCGGCACGATCTGCACGTCCTCCGGGCGGATGACGACCTGCACAGGCTCGTTGACTTTAAAGCCGCGGTCCACACAGGTGAAATCATGGCCGCCGAAGTTGACCAGAAAGTCCTTGAGCATGACGCCGTCAACAATGTTGGAGTCACCGATAAAGCGGGCGACAAAGGCATTTTTAGGTTCGTTGTAAATATCCTGCGGGGAGCCGATCTGCTGGATCTTACCGCCGGACATAACAACGACGGTATCCGACATGGTCAGGGCTTCCTCCTGATCGTGGGTGACGTAGACGAAGGTGATGTTCATTTCACGCTGCAGGCGCTTCAGCTCCAACTGCATCTCCTTGCGCAGCTTGAGGTCGAGCGCGCCGAGCGGCTCGTCAAGCAGCAGGACGCGGGGCTGGTTGACCAGGCTGCGGGCAATGGCCACGCGCTGCTGCTGGCCGCCGGACAGCTGGTAGATGCTGCGGCGTTCAAAGCCCTTCAGGCCGACGATCTCGAGCATCTCGAGCACCTTCGGGCGGATCTCATCCTCGGTCATCTTTTTCAGGCGCAGGCCGAAGGCGACGTTCTCAAACACGTTCAGGTGCGGGAACAGCGCATACTTCTGGAACACCGTGTTCACAGGCCGCTTGTACGGCGGCATGTTGGCGATGTCTTTGCCATCAAAAAAGACATTGCCCGATTTCGGTGTTACAAAGCCGGCAATCACACGCAGGGTCGTCGTCTTGCCGCAGCCCGAGGGGCCCAGGAAGGTGACAAACTCCTTGTCGTGGATGTCCAGCGAAAGTCCGTCCAGGACCTTCTGCCCATCGAATTCGACAACAATGTCTTTCAGAGATACGATCAGATTTTCATTCATTTTATTGCATCCCCCTTTGCGGAATTTCCCGTTACAGCACTCTCTTTACGCACCGTTTCTTCCTTAGGCCGGCACAGAGTCCTTGACGAGTCAGCGCCAATTATGCCGCCCCGCAAAGGTTTGTTACACGACTCCCTGCTGAAGAAGCCGCTGCAAGCAGCACATACAACGCCAATGTGTCAGGGCAGAAAAGATTTACCCTATAGATGCACACACAAGGTATATTATACGGCTTGTGGAATGTTTGTCAATAAGAACTTTTTAACAAATTGGTAAAGAAGCGTTCATGATTTCGAAAAAGAAACGGCTTTTTTGAAAATGTGCGATGCAGCAAGGTTTATAAAAATCGAGGCAGCAGCCGCCGCAAAAAGCACGGCACTGGGCAGGGCAGCAAAGCGGCCGTACAAAAGCCCGAACGCCGCCTGCCCGACCGGCTGGGTCAGGCAGGCACAGACAGTGATAAGGCTCATAAAGCGGCCTGTCTGTCCGGTGGGAGCATGGGCTTGGATTGCAGTAAACAGCAGGATTTGAAACAGTGCGGCGGCAGCCATCATGCAAAAAGCCAGTGATGTGACGGCGATGTACCCGGCTGCGGCAGGCACATACGGCAGAACGGCCAGCCCGAGCAGTGCGCACACTGCCGTAATGCACCAGAGAGCCGCTGTGCCGCGGCGCAGGGACAACCGCTTTGCAAACGCCCCGGCCAGCACGCCGCCCAGCAGACCACCGGCACTCATGGCAGACTGGGTGACGGCCAGAGCGGTGTCGGAGAAGGCATAATAGCGGACGACCAGCAGCGGTACACCGACAGTAACCGCGGGTACGACAGCCAGATTGAACAGGGCCAGCACCATGGCCAGCCGGAGCAGCGGCCTTGCCTGGCGGAAAAGCGCTTTGGGCGGCAGATGCAGGCATGAACGTGCGGCGGGCACATACGGAATTGGAAGTGTACGCTCCCAGAGGGCGGATACGGCAAAGCAGACAGCACAGAGCAGCAGCAAGCCGCGCAGCCCAAGAGTGTGCAGTAAGACACTGCCCAGCAGAGGGCCAAGCAGCTCGTCGATGGTATCCACCAGCTGAATGACCGCATTGCCCCGGGCCAGCGCAGCCCCGTTCAACAGCAGAGGCAGACTGGCCTGCACGGCGGGCTGGTACAGCCCTTCCACGGCATACAGCAGGCAGAGTGCGGCCAGCACAAGCGGCGTTACGGGCGCGCCGGGCATTGCTGCTGCGGCTGCGGCCATGCCGATGGCGGATACGGTATCCAGCATAGCCATGATTTTTTGTTTACGGCAGCGGTCTGCCAGCACGCCCCCTGCCAGCGTGCCCAGCAGCATCGGCACAAGGGCCAGCGCTGTGACACTGCCGTACAGTGCGGCGGAATCGGTCCGGCGCAGAAGATACAACGGCAGCGCAAACCGCAGTGCGGCATTGCCGAACAGCGTGATGATCTGGCAGACGGTTATCTTATAAAAGGTGGGATTCATGGTGATGTGCTCCCCTGTTATGATAGTTTTTGTGCATACATACCGACTGACGGTTTGTATTCGTGCTGAATAATACGGCGGCTGGAACCGCCGTTGAAATGATTGGGTGTGTTAGTATAAGGATGAGGGGCTTTGCTGGGGGAATCGTTGCGCACCCGGGGGCATTTGCAGCAACAGCAAGGTCCCCGGGCGGATATGGAATCCGCCCCTACGGTGCAGGGGTCGATGCTCGTCATCGACCCGGAGATGTCCGACGCCGCACGGCTTCTGCGGGCGAGCAATCAAGCCCGGAAAGCATCACTCTGCTTCGCAGAGCGCCGCCAGCTCCTCCGACTGCTCGTCAGTGAGAAGATCAAGGCCGAGGGCCTGTGTCAGCTGTTGGAATACCGCACACCGCGCGCGCTGCCGGGCGGGCGTGGTGGGGCGCGTCTGCGGGTTCAGCCAGAGGTCCGCCAGCAGGAACAACGCCTCGCACAGAGCGCTAGGGTCCGGCGTGTGAATGCTGCCGTCTGCTGTTCCCTGCCGGACCATCGGCTCCAGATACAGGGGGATGGTCTTTTCCAGCAAATCGTGCAGCTCGATGGATAAAAACTGCGGGTCGTCCCAGAGACGCGGCAGTGCGCGCTGCAAGGTCTGCTGGCGCTGCGGAACCAGGCACACTGCAAAGACAGCCTGCAGCTTTTGCAGTCCGGTCAGAGAGGCATCGTCGCGGATGCGGGCCAACTCCCCCGTGACCTGCGTGCCCAGGCGGTCCCCGACCCTGGCGGCGATTTCCTCCTTCGATTGGAAGTGGTGGTAGACGGCTCCCTTGGAAAGGCCGGTGGCGTCAATAATGTCCTGCAGCGTTGTGTGGGCATAGCCTTTTTCCGCAAAGAGCGCGGCGGCGGCGTTCAGGATTTTTTCTACGGTCTGCTCCGGGTATTTGTTGCGCGGCATGGGATACACTCCTTTTTACAGACTGCTGGTCTGTATGCTTACTATACTGCAAATTGTAAGCAAAGTCAAGACATTTGCGCCGGATTGTTAGGAACGCCACCAACGCCACAACTGGCAAGCTGCACTGCTTTACATGCAGCGTTGAAAAAGCTCTATGAAAAGGGCCGGCACAACGCGCAGGCGATAGCAGATTTTATAAAGTAAAAAACAGCACAGAACGCAAAGCTGCAGCGTTCTGTGCCGTTTGGTTATTTGGCGATGGTTACGCCAGATTCAGCCGCTTCGTCATGAGCCACTGGGTCAGTGCCCACAGCAGGGCATCGACAAGGGCAATCAGCGCAAAGACGGCGAGCAGGGTGAGCACGATAACGCCCAAGGTATTGTCGGGACCGAAAAACGACGCGGCGCTGAAGTTAGTATTGTTCAGGTACTTGTACCCGCGGAACGCGACAAAGACTGCCGTCACAAGGGCTGCCATCTGCCCGATAAAGCCGATGACAAAGTAGGCGGCAATGCTGATGAGCAGCCGCTGCTGGGTAAACTGCGCGGCAAAGGCACAGGCCAGATATGCGTGCAGCAGTGCGCCCGCGATAAGGGCCAGTATAATCAAAAGCATTGCAGACCAGATGGCGACATCCTCGGCAGTGACGCGGCTGAAATCAGATGCAAACCCGCCTCCACTGACCGTGTCGGTAGTCAGCATGCCGCAAAGTGTAAAAAATACCATGCCGAACAGCGTCCATACCGTGCCGCAGATGACCTTAGCAGCAATGTGCTGCCAAATGGGCACGGGCAGAGCCAGCATCAAGTACCCGCGCTCGCCCAACAGGCGGTAAAACTGCTGAATTTCAATAAAAGAGCAGATGGCGAGCACAACAAGAAGGCTTACGGCAGATGCCAGTGCCAGCAAGGCCATGGCGACCCCGGCCAGCGGCAGCCTGTCGGAGGTGTTCTGGACAAAACGGCTCAGAATATTAGTAAAAATGTTCAGCACAAGCACGCCCGCCGCAATGGGCAGAACAACACGGCCTGTGGATTTGAACTCATAACGTAAAAGCTTCGTCAGCATTTGTAAACCTCCCGGAAGTAAGCGTCCACGCTCTCCCCTGTTTCCTCGCGCAGCTCGTCGACGGCGGCCTGGCGCAGGACCTTGCCGTCCTGTAAAAGAATGACCTCGTCCAGCACCTTTTCAATGTCGCCGATGAGGTGCGTGGACAGCATAAGCGCGGCATCCTCACTGTAGTTGTGCAGGATGGTGCTTAAAATGTAGTCGCGGGCGGCGGGGTCCACGCCGCCCAGAGGCTCATCCAGCAGGTAGAGCCTGGCGGCACGGCTCATCGTCAGGCAGAGCTGCATCTTTTCCTGTGTGCCCTTGCTCATGGAACCGATTTTGTCCCGCCCGCCGATATGCAGGTCGGCCAGCAGGGCGTTTGCCTTGACTTTGTCAAAATCGGTGAAGAAATCCGCGTACAGGCTTACGGCATCGTCGGCGGTGAACTCCGTCGGCAGGGCCATACGGTCCGGCAGATAGCTGGTGACGGCCTTGGTGAAAACGCCGACAGGAACTTTATCAATAATGACGCTGCCCGCCGTGGGCTGCAAAAGCCCGGCAGAGATTTTCATAAGCGTTGTTTTGCCGCTGCCGTTGGGGCCAAGCAGGCCAACGAGCTTGCCCGGCGTGACGGCAAAATCCACGCCGTTCAGCGCAGTGGTGCGGCCATAGCGCTTGGTCAGGCCGCGTACCTCATAAATTGCATCCATGGTTTACTCCTTTTTTTGGTGCCTGCTGTGCGGTCTCGCGCAGCAGGGTCTCGATTTCGGCTTCGGTCAGGCCGAGGGCCTGCATCTGGTGCAGAAACTCCGCCGCCAGCGTGCCGGCGCGCCGACGGCGCAGAGCCTGCAGGGCAGTGTCATCCGCTGTGACGGTGCGCCCGGCGGTGCGCTGCGCCTGCAAAAGGCCGCGGCTTTCCAGCTCCTGCAAAGCGCGCTGCATGGTGTTGGGGTTGACTCCAGCGTCAGCGGCCAGCTCCCGCACGGGCGGAATTCGGCTGCCAGGCGGAAACTCCCCCGCGACGAGGGCAAGCTCCAACTGCTCGACCAGCTGCACATAGACCGGGCGGCCCGCAGTAATGTTCCAGTTCATGGTGTTTTATGCTCCTTTTGTATTATTGTGTTAAGAGCTTAATACAATAATACACGTGGGATACAGCTTTGTCAATAGAAAAAATAAAAAAAATCCCCCGCCGGGCTGGCGGAGGAAATATTGCATGATACAACGTCAGGGAATATGATCCTCAATCCATGTCAACACGTAGTCGAACACCTCGTCGCGGTTTGTTTCGTTGTGCAGCTCGTGGCGGCCTCCTTCAAAAATCTGGCAGGTCAGATCCCTGACACCGGCGTCGCCCAGCATGGCCCAGACCTTGCGCACGCCGCTGCCGTAGTCGCCGACGGGGTCGCAGTCACCGGCAATCAGCAGCACGGGCAGATCCTTGTCAATAGCCTGTGCCCACGCCTTTGTGCTGACGTGGTTGAGCGTCGCGAGCATCTCGCGGTAGGTCGCAGCGGTAAACCGGAAGGTGCACAGCCCGTCGGCGTCATAGGCTTTCACAACGCTTTTATCGCGGGAAAGCCAGGCATTGGGCGACTGCGCGTTCTCGATTTTCCTGCAATAGCTGCCGAAGTTCAGCTTGACCATCAGCGGCGAGACATAGCGCGGCCCCTTGACGCGGGCAATCAGCCCGGCCAGCCGCTGGCCGACGACATTCATAAGGCTGGGGCCTGCCGTGCCGGAAATGACCAGCGCCGTGATGCTTTCCGGCCACTTCTCGGCGTACCAGCGCGCGTAAAAGCTGCCCATGCTGTGGCCGTAGAGGATGATGGGCGTATCGGGAAAGCGCTCGTGCAGGATACGGTTCATCGTGTGCAGGTCGTTCAGGAGGTGGAAACGGCCATTCGGCTCACCGTAGTGGCCGTGCTCCCCTGCCTGGGCGGTGTCACCGTGGCCGAGGTGGTCGTTGCCCGCCAGCGCAATGCCGTGGGCAGCGTAGAACTCGGCCATCGGTGCATAGCGGCGCACATATTCGCACATGC
>ENA-OQIZ01000990-OQIZ01000990.1-human-gut-metagenome-genome-assembly--contig:-NODE-990-length-12213-cov-31.702631_pt1 | contig 12213 bp, 10 predicted proteins | sample MGYA00242593_ERZ504758 | MGnify/ENA primary metagenome ERZ504758 (study PRJEB26092, sample SAMD00036364) | human gut metagenome | host: Homo sapiens | study: EMG produced TPA metagenomics assembly of...
GCGGCCATGCGCTCCAGGCCCATGCCCGTATCGAGGTTGCGGTGCGGCAGCTCCGGCATGGAGCCGTCCTCCTGGCGGTCGTACTGGGTAAACACGAGGTTCCAGAACTCAAGGAAGCGGTCGCAGTCGCAGCCGGGCTTGCAGTCGGGGCTGCCGCAACCGACCTCCTCGCCCATGTCAAAGTAGATCTCGGAGCACGGACCGCAGGGGCCGGTGGGGCCGGCGGCCCAGAAGTTGTCGTCCTCGCCCAGGCGGGAGATGTGGTCCTCGGCAACGCCCAGAGAACGCCACACGTCGTGGGTCTCGTCGTCCTCGGTAAAGACGGTAAAGTACAGGCGATCGAGCGGCAGCTTGAACTCCTTGGTGATGAGCTCGAAGGCCCAAGCGCAAGCCTGCTGCTTGGAGACGCCGCCAAAGGAGAAGTCACCGAGCATCTCGAAGAACGACAGGTGACGGCCGTCCTCGCCGATGCAGTCGATGTCGTTGGTGCGGACGCACTTCTGGCAGGAGATCGCGCCGATTTCCTTCATGGTCTTCTTGCCCTGGTAGTACTCCTTAAACTGGTTCATGCCGGCGTTGGCAAGCAGTAGCGAGGGGTCGTCGGGAACAAGGGACGAAGAAGGATAGAGCTTAAGACCGCGCTCCTCAAAGAAGTTGAGGAACTTGGAGCGGATCTCGGCCGTTGTCATTGACGGGTAGTCAGCACTCATAGAGGGAATCTCCTCGGTTTCACATCGAAACAGTTCAAACGTAACGATATTACCATCCCGCCGCGCAAGTGCAAAAAAGAGGGCCGACATAAAGCCGACCCTACAGCGAAAGTGCACGTTATTTAGGAGCATGCGATGCTTTGAAAAAGGCTACTATAGAATTACATATAAGATTCACCCGGAAGGAGCGATCGATGAAAAGCAAACGATTTGTCCTGAATGCACTTCTGGTTGTAGTACTTTTAGCGCTTTTGGCTTTCTCCTGCTGGTACGCAAACCAACCAGCATTTGGCTACGTATTGTATGCAGTAATGTCCGGCGATAAAGCTTATTACACTCTACGCGCAATTGACGTTCTCTTTTTCTATGTAGCCGGCCCCTTATCAATCGCTTTGCTCGCGTTTCTTGTCATTTACAACTTCAAGAAACGCTAGCGGTGCCTATTTGGAATCCGAATCGTCCATGGAGCCGTCGATGCCGGTTTTGGTATCGTCGTCCGAGTTGGAGTCATCGTCCTTGGCGAAGGGATTCTTGAAAAAGCTCGTCGCATCGGGCTGCAGGCCCGAGAGCTTGATCCAGGGATTCTCGAGCTCGGGCTTGGGCATCGCCTGGGCCTCGGGCGCGGTCTCGTTGCCGATGAGCTCGGACTCGTAAATGAACGTATCGTCTCCAAGCGCGTCGTAGGCGGCGACCGGGTTGCCATCGGCATCGCGATATGGCGTGCCCTTAAATACAGCGCCGTCGTATGCCACGAGCTGGCGACCGGTCTCGTTCTCAAAGTAGTAGACGAAAATGCCCTTGAGGGCCGCGCACAGCGGAATGGCGATGACCATGCCGATGGGACCCATGAGTGCCGAACCAATAACGAGGGCCGTCAGGCTCATGATGGGATGCACCTGCACCGAACTCTGCATGACCTTGGGGGAAATGACGTTATCGGTGACGTTTTGGGCCACCATGGTCACAACGAGCGTCCACAACGCCAGCATGGGGCTGAACATAAAGCCGAGCACCGTGGCGATCGCCGCGCTTACCCAGGGACCGACAACCGGGACCAAGTGCATGATGCCGGTAAAGATGGCCATGAGTGCCGAGTAGGGATGGCCAATGAGCGTAAAGCCGATAAAGGCGAGGATGCCACCGCAGATGGACGTAACGACCATGCCGCGCATATAACCGCCGACCGAGCGCGAAAGAATCGCGACCATAAAGCGGTACGAGGTCTCTTTTTCCTGTCCGATGATGGTACAGACCTCGTGGTGCATACGGGGATAATCGCAGGCAAGCCAGTAGGCAAGCACCAAACCCAGGAAGATTACGAACAGCTGCGAGGCCGTGTTGGTAATAAGCGGGAACACGCCGCGACCGAGCTCAGCGGCGATTTGCGATACGTACTTGGACGCCACAGTAACCAGCGAGGACAGATTATCGTCCAAGTACTCCTTGAGCGGCGTGTTGTTGAGCGTCTTAGCGTGCGAAATCATCTCGTTGAGATCACCGCCCGCAACGCGAAGCTGCTCAGGCAGACGGCTCAGGACTTCCATAATCTGACCGAGCAAAATAGGCGACAGGATGCAGACGACGCCGACGAGCACTGCCACAACCACGATCAGCGCGATGAGCGAACCGATGCCACGACCGACGCCGTGATGCTCGAGCCAGTTAGTGATCGGCGACATCACAAAAGCGATGATGGAACCGACAGCGAGAAACTCGATAACCGGCGCCAGGATACCCATAAGGTTAAAGATGACGGCTGCGATGACAATGCAGCCGACGACAGCCCAAATGCGAAGCGTCAGAATACGAGTATCGCGCAGCGTGCGGTCGGTTTGTTGGGGGTGCTCAATCATGAACGAACCATCACTCCGTCGGGGTCGATCTTGTCCTGTATCTTCTTAAGGGTACGGCGCAGCAGGCGCGAAACCTGCACCTGCGAGATACCCAACTTCTTAGCGATCTCGATCTGGGTCATGCCCTTCACAAAGCGCAGCTCGATAACCTCACGCTCGCGCGGCGAAAAATCGCGAATGGCCTCCTCAATCACCAGGCGGTCATCGGTAAAATCGAGCTCGTTGTCGTCATCGGCATAGCGGTCGAGAATCGAGGGGGCGTCATCGGAATCGGACGCGCCAGGAGCCTCGATGGGTACCGAGGTATAGGCCGAAGACGATTCCATGGCCTCCAGCACCTCGTCAACGGTCACGCCCAGGTACTCAGCGATTTCTTCAACCTTAGGCGAGCGCTGCAATTCGTTGGTAAGCTTGTCGGTAGCCTGGTTAACCTTGGCAGAAAGCTCCTGCAGACGGCGCGGCACGCGCACGCTCCAGCCCTTGTCGCGAAAGTGACGCTTGATCTCGCCCAGGATGGTAGGCGTGGCAAATGTCGTGAACTCGAGTCCGCGCTCGGGGTCAAAGCGGTCGATAGCCTTGAGCAAACCCAGATAGCCGACCTGCATGAGGTCGTCGAGCGGCTCGCCGCGGTTCTTAAATTTGTTGGCAAGAAACCTTACCAGGTTCATATGGGACATGACGAGCTGCTCACGTGCGTCCGGATCACCGGTCTCTTTGTAGCGACGAAACAGCTCGCGGGTTTTCTCCTTGTCCCAAGCGGTCTTACCGCTCCGGGAACGTTCGGTCATATTAGATATCCGCCTTGAGGTCGAGGGAAAGCGTCAGGGGCGCCGCAGTCTTTTCGTAGGAATCGCACACGCTTGCCAGAATGAGCTCGGCATACACGGCAGCCTGATCATCCTCATCGACAGTCGCCTGGTCACCAAAGGTAAAGGTCATGCCCACGTGCGATTCGTCGACGTCGAATTTGATCGAAATGTCGTCAGAATCAACGGCCGTGCAGCCAAAGATGAAGGCCTCCTCGGCAGCCATACGGATGTCCTCGATGCGATCGACGGACATAGAGCACAGCGCACCGACATTTGCCGCCGTCATGCGCACAAGGCGCGCGAGACGCGGATCACCGGCAACGCTCAGCGTAATGGGGCAAGTTGCTTCGCTACTCATCGCAGGACTCCTCGGAGGTCTCGGCGGGCGTATAGGTGTAATACTGAGCAGGCTTGGCTGCGGGCTTCTGAGCCACATCCGCACCATCGGCGGCCTCGTCCTCAGCCTCACCAATCAGAACGCGCTCGGTAGGCTGCTCGGCCTCGGTGGCGGCAGCGGCGAGCTTGCGATCGGCGTCGGCTGCAGGAGCCTTCACCTTATTGAAAAGCTTCTGCACGGCGCCAGCAGCAGAATCAGTCACGCTCGACACAGCGTTGCTTGCCTCGGCCATGGTGCCCGTGACCTCAGAGATGTCGCGAACGACCGCCTCAACCTCAACGAGGTTGGACGTCAGGGCGTCAACGGCAGTCTTGCTCGACTTAAGCAGCGGCTCCATCTGGGCAAGTGCGGGCGTAAGCTCGTCAACGGCACCATCGAGCTTTGCCACCACAGGCTGAGCCTCGGCGATGGTGTTGTTAAGGTCGCTCACGGTCTTATCGAGCGAATCAACGACGGTGCGGGTCTTTCGCAGTGTGAGCGCGAGCTCGATAACAGCCCACACACCGGCAACGGCGAGCAGCAGCAGGGCGATTTGAATGGGACTCATACAAGCCTCCCGAAGGAATCGAAATACAGACGCTGTTCATGGTACCCCAAAGAAGGGGAAAGATACCCAAAGGGAATGTGCGAGGTCCCAAGGACCTACTTGGGCGCTCTGCCGCTACGGTCGCGCTCGCTTTGCTCTACGCGCCACTCTTCCCAGCCACGGCCCGCAGGCTGCCAAAACGCACCGCGCTCCAGCCCCTCGGGCAAATAACGCTGATCGACCCAGCCTTCGGGATAATCATGCGGATACTTATACACACCGTATTCGTCGCTGCCCGGGCGATGACGATCGCGCAGATAACTCGGCACCTCGCGCAGCCCACTTGAATGGATATCGGCCAACGCCGCATCGATCGAAGCCTCGCACGCGTTGGATTTAGGCGCCAAGCACACATAGAGTGCAGCCTGAGCCAGGTTAATGCGGCACTCGGGATAGCCAATGACCTCAGCAGACTTAAACGCGGCATGCGCCACCAAAAGCGCCTGCGGGTCGGCGTTGCCAACATCCTCAGAAGCGTGAATCATAATGCGGCGAGCGATAAACTTAGGATCCTCCCCAGCATCGATCATGCGCGCGAGCCAATAGATCGTGGCATCGGGGTCGCTACCGCGCATGGACTTGATGAACGCACTGATGATGTCGTAGTGCATGTCGCCGTTTTTGTCATACGTAAAGCCGCGACGCGGGTTGGCGATCTTTACGTCATCCACGGTGATGGGATAGCGCTCCCCCGCCGCGGGCGCTGGCGTTCCCTCGGTATCGGGACGCGTGACGGCAATCTCGCTCGCAAGCTCGAGCGTCGTGAGCGCCGAGCGAGCGTCACCCGCTGCCAGCGTGCAGATGGTCTTGACCGTATCCTCATCGGCCGAGAACTTACCGTTCAAACCCTGCGGCGCCTCGAGCGCACGCTCAATAAGCGTGGCGATATCCTCGTCTTTAAGATGCTCAAGTTCCACCACGCGACCGCGCGAGAGCAATGCCGAGTTGACCTCGAAGTACGGATTCTCCGTCGTGGCGCCAATCATTATGACGGTACGGTTCTCAACTGCATGCAGCAGGGCATCCTGCTGCGACTTGGAGAAGCGGTGAATCTCATCTATGAAAAGAATGGTGCGGCGGTCGTAGGTATTCAGGCGCGTCTTGGCCTCGTCAATCACGCGACGAAGGTCCTTTACGGTGCCCGTCACGGCGCTGACCTCGACAAACTCACTCTTAGTATGGTTGGCGATAATGTGGGCCAGCGTCGTCTTGCCCGTACCGGCCGGCCCGTACAGAATCACACTCGACAGCACGTCGTGCTCAATCGCGGCACGTAACCACGAGCCCTTACCGACGGCCTTTTGCTGGCCCACATACTCGTCGAGTGAATTGGGCCGCATGCGCACCGCAAGCGGCGCATTCTGAAAGGAACGCTCACGCGTCGAAGCAGAAAAAAGGTCGTCCATAGCCATCCCGTGCGTCAATCAAAAACGTTTTCCACCAACAGTATACCGAATAAATACGAACTACCGTTCGTTAATATAGGTACGGTGCGGAAACTCCAATCCCGGGAACAGCTTGCTCGTAAGCTCGCAGAAATAGCCGTCCGTCATGCTCGCGATGTAATCCACCACCGCTTGATCCTTGTCGTCCTGCCAGGCATAGGTGCGATCGTAGTAGAAAAGCTGCCGCTCAATGCGAGAAATGTGGTGCTTAAAGATATACGAAGACTCGTCGCCTTCGTTTATATCCTGCAGGCAACGGTCGTAGAGCTTTTCGAAGGCCTCGCGCAGCTCCGCTTCGGAGTCGCCTTCAATGCCGCCCTTGCTATAGATCTTCTCGTAGTTCTCGCGCTTGGCTCGGCGGATCTCCTCAAACAGGTCCTCGCTCATCTCGATGCGTGGCTTACCATAGCTGTGCTCGACGATATCGATGGAGGCATGCGTAAGGATCCAGCTGTTGTATGCCCCGCCCAGGTCATCGTCAAAAGCGTCGGGTGACAGTAGGCCTGCCGCAATGGCGTCTTGGCGATCGCGCCCCACGTAGGCGAGGATATCCGAGATACGAACCACGCAGCCCTCGAGCGTCATGGGACGCAGATGCTCAATTGCGCTGTAACCTGTGGCAATGCAATCCTCAACCGTAAGGTCGAACTGGTCAAAGGAGCTCATGTCCGAAAGCTCAAACACACGCTGTTCGTACTCACCGTTGTGGCATAGCACGCCGTCGAGCGTCTGAAGCGACACGTTGCGGCCGTACAGCGCGTCGAGCACGCGGACCGACTGCACGTTATGGAAAAAATAACGACCCGTGCGCTCGTGATAGATATCGTTGAGAAAGCGCTCACCGGCATGGCCAAAGGGCGTGTGGCCCAAGTCGTGGCCTAAGCCAATCGCCTCGATCAGATCGCAGTTGAGCCCCAGGGCACGTCCGATATCGCGCGCGATGCGCGAAACAAGCTGCACGTGCAGGCCGCGACGCGACAGGTCGTCGTTGCTGCGAAAACTAAAGACCTGCGTTTTGCCTGCATAACGGGTGTATGCGGGCAGATGCAAAATCTTTTCGGTATCGCGCATAAATGCCGGACGCATGAGCGTGCCCACATCTGCGGCTCGATCAACACGACGGATGACCTGACCATCGTTGCATCGATAAGGGTTAACGACACCCGAGGCACGGTCGGCAGCGATACGCTCGACCAGCTCGGGCGACAACGCCGAGGGAATGCGATCCATACGCGCCTTGATGGCGGCTGTCTGTTGATTGATTGCCATGGCATGCTCCTTAAAAAGGGCGCGCAACGATTACAACGTACTACCCACGACCTCGATTATGGCAAATATCGGCACTAAAAACGGCAGCAATGGCAAGGAGCGCGATTTTGCGATGAGACAGGCGGCGGCAAGGGCCAGAAGCGCAGCCGCAAACGCGACGATACCACCCAAGGGATCGAAGGTACAAAGGGCAAAGAGCGCCTTGGCGTCCCCCATACCAATGCCGGGAGCGTGGCAAACACGACGCCAAAGCGACTCAGTAAGCACAAGGGCAAGGTAGACGATGACCGCAAGACCGGCGTGGTCAAGCGCCGTGTTCATGCCAAGATCTAGCCAGACGCCCACAAATGCTGCCACGGTGCACGCGGCAGCAAGCGCGTTCGGAAACCGCCGCTCGTGCGCATCGATGCAAGCACCAGCGATGGCGCACAGCCAAAACGGGATATAGACCATCGAGCACCTCCTCGAGCTGCATCGTAAAAGTAAAAAACCACCACAAAGGTGCCTGTCCCCTTTGTGGTGGTTTTGGTGGTGGTTATTTGGCGCCTTGCATGACCTCATCGAGGGTAACGTTGACGGCGTGCTGCGTCGGGACCCAGTCGACCTTTAGGAACAGAGCAGCCACCGTGATGGGGATATAGCTGAACATAAAGATCGGGAAGGTAAACAGGTTGGTCACCAAACGCCACTTTTGCGCACAGTGAATATGCTTGTACTCGAAGATGGTCGTGAGTAGCGCCAGGATAAAGAAGGTCTGGTACATCATCGCGAAGGTCATGATGAGCGAGGCGGCGCACGCCTGCATCTCGACCTCGGTGGCCAAAAAGCCGTGCGAAAGACCGCCCACGACGAGGAAGGTCACGTTGGCGAGCATAGAGATCAGGGACAGCAGCATGCCCGGAGCGATGGTCATAAACATGTCGTAGGCGGCAAAGCGATGATAGCGGAAGGTCGACTTGACCAAGTGCTTACCATAGGTAAAGAATACCTGGTAAAAGCCCTTAGTCCAGCGCATGCGCTGTTTCCAGGACGCCTTAAACGTCACGGGCTGCTCGTCAAAGAACTCCGCCGGTGCATAACCGATGCGAATGCCATGGATGGCGCAGAACGTGGTGAACTGAATGTCCTCAGTCAGCGTGTGGAACTGCCAGCCGTGCATGCCTTCGATCACGCTGGCAGAAATGAGATAGCCCGAACCCGAGACGGCGCAAGACGTCTTGCAGATATTACGCGCGTTGTTGAGAAAGCGTGCCTCACGCAGATACCAGGTGGCATTAGCTGCCGAGACCCACGAGCTGCCGAAGTTCTTGGAGTTGCGATAGCTCGTGACCACATGGAAACCCTGGTCAAAGGCATCGTTCATCTTAGACACGTAATCGCGGGAGATAACGTTGTCGGCATCGAAGATGAAGTAGCCCTCAAACGTGTCGGGATACTCGTTAAGGATACGGTCGAAACCAAAGTCCATGACCCAGCTCTTGCCCTTACGGGCCAGATCATTGCGCTCGTAAACAATGGCACCGGCCTCGCGCGCAAGCTGCGCCGTGTTGTCGGTGCAGGCGTCGGCGACCACAAAGACCTCGATAAGCTCGGACGGATAGTCCTGATCCTTGATGGAGCGTACGAGGTTGGCGATCACGGCTTCCTCGTTATGCGCCGCGATAAAGAACGCATAGCGGTGGAGTTTTTTGGCCTTGGGAGGCGCGACCTCGCCACGAAGAGCACCGATGACAAAGAAGACCACCTGGTACAGAAAGCAGACCGTGAGCAGCGTGACGACAATCTGGTTGAAGATCACGATGGGTGTGTTGGTTTGTAAAAAGGCGAGCATGCAGGCTCCCGAGAACGCATTACGTAAACAAACGTATATCTTACCGCAGGCTTACCGAGTTCAAGAAACCACCTAATACTGGCTAGGCTTCGAGCAGACCGAGCTGCGGAACGATTTCGTCACCGGCAGCGGTGCGGCCAAGCGAGCGCGGGGCAAGGTCATCCAGAACCGCGGCAAGGTCCCACGGCAGCTCATCGCGGCACTCGATGCGCTCGCCCGTCACGGGATGGTCGAACGCCACGCGCCAGGAATGAAGGAACTGCCTGGTCAGACCCTGATCGGCACGCGCATCGCACTTACCGTAGAGCGGGTCGCCCACGCAGGCATGGTTGATATGGCGCATATGCACACGAATCTGATGCGTGCGACCGGTAAACAGATGGCACTCGACGAGCGTATAGCCGTCGTCAAAGCGCGTGGAATCAAAGCGCTCGAGCACCTTGAAAGTCGTGATGGCCTGGCGCGCAAAGGGGTCATCGGAAACCGCCATCTTGACGCGGTCGCGCGTCGATCGGGCAATACCAGTGTTGATAGTGCCCTCGTCCATGGCGATGTGACCGTGAACGAGCGTGATATAGCGACGGTCGAGCGTGCGCGTGCGGATGAGATTTTGAAGCGCGCGCTGGGTGTCGTCGTCTTTTGCCGCGAGCATAAGGCCCGAGGTATCGCGATCCAGGCGATGCACGATGCCGGGGCGGTCCTCACCCTGCACGGTACCCAGATGGTCGATGCCGCAGTGGTAGACCAGGGCGTTCGCAAGGGTGCCGCTCTCGTGGCCATGGGCGGGATGGCACACCAGGCCGCGCTGCTTTGAGAGCACGATAAGGTAGTCGTCCTCGTAACGGATATCGAGGGGAATGGCTTCGGGAATCACATCGGTGGGGTCGTGCGGCTCGGGCAGGTCAACCGAGATACGGAAGCCGGCACGAACGGCATACTTTTTTGATAGGCAGGTCTCGCCGTTGACGGCAACGGCGCCGCCCTCGATCAGATGTGCGCAGGCAGAACGCGTGGGACAGCCATCGTTGGCGCCCAGATAGGCGTCAAGACGCTGACCAGCGCAATCGTCGGCAACAAGAATATGGATGTCGGCCATTAGCGCTCATTCCTTTCGCGAATCTTGCGGGCACGCTCCCCACGCTGTTTGGCTTTGCGTTTGGCGCGGGCCTCGTCACGGGCGTTGAGCTCAGCGGTCGCATCGACCTCGCGAGCGGCGGGGCTCAAGAACATGTAACCGATAAGCGCCAGCACAACACCGACCGTAATGCCGATATCAGCCACGTTAAAGACGGGAAAGTCGATGAACGTGGTGGCGATAAAATCGGTCACGAAGCCAAAGACAAGACGATCGATCGCGTTGCCGATGGCGCCGCCCGCAACCATAGCCATGCCCACGACCTCAAGATGGGCGAGCTGGGGCGCACGAACGAGGTACACGGCAATAGCGATAATGACCGCCAACGCCAGCACGGCAAACGCGATGCCATGCCCCTCACCCATGCTAAAGGCGGCTCCGATATTGCGAACAAACAGGAAATCGATCACGCTGGGAATAACGGTCATATGCAGGGCATCGCCCACGGAACGAACCGCAAGCTTGGTCAGCTGGTCAACGAGCAACACAACGAGCGCCACGCCACCAGCAACACCCAACCGCCAACGCAAAGGCGGCGTCATATCCGCAGAACGACCCAAAGAAATCCCCTACCCTCAAGAACAATCGAATTCCGTTTAACGCAGTAGATAATCATACATTGACGCAAGCAAGAAGCGACAAATCTCCCAAGAACGGAAACACCGCAGGTAGAGCATAAATGAGCGAGCGGGTCGCATTTGAGACAAGGTGACGTGAAATGAAAGGGCGCTGACCTTTCGGTCGCGCCCTTGAAATTGAACGTCAGATTGTCCAAATGCGGCCCGCGCAGCGTCGGCAGGTCCGCCGTTAGGTAGAACGGCGGAACCTAAAGGGCGTCAGCGCAGCGCTTGCAGATATGCGCGTGGCCGTTGTACTCGCCGACAGTGGTGCGATAGTTCCAGCAACGGTCGCAGCACTCGCCCTCGGCAGCCTCAATAGCAACGGAAAGCTCCTCGCCCTGGGTCAGCTCAACATCGGAGACGATGTAGAACTCGGCCAGGTCGACGGCTTTGTCGCCGGTCAACAGCGCATACATCTCGGCGGGAACGACCGCCTTGACGCGAACCTGCTGGCTCTTGGTGAAGGTGCCGGCAGAACGGGCATCCTCAAGGGCCTTGGTCACGGCGCTACGGAGCTCGAGCGAAGCCTCGAGCACGCCCTCAAACTCATTGGCCTCGTCGACCGTGATAGGCGACTTGTACCAATCGAGCAGCGCGGCGTAATTCTGGTGATCAACGCAGCCGGCGGGCGCATAGGCCATGGCCTCGTCGACGGTGTAGGACAAGATCGGCTGCAGATCGCGCATGAGCATCGAGAAGAGCTCGGCGAGCACGGTCTGAGCGCTGCGGCGCTCGAGCGAGCCGGGCTTCTCGCAGTACAGACGATCCTTCAGGGCGTCGAGGTACACGTTGGAGAGCTCGGTAACCACAAAGTCGTAAAGCGCACGGTAGGCGCGCGGGAACTCGTAGCAGGAGTAAGCGTCGTCGACCTCGGCCTGGACCTGGGTCAGGCGGGCAACCATGAGCTTGTCGAGCGGCAGCAGGTCGGCAAAGGCGACGCCGTCGGTCTCGGGCTCAAACTGACCCTCGAGCTCGGAGAGCAGGAAGCGCAGCGTGTTGCGGAAACGACGGTAGGCATCGGACGTACGAGCAAGGATCTCGTGGTCGATGGACACGTCGGAGCTGGTATCGACCGAGGCGACCCACAGGCGGATGATGTCGGCGCCCATCTCGTCGCAGACCTTGTTGGGGTCGATGACGTTGCCGAGCGACTTGGACATCTTGCGGCCCTGGCCGTCGAGGGTGAAGCCCTGCGAGACGACCGCCTTGTACGGGGCGTGACCATTGGCACCCACCGAGGTGAGCAGCGAGCTCTGGAACCAACCGCGGTGCTGGTCGGAGCCCTCAAGATACACGTCCGCCGGATACTCCAGCTCGGGACGGTACTCGCAGACGGCCTTCCAGGACACGCCGGAATCCCACCACACGTCGAGGATGTCCTTATCGGCCTTGAGGTGATGGCCGCCGCACTTGGGGCAGACGCAGGCCTCACCCAGGTAGCTCTCGGGAGCGTCGGTGAACCAGGCGTCGGAGCCCTTCTCGTGGAAGAGCTTGATGACGGCGTCGAGCGTGGCATCGTTCATGACCTTCTCGCCGCAGTCGGCGCAGGTGTAGCTGG
>ENA-OQIZ01001002-OQIZ01001002.1-human-gut-metagenome-genome-assembly--contig:-NODE-1002-length-12134-cov-3.668943_pt1 | contig 12134 bp, 10 predicted proteins | sample MGYA00242593_ERZ504758 | MGnify/ENA primary metagenome ERZ504758 (study PRJEB26092, sample SAMD00036364) | human gut metagenome | host: Homo sapiens | study: EMG produced TPA metagenomics assembly of...
CCGCTCCGGGCTACTACCTGGCCAAGCAGACCATCCAGCTGATCAACAACGTCGCCCGCGTCATCAACAACGACCCGGACGTCAAGGGCAAGCTGAACGTCTACTTCCCGTGGAACTACAACATCGAACTGGCCCAGAACCTCATCCCGGCCACCGACCTCGACGAGCAGATCTCCCAGGCCGGCAAGGAAGCCTCCGGCACCGGCAACATGAAGTTCGCCCTCAACGGCGCCCTGACCGTCGGCACCCTGGACGGCGCCAACGTCGAGATCCGTGAGCGCGTCGGCGCCGAGAACTTCTTCCTGTTCGGCATGACCGAGCCGGAAGTCTCCGCCCTGTACGCCAAGGGTTACGACACCAAGGGCCTGTCCCGCGAATACTACGAGAAGGATCCGCAGCTCAAGGCCGCCATCGACATGGTTGCCGACGGCACCTTCTCCGACGGCGACAAGGACACCTACAAGGACCTCGTCACCGACTGGCTGAACAAGGATTACTTCATGACGCTCGCCGACTTCCGTGCGTACATGGACATCCAGGCCCAGATCGAGGAAACCTACCGCGATCCGATGAAGTGGAGCCGCATGGCCGTGCTCAACGTGGCCAACTCCGGCTACTTCAGCTCCGACCGTTCCATCGAGGATTATTTGGAGCGCATCTGGAAGACCGGTCCGCTCAAGTAATGACGGAGTGTCCGCGGCGTTGCTGAAAGCTTGACGTACCTTCGTACGCCTTCGCTTTCCGCGCCTTGAGGACACACGCATCATTACTTGAGCGCCTGGTGGAATTTCGCCAGGCCGGCTAGACGTGAAGAGGGAGACAACCCTAGGGTTGTCTCCCTCTTTCGTTGTTTCTGAGTGATTTTTCGGGCGCGGGGCTTGGATTTCCGGGGCTTTCGGCAACGGAAAAGGGGCGGCCATATGGCCGCCCCCGGATTCGCAGTGACTTATGCTTTCAGTGTATCAGTTTCCGCACGTCCGCCCGCCGTCGAATCGTGATCGGCGGACCGTGCCGAGCGCATAAAAAAGTCGCGCACCGGCATGATGCGCGACTGACGGTCTACCGGTGACGATGAATCAGGCGGCTTCCGCTGCGGTTGCGGCCTCGCCGGCCTCATCCGCCTCAGCCTCGTCGTCCGCGGCCTTATCGAGTCCGAGGTCCACGGGGGAGGAGCTGTTCTCCCAAGGTTCCTCCCACGGATCATAATCGGGATTCTGCTGCTTGTAGACATACAGACCCACAACGGCGGCGAGCAGTGCGCCGAACAGAATCGCAAAGAACTTCCAACCGTTCGAAGAATTCTTCTCCATGACGGCTCCTTTCCGAGGTTTCTCGTTGGTCTGCCCATTCAAACCAACTCTGCTCACTATGATAAGCCGAATTTTGTGACGATTGGGTGGAACGCGCCGGAACCTGCGTCAACCGCGTCAACCGCGTCAACCGTGTCATTCCCACGAGTCCCACGAGCCGTATGCCGATCAAGCGCCTCATCCGCATATCCCTCCATGCTTGGGCAAAGCGGCGGATACCATAAGGGCATGTATTTCAAGATTCCCAACAAACGCGAGATCCGGTACGCCTGGAACGCCGGCGGTCCGGTGATCACCACTTCGATCATCATCGCATGCGTGGCCGTATGGCTGGTGGAGATCGTCACACGCGCCTTCATGCCCACGGTGTTCTCCGCGATCGTGAACTGGGGCATGGCCGCCCCCGTGGTCATGGTGCAGCGCCCGTGGACGTGGCTGACCTCCATGTTCCTGCACGCGCCCAACGTGCTGCACATCCTGTTCAACATGCTGACCTTGTGGTCGGTCGGACCGATGCTCGAACGCATGCTGGGGCATTGGCGCTTCCTCGCCCTGTACCTGATTTCCGGCCTTGGCGGGGCCGCTGGGCTGATGGTATGGGCCAAGTTGGCCTCCGACTGGTCTCTGGTCGCCTACGGTGCTTCCGGAGCCTTGTTCGGCCTATTCGCGGCCGTACTGGTGGTGTTCCGCCGTGTGGGGGAGGATATCCGTTCGATGCTGGTGTGGATGGCGGTGAACTTCGCCATGCCGTTCGTGATAAGCGGTATCGCCTGGCAGGCGCATGTGGGCGGCTTCATCGCGGGCGGCGTGCTGGCGATGCTGTTGACGAGCGGTATTCCCGCGTTGCGGGGTCGTTCGTTGACGCAACGCATGGCCATCTACGGCGGCGCGATCGTAGTCGTACTGGTCGCCGTCATCCTGCTGTGCGCACCGCACTTCTGAGCATGGGCGCTGAGCGTAGAAGCTGGATATAGACGCGACTGACCGTTTGGGGCGCTCCGACCGAGTGTAGGTCGGGGCGCCCCGTCGTATCGCCGGTAGGGCGATGTGCGCTTGTCCGTCGTGCGCTTGTCCGTCGTGCGCTTAGCTACCGTATGGTTATCCACCGGACGGCAAGTTATCCACAGGCCTTTTGTGCGGCGTACGATGCCGAAGTGCCGGATTGGGACGGTGGATAACCGCAATAAACCCCGGAAAATCAAGGAAACGACATCTACGTAATCACACGCGTGTAGTTTTCCACCGAGTGTGGAAAAGAGTGTGGATAACCTGTGGGTAAGTGGGTTTTCAGTGTGGGTAACTACGTCGAAATGGTGGATAATCGGTGGGTAAACGGTGGATAACCTGTGGATAACTCGGTGTGAAAATACGCAAAAGGCCTGAAACTCAACGCTTCAGGCCTTTGTGGATAATGTGGATAACGTGGAGTGGAAATCACCGCCACCACATGGTCATCAGGAATCCGATCAGAATGATGACGAAACCGACCACCAGATTCCACACGCCGATCGCGGGAATCGGGAACTTGCCGGTCAGGTAGTAGGCGACGACCCAGATCAGGCCGATCAGCATCAATGCGCAGAACAGGGGGACGAACCAGCGCGGATTCGACTTGGTGCCCTTGATGGACTCCTCCACGCGCTTCGTGCTCTCCGCCTGACGCGCCATCATGCGCTGCATCTGCGGGGTCATCATGCTCTTGTCGGCAGTGGCGTTCAGCACAGCCTCGACCTGATCCATGTCAACACCGTAGTTGTCGTCGGATGCTCTGTCTTCGTCGGCGGCGTCGTCGATGAGAGCGGTCTGATCGGTCTCGGATTGCAGGTCCTTCTGCTCCTCCGCACCGTTTGCTTTCAGTTCTTCGTCAGCCATCAGTATTGTCTCCATTCAAGTAGGCTAGAAGTTATCATAGTGGTTACACTCGAAAGCAGCGAATAAGGCTTGCCTTATATCTCAAAAGGTGTATGCGGGGAACCCGGTTGACGTCGAAAGGTCGATGAATGAGCAGGCACAGCACGAAGCACGGCGTTCGGCGCTCCATGGTGGGCAGCGTCGTGGTGCTCGTCGTCGTGGCCCTCACCGGGTACCTGTTCGTCACCAACCTGCGCGTGAACCGCACCTCCACCGTCTCCTCCGACACCGCCGGACTGGTCGAACAGCGCGTCAATCAGGTCAACACCCTGCAGAAGGAAGTGAACTCGCTCAGCAACGACGTGAACACCATGACCAAGCTGTCGACCGACGACAATCAGCCCAGCAACAAGGACGACGGCGGCGACGCCAGCACCGTGATGCCCGCGGTGGAAGGGCCCGGCGTGAGTGTCACGCTGAACGATTCGCCGATGTGGAAGCAGGCGGTGGATTCCTCCGGCTCATCGGTCGACATCGACAAATACGTGATCCACCAGCAGGACATCGAAGCGGTGATCAACGCCCTTTGGGAAGGCGGCGCCGAATACATGCAGGTGATGGACCAGCGCGTGCTGTTCAATTCGGCGGTGATGTGCTCGGGCAATGTCATCTCGTTGCACGGCAAGAAATACTCGCCCCCGTTCACCATCTCCGCCATCGGCGACCCGGATGACCTCATCCAGGCATTGGACGCGTCACCCACCATCGCGATTTACAAGCAGTACGTCAGCGCCTTCGGCCTGGGCTGGAAAGTGGAACGGAAGAAAGACCTGCATTTCGACCAATGCGCGAAACTGCTGCAGCCATTGAAATACGCGAAGGCCGCCGGCAGCGGGCAGGAATCCGACTCGGAATCGGCAGGGGCCGATTCAACCAAGGGAGATACCGAGCAGTGAAGCATGGAGCTCAAACACAGCAGCGCACCAGCCCGATGCGTCAACTCATGGGCATCGTGGCGGAAATCCTGATCACCCTCGCAGTGGTGTGCGCCCTGTACATCGCATGGCAGATGTGGTGGACGGGCGTGCAAGCCGAACGCGTACAGGCACAGACCCGCGATCAGGTGAGCTGGTCCGATCCGGCGGCCAACGGCAGCACGACAATCGCGCAGGCGCAGCAGAGTGATGCCCCGGTACAACCCGAAAGCGCCAATTACGGTGATCTCGTCGCACAGATCTACATCCCGCGATTCGGCCAGAACTGGGAACGCAACATCGTCGAAGGCACCGACGCCGCGCAGCTGGCCCGCCACGGGCTCGGTCACTACACGGAAACGCAGATGCCGGGGCAGGTGGGCAACTTCGCGGTGGCCGGCCATCGTAACGGCTACGGCCAGCCTTTGGGCGACGTGGACAAGCTCCAGGAAGGCGACCCCATCGTCGTGCGCTCGCAGGACTACTGGTACGTGTACACCTACACCTCATACAAAATCGTGTCGCCCAAAGACACCGACGTTATCGCCGCCAATCCGGAGAACCCCGGTGCGCAGGCCACCAAGCGCATGATCACACTGACCACATGCGAACCGAAATACAGTACGCCGACCAGCCGATGGATCGTATGGGGCGAACTGAAATACTGGGCGAAGGTCGCCGACGGCATTCCGCAGGAACTCGCCTCGACCTCCGACGACGGCCAGGTCAAATTCGCCGCCAAATCAACCGCATACCTCTCCCCGGCGGCAAGGCTCGGCTCCCTCGCGCCATACGTGCGCGGCGCGCTCCTCGCATGGCTCATCTTCTTTATCGCGGCCGCAGTGGCCTGGCGATGGCCCGCGCTGCATGCCATCAGGCAAGGCGAACGACCGAAGCCGGACGCAAGCCTCTACGGCACGCTGATGCGCCTCCAGCCGGGCGTACTGCCGATCAGGATCCTGCTGACGGCCCTGCTGCTGTTCGCCGCCGCAGCGGCATTGTTCGAATGGGGATTCCCCTGGGCCGCGTCCCACATCCCCATCATGCAGCAGATGAGCAACTACGTCGCCCTGAACTAGCGAACCGACCCAACCCCGCGCCACCGGCCCGGCAAACCACAGCCGGCGGCCAACACAGTTTTCCAAAGGAGAGACCATGACCGATTCCGCACACATCCTCGTTATCGACAATTACGATTCCTTCGTCTACACCATCGTCGGCTATCTGGAAACGCTCGGCGCCACCGTGGACGTGGTACGCAACGACGCCATCGACCCAAGCGACCCGACCGTCACCGACGGCTACGACGGCGTGCTCATCAGCCCCGGACCGGGAGCCCCCGCCGAATCGGGCGCCAGCGAAGACATGATCCGCCTATGCGCCGAACAGAACAAGCCGATGTTCGGCGTCTGCCTCGGACTGCAAGCGCTCGCCGAAGTGTACGGATGCACCGTCGACCATGCGCCGACCATCATGCACGGCAAAACCAGCCCCGTGGAACACGTGGACGATGAGATCTTCGCAGGTGTCGCGAACCCGATGACCGCCACCCGCTACCATTCGCTGGCCGTGGAACCGGATTCCGTGCCGGACACGTTGGAAGTGACCGCCTGGACGCAAGGCGACCACATCGTGCAGGGCATCCGCGTGAAAGGCAAGCCGATGTACGCCGTGCAGTTCCACCCCGAATCGGTGATGACCGAAGGCGGGTACCGTCTGCTGGCGAACTGGCTGGCCGTATGCGGGCAGACCACCGCCGTGGCCAACGCGGCCGGACTCAAACCGCGCGTCAACAAGTAGCCGACAGCCCGCCAAGCAGATCCGTGGTTACGGATACCACAAGCAGGTCCGCGCGCTTTTGCAACGTGCCGTAAAGGCACCGTATGCGGCCGTTGACGGCATAGACATGGGAAAACCGGCTGTCTGCCCGTTCCTTGCGAGGGAACGGGCAGACAGCCGGTTTTTGGATTATCCCGGGATGCTCCGGGCTTGAACGGCCCGCGTGAACCGCCCAGCATCAGTGATTATCGGACGAACCGTTACCGCCGCTGCCGCTCGTGGTGCCGCCATTGCCGCTACCGCCGCTACCGCCGCTACCGCCGGAAGAGGCGGAATCCTGCGTGGTCAGCGTGATGGTCGCGCCCTTATCGGCATTACCGCTGGTGGGATTCTGACCGATCACCTTATCGTTCTCGCCCGTGGAACCCTGCTGCTTCACCGTGAGGCCCAACGATTCCAACACCTGCTTGGCGCTCGCGAACGACTGCCCGGTCACATCGGGCACCGTGACCTGCGGCGTGGGCTCCTTGCCCTTGGACACCGTGATGGTGATTGTGGAACGCTGCGCCACGGACGTGCCGGAAGCGGGGTTCGTGCTGACAACCATGCCTTCGGCCACCGAATCCGAATACGTTTCCTCGGTGACGATGCTGAACTGCAGATCCTGCAGGGACTTGATGACGGCATCCTTGGTCTGGCCGGCCAAGCCGTCCGGCACCTTGGTCATGCCGGAGGAGACGAACATCAGAATCGACGTGCCCTTGGGCTGCGAGGTACCGGCGGCCGGGTCGGTACGGGTGACCCTATCCTTGTCGACCGTGGCGCTGTCCTCCGAATTCACGCTCGTCTGCACCTTGAAACCGGCGGCTTCGAGCTTGGTCCTCGCCTCGCTCTGCGACATGCCCTTCACGTCGGGGATCTGCGCGTTCTGCGGGCCGGCGGAGAACCACACCTTGACCACGGAACCCTTCTTGGCCTTCACGCCGCCGGCCGGATCCTGCTTGGTAAACGTGCCCGCGGGCTCGGTCGAATCGTTGTCAGTCATGGCCTTGAACTCGAATCCGGCCGCTTCGATGGCGGCTTCCGCGCGATCCTTGGTCATGGATGAGGTGATGGTCGGCACCGTGGCCATCTGCGCCGACTTCGACTTGTTCGGATTCAGCAGGAACCATGCGCCGGCGACCACGCACAGCAGCACGATCACGCCGATCACCGAGCCGATGATGATCTGCTTCTTGCGCTTGGCTTTGGCGGCCTGCGCACGCTGCGCCGCACGGGTCTGCGACAGCACGTTCGAAGCGGGGACCTGATGGAACTGGCCGGTCACCGGATTGAACGCCTGGGTCGTCTGACCCGTCTCGTTCGGGCCCATGGCGGCGGTGGCGGCATCCTGCTCGGCCTGCTTGCGCGCCTTCATATTGGTCAGGTCGGTAAGCGGATTGAACGCCGCCGCGACCGGCTCCCCGCCGTTCATGAACGTGAGGATATCCTGCTTGAACTCGGTGGCCGTGGCGTAGCGGTTCTGACGGTCCTTGGCCATGGCCTTGGCGCAGATCGAATCCCACATCTTCGGCAGACCGGGCACCACGGCGCTCGGCGGCGTCGCTACCTCGGACACATGCTGATAGGCGATGGCGACCGCGGAATCACCGGTGAACGGCGGTTTGCCGGTCAGCATCTCATACAGCACGCAGCCGGCGGAATACAGGTCGGAACGCATGTCCACGGTCTCGCCGCGGGCCTGCTCGGGGGAGAGGTACTGCGCGGTTCCCACCACGCCCTGCGACTGGGTCATGGTGGCGACGGAATCATCCAACGCGCGGGCGATGCCGAAATCCATCACCTTCACGGCACCCTGATCGGAGATCATGATGTTCGCGGGCTTGATATCGCGGTGGATCACGCCCATGCGGTGCGAATACTCCAACGCGCTCAGCATGCCCAGCATCACCTGCGCGGCGTCGCGCTGCGACAGCGGGCCGTTCACATGGATGATGTCACGCAGGGTCTGGCCCTTCACGTACTCCATCACCAAGTACGGCAGCCGTTCGGACTGGCCGTTCTCGTTGGTGACCATCTCCTCGCCGGAATCGTAGATGTTCACGATGTTCGGGTTGTTCATCTGCGCGACGGAATGCGCCTCGCGGCGGAAGCGCGTCAGGAAGATCTCGTCATTCGCCAGATCGGCGCGCATAATCTTGATGGCGATCGTGCGGCCGAGACGGGTATCGAGACCGACATGCACTTCGGCCATGCCTCCGCGTCCGATGAGTTGACCGATCTGGTAGCGGCCGTTGGACAAAGAAGAGGGCATGTTGCTCATTGCTGCTCCTTCCAATGATTATGCGTAAAAGAGACGGGAGGCGTGAACGACAGGTGCGGTGTGCTGGAGATTCTGCGCGGCATGCGTCCGGAGACGATGGTCGCCTCGTTGAGTTCGGTCTGCTGGTCGAGCAGACGGCGTTCGATGCGTGCCAGCGTGCGCGAAACCACCAGCGCGTCGGCGGGACGATCACGCGGATCCTTGGCGAGCATCGACATGATGAACTCCCGCAACTGGAAGTCGACGGAGTCGGGCAACGGCGGCACGGTGTCGTTGACGTGCGCGGCGGCGATGTCGACCGGCGTGGCACCCGTGAACGGCCTGTGCCCGGCGACACCTTCGTAGGCGACCACGCCCAGCGAGTAGATGTCGGATCGCGGCGTGGCTTGCTCGCCCTGCGCCTGTTCCGGCGAAATATACTGCGCGGTGCCCACCACCATGCCGTCCTGGGTGATCTGCTCCTGATTGGTGGAGTAGCTCACGCCGAAATCCGTGATCTTGACGTCGCCGTTATCCGAAACCATGATGTTCGCCGGCTTCACGTCACGGTGCACGACGCCATGGCTGTGCGCCACGAACAGGCCGCGTGCCGTCTGGATGAGGATCGGCAGCAGCTGCAGCGGATCCATGCCGCCCGGATGCTCGTGATACAGGTCGGCCAACGATTTCGACGGCACGTATTCCATGATCAGGAATCCGATGCCGTCATGCTCGTAGTATTCGAACAGCGCGGCGATGTTCGGGTGCGCGAGATTCGCGGAATTATGCGCTTCCGCACGCAGACGGCGCAGTTTGGCCTCGCCGCTGGTCAGATCGGAACGCAACGCCTTGATGGCCACGGGCCGGTTCAGCTGGATATCCCAGCCTTTCCACACTTCGCCCATACCGCCTTGCGCGAGTCTGGAATCGAGGCGGTATCGGCCGTGAATGAGTCGTCCCTCAACGAGTTTCATTGCTGCATCGCCTCCTGGATCATGGAACGGAACACCGGGCCCGCGGCTTCGACGCCGTATCCGGTCGTGTTGTGCACCACCACCGCGACCGCGATCTTCGGATTGTCCGCGGGCGCGAAGCCCATCACCCAACCGTCGATGGAACTGTTGCCGACGCCGATCTGCGCGGTACCGGTTTTCGCGGCCACGCTGATGCCATCGGGGGCCAACGACGGCGAATCCTTCGTGACCACCGATGGCATCATGGTGGTGAGCTTGCTTGCGGTGCTGGAACTGAATGCGGTGCTCATCACGGAGGATTTCGTCTCGCTGAGCACGGAAAGGTCGCTGGCGCGCACGCGATCCACCAGCGTCGGATGCATGAGCTTGCCGCCATTGGCGATGGCGGCGGCGATCATCGCGTTCTGCAATGGCGTTTCGGTGACGTCACCCTGGCCGATGGAAGCCAACGCGAGCTTGTCTTCGGTCATGGAGGACGGGAATACCGAGGCCGTGGCCTTCATCGGGGTGCCGGTGGAGCTGGTGCCGTCGACGACGATCGAACTGCCGAACCCGAGCTTGGTGGCCTGCTTGGCGATCGCATCCTGGCCGAGGCTCACACCCAGCTGCGCGAACGCCGTATTGGAGGAATACGCGAGGGCATCCTCAAGCGTGATCTTGCCGTTGGTGCCATTGGCCTGCCATTCGACGTTGGTCAGCTGCGTGACGGTGCCGGGCAGCGTATAGCTGGCGCCCGCGGGAATCTCGGTGGACGTGTCGTATTTGCCGCTTTCCAGCGCCGCCGCGGCCACCACGGTTTTGAACGTCGATCCAGGGGGGAACAGCTGACTGGTTACGTTGTTCACCATCGGGCTGGACGCGGATTGGGTGAGCCGGGCATAGTTCTCGTTCAACGTCTTGCCGTTATGCGAAGTCAGTTCGTTCGGATCGTAGCTCGGCGTGGACACCATGGCCAGGATGCGGCCGGTTTTCACTTCGATGGCCACGGCCGCTCCGGACTGCGAGCCCAAAGTCTGATAGGCGACGTTCTGCAGCTTCGAATTGATCGAGGTCTCGATGGTCGCGCCCTTAGTGTCCGAACCGGTGAGCACCGACTTGATGCGCTGCCAGAACAGCGAATCGGATTCGCCGGACAGCAGCGAGTTGCGCGACGCTTCGATGCCGCGGTCGGCACGCTGGCTGATGGAGAAATAGCCGGTCACCGGCGCGTACAGCATGCCGTTGGGGTAGGAGCGTTGGAATTTGAACGCGTCGTTCGTCGCATCGGATTTAGCCATGATTGTGCCGTCGGAGGCGAGGATGAACCCGCGCTGCGTGCCGTACTCGTGGTACAGCGCGCGCGTGTTGCGCGGATCGGAATTCAGCTCGTTGGCGCGGATCGCGGTGATAATCGACGAGGAAAGCCCCAGGATGGTGAACAATACGATTACCGCGACGAACAATTGGCGCAGCATCTTGTTCATGATTGAGCACCTCCCCTTGCCCTGCGTGCGCTTCTCGAAGCCTGCTCGGCCTCGCGTTCCTTCAACTCGCGGTCGCGCAGCGCGGCCAGCGCCTCATGCTGGAACGTTTCGGACAGCGTCTCCGGGGCCGGCTTGTTCGCGGCGTTCGAAATGATGATGAGCAGTGTCGCCAGCAGATAGTTGGCGACCATCGACGAGCCGCCGGCCGCCATATACGGCAGGGTCAGGCCCGTCAACGGGATCACCAGCGTGATGCCGCCGACCACGGTGAACACCTGGAACGCCATGGTGAACACCAGTCCGGCCGACAGCAGTTTGCCGAACCCGTCCTTGACCTTCATCGCGGTGATGAAACCGGAGGCGATGATGATGATGTACAGCAGCAGGATGCCGAAGCAGCCGACCAGCCCGAACTCCTCGCCGAGCGAGGCGTAGATGTAATCGGAATTGGCGAACGGCGTGAGATACGGGTGCCCCTGCCCGAGCCCGGTGCCGAACAGGCCGCCGGACGCCAAGCCGAACAGGCCGGTGACGATCTGGTAGGAACCGCCCACGGCACGGTTGTACAACGTGTCGCTGAACGGGTGGAGCCACGCTTCGATACGTGCGCCGACATGGCTGAAAATCGACGATGCGGCCACCGCGCCGACGGCGAAGGCGATGCCGCCGATCACGATCCAGCTCGCGCGCCCGGTGGCCACGTACAGCATGGACACGAACATGGCGAAGAACATGAGCGAGGTACCCAGATCATGCTGCAGTACGAGCACGCCCATCGACGCGATCCATACGATGATGATCGGACCGAGGTCGCGGATGCGCGGCAGTTGCAGGCCCAGAACCTTCCTGCCTCCGACCGCGAGCTGGTCGCGATGGTCGAACAGGTACGCCGCGAAGAAGAACGCGAGGAAGAGTTTGGCGAATTCGCCCGGCTGCAACGAACCGAGACCGGGGATGCGGATCCAGATGCGTGCGCCGTTGATGTTCTGGCCGATCACGGGCAGCATGGGGGAGAGCAGCAGCGCCAAGCCCACCACCATACTGACGTAGGAGAAGCGGCGCAGGATGCGGTAGTCGCGCATCGCGACCACGAGGATCGAACACAGCACAATCGCGATGCAGATGAAGGTCAGCTGACGTATGGCGACTTCGGTGTTGTGTGCGTAGTCGATGCGTGCGATCATCACCGTGCCCAGGCCGGTCAACAGCAGCACGCATGGCTGGATCACCTGACTGGCGTACGGCAGGAAATGCAGTACCAGCGTCCAGTAGATGAGCGACAGCGCGACGACCAGACCGAGCATGACCGCGTAATTCGTGGGGATCGTGCCGGTGGTGCGGGCGAACAGTTGGAAGAACGCGGCGCCACAGATGAGGAAGGAGAGCAGCAGCAGCGAAAGCTGACGAAGACGAAGCGCTATCATTGCTGGTCCCCGCTCTTCCCGGAATCGTTGGAACTACTGGAATCGTTGGAACTGCTG
>ENA-OQIZ01001007-OQIZ01001007.1-human-gut-metagenome-genome-assembly--contig:-NODE-1007-length-12072-cov-2.257095_pt1 | contig 12072 bp, 9 predicted proteins | sample MGYA00242593_ERZ504758 | MGnify/ENA primary metagenome ERZ504758 (study PRJEB26092, sample SAMD00036364) | human gut metagenome | host: Homo sapiens | study: EMG produced TPA metagenomics assembly of...
CTTCATGTTATTCAGATTAACCGCAAAGCTACTTGCATCAATCATAGTCACGATCTGATAAATCTCCCATCCTCTTGGCATATCCACGCTGAGAATTGTATCCGGGTCCCACATGCCGTTGTATTCCACAAAAACCCGCTTCGGTTTGTAAACATTCTTGCAGTTCTCAAGAAAATCTGCCGTCAGTTCCTCTTCTTCATCCAGTGTCACCGTATCGATCTTGCAGGCCAGTGTTGCCTTCTCATCAAGTTCAACTTCGCCTTCCTCGCATGAGATCAAAAGGCCTCTTTCACCATCCGCGAATTCACCGCTTTCAAAGATTTCATGAAGGAAAGAAGTCTTGCCACTCTCAAGGAAACCTGTTATCAGGTATACCGGTACTTCCAGTTTATCCATCTCTATCCCCAAACTTTCTATTTATTCGTATTTCTTTTTCTATTCATTATCATATCAAATAAATCTATGAAATTCAAGTCGAAAAGGGCTGCTGCTATAATGCCTGATTCATTATAACAGCAGCCTCTTTATATTTTAGATAAAAGGGAGAATTCTCACATTTCTATCCATAATTTTCCAAATATTTTTATCATTTTCCATTTTAGGAACATTTGTTTGTCGCATCGATGCGATTATTGTGGCGTACACGCGCCATATTGCGCATTTATTAACAATTATTGGCGTGCAAATTAATTTTATAAGCACAAAAAAAGAAACTCTCTAACATATCCTCATGTTAAAAAGTCTCTTTGTCATTTACCTGTCACAATTTTTCATTTTTCTATAAAGCGTTGACCGATCTATATTCAGCATTTCTGTTGCCTGATTCGCAGACTTTGCCTTCTCCCTTTTCCCCGTGTATGTAAAAAAATAAAATCAAACTATGAGAAACACGCTCCGCGAGTTTCTCAAGTTATCGCGGCAGTCGCCAAGGTCTCGTGCAAGCACGGACTTTGGCTCGTTGCTCGCGTAAATCAATTGGGGACATAGTAAACTTTAAAAGTACTACGTCCCCATCATTCATTATCGGTGTCCCTTTTAGAACACTTTCGTTGTCCACTTACTCATATCCCACACTTCATTCACCACGTCCTGATAGAATTCCGGCTCATGACAGATTAAGAGTATACTGCCGCGATATTCCTGTAATGCTTTTTTCAGGGAGTCTTTGGCATCTACATCCAGATGGTTGGTCGGCTCGTCCAGAAGCAGGATATTCGTGTCTCTGTTAATGAGTTTACAGAGGCGTACTTTTGCTTGTTCTCCTCCACTTAATACTCGCACCTGACTTTCGATATGCTTTGTTGTAAGTCCGCATTTTGCCAGAGCGGAACGCACTTCATACTGGCTAAATGAAGGGAATTCCTGCCAGATTTCTTCGATACAGGTCGTGCGGTTCTCACCTTTTACTTCTTGTTCAAAATACCCGATTTCCAGATTTTCTCCCAGTTCGCATGTTCCGGACAGAGATGGAATGAGTCCCAGAATACTTTTTAAAAGCGTTGTCTTTCCGATACCATTGGTTCCTACAAGAGCAATCTTCTGTCCACGCTCCATGCTCAGGTTTAATGGTTTTGACAATGGCTCATCATATCCTGTCACAAGATCATGCGTTTCAAAAAGAAATTTTCCTGGTGTCTTTCCATAGCGGAAATGAAATTCCGGCTTTGGTTTTTCTGCTGCCAGTTCGATGACATCCATTTTGTCCAGCTTCTTCTGGCGGGACATGGCCATATTTCGTGTCGATACGCGTGCTTTGTTGCGCGCAACAAAATCTTTGAGTTCACTGATTTCCTGCTGCTGACGGCGGTATGCAGCTTCAAGCTGTGCTTTCTTTACTGCGTAGACTTCCTGGAAATGTTCATAATCTCCTACATAACGGTTCAATTCCTGATTTTCCATATGGTAAATGATGTTAACCACTTCATTTAAGAATGGAATGTCATGTGAAATCAGGATAAATGCATTTTCATAATCCAAAAGATAGCGCTTCAGCCATGCAATGTGCTCTTCGTCCAGATAATTGGTCGGCTCATCAAGAAGCAGAATATCCGGCTTTTCAAGTAATAATTTTGCCAGCAACACTTTCGTTCTCTGACCTCCGCTTAAATCTGTGACATCGCGTTCCAGTCCGAGATCCAGAAGTCCAAGTGCTCTTGCTACTTCTTCTACGTTTGCATCGATGGTGTAGAAATCATGTAAAGTCAGTTCATCCTGAATCGTTCCCAGTTCTTCCATCAACTGCTCCATCTGCTTTGGATCTGCATCTCCAAGCTGGTCACAGATTTCATTCATGCGCTGCTCTTTTTGAAGAAGTGGATCAAATGCTGACTTTAATACGCCGCCGATCGTCATTCCCTTTTCCAGTACTGCATGCTGATCCAGATATCCTGCATGGACATTCTTTGACCATTCTACTTTCCCTTCATCCGGCATCAGCTTTCCAGTCACAATATTCATAAATGTGGACTTCCCTTCACCGTTAGCTCCTACAAGTCCGATATGTTCCCCTTTTAAAAGACGGAATGAAACATCTGAGAAAATTGCCCTGTCACCAAAGCCATGGGTAAGATGTTCAACATTTAAAATACTCATTTTTACTTTCTCCTTTATCTGCAAAAATTGTTCATTTTATTACTGATTAAAAATCACCTCAATAATTGTTCATTTTATTACTGATTGAAAATCACCTCAATAATTGTTCATTTTATTACTGATTGAAAATCACCTCAAGGATTGTACCTCCCGACGGATTGGACTTAACTGTAATACTGCCATCATGCACTCTCACGATCTCATGGACCAGTGCAAGTCCCAGTCCTACACCGCCAAGCTTTCGGCTTCTGGACTTATCCACGCGAAAGAATGGTTCAAATACACGCTCCCTGAGCTCTTTCGGGATTCCACTTCCTGTATCCGCTACTAACAGGTAAATGTGTTTTTGCTCCTTATATGCAGTTACTGTAACCTGTCCACCTGAATGATTATATTTTATAGCATTTTCAACAAGATTATATACCAGCCTGTAAATAAGAATATCACTTCCAACCATCGTTATATCCTTACATTTCCCAATAAGTTTTATATTCTTTTCCTGTGCAAGAGGTTCCAAATCCTCCAACACCTCATCAACAAGGTCATCCATGATAATTTGTTCATCCCGGCCTACCGTCTGAAGCTCACTCATATCGAGAAGTGTCTTTACCATCTTGCTTAGCCTGTCATTTTGTTCCGTCACCATCTTTATCATCTGTAAGGTGTCTGCATCACTGCCTGGATGCTGGGTGGAATGATATAGATCAAGCTGTACCTGCATTAAAGATAATGGGGTGCGAAGCTCATGTGCTGCATTTGCAGTAAATTGTCTCTGTACCTCAAATGCATCCTGAAGGCGTTCAAGCATCTTGTTATATGAAACACTAAGCTGATTCAGTTCTTTAATCTTGCTTTCTTCGATTCGCGAGTCTGCCAGATTTTGTATCTGCACCTCTTCTATTTTATCAGAAAACTCACGGAGTGGTTTGAGTGCGTGTCCACTTATAAAATATGTAGCTACCCCGCCAAGAATCGCCAATAAAGCTGAAATTATCAAACTGTTTTTTCTGTAGTCTTCTTTATTATTGTACACTTGAACAGAAAAATCATTTGCGAACTCATCCCACTTATCCTCTGGTATGCTAATATATATTTCTTCTGAATCATTTCCACTATTGTCTGCACTATCATCGCCCTGCGCATTAACAGCCTTCTGCAAAGAATCTATATAATACACACCATTTTTATAGACAAACATCGTCAGACACCCACATATGATTGCAATACACAATGTAGTGATACAGGTAAGTCTCCACTGCAGTGACATCTTTTTCATCGATCGGACTCCTCTCGTATTTTATACCCTTCTCCCACCTTGTTCATGATTACATCATGTCCAAGCACTGCTTTAAGCTTTCTTCTTAGTGAAGACATATGTACTCGGATAGCTCCACTAAAGCTATCCACGGAGGCATCCCAGACATGCTCCATCAATTCCTCCTGGCTTACCGGTCTGCCCAGATTAAGAAGCAGATATTCCAAAATACCTTTTTCTTTTCTTGTCAGGGAAATCTTTATTTCCTTTGCATATGCCTCACGCTTTATCGTGTCAAACTTAATATCGCCGCTTTCCAGGCATACATCCTTTTGTACAAATTTCCTTCTTGTCAGACTTCTGATACGAGCCTCAAGCTCCTGTAGATGGAACGGCTTTTCCATATAATCATTCGCACCCGCATCCAGCCCTTCGACCTTATCTGCAATCTGCCCTCTTGCCGATAATATAAGAACCTTTGTCTCCTCATTGCTCTGTCTGAGTTCCTTTAGGATTTCCATCCCATCCATGCCTGGCAGATTCAGATCCAGAACAACCAAATCATAATTCTCTGTCAGAATGCATTCCAGCGCTTCTTCCCCATCATAACAAGTATCCACCTCATACCCGGCATCATACAGACTTTTCGCAATTGCATCACATATTTGTTTTTCATCTTCAACTATTAATAATCTCAAGATCATTCCACCTACTTCTTAACGAAAATTTCACACCAACTATTGTATGATACTGAAGTCAGCTGGTCAACAAATACAACAAACGAAAGGAGTAACAAAATCTTGAAGTGCAGAAAAATATCTCAATTTGTAATGCTCATCACGGGTATCTCTATGATTTGCTATGGTGCGTTCAGAGGTGAAGGAGACGTCGTGCTTGGCAAAGCAATAAAATTATGTCTGGAGTGTGTCGGAATTGGATAAGAAAACGAAATTACTATCAAAAAGAGTTGCCAAAATACGCGGATGGATACAGGCAGTTGCCACATTACTTACCAATATTCATATTTCCAATTTATTTAAGGGGAAAATATATCAAGGCAAAATCAAAACTGTATGTGTGCCGGGATTAAATTGCTATTCCTGTCCTGCTGCGACAGGAGCCTGCCCCATTGGAGCCTTTCAGGCGGTTATCGGATCCTCCCGATTTAAATTTTCATACTACATAACCGGTTTTTTCATTCTGCTCGGTGTGACACTCGGAAGATTTATCTGTGGTTTTTTATGCCCGTTTGGCTGGTTTCAGGATTTACTTCATAAAATCCCCGGGAAAAAATTTTCCACAGCCCGGCTGAAACCGCTAAGATACCTGAAATATATAATCCTCATTGTTTTCGTTATTCTTCTGCCATTGTTTGTAACGAACTCTATAGGGATGGGGGATCCATTCTTCTGTAAATACATTTGCCCACAAGGTGTTTTGGAAGAAGCCATACCACTGTCACTTGGAAATACTGCTATAAGGTCTGCACTTGGAACACTTTTTTCTTTTAAATGCCTTATTTTAATTACAGTTGTTGTGCTAAGTATTTTGTTTTACAGGCCGTTCTGTAAATGGATCTGTCCTCTTGGAGCGATCTATTCATTATTTAATAAGATCAGCTTTCTTAATATTAAGGTCGAAGGCAGCAAATGTGTCGGATGCAATCAATGCTCAAAGGCATGTAAAATGGATATTGATGTGTGCAAGACTCCAAATCATCCAGAATGTATACGATGCGGGGCTTGCATCAAGGCTTGTCCAAAAGATGCGATCCAATATCAGTTTCTGGGAAAAACATGCCCCAAAAAAGAACATTTCTCTCTATTTTAACACTTTGCATAGCATTATTATTTACAGCATGTAGCGGGAAAGGAACTGCAGGCACAGAAAAATCTCAGAATACCAAGACTGAATCCGGCTCAGAATCTGCAGACGATTCCGACTCTAAACTGAATGATTTATATCAGCAGGAAAATCAGATCTTCGCAGATCATGAAGATGTATGGAACAAAGTATTTGGTATGATGAGTAAAAGTGTTGCGGATCCAAATGGAAATTATGCGGATTATCTGGCTGACACTATTGAATCAAACAAGGAGTCTTTTACAGATGACGAGCTGAAAACACTTACCGCTGATATTGAAACTATCCGAAAAATCGAGGAACAAATCGCTGAGATTGAAAAGAAAAATACAGGATCTGATAACACTGATCAGAAAAACAGTTCCAAAGACGCATCTCCTTTCAAGAATTTCTCTGGTCAGGATTATGATGGAAATTCTGTTGATGAAAGCCTGTTTTCCCAAAATGCAGTAACTGTCATCAATTTCTGGTTCACTGGCTGCAAACCTTGTGTTGCCGAATTATCTAAACTTAACGAATTAAACGATGCAATCAAATCAATGGGTGGAGAAGTTGTAGGTATCAACACAGAAACCTTCGACGGAAACAAAACTGCTATAAAAGAAGCAAAGACTATTCTCGAAAACCAGGGTGCTAAATATCGCAATCTTTCCATTGACTCTTCTTCAGATGCAGGGAAATATGCGTCCGATATTATGGCATTTCCTACAACAATACTGGTCGATAGAAATGGTAATATTGTAGGTGATCCGATGCTCGGCGGAATTGATAATCAAGATAACTATGATACTTTGATGAAACAGATTCAGTCTGTAATTGACGCAGATAGCACAAACAAATAATTCCATTCTGTTGTTCCAAACAATTAACGTTTGCGAAACTGTGGAAGCTCATAAAATAAGGCTTTGCGGATATGTGTGCTGCATACTTGCTGCAAACCCACAGCATCCTAAAACAACTGAGCACTTCTCTTCACAGCCAGGTATCAGAAATGGTATCTGGCTTTTATTTATGTACTATCGTCTCAACAATCTCACCGTCTCGAATTATTTCCAATTTTTCTATTCGTATTGGGATTAACCCTTCTCATCTTTCATGATCTGATATATACATCCAAACATCCGAATTCTATGTTTAAAATCATTCAAACGCTTTTTTAGTTTTTTATTCTCCATGAATGAATCTAAATCAAGTCCGTTTTCGATTTCTTCAAAGAATTTCGTTTTAGAAATCTTTCCATTAATATGCTGTATTCCAAGAATATGATAGATTGCCCATTCCTCAAAACGAACATATATAATCTCTCCATTTTCTAGATAGTATCGAAATATCGTTGGAATCAAGTATTGTTCTGAAAACTCTTTATACAGAGCCAGGCTTATATCAGACCAAGATGGCATAGTTTCGATTGTTAATAAATCGTTGCTATGTAACACCTCTCTCCTCCTTATTCTCATGTAAAAGAAAAGCGTCTGATATTTCACAGACGCCTAATCTCTTAATATGGACAGCGGATCGGAATACACCGGTCAATCTTCAATGGCTATTATTTGCCCCCAATCAGGAAGTAGGCTGTCCCGTCTACTTTTACTTCGCTTACGCAGGCTTCTCTCCTACATATATTATATTGTGACTACGGTTTTTAGTCAATCAAATTTTTTTGCTTTTCTGTATTGCTAATCTCTATAGCATTCTTTCGCTTCTTGGTCAACGTAAATGTTTGATATAGAATCAATCCATAGATGGCCATTTGTAATACTAATCTTACTGTGGTGTTCATCGACAAATACTGTTCTGCATACCTAATCATCTGATAATTATTGATTACAATTCGGATAATTCCCCAGATTGCTGCCACCGAAATCAAACGCGACCATATCTTATCATTCTTACAACGTATAAAATAGCAAAAGGATGCAATAGCACCTATGATGCTTGGAATTATTAAAGCAATTCCAACACAAACAAGTTGCCATGTTGCATATCTAATAATATTTTCAGATCCTGTTATACACATTGCACCAAAATACGCTACAATAACAACCCCCATCCTTTTTGGAGATAATGTGCCCTTTACAGCTTGATATAATCCATAAGTAAAAAATACAATCTGAATGATTATTCCCAATATATTAATCACAATAAGCTGAATATCACTGTAACCAACTGCCTGTGATTGCAGCGGAAACCTAATTATCATATCAATTATTGTAATTAAGAATGAGAATACAATAAACGCATAGAGAGCAATCATTATATAATTTGCACTCTTTTTTTCTATTACAGGATTTCTTTCTACCAATTTTACCATATCTTTTCCAGCCAGTAGATCGTCAAGACTTACATCCAGAATCTGAGATATTTTCTTTGTTGTAAGCAAATCAGGATATCTGTCACCACATTCCCATCTGGAAACAGACTGCCTTGTTACGTATAATTGCTCTGCAAGAGATTGTTGAGTCATTCCCTTACCTTCTCTTGCTCTTCTTAGTTGTTCGCCAAATTCGACCATATCAAATCTGCTCCTTTCATTTTGATTTTATCATCTGCAGATGTGATTATAGTATCACCTAAATCCAAAACAACATCAAGCACCACCTTAAATTATGGTGTCACCATTATGGTGCGTTGCTTCAATATCACTCAACTCCCTTAATTCTCTCAACAACAGTTCCATTCTTTTCCAAAATAATCCAGGTAAGCACTGGAACCATAGTACAAACCAGAAAACTGATTCCCACTGCAAATAAAAGTGGAAGTAATGGCACTGAAAAAGCAATCCCCCGATAATTCATTGATTCATAAAGAAGATACGTTACTCCCATTCCTACTGTTAGCGTAACAAGCCATGCGCCACCTGCATAGAGAACTCCTTCCCTGACCAGCATTCCAAGAAGCTGCTTCGGGGTCATCCCGATACTCTCCATAACCGAAAGCTCCGTCATCCGGCTCTGCACATTTACTACAAAGGTGTTCATGTAGTTCATGATTCCGATAAAAGCCAGAATCAACACAATCCCGATTCCCAGTTGCGGCATATTGCCCTGTGCTTTTTCAATCTCATCTGCATCTTCAATTTTGGGTTCCCAGGAAAAGTCTTTTGCATTGTCATTTTCTTCTAATAACGCCAGGATTTCTTGTTCTGTATCTCTATCATATTCTTTGTGATATTTTATGCTGGTCTTAAGTGTAACTGGATGATTGGCAAATGTTTTCACCACCTGATCACTGGCTATAATCGTCGGTGGGTATCCAAGGAGTGCCGTATAATAATTCTCGTCCGTAATTCCTTCTATGGTAAAGGTTTTTGTCGTTTGTTGATCTTCATACAAAGCACATGTCACATTTTTTCCTATTATGTCAGCATCTGAAAGATCCAAACCATTTCGATAAACAATACATACTTTTCCCGAAAGGAAGTCCTCTTTCTTTATCGGATGCGTAAGACTGTTATTTAAATAATCAAATTCCTGTTCATCAATTCCAATCAGAGAGGATCCAAAATTCTCAGGATGATTCTGATACTCGTGCTTTTCCTTACTATATGGAATGCTCATCCACTTTGCATAAAATTCTTTCATCCACATCTCAGCAAAATCCGGTTCCCATGGAACTGTAATCTCGGCAAATATCATAGAATGTACTTCAGAAACTCCGGCATTTTCTTTGATTGACTTCACGAAAGAATCATCCAGAATGTCTCTTCTGTCTTCTGATTTTTCTTTACATGCCGTATCATTTTTAATGACCATGTCCGTATCCATATAATTTGACACTATGGTTCTTGCTGCCTGACTGTCCAGCATGGTCACAATACAAAGGTACACAGACAGACTGGCTGCCAAAGACAACAGTACCACCGCAGTTCTTTTCTTATCCTTTGTAAACTGCTCCATGGAAAGTCTTGCTATTACTTTCCCATTTCCTGCTTTTCTTTCTTTTACGGTTTTGTGGGTCGGACGATAACCAAGCGCTTCTATTGGAGAGATATCTGCTGCCATTTTTGTCGGTTTTTGGCTGGCCAGAAAGATGGTAACCCCAACCAGTAAGATGGTTGCCAGCAGAACTGCCGGATGAAAACGAACCATATCTGCTCCAACATAGCCACTTTTGATTCCAAGTGATTTTACAACAACAGGAATCAGGAAAAAGGATACCATCCCACCTGACAGACATCCAAGTACTGTCCCTGCAGATCCGATCAGAAGCATCTGTTCCTTCATCATCCTTTTTATCTGCTTTTCCGTCATTCCGACCGTCTGAAGCAGGCCATAATAACGAACTTTTCCAGCTACGGAAAGATACATAATATTATAAATAAGCAGATACGCACACAAACAGGTAACTGCAATCAAGCCAATAAGGCCTGCCAATATCTTAACCGATGCGCCAAGATCTTCCATGAAGAAAAGATTCTGCTGCTTTCCAAGATTCATACTTTCGATAAAAACATTCTGCTCTGTTTTTGTCATTATTTTCTGCTTAAAATCCATAAAGTAACGACCGGAAGCTGCCTGCGAAAGCTTCCATCCCGATTGATCATAAAATTCTTTCGAGACATAAAACTGTTTCTTGGGTCCATATCCGTCCCAAATCCCACAGATTCGAAAAGTCCCTGTAAAGATTCCCTCATGTGTTCCATAAGACATAGCAAGGGTATCGCCTACATCAAGATCTTCGTAACCACATTCTTTTAAAGCGGATTTTGTTACCATTATCTCATCCAAAGCTATCGGATATCTTCCTTCCAGCTTTTCTCTGACCGGCTCCATCATCTGTGTCCAATATCCGTCATCTGCCCAGATCAGTCCCACATCAGGGGTGGAATCCTGATTTGTTTTTTCTACCCATCCACAGACTCCCACTGTACCTGTCAGAGCAATATTCGGATTGTTCTCACACATTTGCCTCTGTTCATCTGTCACTCCATACATAATTGCATCAAACTCAGCTCCTGACATGCGGATATTTTGAATTTTCTGAAGCCTAAAATAAGAATCTCCAACTGTGAATATTGTGAATACCAAAAAGGAAGAAAGAAGAACCGCAAGGAACAAAGTAATGGTCTTTCTCCTGTTTACTTTTAAAGCATTCCTTGCCATCCTTTTAATCACTTTCTGATTCGGATTCTTAAGCATAGGAATCACTTCCTTTCCTAGTATCTCCTACAATCTTTCCGTCCTCAATATGTACGATACGATCTGCAAGCTGCGCAATGTCTCTGTCATGAGTGATCAGAATCAAGGTCTGACTGAACTGTCTTGCTGCCATTTTCAAAAGTCCAAGTACATCATGACTGGTAACCGAATCCAGATTTCCCGTTGGTTCATCAGCCAGAATAATGGCGGGCTTCGCCGCAAGCGCCCTGGCAATCGCAGCCCTCTGCTGCTGTCCACCGGATAATGTTCCAGGAAGAGCTTCCCTCTTCTCTGCCAGCCCTAAAAGTTCCAGTATCCCATCCACATACTCCACATCAACCTTTCTCCCATCCAGTTCCACCGGAAGAATAACATTCTCATATACATTAAGATCCGGGACAAGATTATAATTCTGAAAAATAAATCCAATATTTCTCCTTCGGAAAATTGTCAGCTCTGCTTCATTCAGCTTAAAAATTTCTTTTCCTGATACAACTACACTTCCTGAGGTGGCATAGTCCAGTCCGCCTAACATGTGAAGAAGCGTACTTTTTCCGGAACCGCTTGTTCCAACCACTGATACAAACTCTCCTTCCTCCACAGAAAGATTCACCCCATCCAGAGCCTTTACCTGATTCTCACCTGATCCATAATATTTTTTCAGATCTACTGTCTTTAAAATTTCCATGATCTTCGCCTCCTTCTTTTCTGCTTTTATCATATCACCGGTTTCTGACATATTCCTGACAAAAAAGAAAAAAGTTCTTACAAAACTGTCAGAACTTCATTCAGAAGGAAAATACGGAAGCTGCTGCCTTCGCCGGGTCGGGAAACTGCCGTAACATATCCTTTTTCATTATTTAAAATTAACTGGGCCAGATACAGGCCGAGACCGCTGCCCTGCGTCTGCGCCGCATTGCCGCTTCGGTAAAAACGTTGGAAAATTTTATTATATTCTCCCCTGGGAATTCCGATTCCCTGATCTGTGATTTCTATCTGGGTATACAGTTCCATCGGATATACCCGAACCGTAACTGTACTTCCTGAAGGAGAATATTTTACCGCATTATCCAGAATATTTTCAAGCGCCTCTGCTGTCCATTTAGGATTGTGATACAGCTTTCTGTCCTCAAATGCTTCTACCATAATCGTAATATTTTTATCCTCTGCCTGAGCATAAACGCCGCTTACTGCCTGTCCGATGGTTTCACGAATACCTATATA
>ENA-OQIZ01001014-OQIZ01001014.1-human-gut-metagenome-genome-assembly--contig:-NODE-1014-length-12019-cov-6.283552_pt1 | contig 12019 bp, 14 predicted proteins | sample MGYA00242593_ERZ504758 | MGnify/ENA primary metagenome ERZ504758 (study PRJEB26092, sample SAMD00036364) | human gut metagenome | host: Homo sapiens | study: EMG produced TPA metagenomics assembly of...
GTGGCGTCCGGGGATGAGGCGCTCACGCTCTTCACGTTCGCGCCGTCCTTGACGACGTCGTTGTATCCAGCGACCTTGTACACGGTGAAGCTGTGTCCGGCGAGGGTGCTGCCGTCGCCCGCGTTCAACGTGAGCGTGCCGTCCGCGGCGAACGCGGCGGAGCCTGGCACGCACAACGCCGCCAACGCGGCCACGGTCGCGCATACGGCCGAGATCTTTCGTTTGTCCATGTTGGATTTCTCCTTCTGATGGTCGTTTCCCTTCGCATCCGACCCACATGGCGCGGCCGGACGCTCTCGACGTTCCCCATACTGTCCCGGGACACGCCGCCAAACGGTGCACCATGTCTACAAGTTTCAGCGCCGCGGCAAAAAAATGGCCGCGGCCCCACGGAGAAACGGGGCTCGCGGCCATGATGGTCAGGGAATCCGGCGCCGAAGCGCCTTAGCGGTTACCTGCCGGAGTGGGCGCCGGTCCTGCGGCGTGCGCCCATGAGGGCCACGCCGATGGCTCCGAACGCGACGATGGCGAGCAGGATGCCGGCGATGGTCGCGCCGGTCTTGGCGAGGCTTTCGCGGTATCCGTTCCAGTCATCCGTGTTGGATTCCACGGTGGTGTCCTCGCACAGGGTCCTGTCGCCGACCTTGACCTGCTTGAGGCCTGTCGTGTCGGACGCGTCGCCGTCGACCTTCGTGCCGGTGCCGGTGTCGGACTGTCCGTCACCATCAGACTGGCTGTCGCCGGTCTGGTCGCCGTCGGCGGGCTGCTGGTCTCCGAACTGGTCGGTGACGGGGCATTCGACGAGCGGCGTGCCGGTGACCTTCACACGGTTGGTGTGCTTGCCGCCCTGCTCGACGCCCTTCAACGTGCCGGTGATGATGGTGGACTCGCCGGGCTTGAGCACCAAGGTGTCCCAATCGTCCGGATACTTCAGGTCCACGACCTCGCCTTCGCCCGCGATGGTCTTGTCGACCATCCTGAGGTCCTTGGCGAGATACCAGGCGCCCTCACCGGTCGTCGGATCGGTCTTGGACGTGTTGGTGATCTTGAACGCGATCTGCTGGCTGTCTCCGGCCATCTTCAACGCGTCCTTCACGTCGTCGCGGTCGCCGGCCTGTTCGCCGGAGGCCACGTCGTACTTCTCGATGTGGATGCCCGGGGTCATGTCCGGGGTTCGGGTCCACACGATGTTGGACTGGAACGCCTTGCCGTTGTAATGCTCCGTGAACTGGTTCTCGTGACGGTCGGTGACTGCGAGGCGTGTGGTCTGGATGTACGGGCGCCATCCGGCCTCATGCTCGTTGTCCGCGGACACGAGGGCACGGTACGCTTCGGTCGTGCCTATGGTCACGACGTTGCGTCCGTCCACGCTGGCCGTGGAGAGCGTGAACAGGTCGCCGCCGAACTTCGAGCCGTCGAAGCCGCTGCCGGCGATCTTCTCGCCCTTGGCGGCGATGACCTGGCCGTCCCTGTACAGGTCGCGGCTCGCGTACACGACCCACTGGCCCGTGAATTCGTCGAACGCCGGGTCGAGCGCGTCCTCGATGTACCACTCGTCCACCTGCGGGTAGGCGCGGTGGGCCGGCAGGATGCTGGAGTCGAGCTGGTACAGGAACGTGCGGCCCTTGTAGATGCTCCGGCCGTTGACGGATTCGCCTCCGACCTTCACGGTCACGTCCTTGGACGGGTTGACGGGCTTCAACGGGTTCGTGACCTCGTTGGTGTCCTTGCGGACCTTGTTGAGCACCTGCGTGGCCTTGTTCCTCACGACGTAGCCGTCGGTGACCTTGATGACGGTCATCGGCATGGTCACGGTGTACGTGTGGCCGAGGAGCGTCTGGTCGATGGACGGCTGGGTGAGCGGGTCATGCTCGTCGGACTCGCTGTAGGCCTTGAGGTCCGTCGGCTGCGGGTCGCCCTTCACGGTCTCGCCGGTGGCGGGAACCTCGGTGTCCACGGTCTTCGCGTAGGCGTAGAGCACGCCGTCCTTGTCCTGGATGTTGAACCTCGCGGTCACGTCCTTGCCGGTCTCGTCGGTGATCTCCACCTTGGAGGCGTCGAGCTTCAGATACGAGTCGTCGTAGTCGTCGGTCATGCCGAGCCTCCAGACCTTGTAGGCCTGGTTGGTCTGCGTGGCGTCGATGTCGACGCGGTAGTAGATCTCGTCGCCCAGCAGCGCGGTCATGCCGTCGATGTCGATCGTCGGATCCTTCTGCGTGTCCTTCTTCTTCGGGTTGAGCGTCGGCGGGATGTTGAACACCTCGTTCGACGGGGTCAGCGAGTTGTTGAGGGTCAGCACCCACTTGTTGTTCACCTTGTGGTCGGTGGGGGCGTCGTCCGAGACGGTGCCCTCGAAGCGGACCTGGATGCGTGGATTGGTTCCGGCGCGCCACTGGCCGATCGTCTCCTGGTCGGTGACGGTCAGGGTGAACATGTGCTTGGAATCATCCCACTTGGTCGTGTACTTCTTCTTGGACACCGGCTTGCCGGTGTTCAGGTCCATCATCTCCAGGGTCTGCTTGTCCGGCTTCAGATAGCGGTCGTAGGAGTCGGTGAAGCTCACGGACTTGATGCCGTAGGCGAGGCTGGAGGGCAGCTGCGGCTGGGTGTTGAGCTGATATTCGACCTTCTGGCCCGGATACACCACCTTGCCCTGGACGCTTTCCTGCTCGCCGCCCTGGCTGGCCTCGGACACGACGTCCTTCTTCGCCGGCGGCACGTAGCCGCAGATCTGCGGCTCGTTGGTCGGCTCGGTGTGCTTGTTCACGGTCTCGGAGCCGCTGTTGGTCAGACTCTTGCCGTTCGGGTCGGTGCAGAAGGCGAGTTCGTCTCCTGCGTTCCTGCCGAAGTCCTTGCGGACCTGGGCCGCGCCCTTGCCGTCGGCGAAGTTCACCGTGCCGGGGATGAGGAGCGTGACCTGCTTCGGGTTCTTCAATCCCTTCAATCCCTTGAGGTAGGAGGCCTTGGCCTTGGCGGCGGCCTTGGTGCCCTGGACGGTGATGTCGAACTGGTCGGTCACGTCCTTGCCGGTGTTCACGATGTCGCTGACGCTGCTTTCGCGGTCGGTGCCCGCGTCGGCCTCGTAGACGCGGATGTTCTTGGTGTCGGCGTCGAAGATGTAGTCGGCGGCCGTCCAGTTGTCCGTGAGCGTGAGCTTACTGGGCTCCTGGATCAGGTTCCTGCCGACGGTGCCGTTGACGACGCTGCCGACCTTGTCGCCGTCGAGGTAGGTGTGGGAGTCGCCGCCGGTCTTGTTGGTCTCCTGCGGGTCGATGACGGCCTGCCATTTGCCGTCCCGCTTGACGATCCAGCTCTTGTCCGGGTTCGGCTGCCAGGTGTCGAATTCCTTGCTGCCGGCGTCGGCCTCGGGCTCCTGGTTCCACCTGCCGGTCGCGTGGTCCTTGACCTTCTTGAAGTCCTTCGGCTTGCTGACGGTGATGTCGAAGCTGAACTCGTACTGGTGGTCCAAAGGCATCTCGCCCTTGTCGGCCGTGCGCACCGCGGTGACGGTGTCCGTCTTGCGGTCCCAGTCGATCGTGAACTCGCCGCTCACGTCGCGGTCGTTGTCGCTCTTGTCGACGAGCTTGTAGTTGTCGACGCTGTAGTCGACGCCGTTCGGGGTGATCTTGTCCTTGAACGCCATCTCATAGCCGCCCTTGCCGGTGCCGTAGGTGATGACGGTGCGGTTGGTCATGCTGTCGGCGCTCACGCCGTCGTCGATGGTCTTGACCGGCGGCGTCGGCGGTTCGGCGCTCACGTTCCAGGTCTCGGACGGATCCTTGTCCGTGGTGTCGACGGCCTCTTTCATCTTGCCCTGCTTGGCGACCTGGATGTCGATCCAGTACTGTCCCTCCTGCCAGTGGCTCATGCCGAAGTCCGCCGGAGTGGCGAGGTTGTCGAGCTGTGTGTCGCCCGAGTTGGCGAAGGTGATCGGCTTGCTGACCGTCTTGGCCGCGACGTAGCCGTTCTTCTGGCCCTCGTAGTGGATGATGGCGGTGCCGTTCAGGTTCTCTTTGATGCTGCTGCCGTTGTTGCTCGCGTGCAGGGTGTCACCGATCGGGTCGGTGGAGCCGACCTTCAGGTCGGTCTTCTGCTTGTGCGTCGTGGTGACGGTCAGATCGTAGTCGCGTGGCGGCTGCTGGTTGTTGACTGCGACGCACACGACCTGGACGCCGGTTGGATACTGTTGTCCGGTCACGGCAATCTGATTGGCGAACTTGTCGTACACTTTTTTGACCCAGGTGGCGTTGTAGCCCTTGAGGTCGTCGCTCTTGTCGCCCAGGGCGTTCCAGTTGGCGTCGAACCGGTTGCGGAAGTCGGTCGGGTTGGTGCCCCAAGGGACCAGGCCGTCTGAACCGTCCGCGATGGTCGCGGCGACGCCGATCACGCGGGCCTGGGTGGCATCGCCGTCGGACTTGTCGGCGACGGCCTGGTTGATCGCCTCGGTGCAGGAGCTCTTGATCCGGGACACGATGGCGTAGCTGTCATCGGTGGGGATCTTGTAGCCGGAATTGCGCATCGTCTGGAGCGCGTAGTCGATGGACGCCTGGCCCCATCCCTGGGTCGGTGAATCCGTGTAGTTGCTGTCGTCCTGGAGGTAGAGGATATCCCCGCTCGGGCCGACGTTGCTGCCGCCGCCGTGGACCCCGCCGCCGCCGGAACCGATGCCGGCGTAGGCCGGCATGGCCGTGAGCAGCATCGCGGATGCCGCAAGGCCGGCCACCGCCGCCTTCACAGCTTTCTTCTTAGGTAACCTCACTGGTTTCTCCTTACATCGTTAATGGTCTCGGACGGTGTGGGATGCATCCCACGTTCCCGGCCGACCGCACGACCGGCCGACGGGAGTCCGTCCGAGTCCAAGCCAACCATGGCCCGGACGGGCAAACGGTGCACCATGTCTACAAGTTTTCCGCATACCCCGAAACGTCCGGAGACAGGAAAGGACCGTCCCACGGTGTTCGTGGAACGGCCCTGAAAGGAGAAACGGAGTCGACCAGCGGAGAGGCCGTCAGATCGTCAGATGTTGGGCTCGCCGTGGACTCCGCCGCCGCCGGAACCGATGCCGGCGTAGGCCGGCATGGCCGTGAGCAGCATCGCGGATGCCGCAAGGCCGGCCACCGCCGCCTTCACAGCTTTCTTCTTAGGTAACCTCACTGGTTTCTCCTTACATTAATGGTCTCGGACGGGGATTCGATTCCTCCCCATTCGAGACCATTGAAACCCGATTGCCGGCATGCCGGTTTGGACATTTGGGCGACCGGCGGAGAAGCCGTCAGATCGTCCATACTGGCTCACGGGCAGGTGTTGCAAACGCCATCCATGCAAGTGTTTCCGGGTCTGCATTGCCCGTTCTGGGCGGGAACGCCGCTGCCGCCGATGACGATGTGCAGGCCGGAGCCGGAACCGGCAGACGAACCGCCGCTGCCATTGGATTGCGCCGGCGAGGATGTGGAACCACCCGAGGATGCGCCCGAATACGAGTAGCCGCGGTTCGAGTATGATCCGCCGCCTGAATATGTTTGGGATTGCGATGCCTGCGCCTGCTGCGCGGCGACGGCAGCTGCGGCTGCCGCCGCCGCTTCCTGTTCGGCCTTGGCTTTGGCTTCCGCGTCGGCCTTCTCCTTCGCCGTCTTCGAATCGTTCACCGACTTGACGGCCTTGGCGATCGCGGCGGCATCGCGCTTGGCGATGGCCTGTTTCAACGCGTCGCGGGTCTTATCATCCTGGACCTTCCCGTCCGTCGCCTTGTACAACGCGTCCGCGTCCGCGACCGTCTTGTCCAGCTTCGACGATTCGACCGCCTTGGCCGCCGTCTCCAACGCCTTCGTATCCGACTTGACGGTCCTGGCCGCCTTGTTCGCCTTCGCGGCGGCCGCGTCCAGGTCGGCGGCCTTGGACGCGTCGCACTTGACCATGGCAGGAAGCCTCACAGCGGCGGCCCTCTTGAGCGTGTCGACGGTCTTCGCGTCCTTCACGCTCTTCGCGTCCGTCTTCAACGCGGCCACGGTGGCATCCGAGCCGAGCAGTGTCTTGTACGCTTTCACGGCTTTGGCCTGGTCCGCCACGGCCGATTCGCATGCGTCGCGCGCCACCGACGCCTGATGGCTCTCGTACGCCCGGTGGGCGCATACGCCTCCGGCGACCAGGACGGCCACGGCGACGGCCGCCGCGCCGATGATGATCCGTCTGCGGTCCTTCCGCGGTTTCTCCGGCCCCGCACCGGGACGCGGCCCCACGGAAAGCCGCACCGCCTCCGCCGCGGTCTCGTCCAGCGACGGGACGCCGTCGTTCATGTTGTTTTCCTTCATATCGGCCATTCTAATCACATCCTTGGTTTCGTCGCCCGCCCGCTCCCATGCGTACGTGCATCCGTATGTATGTATGTATATGTTTATGGGCTTACGCTCCGGGCGGCTTGCGGACGCCCGAAGCGTGGAATCATGCTCTTATCCCTTGCACGCTCCTTATATAAGCGCATGATTATTTGATTATTTGCTTACCGGCCGTCCAACGCGGGACAGTTCGACTCGATCCACGAGGACACCAGTTCGCTCATGGTCACGCCCCGCGTCGCGGCCGCGAGCTTGAGCCGCCTGTGGAGTCCCGGATCGAGGCTGAGCGTCGCGTGGATCGGTTTGCCCGCACGTTCCGGCGCGGCCGACGATGTGAACGTGGCCCGGAGCCTGGACGCCGTGCTGATCGGTTTGCTGATGTTCATCGCGTCTTCCCCTCCGTGTTCGACACCGCTTCGACGATGCGGAGCACCGTGTGTTCCCGTGCCGTCTCGAGGTCCGCGAAGCGGGTTCCGCAGGACGCGCACGAATAGTCGACCGATACGCCCGGACGCGAGCTCATGACCGGTACGGGCTTGTGTTTGCGGAGCGCCGTGGATCCCGCGCGGAGTTGTTTCTTGTCTGGCATGATGTCCATTCCCGCATCCTTTCCTATTCGATTCCGTTGAAGGCTTCAATGAGTTCGTTGGCGACGAGGCCGTATCCGCTCGCGGACGGCATGCGTCCGGATTCGCTCGACCTGCGCAGCGCCTCCTTGAACGGGATGGTCGCGTCGAACCGGGCGAGGTCGTGGTCCGAGAGGAACCGCTCGGCGTTCTTCAACGCGACGGTGTTCGCACGGGTCTGGGTCAGGAGCACGCTGCTTGGCCGGTCGATGGCCTTGGCGGTCTCCCACATGCGGTCGAGGTCGAGCGGGCCGGGCGTGGTGACGAGCACCACCAGGGTGCTCGCGTCCACCGCGGCGGCGATCAGGTCCGACTGGCTGGGAGGGGTGTCGATGAGGACCCATGTCTCGGGGTCGGCCGGCGGCATGCCCACGGTGAACCGGTTGGTGACCCGCACGTCGAACGGCAACGGCTCTCCCGCGGTTCTGGCCTTGGCCGCCCAGAGCGTCGCGCTGCCCTGCGGGTCGATGTCCCTGACCTCGACCTTCCTGCCGAGCCTGGTCAGGGCGATGGCCGTGCCGATGGTGCTGGTGGTCTTGCCGACGCCGCCTTTCATGTTCGCCATGGCGATGATGCGGGGCACGTTCGTTTCGTTGTTCTCCATTTCGGTTTCCTTCTTTTCTGGTTTCGTTGAGTTTCCTTGATCCGCTGGCACGGATCGGGTCTATTCCGGCCGCATGGTCTTGCGTTGCCGGTAGGCGTACTGGTCCTCGCTCCTGCGCCGCCGCCCCTCGCGGGTCGACGACTGCTCGCGGACCTCGCGGACCAGTTCGGGATGGTCGCGGATCCATGTCGTGAGGATTCGCGTCCGGGCCGGGTTCGACGGGCTCAGGTCGAGTCCGTCGGCTTCGGCGTGGTGGCGCAGGAGGCGTCTCGCCTTCACGTCGATGCCGCCGATTCGGCTGTGCTGTTCCCGGCCGATGATGGATTGCGCGAGGCATTCGGCCTGGATGGGGCACATGTCGCACAGGATGCGCGCGGTGCTTTTCAGGATTCTCTGGTCGGATTTGTTTCTGACGCGGGCGTTGTCGGTCCCCCACATGAGATCCTGGATGCCCAACGGCAGGCCGGAGCAGACGCCCGCGACGCGGTTCGGTTCCCCGTTCATGCGGCCACCTCGATTCCGTCGCGTTTGTTGAGCTCGTCCGCGTGCCGCATGCACGCGGCCTGCCATTCGGACGGATGCCCGTTCCGCAGGCTGCCCTCGTGATCGTATTCCGCCTCGTGCGGCTTCATGTCGGTGAGCACGTGTTCGCACATGAACGAATGCACGTGGCGGTCCGGCACTGGAGTGGGCTTCGAGGACGGACGGCGGTCGCGGTTCCGGGCCGCGGCGTCGCGTTCGCGTTGGCGTTCGAGCTGGCTGATGGTCCAGTCGTTGGCGATGGCGTCCCAGTTGCCGGCCAGCCGTCGTGCGGAGTCGATGCGGCCGAGCCAGTACGTGTTCGCGGGCAGCCAGTCGATGACGGCGAGGATGAGCGCCAGCGCCGCGGGATGATCGTTCCCGTTGGCTTCTGCGATCCGGGCGATGAGCCTTCCGGTCCTGTCAAGGTCTCTTTTGGTCGGTTCCGCGGTGGTCAGCGACAGCTTGGAGCGGACGGACGCGAGATGGCTTATCACGGCCACGACCTCGGAGGCCCCAATCGAATCGTTTCCTCCATCCTTCCCGGCGGGGCGCTTCCCGCTTGCGGGGAGCTCTCCCGAAGGGAGAGAGGGGTGTGGTTCACATGGAGGGTTTTATCCTTATATAGCAGCCCTGCGGCATTTGCAGAGCCAGAGGTGCGAGATTTGCAGTGCCGGGGGTGCGAGATTTGCAGTGCCGGTTTCGAGTCGTTTTCCAGCCCTGCGAGATTTGCAGTGCTGGAAATCGGCTTCGTTCCAACGTTTTCCGGTAGCACGTCCTTGGATTCATCGTTTTCCGGCACGATTCCGGCCTCCGGGGCCACGGTCTCGCTCATGGTCGAGATGTCCTGTTCCGCGGCGTGCGTCTCCTTGATCCACGTGAGCGTGGCCGGATCGGATTCGACCGCGAGGTCCCACACGATCTGGCAGTATTGAGGCAGACGGGTCCTGCCGCCTTTGCCGAGACGCGCGTACCGTTGGTCCCCACGGCGGATGAACCCGCGTTCCTGGAGGAGCTTCAGGCTGGAACGGACGGTGCGTTCAGACAGTTCCGTGACGTTGACGATGGTCTCGATCTTCGGGAACGCGGCGGTTCCGTCATCGGACGCGCGGTCCGCGAGATAGACCAGCACGGCCTTCGCGGAGGCGTTGCCGACATGGCACCGGAAGGCCCACGACAATGCGATGTTGCTCATCTCGATCCTCCGATCAGTCTGATGAGACGGCGCAGCAGGCCGGCGGCCAGCGGGAGGACCGTCGCGGCCGCGTACAGGAGCGGCGACAGCAGACCCAGGCAGACCAGTCCGGCGAAAACGAATACGATGCACATCGCTTCCATCACAGACCACTTCCTTTCCCCTTGAGGGAACGGCTCTTCGAGAGCCGGTCGACGATGGCGTCCCCGGCCGCGGCGGCGCGGCACAGAGCCCAGACGGTCAGAAGCACGGCCACGGAGGCCGAAACGATGATGAGGGCGATCATGGCGTTCACCTCGGCTCCGATTCGGAGACGGCCGGGAACTCGAGGTCCCGCCTCATGGCCGGACGGTCGAGCACCGGATGCGTGAGCATCGAGGCAATGCGCCCGTCCCTGTAGACCATGGCCCCGATCTCGTCGATGGCGATGGCCCCGTCGATGGCGGAATCGACGAAGGTCCGCCTGTCGACGAGCTTCCGGAACTCGTCCAGCGTGTCCCCCACGCCGCAGAGGTAGGCCCGCCGGACGATCTCGCCAACGGTCATCGACGAATCGACGGAATCCGCTATGGTTCCGATCCTGGACAGCGTGTATTCGATGTCGGACGGGATGACGCTTTCGTTCCCGTTGAAATCATGGTCTGTCATTTTCTTTTCCCTTCTTTTTCACATGGACCAGACGGACAGGTCCCATGCGTCCTTCGCGTTCCGGCGGCACCACCAGCCGCGCCCCGCCAAAGCCAGGCCCATGAGGACCATGGCGATGGCCGGAGCGGCTGCCATCGCGACCATGCACGACAGCGCGGCGCACAGCAGGATGGCCGCCGTGACGAGGCAGCGGCCGGCCCGGCGCGAGTAAGCGTCGTGCTGGAGCATCCAGTACTCCGCCTCCGACTGCTCCGATCGGGCGGAATATGTAGACGCCGTGCACCGTTTGTCGGCGTGTCGCACCGTATAGTCAGAATCAGAAACGCCGTTAACGGCGGTTTCGACTACCATGTTCATATTGCTGGCCTTCCTTTGGTTTCCAAGGGACGATGGCGGAGGTTCTGGCAGGCCCCGTCGTCGTGGTTTGCATGTCCACCCTGTGTTCCGCGGGTTTTTCGGTTTCCGACGGGACACAGGGTCTTCTTTTTCCGTTTTCAGTTATGGAGTGCCGGACGTCGGAATCGAACCGACGGACGGGTTCTCGGTTGCAGAGAGAAGGAAGCAAGGAGAAGGGAAAGATCCCGTCCAACCGTTTCCGGCATTGTGGCCGTTCCGTGGAGTCTGCGTTTGTGCCGGAGCGGCCAAGTGTTCAGTTTTCGTCAGGCGGCGGTCAGCAGCAGGTTCGCCGCCATCCGTTCGCGGGCGGACAGTTGGGCGGAGACCTCCTGGTCGGCGTGCGTGTAGGAGCGCACCGGGCGGATCCAGCAATCGGCAAGCGTCCGAATCTCGCCGAGACGCAGCGCGCGTGCCGCGCAGTCGGGGCAGAGATCCAGCACCCGGAGGTCATCGCGGAGAAAGTAGTGACGCCAGCCGTTCCTGGCGAGGAAAGCGTCGAAACCGTCCGATGTCTCCTCGTTCCAGCGGGTCGACCAGATCGCGGTGTGGCATCCGTCGCACACCTGGACGTAATCGCTCCGGCTATCCGGCCATTCAGACTGCTCGTAGATTCCACCAGCCATCACGCAACCTCCTCTTTCTGGCACTGTGGTGCACCGTCGATAACAAATTCATAGGACAGGCCGTAATGTTCCTTCAGCCAAAGCAAATCGTTGAGGCTCCAGGGGGTGTGGCCGTTGACTTTGTTGGAAATGCCTCCAGGAGACTGATTCATCTCTTTCGCCAGGCGGCGATATGAGATGCACTCCCGTCTCAGCCATTTCTTCATCGCGTCAGCCATACCGTCTCGACCACTTTCTATTTACTTTCAGTCGTTTTTGTTTATCTAGAATATACTATATCGTTTACTTTGACTAAACGCAAATCGACGTGTTAGATTTGGTTTATTCAGATGACACAAAGTTTGAGGAGAACATAATGGACGAACCGGAAAGCAGCTCCTTCATTGGCGCGGAAGAGGAGGCTATGCACATGGAAAAAGTCGTTGCTTGGAATGTCAAGATGCTTTTGACCGCGCGACGGGCGTCCCAACTCGCTCTTGCCGAGGCGCTGGGGATCAAGAAAGCCGCAATGTCGAGGAAGATTAATGGCTATATCTCATGGTCCTTGGCCGATGTGGTGAAGGCCGCACGATTCCTTGGGACCACTCCTGAGGATCTCATGGACGACACACTGATGAAGAAGATGACCGACGCCCCAGACCATGCGCACCAAGGTGCTTTGGTAGGTGCCGGTTCCCCCAGGTTCCTTGTCAGTCCCTTCAACCCCGATGCGCCGATCGAGGGTGGAATCTCGGGTGCAGCTAAAGGTGCCTTGGCCGGTTTCATACCGCCCGTAGTCCCGTCCGGTACGGATTCCCCGTCCACCCCCTCAAAGCATGACGGGATTGGGGTTTCCGGCCGGTCTCAAGCCCATGAGACACTTGGAGCCATGACTACAGTTATCATGCGCACCTCCGAAGGTGACATCAAAATCAACCTGTTCGACGACGAAACCCCGGAAACCGTGGCTAATTTCCTCGGCCTTGCCACCGGCGAGAAGGAATGGATCGATCCGATGACCGGCCAGCCTTCCCATGAGCCGTTCTACAACGGTCTAACCTTCCACCGCATCATCAAGGATTTCATGATTCAGGGTG
>ENA-OQIZ01001026-OQIZ01001026.1-human-gut-metagenome-genome-assembly--contig:-NODE-1026-length-11913-cov-2.273715_pt1 | contig 11913 bp, 10 predicted proteins | sample MGYA00242593_ERZ504758 | MGnify/ENA primary metagenome ERZ504758 (study PRJEB26092, sample SAMD00036364) | human gut metagenome | host: Homo sapiens | study: EMG produced TPA metagenomics assembly of...
ATCCAAACGATCATATACAGAAACAATGATAGGTGCGTAATTACCTTCTGACATATAAGTTATTTTGTAAATTTTAATAATTTTTTGCTTCGATCTCGCAATCTTCTTACCGGTACTCCAGCATAAATGCCCCATGAAGCCAAGGATTGATTAACAAAACTCATTGCTCCCACGACACTACCCTCCGCAACTGTTAAGCTCGGCATTACTACGCAAGAAGCCCCCACTTGAACATATTTTTGCAAAACAACCGGACCTCCCATCACATGTGTCATTTCTACCGGACACATTGGCCCAATCAGATAATCTCCTCCAAAATCATCAACAGCACTATAAATTGTAGTCCTTGCCGATACACCTGAATAATCTTCAATTGTGATTCCCATACCTCCATATAAAGCCACGTAAGCGGAAATATGAACTTGAGAACCAATTCCAATACAACCGGACAGGATACAAAAGTCATCAATCCTCACATTATCTCCAATCGATATCATAGCGGGAGAATAGATACTAGCCTTACGGCTCAACAGTACATTCTTGCCTATGGTAGCAAAACCTATATGTTCTAATTCAGATCGTGAATAAAAAGAATCCATAAACATCTTACTCTATTATTTGACCTATCACTCGCTCTACATCATCCTCACTCAAAGCATGGTGCATAGGCAAACAAATCACCCGCTCAGCCATCTTATACGCTTCTGGTAAATCATCCTTTCCTGCTGAATCCAATCCCCGATAAGTAGAGAACGTACTGATTAACGGATAAAAATAACGTCTTCCATAAACTCCTGCATTTTTCATCTTCTCATATAATGTATCACGACTCATACCATACATCCTTTCATCTATAAATATAGGAAAATAAGAATAATTAGCCTTAACCCCCTCTTTATCTTCAAAAAGATGAATGCCCGGGACCTCCTTTAGCGCCTCCCTATAACGTCTCGCCACTCGCTTTCGAGATTCTATAGCGACATCTACATGTTTCAGAGCCATCAGCCCATAAGCCGAACGTACCTCATCCATTTTCCCATTGATACCCGGAGCCACTACCGTTGTCTCATTAGCGAAACCAAAGTTCTTAATGTAATCAATGCGCTGTTTTGTCTCCGCATCATGACAAACCAAAGCCCCCCCTTCTATTGTATTATAAACCTTCGTAGCATGAAAGCTCAATGTAGCCATATCGCCAGCTGCAATAACAGACTCTCCATTTTTCTCTACACCAAAGGCATGAGCAGCATCATAAATGATTTTCAAGCCATAAGTGTCTGCTATTTGCTTAATACGATCCACGTCACAAGGCTGCCCATATACATGTACAGGCATTATTGCTGTTGTTTTCGGAGTTATTGCAGCCTCTATCTTTTCAGGATCCATATTTCCTGTCATAGGATCAACATCGACAAACACCGGTTTAATTCCATTCCACCAAAGCGCATGCGTAGTCGCCACGAAACTATAAGGTGTAGTTATAACCTCCCCCGTAATACGCATCGCTTGCAAAGCGCATATCAACGGTAAAGTACCATTCGTGAATAAACTGATATAAGGAATCTTCAAATATTCACAAAGTGCTCTCTCCAATTCTTGATGATAATACCCATTATTTGTCAACCATTTACGTCTCCAAATATCCTCCAAATAAGGGATAAACTCCTCTAAAGGAGGAATCAAAGGAGAAGTAACCGTTATTATATCATTCATATCTAAAATATTTTACAAACAACTCTTTTTGTTTTAAGCAATACATCTTGTATCCAATCCTTTGGATAAGTATCATAAGGTTTAATCAAGACACTTCGATATTCATCACAGTCCAAATCTACATATTTATCTATATATGATTTCACAAAGGGGAACAAATTATATTTAAATAACAAACGATTTCTAGCCTCTTTCAAGAATGGCAGTTTCTCCTGATAAATACGTTTAGAATCATTCAACACATTATTTATAAGCGCAATAGAACCTTGTTCATCATTAATATTCAAAGAAATCATAGCCTCTGAAGGGAAATAAGCATCAATGTTCTTGCAACCACAATAAATAGGTACCGTATATGCCAAAATAGCATCTGCTATTTTTTCTGTCCAATAATCATATTCATACGAGTTTTCAATGCAAATTGAAAACTCGTATGAAGCCAAGGCCTTGGCTTTGTCATCTACGGAACAAATGCCCTTTCCATAGAAATCTATCTCATCTCCATAAAGTTCACGGATCTTTCTCATCCAAGCAAGTCTTCTTGTATGCCCCGGCAAAAATGTACGACTAGAAGTTATAAAAGAAATTTTTCTTTTTTTCTCAGGAACTTCCATTTTCTCTATTTCTTCATAAGCATAAGACGGAGAAGCGGTTTGGAAGTTATAACCAAAATACCAAGGCAAAGCTTGTTGATCCCGATGATTGTTAGGATGCTTTAAGTTATGTGCTGATATCACATGATCGAATAAACTGATAAATGCTTGAGAATATACTTTCACAATAGGAGGTTCACCAGAGATAAAAAACAATCCTCCTTTACGGCATCTCAACGTATAAGGCTCACTTATATTTTCATATACTACAATAGCGTCCCACAACCGTTCCTCTTTGGAATTAAAAAAAAACCGAACTCCCCTAGATTCCCAATCTAAAGACAATTGTTTCTCAAAAAGCTCCGCAATTGGAGATATTATATTAATATTTAATTCTTTAACCATATAAGCTTTCTTTCAAAACTGTATTCTCAAAATATAGCAATCATACCATGAAATCTTTCAACATCATTTATTTCCTCCTCAAAAATTGTTCTGTTAAGGTTTTCTTCTTTGCAATAGAATAATCGATAGACGGAAAGAATTCATTCTTTTCAAAATCCACCCAATGAACATTTCCTAATTTTCTAATGCCTAAAACCAAACAAGGAGTAGAGGTTATCGTACCCAGCATCAACGAGGCCCTTTCCAACAACTCCATTGACGCAAAGAAATGAATCATCCTTTTACGCTTAATCAGTGGATCTGTTTTTGAAAACGCAGAATTATAATAACCTTTCTCATCTGATTGGCAGAATGTGAACCAATTATATTCTGGTGCCATTTTTCTCAAACACTTAATTATTTCATAATCATCAGTCAATACAAACACGTTCTTCAAATCCGTCACTTCCTTTATTTTTCGCAAATATAAGTCAACAGATAACAAATCATACTCTATAAACTTATCACCTCCTCGTATTTGACAACCAACATACTGCTCAGGTAGGGAGAATCCCTCTATCAAACTGCAAATTTCTTCTTTCACGGTTTTCTTGAAACGATATATGATGTTATAAATTACATTATAAGCTTGGATATAGTCTCCATCAATATCCAGTTCTGGTACATAATATCGTTTATTCTTGACACTTATTTTCTCAAACAAATCATGCGTATAATAATCAAAAGATTTTCCTTCTTGGAAAAACCGGATACACTTTGATACACCTATGAGTAAATCTGACTTTAATCGCCATCGCAATAATGAGCAACTCATTTTGTAAGAATCCGCATTTACGATCTTCCTCCATGAAACATAATGAGGGTGCCTGTTATAAATTCTATGAAATCGTTCATGCACTTCTTCACAGAATGGCTCAAAATAATCTTGCCAACCTTTTTCTATTCCAAAATTAGCATCATCAGAGTATAATTTAAATTGAATTTTATGCTCCAAACAATAAAGGATCATAAAAATCAAATCATTAAACTCACTGAAAAAACCAGCATCTATCCCCACATGATATACCAATATCGGTTTATATGACTCATTTAATTCTTTATATTTATTTAACAAATCCACACTATCCATTGTTTATGAAATTTATTATTCAACAATTCTATGTTCAATATATTATCATACTAATTCATAAATTATAACAGCTTGAATTTCAACCACGCTAGCCCTAATCGATTCGAAACATACAACCAAGCTAAACGCCACCAATCTTTCTGAGAATATTTAATCTGCTTACGTCGATGCAGCAAGAGATATATGTCTTCCGCCTTGCCGACAAAATAGCTGAGCCCCAATTCTTCACCCTCTCTTTTGCCCCCTCCACAAATCGCAGATACTACATTATCCGCATGTTGTCTATATCGAACCAGTTTATGATCACAAAGATAGATACCTCCGTTATGATAAGCCATAATCGCCAGCCATTGATCATGGTAATAATAATGAATCGGAAAAGGAAATAATATGTCTTTCAATGACGCACAAAACAAACAAGTACAGCCCATCACATTATTCAAGCCATAAAGATATGTAGCTAACGGAACCGAACAAGGGAAATCCAATCTCTCAGTCATCTCTCACCCTTTCACATCCACATAACGGATATTTGAATGTACTAACGATACCTTCTTTTCACGCATTATATGCAACAAGATCTCCAATTTATTTCTCTCCCAGATATCATCTTGGTCTGAAGGAGCGATATAGTCACCTTCCGCTAAAGCAATCGCCTTCTCGAAATTACGCCGGACACCCAAACGAACCTCATTCCGTATAATCATCCAACGGATACTTGGATAGTCATCCGCAAACTCTCTTACAATATCCATCGTACGGTCGGTCGATTGGTCATCACACACTACGATCTGCCACGGTAGAATCGTCTGTCCAACGATACTCCGCAACTGCTCACGAATGAATTTCTCTCCATTATAAGTACATAATGCGACACTTATTTTATCCTTTCCTATCTTTACCTCTTTCATTTCCGACATTTATTAAGGAGTAAATTCACGCCTTCCAAGAATACGACAGAACGCAACCGCCATAAAGCGAACGCATAAAAAAGAATTGACAAACTAATTTTCAATAGTAACAATATATATAGATTCTCAATCTTAATCGTTAAGACATATACCACAAAGAAGACGAACAAAGTAACCACCAAATAAGGTAACACATCTTGCGCCAATTGTACCAAACGGACACGAATCAATCGATAAACCAAAAGATGCCACACAAATAACATAAATACATAAGTAAGCACATATGCAACAACCATACAAAGAATACCAAAAGATGCAGTAAGCCATAATATAGCCAATTGTAATATACCATGGAACACATTCGCATATAAAAACATATCCGATTTCCCGTGCGAGACAAGAACTTGGGTATATAGCAATATAATCGGTCCTATCGCCCCTTGAACGCACAATATTTGTAATATAGGTACACTTTCCAACCATTTATTGCCAATCGTGGCACAGATAAACTCCTCAGCTACAAAAGCCAATCCCAGCATAGCTGGAAACGACACGAACGCAGCGAAACGAACCATCTTGCGGAATACATTCCGCTGACGTTCCAAATCATCATTCACTTGCACGAATACAGGTTGCGCCACCGAATTGATCATATTGTTCAACATTGAACCTCCCATAGTCATCCACTTATTTCCTTGCGAATAATAGCCTAACACATTAGCGTTATATAATTTACCTAACAAAACAGAAAACACATTATTATTGACCTGTTGGAAAATATTCGTAAGGAACAACTTTACACTAAACGGGAACATCTCTTTCAGAGGTTCGATCGAAAAATCAAGACTAGGACGCCAAGATACAACCATCCATTTCAACAAAGATGCACTTGCCACATACACCGTACTTTGAATTGCCAATGCCCAATAAGCGAAACCATTGAATGCCAAAAGAACCCCGCACATACCCGACAAGAACAACGCAAAAACATCAATCTTCGCCTGCATCTTGACTTGTAATTGCTTAAATAAGATAACATGAGGAACAATCGCCATTCCAGAAAACAAAAAACTCGCAAATATTACCCGAGATAAATTAACCAGTTCTTGACGATCATAAAATGACGCAATCAGCGGAGCTGAAAAAAAAAGAACAATATACAAACAGATGCTTACAACAAAAGAAAACCAAAACACCGCATTATAATCCTTATGAGTAGCATCCAATTTGTTAGTCAAGGCTACCGAAAATCCGCTATTAATAATCGTACTAGCAATTCCACTAAATATCGCCAACATACCTACCAATCCATAATCCTCGGCATTAAGTGTACGTGCCAGATAAATACCAAACAACATCCCCAACAGCTGTTGTACCCCATTACTTACCCCTCCCCAGAAGAGCCCTTTCGCTGTCTTATCTTTTAATGATTGTTCCGCCATTTGACATTTATGGTAAAAGTGCAACAAAGATAAACATTTACCTTTGGCTAACAGTGAAAAATGGGAAGCTTTTCTCTGCTTTATGTATATTTACGATCTTCCGCACATGATGTGGTAACAAAGAGTTATTGTAAAAATTCTTTTTATCCTTCGAACCCTCTTTATCTTCCATAGAAAAACACGTACGTGTTTTCTTAAAAACATGAGCAACTTTTCCAAAAAGACGTACATGTTTTCCGAGAAACATGCACGTCTTTTTGGAGCTCTGATTATCAAATAATTATAGCGACACACAAAATCATCACCTTATTGTAATGATTTCACATATCTACTCACTGCTATTTCACACTTTTCCCCGCATAAATCCTCCGTATAATATCCACCACCTTCATACCTTCCAAGACGTTGGTCGTTATGATCTCGCCGGGGGCGCCGGAAAGGACATTGACCACGTTACGGATCACGAAGTTGTGGTTCTGGGCGGAGCCTTTGTAAGGGCCATAATCATTGCCGGGGTTGGTAGGAGCCAATTCCGGCATCTCATAATCCTTGATATGGCAATATTCTACCTCATTCATATATTGACCGCCGATTTTCACGCTGCCATTCTCGGCCACGATCAGCATGCTGCTTTCCAGATTCTTGTCCCATACCGCCGTTGAATAACTCAAGCTTCCCATTCCTCCGTTCACGAAATTGAAATTGACGAAACCGGAATCCTCGAACGCCGTTAGCTTCTCATGGTTGAAATCAGCGAAACGGGACTGGATATTGCAAATATCCCCGAATAACCAATACATAATATCGATGAAATGGGAGAATTGAGTGAATAAGGTACCTCCATCCAAGGCAGCGTCGCCATGCCATCCTCCGGGTTTATAGTAGCGTTCATCACGGTTCCAGTAGCAATTCAGCTGCACCATATAAATCTGGCCTAATTTTCCGGACTCAACCATCTCCTTGATCCAGACCGAAGGCGGGGAATATCGGTTTTGCATTACGCAAAATACCTGCTTACGGAATCTCAACGAGGTATAAACCACTTTCTCGGCATCCGCCAAGGTCAAGGCCATAGGCTTTTCTATGACCACATGATGTCCGCTCTCTATCGCCTGGATCGCCATCTCGGCATGTAAGCCGTTAGGTGTACAAATATTCACCACATCTATATCCAATCCCAAACGTAATAGTTCATCTATATCCCGGGCGAAAGGGACCGCATAAGCCTCGATCCCCAGCTCCTCTTTCGGACGGATATCACATAAAGCGACCAACTCCGCTCCTTCATCCCGGGTAATCATCTCGGCATGACGCTTACCTATATGACCACAGCCGATCACGGCGAAACGTATCTTCTTATTCATAAAACACTCTTTATAGATTCTATAATATAAGCCTGCTCCTCTTCTGTCATCTCCGTATGAATCGGCAAGGATAATACGGATCGGCTCAAGCGAGAAGCGACATTCAAATCCCCGGAAATCCGGCATCGCCCCCTCATCACCTCTTGCTCCTGCAAAGGCAATGGATAATAAATCATAGAAGGAATGCCTCGTTCTTTTAACGCAGCTTGTACTTGATCCCTCTTTTCTACAGCTAGCTGTACCGTATATTGATGATAAACATGCGATGAAAAGGCTGATTTTAGTGGTTTGCGTACAGCATCCAATCCGGAAAAGGCAGCATCGTATCTAGCAGCCACTTTACAACGAGCGGCGGCAAATTCATCCAAATACCGAAGCTTAACATCTAAGACAGCGGCCTGCAAGGTATCCAAACGGGAGTTGCAGCCCACCAAAGCATGATGATATTTTACCTTTTGCCCATGATTGGCGATCATTCGCAGTCGTTCGGCCAATCGTGCGTCGGAAGTAAACATCGCCCCACCATCACCATAACAAGCCAACGGTTTCGAAGGGAAGAAGGAGGTCGTTCCTATAGAGGCGATCGTACAGGCTTTCTTCACCGTTCCATCCGAGAAAGTATAATTAGCACCGATGGACTGGGCATTATCCTCGATCACATATAGATTATGACGGCTGGCAATACGCAAGATCGGTTCCATATCACAACACTGGCCAAAAAGATGAACTGCGATAATAGCTCTCGTCTTTTCAGACAAGGCATCTTCTATCTTTTCCGGGTCTATATTGAATGTACCGGGATCTACATCCACTAATACCGGCACTAGGCCAAGAGCCAAAGCAACCTCAGCCGCAGCGATATATGTAAAAGCAGGAACGATCACCTCATCGCCCGAATGTAAGTCTAATGCCATCAAGGAGATTTGCAAGGCATCCGTACCGTTGCCGCACGGGATCACATAAGGAACACCTAAATAGTCCGATAAATGGTTACAAAATCCCTTCACCTGAGGGCCATTGATAAAGGCACAAGCATTTATCACCGTTTGCATGGCGGCATCGATCTCACTACGCAAACGTTCATACTGCTTCCGCAGATCTACCATCTGTATCTGTTTCTCAAGCATCTTATCCATTCAAAAAACAGGGCTATCCCGTCGTTAAAACGAAATAGCCCCCTCATTATTGCGTTTACCTTATTATTTCACCTCACTACCCGGTTTCACCTCTTTCTCCGGAGTGATAACCGCCAGCTTTCCATCAAAATTCTCAGCGGAGAGAATCATGCCCTCGGAAACAATGCCTTTCAGCTTACGGGGAGCTAAGTTAGCGATGAAGCAAACTTGCTTGCCTACCAATTCCTCGGGTTTATAATGTTGGGCGATACCCGATACGATCGTGCGTTTCTCCAGACCATCGTCTATACGGAACTGAAGCAGCTTATCCGCTTTCAGAACCTTCACGCATTCCAGAACCGTACCCACACGGATATCCAGTTTCATGAAATCATCGAACTCGATATTCTCACGGATCGGTTTCGCCTTATAATTCGCTTCCTCATTCGCTTTCTTCGTATCCAATAATTTCTGTACTTGGGCCTCGATCACGCTATCCTCTATCTTCTCGAACAACAACTCTGCCTTGCCCAATTGATGACCGGCCTCCAATAGATCCGTAGCACCTAGGCGATTCCATCCCAACGGCTCTACATTCAGCATCTTATTCAGTTTCTCCATGCTAAACGGCAAGAACGGCTCAAAAGCGATCGCCAGATTAGCCGTAATCTGCAAAGCGATGTTCATGATCGTAGCGACACGAGGCATATCCGTCTTCGCCAACTTCCAAGGCTCCATATCAGCGAGATACTTATTTCCGATACGGGCCAGGTTCATCGCCTCTTTCTGAGCGTCACGGAAGTGGTAGGTATCCAACAGGCGTTCCACGTTCTCTTTCACATCTGCGAAATCCTTCAAGGTCTGGCGATCATAATCTGTCAACTCGCCAGCCGCCGGCACCTTACCCTCGAAATACTTATCCGTAAGGACTAACGCACGGTTCACGAAGTTCCCTAAGATAGCGACCAACTCATTATTATTACGAGCCTGAAAATCTTTCCATGTGAAATCATTATCCTTTGTCTCCGGCGCGTTGGCCGTCAAGACATAGCGCAACACGTCTTGCTTGCCCGGCATATCCACCAGATACTCGGTCAACCAAACCGCCCAGTTGCGGGAAGTAGAGATCTTGTCACCCTCCAATGTCAAGAACTCGTTGGCGGGGACATTCTCCGGCAAGTTATAAGGACCTTCCGCTTGCAGCATGGAAGGGAACACGATACAATGGAACACGATATTATCTTTACCGATGAAATGGACCATTTTAGTCTCCGGATCCTTCCACCAAGTCTCCCAGCTATCCGGCAGCAACTCTTTCGTATTAGAGATATAACCGATCGGAGCGTCGAACCAGACATACAGCACCTTTCCTTCCGCCCCTTCCACGGGAACAGGGATACCCCAATCCAAATCACGACTCACCGCACGGGGTTGCAGTCCCATATCCAGCCAGCTCTTACACTGCCCATATACATTAGGTTTCCATTCCTTATGATCCTCCAAGATCCATTTACGCAAGAACGGCTCCCACTTGTCTAAAGGCAGATACCAATGCTTCGTCTCACGCATCACCGGCTTGCTGCCACTGATAGCGGATTTCGGATCGATCAAATCCGTCGGGCTAAGAGACGTACCGCAAGCCTCGCACTGATCGCCATACGCCTTCTCGTTTCCACAATGCGGACAAGTACCCGTGATATAACGGTCGGCCAAGAATTGCTTCGCCTCCTCATCGTAGTATTGCTCGCTTGTTTTCTCGATGAATTCACCTTTATCATACAATGTACGGAAAAAATCCGAGGCCATCTGATGATGCGTAGCGGAAGTAGTACGAGAATAGATATCAAACGTGATACCGAACTCCTCGAACGATTTCTTGATAATACCGTGGTAACGATCCACCACATCCTGCGGCGTGATCCCCTCCTTCTTCGCTCTCAACGTGATGGGTACCCCATGTTCGTCCGAACCACCAATCATCAACACTTCCTCCCCCTTCAAACGAAGGTAACGGGCATAAATATCAGCAGGCACATATACCCCGGCCAAATGGCCGATATGCACCGGTCCGTTCGCATACGGCAACGCCGTAGTAATCAGCGTTCTCTTAAAATGTTTTTCCATACCTTGTGTTCTCTTTTTGAGGGGCAAAGGTACGGAATAATTTGGTTAGATAAAAAAGATTGGAATATCATTCAAGGATGGATATATTCCTCTTTCGATCGCATAGTATATATTGCCGATCAAGACATAATAGAATAATTAACAAATGTCTCATGTCTTGTCCTTTACATTAGAGATTAATAACTTCCCATGTCTTACAAACTTTTCCTGCCGCTATATACACCACATACGCTCGCATGCGGTAAGCGGGGAATTGCCGATTGATATCAGCGGCATATCTTCTCACCTGATCGGCATCTTCGGGACGAACGACCTTCAAGGCCTCTACCATGGTAGCGTCTTTCGCCTTGAAATACTTGAACTCCACCACCCGGCAATCGTTGTGGAAGGCGGTGCCCGATATGCCCGTCAATACCAGATCCGCACGGCCGCTTGGCAAGTTCTGCTCCACGGCGAAGGTATAGCAGTTGCTCAAGTAACGACTCAGTACCTCGTAGAAAGAGCAACGAATAAAGTTCTCGTTGATCTTGTCGAATACTTGCGCCGGGAACTGGCCGAGATATTCCTTGAAATAATTTTCCACAAGCGGCTCCAGCTTCCGATGATCCATAAACAGGCGATAAGCGGGAACAAAACAGCGAGCGTCATCGCTAATCTGATTCAACTCGTTGTAATAATTCATGTAGATGCTCTGAGCGGTCAAGTTGGGAAGCACCATCACATAATTATCTTTCAACGTTGTCATGCCCAAGTAATATAGACTGACGGGGTAAAAATCCGGATCGAAGAACTTCTGCTTATTGAACTTACTCCTAAGATCCGGTTGAGAGTAGATCAACTCGCCATCGATCACCAAGGCATCCAGCATCTCTTTCGCATTCTCCAAGGTGATGGTAAGGCGGCGGATCCAATTCACGTCCGTTCGAAGGTTCTCGTCCACCATCTCATCGGGGACACCACCGGACAGCTCGGCGAAGTTCTTGAAAAAATAAGTCAATATAGTGGAATTAAATAACGGATGCGCGTTGGGCAGAAAGCGATAGCCATCATAGTTGTTTACGATAAGCGTCCACAGCTCGTCGAAACGATCCTCATTATTGCCATATTTACGAATAAC
>ENA-OQIZ01001036-OQIZ01001036.1-human-gut-metagenome-genome-assembly--contig:-NODE-1036-length-11785-cov-2.724138_pt1 | contig 11785 bp, 9 predicted proteins | sample MGYA00242593_ERZ504758 | MGnify/ENA primary metagenome ERZ504758 (study PRJEB26092, sample SAMD00036364) | human gut metagenome | host: Homo sapiens | study: EMG produced TPA metagenomics assembly of...
GGAACAAAGACGCGGACGCCCTTGACGTTGACAACAACACCGCCCTTGTTGGCCCCCATGACGTCGCCTTCCATAACGTTGCCGTTCCCGGCAGCCTCGGAGACATTCTTCATGCCCTTCTGGGCCTCAAAACGGACGCGGGACAGGGTGTCAACACCCTCCTGATCGTTGGTCTTGACAACAACCAGATCCAGCTCGTCGCCCTCTTTAACAAGGTCTTCCATCTTGGCGTTGGGGTCATGGCTCATCTCGCGCAGGGGCACAATGCCGGTGTGCTTGGAGCCGTCGACACCGACGATGCACTCCGTCGGGGAAACGCTGATGACCTTGGCTTTTACGATCTTTCCGGTGTAAACATTTGCATTGGCTTCGGTAGCTTTGAGCATCTCCTCGAAGCTCATGTCGTCACGGATCTCTTCACTCATACTGTTAAGTACCTCCTCAATAATAGACGATGGCGTTGAAGCCCCGGCTGTCACGCCCACACGCGCCGCACCAGCAAGCCATGCAGGGTCGAGTTCATCAGCAGTCTCGACGTTGATGGCTTTGGTATGCCGCGCAGCGACCTGTAACAGCTTTTGGGTATTGGAAGAATGATGACCACCAATGACGACCATGTGATCGCATTTTTGGCTGAGGTCTTCCGCTTCCTGTTGCCTCGCCCACGTCGCATTACATATTGTATCAAAAATTCTGGCTTTTGTACACTCTTTTTTTAAAAAAGCTTTGCAATTTTCCCAACTTTCCACGCGAAATGTCGTTTGCGCGACGACGTAGATGGATTCTTGTTGCAAAAGCGTGGGGAGCAATTTTTGCAGCTCCTCCAGATTGGCAAAAACCTGCACAGGGCCGCTTGTATGGCCGACAATTCCCTGTACTTCGGGGTGGTCAGCGTCGCCTGCAACAAGCAAAAGCGCACCGTTTTTGTCCGCTTCCATCGCGATTTTATGGATTTTTGCAACAAACGGGCAGGTGGCATCGTGATACGCCAGGCTGCGTGTGCTTATTTTGTCATAGACGCTTCTGGGCACGCCATGGCTGCGGATGATGACCTCATACCCGTCGGGCACGGCGTCAATATCCGGGCAGGTCACAGCGCCCTTCGCCTCCAGATCGGCCACGACCTGGGCGTTGTGGATCAATGGGCCGAGGGTCGCAACCTTGCGTCCCTGCGCCAATAAATCATAAGTCAGCTTGACCGCGCGGTCCACACCGAAGCAGAAGCCGGCGGTTTTGGCACGGATGATCTCCATAGATAAGCTCCTTTTTACAGGTTGTTGGGGCCGATGCCTGTCACCGACCCGGGAACGCTGCGGCTGCCGCTCAGTCTGCGGGGCGATGCGAGCATCACCCCTACAGCTCACTCGCCTTTTTCAGGCAGCTGTTCCGGCTCCGGTGCCGCTTCTACGACGGGCATGGCAAAGGCGTTGTCGGCTAGCAGCTGCTCCAGCTCGTCGCGCAGGCGGTTCTTCATGCGGCGCAGCTCCGCCATTTTGTGGCTCTGATCCCTGATCTGCAGGTCCGCAGCGGGGATCGGCTCGCCAAAGACGATGCGCACCTTGCAGAAAAGGTGCAGCCTGCCGTCCTTGGTGCCGTAGATGATGCGCACAGGCAGCATGTCCGCACCCGAGGCGGCGGCGATCACAAATGCGCCGCTCTTGATCACGCCCAGCTTGCCGGTCTTTGTGCGGGTCCCCTCGGGGAAGATCATGATGCCCGTACCATTTTTGCACTCGTTCGTCAGCTTTTCGACGGTGGTGGTGTCGCCCTTGCCGCGCTCGATGGAAACAGCGCCCATGCAGCGCAGGAACCAGCCGGCCAGCGGATTTTTGAACAGCTCCTCCTTGGCCAGAATGCGCAGCCGCTTCCAGTCAAATATCGTTATAGCGATCAAGACAGGGTCAAGGTTGGCAATGTGGTTCGGTGCGATGACGTAGGCGCGTCCATCGCGGACGGCCTTCAAATTCTCGCGCCCGATGACCTCGAACCGGAACAGAATGTGGGCCAGCACCCAGACGATGGGCAGCAGAATCCAGTATAAAAGCATCGTCAGCCCCCTCAGATATGCGCAAGAATCGTGCGCTTGAGCAGGTCAAAGCTCTCCTGCAGGCCGATGCTGCTTGTGTCCACCAGAATGGCGTCGTCGGCCTGTTTGAGCGGGGCCACGGCGCGGTGGCTGTCCTGGTAGTCGCGCTGCCGGATGTCGGCCAGCACGGTGGCAAAATCCGCGGGCTGGCCCTTCTCGGCCAGCTCCTTGGCGCGGCGCTGGGCGCGGGCCTCGGCGCTGGCGGTCAGGAAGATCTTGACCGTGGCGTTGGGCAGCACAACGGTGCCGATGTCGCGGCCATCCATCAGGATGTTCTGGCTTTCGGCCAGACCGCGCTGGGTGTCCAGCAGGAAGCTGCGCACCGCGGGGTGTGCGGCCACGGCGGACGCAGCCATGCCGATCTCCTCGGCGCGGATGGCCGTGCTGACGTCCTCGCCGTTTAAATAAATGTGCTGCGCACCGTCGATCAGGCGGATGCCGAGCTTGACCTGCGGCAGCAGTGCGGCGACAGCGTCGGCGTCATGCGGGTCAACACCCGCACGGACGGCGTACAGGCCGATGGAGCGGTACATGGCACCGGTGTCAACGTAGACATAGCCGAGGTCTTTGGCAAGCGCCTTGGCGAGACTGGATTTACCGGCCCCGGACGGGCCGTCGATTGCGATGGAAATCATAGTTATCATCCCTTTAAATAGAATCGTCTTTGGCTTCTCCCTTTGGGGGAGAAGCTGCCGCCCGCAGGCGGCTGATGAGGGGAGAGCTTGCGGGGGCTGCCCGTCAGAGGGTTACCGCCGCAGAGCCGCAGGCCGGGCACGCCCGGCCCCTACCGGGTGGTTTCTCCTTCCCGTGCAGCTGCCGTAAGGTCTGCCCTCATCCGGCCCTGCGGGGCCGCCTTCCCCCTCGGGGGAAGGCTGGGGTTACAGCGCCTTGGCTGCCGCCACGGCGGTTGACCAGGCGATTTGCAGGTTATAGCCGCCGGTGCGGGCGTCCACGTCAAGGACCTCCCCGGCAAAGTACAGGCCCGCGCACAGCTTGCTGGCCATCGTCTTGGGGTCTACCTCGCGGACATCGACGCCGCCGGCGGTGATGACGGCGTGCTCTTTATCGCCCAGCGCGCTGACCGGCACCTGCCAGTGCTTGCACAGGTCAACGAGCGCCTGTTTCTGCTCCCGCGTGATCTGCGCGGCCTTCGTGGCGGGGTCGATGCCCCACTTTTCGACGGCGACGGGGCGCATCGAGTTGGGCAGCAGCTTTGCCAGCGCCCCCTGCGCACTGTGGCTGCCCTGTTCCGCAAAGTCGCGGGTCAGGCGGTCATAGAGCGTTTTTTCATCCAACGCGGGCTTTAAGTCAAACTCACAGATATAGCGGTGCTTCGTTATATCCTCAATGTAGGTGCTGGCCGACAGGACGAGCGGCCCGGACAGGCCGAAGTGGGTGAACAGCGCCTCGCCCTGCTCGGTAAACAGCGGCTTGCCGTCGCAGAGCAGCGTCAACGTAACGTTGCGCAGGGCCAGGCCCATCATGCGGCGGCAGGCCGGGTCGGGGCTGACCAGACTGCACAGGCTGGGCTGCGGCGGCATGATCGTGTGCCCCGCCTGCCGCGCCAGCCTGTAGCCGCTGCCGTCGCTGCCGGTGGCCGGATAGCTGATGCCGCCCGTGGCGATCAGCGTGTTTTCTGCCCGCAGCGTCTCGCCGCGGTCCGTCACAGCACCCTTGCAGACGCCGTCCTCGATGACCAGCTTTTTTGCGCTGCCGCGCACAAATTCCGCATCGCGTGCATAATCGCGCAGCGCGGCCAGCACGTCGGCGGCGCGGTCACTCCGGGGAAATACCCGCCGCCCGCGCTCGGTTTTGAGCGGCACGCCGAGTGACTCGAACAGCTCCATGGCCGCCGACGGCGGGAAAGCGTAAAGGCTCGAATACAAAAACCGCCCGTTATGCCGCACATAGGGCAGAAACTCCCGCACGTCGCTGTCGCTTGTGACGTTGCAGCGTCCCTTTCCGGTAATAAGCAGCTTTTGGCCCGGTCCCTTGGGGTTGTGCTCCAGCACGGTCACGGTCAGCCCGCGGGCACAGGCGGCCCCGGCTGCCATCAGGCCCGCCGCGCCGCCGCCGATGACCAGTAGATCTGTCATGCGTTCTCCCTTCGTTTGTCAGTTTTCCTCGGTCTGCCGTACAAAAGCAGCCCGGCAAATGCGTACAGGACCAGCAGCGGATGCACCGTTGCCAGGTACATCGTGCTGGTGCCGATGCCAAAGCTGGACACCTCGACAAAGGCGATCATGGCACAGCGCAGCAGCGCAATGCCAAAGATGCCGAACAGCAGCAGCCACGGCACAACGGTCTGTGCCGTGCATTTTTGACGCCGCTGCGGCAAAAGCTCTGCCAGCTGGCACAGCACGGCGCAGAGCGCGCCCACCGTAAGCAAAATACTGCAGACCCGCGTCCAGCCCTGCATGACGGCAAAAACTGTCTTTTGGTACGGGCTGTAGTAGGGCGTGTCCTCCCCCGCGTTGGCGGCGCTGTTGAAGCCGCAGTGCAGGTAGCCGGACCAGGCGGCAAAGTCGTCCTCGGTGCCGATGGACCGCAGCGTCTCATAGGGCGCACAGGCCCGCAGGCCCAGCACATGCCAAAAGCCGTTCCAGGTCTCTGCCAGCGTCGAAGGGACGTAAGCCGCCGAGATCGGCTGGCTCGTCGCCACGCGCCTGCCGGTGCGGCTGGGCAGTGTGCTCGCGTCGCAGGCGGCGTTGATCTTATCGGCCACGGTCTGCCAGTAGGCGTCGGCGGTCTTAGCGTCGGCGTAGATGCCCTCAAACTGCGCGGCGCGGCGGATGGCCCAATAAAAGCTGCCCGCGCGGTAGTCGTCGAGATTTGGGTCGCGGAAATCATTCTGCAGCTGGGCGTCCTCCTCCAGCCAGTAGGCCAGCGGCTCCAATTCCGGCACAGCGTCGTAAATTTTCTCGCGGGCGTCGGCGGGCACGGAGAGGTAGGGCGCGGTGCTGTCGGTGTCCACGCGCATCATCGCGCCCATGGCCGCGGCAAAGGAGCCTTCCGAAAAGTCGGACAGCGCAAACACGCCGTAGTGTGTGTAATTGAGGGTGCAGAAGGTCAGCACGCCGACGCCGAGCATGACATACGGGATGACCTGCGCGGCCAGAGCCTTCCAGCGGCGCTTGCCCGCCAGCACCACGGCCACAATGACGGTGGCCGCCGCGGCGAACGGCAGCAGGAACAGCCCGGCATCCTCGCGGTCCAGATAGCCGCAGGCCAGACCCGCGCCCGCCGCGGCCAGCCACTGCCAGAGCGGCTTTTCCGGCGTGAACACCGCGCGCAGCGCCATGCCCGCCATGCCCGCAAAGAAGTACAGACACAGCGCCGGAAAGATGTTGTCCCGGTAGACGCGCAGCGTGTAGGCCGCCCAGCTCGACGGCAGAAACGCCAGCGCTGCAAACAGGCCAAGCGTCAGCACGCGGCCCTGTGCGGTGTCTTTTTTTCGCCACAGCGTTGAAAAAGCAAACGCTGCCAGCAGTGCCGCCCCGCACCAGAGCGCCGCGCCGCTGATAAGATACGGCAGGTGCAGCGCGTGCAGCAGTGCCAGCCACACCGGGAAGAACATGGCCTTGGACAGCGTCAGATAATCATACGCGCCCAGCCACTGCCCGGCTGTGATATGGTTGGCCGCGCGGCACATCAGCTCGTCGTCCAGCGGCGCACCGCCCACCCAGATGTACGCCTGCTGAAAGCCCGTCAGCGCCAGACGCAGGCAGACCAGCAGGGCGCAGAGCACCCAGAAAGCGCGGCGGGACAGCCGCGGGCGAAAATGCTTCATCGGTAACTTCCTCATGCGTTATTTTTGCAGCTTCTCAATGCTTTCCACAAGATATTTCTGCTGCCTGAACGTCAGATTTAAGAGCAGCGACAGATACTTGACGATGATGGTCAGCACGGCGAACAGCCCCGCAAACCCGACGGTGATGACGAACATCGTCGTCGTCCAGCCCTCTACCGGGTGGCCGGTGGCGAAGATGACGAGGGTATAGATCAGCTCGGCCAGCGCCAACGCCATCATGCAGAGCGTGACGGTCACGCTGGCCTTGAAGCCGAAGTTCGTGTAGAGCGTCAGGCTGTCCAGCGCCAGATTGAACCGGCCCTTCTGCTTAACGGTCAGCTGGCCGTCAAATTCCAAATCGACCATCCGTAAGCCGCTGGCCGCGTAGGCCGCCTTGCGGTAGGGCAGGTGCGTGCTGGACGCATGGACGCGGTTGATGGCGCGGCGCGTCACCAGACGGAACGCATCGGTGCGCAGGCGGTAGGCGCTCTGGGAGTGGGCGTTGAACACCTTATAAAACAGACTGCTGCCGCCGCGCACGGTGCGCGGGCAGACCGACACAATATCGCTGCCGTCCAGCGCCGCCCTGTATGCCTGCATAATAAGCGTCGGCGCGTAGCAGAGCTCGGTAGAGTCGAACTCATAGACATAGTCGCCGATGGCGGCATCGAGGCCGGCGTTCATGGCGTCCTCAAGCCCGTGGTAGATGCTCATGTGCAAAATCGTCAGCGGGGCGTCCTGCTCCCTGCCCCAGGCGCGCAGCTGTTTGACCGTGTCGTCGGTGCAGGCGTCGTCCACGACGACCAGCTCATATTGTTTAAAGTTGGCGTCCAGCTCTGCGGCCACCGTGCGGCAGAACTCCACGGCGCGCGCGCCGTCGTTGTGCAGGTAGACGACTGCCGAAATAAAATTGTTGTCTTTAAGCATCATACATCCAATACCTCGTCCAGGTCGTATACCGTGTTGATCTTGCCGGACAGCACGCTGACGAGCTTCGGCTCGTCGTTCATCACGCGGACCACCGTCGGGCGCGAGTCGTCGATCTCGCTGGCCTTTAAGATGGGCTTCATGCTGAACAGGCTGCTGTGGTAGGCAAAGCCGTATTCTTCCTTTAAATACTTGCGGGCCAGCTGGCTCATGTAGGGCCAGGCGCTTTGCGGCTTGGCCGGGCACTCATTGCAGTTGTACAGGCTGCCCGGCTTGCACACGCCGCCGCATTCCTGCTGGCACGGGAAGGTCGCAACGCTGTCATAGCTCGTCTCATGCGGGGTGAAGGTCACGCTCGTCAGGCTGTGCAGGCCGGTCCGGCCGAAGGGCATCAGGCTGAAAAACGGCCCGTCCATGACCGTGATGCCGGTGTTTTTCAGGCTTTTGTCCACAGTGCACAAAATGATCTCGCACTTTTCGTACTTAATGCCGAACGGCGGCAGGCCGAGCATGGCGTGTACGTCGTTGACGCCCGCATAGGTCGCGTTGAGCAGGTAGGGCGCTTCGGCGGTGATGTCCCCCGCCTGTACGCGCCACGCGCTGCCGACCTTCTCGATGGCCGTCGGCTTGTGGCTGTACAGTACCTCAACGTTGGGCAGTGCGGCGAGCTGCTCCAGAAACCAGCGCTTGAGTATCTGCGCATCGTAGGTGTACTCGGTGGTCAGGAACGCGCCGTCGCAGAGGCCCGGGTTGAAGTAGCGCTCGGGCGCAACGTCGTCGCAGCGGATGCCTGCCGCCGCACAGAACCGACGGAATTCCGCCGCGTTCGTCCAGGAGAAGTGCGCACTGGTGGCGTAGACCTGGTCAAACTCGGTGTGCAGGCAGAAGCCGTAATCATTGCAGAACCGCTCAAAATAGTGGGCGGACTTGATGGCCGTGGAGTAGCTGCGCGGGTAGTGGTAGCCCATGTGGACACGGGCCTGGTTGATGTAGGTCGCGCGCATGAAGGGCGCGGGGTCGCGCTCCAGCACAAGGACGCGCTGCCCCGCCGCGCCGCATTTCTGCGCCGCGTACAGGCCGTACAGCCCCGCGCCGAGGATGATTTTATCGTAGGTCATAGAGCGTTTCCCCTTTTTACATTCCTTCGGACGATTGGCGAGCGGATATGGGACCCGCCCCGGCATTGTAGGGGTCGATGCTCGTCATCGACCCGGGCACTTTGCGGCTGCCGCCAAGTGCCGCGGGCGAGCACGGCTCGCCCCTGCATCTTTGCAAAATAGAACTTACGGATTATACTTCCCGGCCAGCGCATTCAGCAGGACCTTCATCAGGTCGCTGTTGCCCTTGAAGCCGCTGATCTTCGTCGGCGTCTTGCCGGTGGCAGGGTAGGCGCGGGTCACGGGGACCTCGCAGGCCTTCAGGCCCAGCTGCGTCGCGCGGATGCTTAAATACGCCAGCAGCTCATACCCGCCAAAGACATCGCGCAGCGGGCGGACATCCGGGTGGGTCAGGTACTCGCGGCTGTAGGCGCGGTAGGCGTTGGTCGTATCGGTGAACCACTGGTGCGCTCCCAGGCTGACGAGCGGCGCGTGGATGAGCCGCACGGCGGCATAGCGTACCGGCGGCGTGTTGATGGCGTGGCCGCCGCGGATAAACCGGCTGCCCTGCACGAGGTCATAGCCCTCCTGCAGTTTTGCGATAAACTCGGGCACGTCCTCGATGGAGTCCTTGTTGTTGCCGTCAATGGTCAGGATGCCTTTATAATTGCGGTCCAGCGCAAAATACATGCCCATGCGCAGCTGGGCGCCCTGCCTGCCGGGGCCGGTTTTCGTCAGCAGCGTGTTGACGTGGTAGAGCGCCAGCGTCTCCCGCTTCATGCTGCCGTCAGTGGAGCCGCCGTCGCAGATGACGATGTCGCAGAGCTGGTCGATGCCCGCCTTCTGGGCGCGGCCCAGCTCGGTCAGGATGCGCGCACCCTCGTTGATGACGGGGATCAGCAGGCAGTAGTCATGGCGGCGGCCCTCAAACTCCACAGCCGTGTAGTCGGGCACGCCGTTCAAGTTTGTGCGCTCATACTCGATCATGCGAACACCTCCGCGGTATAGTCCATCGTGCGGCGGATCGTATCCACGTCGGTGTGGGCCATCTCGACGGAGACGAAGCCGCGGTAGCCGACAGCCCCCAGCAGCAGCGCCAGCTCCTTGTGCTCGGGGCGGCGCTCAATCGGGACCAGACCCGGCTCACTGATGTGGACATGGCTGACATACTGCATATCATCGATGAAGTTCTGCAAGTGCTCTCCCTGCGCCAGCACGGTGGACAGGTCCAGATTGACCGACAAGCCCGGGTTGTCCAGCCGCTTGACGAGCGCAAAGGCGTCGGCGGTGCCGTTCAGGTAGTTCGTGTACATCGGCGGATTGGCCTCCAGCGCCAGGTGCACGCCGTACCGCGCGGCCAGGTTGCCCGCCTGCATGAAGAACGCCTCGGCGGCGGCATCGTTGGCCCCCAACGGGCGCATACGGTTCTTCGGGCAGCCGAACACCAGCGACGGGCAGTTCAGGCTGTGGGCAAACTGGAACGCCTGCGCCGTGTAGTCCAGCAGGTGCTCGGTGTCGGCAGGGTCAAAGATATTGCCCTTCTGGCCGTACCAGATGCTTTGCAGACTGGGCACCGAGAAGCCCCAGCGGTTTTTGAGGTAGCCTCCGAACAGCAGCGCACTCGTCAGGTTTTCATACGGTGCTTCGGAGAAAATGCGGGTCGGGGCCAGCTCCAGGCCGGTGAAGCCCGCCTGCTGCATGGCCGCGTATACGGTTTCGTCATCGTCCTTCTGCCATGCAATGTTCGAGATGGCAAGCTGATAGCTCGGCATGGGTCAGTCCCTCCAACTGCGCATAAAGCGCGTAATATCATCCAATTCCTGCTGTTTTGTGCAAAGGTAATCGCCGCTGCCGCCCAAAAGCGCCGCGTGGCGGCTGCGCAGGTCGTAGTCAAACGGGGGCTTGGGCAGTTCATTGTGCCAGTCCGCTTTGCCGGTCACGGCGGTGTAGACCTCGGCGGCAGAGACCGGCGGCGTGCAGAGGTGCAGCAGCTTTACATCAGCGGCGCGGGCAGCCTCCATATCCGACCAGAGACGGCCTAAATTATAGAACTGGTAGCGGCTGCGGGCATCGGTGAAGGCCAGGGCGTTAAAGTCGTTGGCTGCAAAAAAGGCGCGCAGCGCTGCCGGGTCGGCGGTGCCGTTCAGCTTGTAAAAGCCGTTGTCCGCCAGCGTGTAGGCGGACTGCACCAGCACAGATTTTGCCGCCAGCTCGCTGTATTTTTCCGGCCTGAGCATGGCCGGGGTGATGGTGTGCAGGTCAAAGAGGAAGTTTTTCCTGATGCCGGTGCCGTACAGTGCGGGCAGGCGCACAATGAGCGTGTCGGGGAAGTCCTCGCGCACCCAGTGCTCCAATTGCAGACGGTTTTTGCCGTAGGCGGGCAGACCTTCGGTGTCCTGCGCGGGGCTGTCCTCATAGACGCCGCGGCTGTCTGCCAGCACGGCAATGCTGGAAATCAGGACAAGTCTTTTGGGCGCGATTTGGCGGATATTCTCCCGCGCGGCGCGCATAACGGCAAGGTCGGCCTCCGGGTCGGCGTTGGCCAGGAACATGGCCGCCGGCACGCCCGCGTAGACACAGAGGTCCGGGCGGATGCCGTACTGCGCGGTTATGTCACTGCTGTGACATGCCGCGGCGAAGGTATGTTTGGCCAGCAGGTTGCCCCCCACAAACCCGGTGGAGCCGACGAGCAAGTCACAGGACATAGCAATTCCCCTTTGCACATTTATACAAGGTACATTATAGCCTATTGCGGGGGAAAAAGCAACGCCCTGTGCGGAATCGCACAGGGCGTTAGCTATAAAGCCTTCCCCCCTTGGGGGAAGGTGGCCCCGCAGGGCCGGATGAGGGGCAGGTTTGCCATTATTGCCCGTTGATGGGCTGCAACGGCAAGGTCGGCCCTCATCAGTCAGCGGGCGGGGCCGCTGACAGCTTCAGTCTCCGCGCTAAGAGCCGCCTACGGCGGTTGCGCTCCGACACGCGCCTGTGGGCGCAGCCCCGCGGGGGAAGCCTTTACTTCTTCAAAAACTCCTCAATAATTTTCAGTCCGACCGCCCCGGATTTTTCCGGGTGGAACTGGCAGCCGAGGACGCTGCCGTGGCTGGCGGCGGCGCAGATCTCGCGCCCGCCGTAGACGGTGTCGGCCAGGCGGTCCTCATCACGGACGGGCTTGGCCTCGTAGCTGTGGATAAAATAGCACTCCTCGCCGGGCTTGAGCGCGGCCAGCGCCGTGCCGGAAAAATCCGTGCGCCCGCCGCCGGGGTAGAGCGGATCCCAGCTGATGTGCGGCACCTTCTGCGGATGGCCGTCCACGTCCGTGTCGGGGATCTTTACCACACGGCCCGGAATAAGCCCAAGGCCCTTGTGCAGGCCGAACTCCTCCGACTCGTCAAACAGCATCTGCATTCCTAAGCAGATGCCCAGCAGCGGCGTACCGGCGGCGGCCTTCTGGCGAATCGGCTCGATCAGCCCCAGCCGTGCCAGACCGTCCATGCCGTCCTTGAACGCGCCGACGCCCGGCAGCACCAGCTTTTCCGCGGCCAAAACGTCCGCCGGGTCACTGGTCAGCAGCGTTTCGGCCCCAAAGTGGGCAAAGGCATGGCGGACGCTCAACAGGTTGGACAGGCCGTAGTCAATCACTGTTACCTTCATACCCGGCGCACCTCCACCCCGCCCGCGCGGATGTCCTCTTTCAGCTCCGTCACGGTTTCTTTTTTGTAATGCAGCACAGCGGCACAGGCCACGGCGTCCGCGCCCGCGTTGGCGGCGTCCACAATGTCGTCGCCGCAGCCGACACCGCCGCCGCAGATGACCGGCACGTTCACGGCTTTCGTCACGGACTCGATCAAATCACGGACCATCCAATGCAGTAACCACACGTTGTAA
>ENA-OQIZ01001065-OQIZ01001065.1-human-gut-metagenome-genome-assembly--contig:-NODE-1065-length-11454-cov-2.452459_pt1 | contig 11454 bp, 11 predicted proteins | sample MGYA00242593_ERZ504758 | MGnify/ENA primary metagenome ERZ504758 (study PRJEB26092, sample SAMD00036364) | human gut metagenome | host: Homo sapiens | study: EMG produced TPA metagenomics assembly of...
AAAATAGTATTCTTATTAATATAAAGACGGCTCCTGCTAAAACGGCTCTTGCTACAAAGTAGTTTGACAGGTAGTATAGAATTGAATGTTTTATTAATATATTGAAAGCCACCTTGCTATGGTGGCTTTTTTTGATGGGATAAGTTTTTTTCCTGTCGGATTTAGATTTTATATGTATCAAAGAACAGGTTGAATTTGTAAGAAATAGGCTATATGCTTATATTTGAACATAGTTTAAAATCAAGTTTATAATCAAATAGAAAAAGTATGAAAAGACAATTATTTACAGTGTTAGTGTGCATGACGGTGTTTGCTGTTACATCTTGTGGCGAAAAGAAAGGAAAGGATAAATTCGAGGAGCGTATAGAAAAAGCCAAAGAATCGGTTGAAGATGTGGTGGATGATGCCAAAGATCAAATTGAGGATAAAGCCGATGAGGTTGGGGAAACCTTGGATAAAGCTAAAAGCAAGATAGAAAAAGCCAAAAAGAAACTTGATAAGGCTAATAGAGATTGAGAAAAATTGATTATGGATGAATGGAAAGAGATTGTCGGCTGATTTATATTAAACCAGCCGACTTAATTTATATTTCTAGACCTTTGTTCACCATTTGTTATAATGGATATTTTCGGTCTTGAATTTGTCTTTAGCTTCTTCCCGATGTTGCGGATAACCTACCGGAATCAAATTGAAAGGAATGATATGGTCTGGTAAAGACAAGACTGACCTAACCTTTGCAATGCGGTCGTTCTCCGGATAGACCGCAGTCCATACCGCTCCCAACCCCATTGATTCTGCTGCCAGCAACAGATTTTCGGATGCGGCAGAGCAGTCCAGCATCCAGTACCTATCTGTTTCTCCGTTCAGGGCTTTGCTTAAATCACCACAAACCACGATGGCTAGCGGAGCCTGTGCCGTCATTTTGGCATAAGGCAGTTCGGCGGCCAGTTTATCCAATACTTTACGGTCATCCACTACCACGAAAGCCCAGGGCTGCTTGTTTACTGCTGTCGGTGCAGCCATGGCAGCTTTTACTAATAAATCCACTTTTTCTTTTTCTATCGGTTGGGGTGTATAGGTTCGGACGCTCTTTCGGGCAAAGATATTTTCTATAGCCGTGTTCTTTCCTGTTTCTTCTTTTTTTGCTTCTATATTGTTACAACCTCCTGTAATTAGTAATGTTATTGAAAGAGTAACAGTTGTCAGAGTTTTAAAGATTGTTGCCGCATTCATTTTTATTATTGATTAATAATTGAGATGGAATTCTACCACAGCTTCAATTCCTTTGCGGAATATATCCAGAGAGAAGTTTTCATTGGGCGAATGGATGGCGTCACTTTCCAATCCGAATCCCATGAGAACGGTCTTTATACCTAGGATTTGTTCAAAATCGCTGATGATAGGAATACTTCCTCCACGGCGTACGGCAAGTGGTTTTTTTCCGAATGCCTTAGCAAAGCCTTTTTCGGCAGCCTGGTAAGCGGGCAAGGTGATGGGGCATACATATCCTTCGCCTCCGTGCATCGGGGTTACTTTTACTTGTACATATTCCGGAGCGATAGACTGGATATAGTCCACAAACAATTGGGAACATTGTAACTGGATTAAAACTAAATCTGATATATGTGTTTAGATATAATCCATATAACGCACCAAGAATTGCCGCACCGACAATTCCGCCGACCAAACCTTCAATACTTTTCTTAGGACTTAAAATTGGTGACATCTTATGTTTTCCGATCAACATTCCTGTACAATATGCTAAAGTGTCATTTCCCCATGCTGCAAGGAATAATAATACAACAAATTCTCCTCCATTTTGTAATTCACGGATCTGATAGATAAAGGACATCATAACCGCTACATATACAAATCCAAAGAATCCTGCCATCATCTGATCCACTTTATACTTTGGAAAACGTACCACATAGCATCCGAGTAAAAAGATTAAAAATAAAATAATAATCGCTGTGGTCCATTGATCAAGATCAAATAACAATGCCACATAATAAAGAATCGTGCCTGTATATCCGATCACTGCCAAAGATGATTTCTCAATATGATAAATCCTTAAAATCTCGCTGTATCCGATCAATGCAACGATCAATGTCATTGCAAACGTCACAATTCCACCCATATATAACCCAAAAGCTGCGATCAATACTAAAATGATCCCACTGATCAGTCTTTGCTTAAACATAAACTTATATTCCTCCAAATCTGCGGTCGCGTCCATTATAGTATTCGATCGCCTTTATTAATTCCTTTTTATTAAAATCAGGCCAGAGCACATCTGTAAAATAAAATTCTGTATATGCTAACTGCCATAACATAAAGTTCGACAATCTTTCTTCCCCACTTGTACGGATCATCAAATCTGGATCTGGAAGTTCTTTTGTATCCAGATATCCATTAAACACTTCTTCCGTGATCATATCTTTGGAAAGATTTCCACTAGAAAGATCATCTGCCATATGTCTCATAGCTCGCACCATCTCATCACGACTTCCATAATTCAGTGCGATCGTAAAATTGATCCCTGTATTATCTTTGGATGCCTTCTCAAGCTCAACGATCTTCTCCTGTAAATCTTCGGAAAGTCCTGTGATATCTCCGATCACTCTGACTTTCATATTATTTTTATTTGCACGCTTGATACATGTCTTTAAATAATCACGAAGCAGTTTCATCAATGCATTTACTTCGTCCTGTGGGCGTTTCCAGTTCTCTGTTGAAAAAGCATAAACTGTTAAATATTTAATTCCAAGATCATGTGCATCTTCTATGATCTGTTCCACCACTTTACTTCCCTGTCTATGTCCCATATTCCTAGGTAAATGGCGTTTTTTTGCCCATCTTCCATTCCCATCTAAGATAATGGCCACATGTTGTGGAATATTTAAATTCTCCATTTGGACCTCCTGTGTATCATATATAACTTTCGTTTCTTTCCACATGAAACAAAACAGGGCTGAGATTTCAACCCTGTTGATGATTAAGATTAAACTGTCATGATTTCTTTTGATTTTGCATCAACTGCTTCATCAATCTGTTTGATGTATTTATCTGTCATCTTCTGTACTTTGTCTTCTTCATCTTTTGCCTGATCATCATTTAAATCTCCGGCTTTATTCTGTTTCTTGACAAAATCATTTGCATCTCGACGGATATTTCTAACTGCTACCTTTGCTTCTTCTCCACGTTTCTTGACATCTTTTGCAAGCTCTTTTCTTCGTTCTTCTGTAAGATCTGGGAAGTTTAAGCGGATTGCTTTACCATCATTTGTTGGTGTGATCCCGATATCAGATACTAAAATCGCTTTCTCGATCTCTTTTAATAAGTTTGGCTCCCATGGCTGGATCATGATCGTTCTTGCTTCAGGTACAGAAACATTACCAACCTGTGCTACAGGAGTTGCAACTCCATAATAATCAACTTTGACTTTATCTAATACATGAGGATTGGCACGTCCTGCACGAATTGTCATAAAATCATTCGCCATACTGTCTAAAGATTTCTGCATCTTGTCTTCAAATTGTTTTAACATGTTTCTTTCGTCCTCCTAATTTATCAAACGGTTACATATGTTCCGTTAAATTCACCTTTCATTAAATTCTCAATGCTGTTTTCTTCATTTAATCCAAAAACTGCTAATGGCATCTTATTTTCAAGACACATGATCGTTGCTGTTAGGTCGATCACTCCTAATTTCTGATCCAACACTTCTTCCATTGTGATGCTGTCATATTTCACCGCATTTTCATTCACAGCAGGATCACTGTCATATACGCCGTCAATTGATTTTGCTAATAAGATCGCATCTGCTTCAATCTCGATCGCACGAAGTGCTGTTGCTGTATCTGTTGAGAAATAAGGATGTCCTGTTCCTCCTGCGAAAAATACAACCTTTCCTTCATCTAAAGCCTTGACTGCTTTATCTTTGGAAAATAATTCTGTAAATGCTCCGCATACAAATGGAGTATATACTTCTGTTTCCATTCCTGCTGTTCTGAATGCATCAGATACATAAATACAGTTCATAACTGTCGCAAGCATTCCGATCTGATCAGCTTTTGTACGTTCCATACTCTCGCTTGTACGTCCTCTCCAGAAGTTTCCTCCTCCGATAACGCTCGCTACCTGAAGTCCCTCATCTACTAATGTCTTTACCTGACGTGCTGCATCTGCACACGTTGCTTCATCAAATCCTGTCTTTTTATCTCCGGCAAGTGCTTCTCCACTTAACTTTAAAAGCACACGTTTCATATCTTTTAAATCTTTCATTGGTCTACCTCATTCGTTCTTTCTTTGCCAAATCACTATGTGAAATTATATCATATCATCAAGAAAAGAACAACTATAAAAAGGACCTCTTTCGAAATCGAAAAAGACCCTTTTGTGTTTACAAATTCTTTCGTCCATTTAATATTGTAAAAAGCATAAACAACACTGGTATGATCAGTGCCTCAAACTGAGTTACTGAATATGCTTTAAATACAACATTTAAAATAATCGTGGCAATCGTAATTGCGATCAGTACAAGACTGACATAAAAACATCTTTTACATCCTTCCTGTGTATTTCCATCTTTAAGACCCGTATATCCACCGACCATTGCTGCTACTGCGTAGCCGCCGATCAAAACAAGTCCAAGATAAAACTTTGTTGCAGAAGTCGTCGTTCTTCCATAACCTACAAGTCCTAACAGATTCAATAACTGCAACACACCCTGAATCAAAACGAGTCCTGAGATTATCTTAAAAAATATATTTTTTGTTTTGTTTTGCATAATCGCTAGTTCCTTTTTATTTTTTATGTTGTCGCTGTCTCCTTCATACTACTTCGAAAGATTCCCTCATCTTTGTCTTCTTATTATCCAATTTAATCCAATTTCTGGATCTGTTCGATAACTTTTTGATATTCTTTCTCAATTTCACCGATCACTGGCAATACTTCTTCGCGCTGTCCTGCACGGATCATATCTACTGCTTTCGCACTTTTTTGCTGTAAATGTGTAAACTCCAGATTACTTGCAATTCCTTTCATCGTATGAGTTGTTCGAAGAATTTCATCATAATCCATCTTATCTACTGCTTCTTTAATCTGTTCATAAGTAGGATCATCTAAAAACTTACGGACAAACTTTTCCACCAGTTTCTGGTTTCCCATCATACGGCTGCTTACATTTTCATAACTTTCATCAATACTGTCGTAAAACTCCTGAATATTCATTGATACTCCTCCATACAAATTATTTTGAATAAACTATATGGATTATAGCATATTTAACAATTTAATTCTATATTTTATACACCAGAAGTTTTTTCGACACCATATTTCTTTCTACGATATGTTTTTTTGTCACTTTCCATGTAGTGATGACTTCTTCTGCGGTCTCGTTCTTCATTTTCTTCCAAAATTTCTTGTTTCGAATTCATAACAAGCATCTGCAGACGATTTTCGATATTCGCAAAACTGACATCTGGATCATAGTCTAATGGAAGAATCTGTGCATTTGGATACATTTCTTTTAATTTTTTAGAAATACCTCTTCCAACAACATGGTTTGGGAGGCATCCAAATGGCTGTAAGATCAAGAAATATTTGCATCCATGTTTTGCGTGATGAATGATCTCTCCCGGAATCAGTACACCCTCTCCTGCATCAAATGTATGATGAATGATCGGATCGCTGTCTTTTACCAGACCATCCACGGATCGCTGGTTTATATAAAGGATGTCCTTTTGCAATGGAATCGGTCAGGCTATGTGCAAGATCAAAGAACATATCCGCTGTCCGAAACCAGATCTTTTGATCCATTGGTTTATTTAAATGATATTCCTTGATCTGTGTATCCTGATAAAAATATGTCTTACGGATAACATCCGTCATACGTGCTTCAATGATCTCAAATCCATTTTCTTCCAGATATTTCTCAATGTCATGGTTTGCTCCTGGATGGAAGTTCAGAAGATATTCCCCAACGATCAGAATCTGTGGTTTTAAGTTTGTACGATCATAAGAAATATTTTTCATGATAGAAATAGCCTTCTTAAATCCTTTTCTTGCACCAAGAACTCCTGACTTTTCCAATCCCTCGATCACAAGATTAAGAGCTTTGTCAAACGCTTCATCCGCACTTCCTTTAACTGTTTCATATGGACGGATCTTTCGCAATAATTCCTCCAATACATCGATCATCGGTAATGCAAATGCGATTTTTACAGAAGATGCCAGATTTAATTTAAATCCCGGATGCATATTATGTGAATCTGCATCATCATTTGTAAGAATCGGAATATGATCATATCCTGCATCATCAAGGGCTTTTCTTAGCAATGCCCCATAATGTGTCAATCGACAGTCTCCGACATATTTTGCCATAACGATCGCAACATCTTTGTCATCATACTTTCCACTTTCCAGTGCTGCCAATGCTTCTCCGATGACGATCTGTGCTGGGAAGCAGATATCATTATGTACATATTTCTTTCCTAAACGAATTGCTTCTTCACGCCCGATATCCAAAGCAACCGCTCGGATTCCTTGTCCTCTTAATGCAGCTGTCATAATTCTGCAAAATGCATGTGATGTATTTGGAACTAACGCGATTTTTTCTTTCCTGTCTTCTTTTGTAAACTTGACTGGATATGGTTCTTGCAATTCTTTTACTTCTAATTTCTGATGTTTCTCATGTCCCATTTTCACTGTCTCCAAGAAAGAACGCACACGAATTCCCAACGGTCCTTGATTATCACTTTCATCTACTTTTAAGATCAATGGTGTTTTCCCAGAAATTTCTTTCATCATTCTCGTGATCTCATCGGATAGATATGCATCGTGTCCACATCCAAAACTTACGAGCTGGACATATTCCAGATGTTCACTCTGTGCACATAAAATTGCAGAAGATAACATTCTGGCATGATAGTTATTTACAATATCCAGACGGCTTTTTGAAAGTTCTGTCTGGTTTACTTCTGGCAGGGAATCTGCGGTTAAGACTGCGATGCCTGCTTTTGTAAACATCTTAGACAGATCGTGATTGACTAGTGTATCGTTCTGATATGGACGAGATGCTAAAACAACTGCAAATTCATTCTTTTCCTTTACTTCATTTAGAATCTCTTCTCCTCGTTTCTTTAACTGTTGGTCAAAAGATTTCTGAGCCTGATCTGCTGTATGCATTGCATTCATAACCTCTTCTTTTGAGATATGATATACTTCTTCCATATATTTTACCAACTGACGCTGCCTGTCCTTTTTGGTATGCCAATGGAATAATGGTGCATCAAACGGCACATTCCATTTATCCTGTGGATTATCAGAATTCCTGATAACGATCGGATAACCTTTTACCACCGCACACATAGACTCACTTGTTTTTTCCATATTCTCTGGCGGTACTGTTGTGATCGATGGCATAAAAATACGATCTACATGATATTTTTTCACCAGATTTCTAAGATGTCCATGCACAAGTTTTGCTGGAAAACATACCGTGTCTGATGTCACTGCTGACAACCCGCTTTCATAAATCTCTCTTGTACTTTCATCCGACAATTGTACTTTGTATCCCAAGCTTTTGAAAAAAGTTGTCCAAAATGGCATCGTATCCCAATAGGATAACACTCTTGGAATTCCGATTGTGATATCTCTTTCTGTTTTAGGCACTGGATAAGGATATTCTTTGAACAATAATTTCTTTCGCTCTTGGAATAAATCTGGAACGCTTTGTGCTTTTCGGATCGTTTCTTTTAACTGCTTTCCTACCTCATCATTTCTTGGATCTCCGATGATCTCGCCTTTTTCACATCGATTATTTGTTACCCAGAAGTTCCCATTTGAAAATTGAACAATTGTTCTCTGACAATGATTCGTACAAAATGGACAAGGTGCATTCGCCTGCTGCTCATAAGAAAATGTATCTAAATCACGAAGATCCCATGTACTCACTTCTTCCGGGTTCTTCTCATACTGCTCTTTTGCGATCAATCCAACACCGATCGCACCCATGATCCCTGGATATGGTGCTCTGATCACTTCTCTTCCTACATACTCTTCCATTGCACGTAAGACTGCGTCATTTTCAAAAGTACCACCCTGTACCACGATCTTAGTTCCAAGCGAATCAAGATTTGATACACGGATGACCTTTGTAAATACATTCTGAATGATCGATCTGCATAATCCGGCCATAATATCCTCTGGATTCTTGCCATTTCGCTGTTCCGTGATAATACTACTGTTCATAAATACCGTACAACGACTTCCCAGAACCGCTGGATTTTTAGATGCAAAAGCTTTCTTTGCAATCTCTTTTGTTGGAATATGTAAAGAAGATGCGAAGTTTTCAAGGAATGAACCGCATCCAGAAGAGCACGCCTCATTTAATAAAATATTTGTGATAACTCCATCCTCTAACCAAATTGCTTTCATATCCTGTCCACCAATATCCAAAATAAAAGAGGCGTCTTTGACATATTTTTCAGAAGCTCTGGCATGCGCTACCGTTTCAACCGTATGACATGGAATTTCAAAAGCTTTAGAAAACAACATTTCTCCATACCCAGTCGTACCAGCTGATAAAATTTCTAATTTTGCTCCCGCTTCTTCATATCGTTTTCTTAAACGGATCAATGCCTCTTTCGCTACTTTCAGTGGATCTCCTTCATTTGGTGCATAAAAAGAGTCCAGAATCTCTTCTTGTTCATCTAATAATACAAATTTCGTTGTGGTACTTCCTGCGTCAATTCCAAGAAAACATCGAACAACCTCTCCTTTTTTTGGTTTCTTCCATGTCACCTGTTTCTTCTTATGTGCTTCTTTAAAAGCATTTTCTTCTTCTTTTGATTCAAAAAATGGTTTTGCAATTTCTCCTGAGACATGGGAATGATCTTTCTGTGCGTCTTCCAGTATTACTAACATTTTGTTCACATCTTTTGGTTTGCTGTCTGCAAACATCTTTTCCAAAGATAGTGCTGCACCATATGCGATCATTAATTCTGAATGCCTTGGACAAAGGATCTCATCTTCTTTCAAATCCAGACGTTCAGCAAAAACTTTTACCAGAGTTGGATGAAATGTTAATGGACCACCTTCAAATGCGACAGGTTTCTTAATTTCCAATCCCTGTGCCAACCCTCCGATCGTCTGTTTCGCGATCGCATGGAATGCGGATAACGCAAGGTCTTCTTTGGCTGCTCCCTGATTTAGAAGTGGCTGGATATCTGTCTTTGCATATACCCCGCATCTTCCAGAAATATCATATAAATGTGTTCCTTTTTGTGCCAACTCATTAAACTGTTCCACTGGTACTTTTAATACGGATGCAATTTCATCAATAAATGCTCCCGTTCCACCCGCACAGCTTCCATTCATACGCATATCGGAAACACTTTGTGACTGTCCGTTTTCAGAATCTTTAAAAAAGATCATCTTGGCATCCTGTCCACCTAACTCAATTGCCGTTCCGACCTGGTCAAATTGATCTTGTAATGCGATCGCATTAGCTGCAACTTCCTGCACAAATGGTACTTTTAAAATAGATGCCACTGGTTTTGCCCCAGAACCAGTCAGACACAATCTGATCTTTTTATCTCTTATATGTCCGCAAAACTTTTTAATGCTTCGGATCACACTTGCGATCTGATTTGCATGATGTCTTGCATAATCAGAAAATAACAGTTGATGACGGTCATTGGCATCAACTGCTACTATTTTGGTTGTCGTAGATCCTACGTCGATCCCGACTAATATATTTTGTTCGTTTGATTTTGTCATTTCGTTATTCATCATTCGTTATCGTCTTTTCTCCTTCTTTTGAGCTTTACGTTTTATCATAACTCAAACTAATAGAAAATGTAAGATAAAAAATGGATTTTAACACTTTCTTCACACTTTTTCATTTAGTTTCTGCTTACGTTCCCTCCAATCTGGAAGAAACTGACTCATCAAATCATAAAATCTCTGGTTATGGCTTGGTTCTAAAAGATGACATAATTCATGCACCAAAACATACTCTACACATTCCTCTGGTTTTACAGCCAGCTGCAGATTCATTCGAATCTTTTTACTATGGATACTACAGCTTCCCCATCTTGTTTTCATATCTCGAATCGTAAAACCATTCGCATGAACTTTCATGAGCGGTTCCCATCTCGTTGCATATTCTATGATCTTGTCTTCCAGCCATTTTCTTTGTTCCAGATTAATTTCCTGCTGTGATGAATTTTGTCTGTTTTTTACTTTTTTATGGTTTTTTAAAATCCAGTCTTCTTTTTTCTTAAGGAAACGAAAAACCTCTTCGTTGGAAACTCTCATTGGAACCGTTACCAAAACATCTCCGTTTGGAGGTTTCACGTAGATATTTATATTTTTGATCTTCCTTCGTTCAATCTCAATGTTTAATGTTCCTATTTGTTTTATCATTATTCTTATTTCTTTCTCTGAATCAGCATATGTATCAATACATACAAAACAATCAGAAACCCTGATATAAATCCTGCCACACTAAGATATGGCATTCCTAACACTCTCGGTGTTACATCACTTAGACATAAAATTGCAGAGCTAAACCAAAGTGCCATCACGATCAATACAAGCAACAGATGATCAAATCCTTTTTTTAATTCTCTACCTGCTTTCTCGATCTGCGCAGATTCAATGTTTACCCTTACCTGTCCATTCTTTGTAATGTTCAAAAGATCTGATACCTGTGCTGGTATCTCCAGAGATTTCTTAGATGACCCGTAAATATCTCTCAAAGCATGTCTTATCTCTTTCTTTATATCTATCTCATGAAACATGTTCGCAGACATATAAGAAGTCAATATCTGTATCATGTTCACTTCTGGAGAACATAATTTCAATGTTCCTTCCATAGTCACCATACTTCTTGCAAGCAGCGTAATATCTGGTTCGATCGCAATCTTATGTTTCTTCAAAAGCCCTATTGCATCTTCCATCAATTCTCCAAAATCCATGGTCCCGAAATCCATATTCATGTATTTTCCAACCATATCATCAAGATCCGTATACAAACTAGCATGGTCGATCTTCTCTGTCGGTTTTCCAAACGATAAGAATGCATTCTTAAGTTCATAAATATCATTTTTAAGAATAGCTGTGATCGCACGTTTCATGATCGCACGGTAATGTTCAGATAGATCACCTGCCATTCCAAGATCAAGCCATACGATCTGACCACCACTGATCCATAGATTCCCTGGATGTGGATCTGCATGAAAAAACCCGTCCGCTAAAATCTGTTTACAATAATTTTGTGCTGTTTTCTGGGCAATCTCCTTCCTATCATACCCATTGCGATCAAGTTCCTCGATATGGTCGATCTGGATTCCATCAACATAACTCATCACCAGCAAATGCTCATTCGAATATTCCTTATATACTTTCGGACATGTCACATATGCAACGTCCTTCTGGTTCTCATAA
>ENA-OQIZ01001066-OQIZ01001066.1-human-gut-metagenome-genome-assembly--contig:-NODE-1066-length-11441-cov-3.894909_pt1 | contig 11441 bp, 8 predicted proteins | sample MGYA00242593_ERZ504758 | MGnify/ENA primary metagenome ERZ504758 (study PRJEB26092, sample SAMD00036364) | human gut metagenome | host: Homo sapiens | study: EMG produced TPA metagenomics assembly of...
CGGCATCATCGCTCATCAACTCGACGTTCTGCTCCCAACCGAACGGCGAATCGGCATGACCATCCGTGCCCGGAATCGTGACCAGCCAAGCGTTCGTACCATCCTCACGCTCATAGCGTTGCACGGCGATCGTGGCATACCGCAGACCGGAACCCAGCGCGTACTTCTCCTCGCCAAGCCTGCGCAGATTCTCCAACGATTCGGCCACCGACGTACTCGGGCCCACCATATCCACGGTCGAACGCACGCGCCGAACCGTCAACGTATTGCCTTGGATGAGACCCTTCGCGGGCCCGGAATACTTGCTGATCGCGCCCGCCGACTGGTTCACCTCATCCTTGCAGAAGATCCCCTTGATATACGACGTGCCGGAAATCAACGCTCCGATGCCCGAAAGATACCCCTCCTGAAGCGGCGCCGTCACCTGGGAGGCCGCCGCGGGCCTCGGCCTGCCCTCGGCGACCCAGCTTGCGCCCAACCCGCCGAGAATAAGCCCGAGCATGCCGAGCGAAGTATAACCGGGCGCGGATTTCGTGACGGCCTGCCCCACCTCGTTGAACGCTTCGCGAGCCTTCCACTCGGCCTCACTGTACAAACTGTGGGCGCGGACCAGCAGTTCGGCCATACGGCGTAATTGGAAACCGTCCGCATCGCAGTTCCTCGCGTTCTCGCCACACAACGCGATAAGCCGCTCATAGGGGAGCGAACCATGCATGACGGTCATCTGACCTGCCGTCGCAGCCGCGCCACCCGTGCCAGCCGAACCGGCCGTGCCACCAGCTCTCGTGCCATAGGGGGCGGCAATGCAACCGGTGATGGCGTTGGAAGCGGGGAACGATGTCGTCACGGTCCCCGAACCAGCTCCCAGCCCAGCTCCCGCTCCGGCCGACCCAGACAACACCGGGCACAACGGCACGCTGGCCCGGTCTCGTGCCAGATCCATCGCCGCCTGCCGCCACGCAATACCATGCGCGATCAGCCGCCCACCGGCATCATCCAACGCCGTGGCCACCCGGCGGTAATCCTCCAACGTGGCGGGCGCCAACTGATGCCCGCCATACACATACGACGTAACCTGCCAACCCATCATGTGCCTCCCTGCGTCCATGGAATGCGCGAAACCTGCGCCACCTGCGCGGTCGACCGAGCCTCACCGTCATGCGCATCCAACGAATTACGCACGGTGGCGAGACGATCCCGGTAATGGTCGGCCGCCCTGCCGCTCCAATCAATGCCATGCGCCGAAGCCAAAGCCTCCCGAATCGTGGCATGCACGGAAGCGCTGTTGGCGGCGAGCGCGGCGATGCGCTCGCGACCGTTCGCCGTGACGGTGAGGCATGGGCAGCCGGTGCCTGCGGATGCCGCTTGTGCGGCGGCGAACAGTGGTTGCGTGCCGTTTCCTGAAAGTGATGTGATACTCATGGCCCCATTGAACAGGGGCTGTGCCGGCTTCGTCCAGCCGAACAGGGGTATGTGGTCGGGACCTTCGGCGTTCATCACGGTTTGGTCACAACTTGCGGTCCGTATAACGAAAACGTGGCCCGGATGACATATTTGCCATCCGGGCCACGCCGTTCATCGGATCATCGGAAGCCTGCCCGCCGTTGCCGTGCCAATCACGCCAATCGTGCCACCGGCTAGCCGTCGCAACTCACCACGGTTTGGACGTTTGCGGCTTCCTGCTGCCCTTATCGGTCTGCGTGTTGGTCGAAGGATTCGTGTCGGTGGACTGCTGGTTTGCCTTCAACAGTTCCTCCACCTGCTTCTTCTGCTCGTCCGTCAGCCCACCATCGTTCTTCCGATTGTCCTTCGAATCGGTGACGGCACCCTCCAATTCGCCGGAAGTGCCGTTGGAATTCGTATCGCTGTTCTCGCCGCGCTGCTTGGCCAATTCCTGTTCGATGCGTTTCGTCAGTTCGGCGGAAACCCGCGTATTCGATTCGATGGACTGCCGCAGTTGCGGAAGCAGCACGGCGTCAAGTCGCGCAGCATCCTCGAACTGCGCATCGGTCTGCTGCTGGCTCGCTTTCAACGCGTCCAGATCGGCGTCGTTTTTCGCGGCCAGTTTCAGATTCGCGTTCAGCGAGGATGTCGCCTGATTGAACCGGGCGGAGGATGCCACGTTCAAACCGGCCAGTACGGCGAATGCCAGCGCCGCGACGGCAATCACGACCATGGCGACGCGCACGGCGAGCGATGCGCGGGCGCGTACCGCCGGAACCGCACGTGCCGCTGATTCCCTGCGTTCGTTGCTCATAGCAGCCTCCTCGACATCGCGATATACGCGCCCATCTCCCAAGCGAGCAGCACGGCGGCAACCGCGGCCAGCGGCCATACCACCGGGTTCACACGGGTGCGTTGCTTCGCGGTCACACCCACGCTCCACTTCTTCGACGCTTCGGCGGAACGCCCGTTCGTCATCGTGGTCTTCGCGGACAATTCGACCACACTGCCGCCCATCTCGTCGGCCAGATTCTTCAACGTGGTCTCATCCATCTTCGAAACGCCCGGCTGGCCGGTATCGGGGTCGGTGACCCACTGCTGGCTCGCGTTCTCGTTGTTCCCGTTGTCTCCGCTGCTCCCGGACGAGTCGGAATCACCCGAAGCGCCTGATGGCGAACCCGACGACACCCCATCCTCGATCAGCGGGATTTTGCCGCCTTCGGTGGAACCCACGCCCACCACGAAGGCGTCGTTCAGGTAGTGGCGCAATGTGGAGAACGTGCGCCGCGACTGTGCCGATGTCTGCTCGCCGTCCGTGATGAGATACAGCACGATCGCATCGTCGGGATGCGCGGAACGGATCTCCTTCAACGTGGTGATGAGCTGGTCGAGCGGCGCATCCAGCGAGGAACCGGAGGATACGCTCATCGCTTCGGGCGCGAGCGTCGCCGCCCAATTGCGGATCGCCTCCGCGTCGGGCGTCAACGGCACGTCCAGCGTGCCCGACGCGCCGAAACGCACCGCGGCGAAACTCGAATCCGCATACGTCCTCGTCAAATCATCCACGGCTTTCTTGGCCGCCTGCAAGCGCGTCATCGCCTCATCCGAGCCGTATGCCGCATCCTTGACCGCCATCGAACCGGTCACGTCCACGGCCATCACCACGTCGGTGTTGTTCACCGCGCGGCTCGTGGTCGAAACCGTCATGCTCGGGCCGAGTGCCATCGTGCCCACCGTCAGGCAGATCAGCATGCGGCGCACGCAGGCAGGCATCGTCTCGTCGCCCGCATCGCCGAACGTGTGCCGCACGACCTCCACAATCGCGAGCGCCAGCATGACCAGCGCAATCAGGCCGCCGACGCCCCATCCGAGTAGGGGTGAGAAGGTGAACGTGTTCATCGCTTCAACCTCCAGACGATCAGCAGCCATGCGGTTGTGATCACGGCCAATGCGAGCACCCACCATGCGGGATCGTCCACCATGGAGGCTTTGGAAGCGGTTTCGCTTTCCTTGGTGCGTCGCGTGTTGATGTCTCGTACGAGTTCGTTCACGCTGGTACCGCCCGACTGGGTGAGGAAGGTGCCATGATGCGCTTCGATGAGTTCGCGCATATTCGTTGTGGTGTCGTCCTTTTCACTTTCCACGGGCCCGGAGAACAGGCCATCCACGGTGATGTGCGCTTGGCTGGTCAGGTCGAGCGCCTGTTTGAGCGTGTAGACGGGTTTGCCGGAAACGACGTTGTCGGTGGCGAGCACGATGGATGCGGCGCGGGTGCGTTCGGTGCTTCCCGTGGTGTTCGCGGAACCGTAGGTGAATCCGGGCAGCATCGCCGCGCAGGAGATCACGCCGTCGCCGATCAGCGACGTGGTGTCCTTACGGTTCTGCGTGCCTTCCAGCCAGTCGGAGATGCGCTGATAGTCCTCTTCGCTCATCTTGTCGATGTCATCCTGTGATTGCACGCCGCTCAACGCTTTGCTGGCCAGATCGAGCTGGTGGCTGACGAGTTCGTAATCGTCGGTGAGGGGGAACACGGTTCGTGACGTGGAGTTGAAGATGCTCATGCCGATGCGTTCGCCTTGGAAGTGGGAGACGAGATCGCGGTAGGTGTTGATGACTTCGCGGTCGTAGGGCAGGGTCGAGCCGGACACGTCGAGGCAGAGCACGATGTCGCGTTTGCCGGCGCGTTCCTCACCTTGGTCGACGCTCATCGGGCGGGCGATGAGCGCGAAGGTGAGCAGGAGCGCCACGGCCATCAGCGCGGCGGCCGTGCGGCTCAGGATACGCCATTGGCGCAGCAGTTTGGCGGCGCGTTCGGTGCGCAGGTCGTCGCTCAGCGAAAACACCTGCATGGTGTTGTCGGCGTCGTGTTTGCGGACGAACGCTATGGTCAATGCGATAATCGCCAACGCGACCATCACGCCGACCAGCGCGGCCCAAGGGGTTTGCCAGGAAAGCTGCATCAGCGTCCCCACCTTTCCACCAGGGTAGAGGCCCATCCGGCGGCGTCGTCGACGCTCACCTCACGGGCGTGCGTGTCCACTGTGGCGTCGGCGAATTCCGGCGGGTACAGTGCGGCGATGGTCATGCGCAGGGTGTCCAATCCGGTTCGGGTCGCGGGATTGCGCGGTTCGCGGCGGATGTCGGCGAGCGTGTGCGCGTGCAGGTCGCGTCCGGTGTGTGCGGAGGCGATGTCGCGGCAGATCGCGGCCAGTTCGATGAACGCGGTTTCACGGTCGATGGTTCCGGCATGATAGCGTGCCAGCACGTCGTCGATGCGCGCATGCCATTGGGTTTTGGCCGTGTCGCTTAAGTGCGCGCCGCGCGGTTGCGGTTTGTCATGGCTGCGACGCGGGCGTGACAGGATCACCGCTCCCGCGATGAGAGCCACGGCGAGCAGTACGCCGAGCACGCCGGCGACGATAAGCGGCGTGGCGAGGTCGATGGATTCGGCAGGGCGCAGGTCGTCGGTGTTCACGGCCAGATTCATGGTGTTCACGGCCAAACGTGCAGCCGGATTCACGGCGTTCGCGGCGTTTACGGCGTTTACGGCCAGGTTCACGGTCATTGCGCACCTCCCGCCACAGGAGCCACCAGATTGCGCGTATCCCGCGCCAACGCACGCGACACCAGTCGTATGAAATCGTCGAACATGGCGGCGCTGGACCCGGCGTGGATCATATGCCCGCCCATATGCGACAGCTCACGCTCCAACGTGGCGGCCATATACTCACGATGCGTGGCCACCTCGGCGGCGGCACGCCTGTCACGCAGGAACGCCGGCAGCCTGCGCTGCGTAAGCGCGTCCGTAACCTGCTGATTCCTGCCGACGGCGAACGGATTCGCGGTAGCCACGTCGATCAACGTCAACGGATGCGTGCGCGTAATGCGATGGATCTCCTTAAGATGATCCTTGGTCAACGCATGCTCGTCGGTCGCCAACACGATCAGCGCATTGCGATCCTTGATCCGCCTCGCATACGTGAGCAGCGCGTCGATATTGCGCGTATGCTCCCACTTGCGCTTCAACGCGTTATCCAACGTGCGTTCGAACTGGCAGAAATCACCGTTGAACGGCACGCGCGTGATGCTCGCCGCATCGCCGAACACCAGCGAAATCTCGTCGGAACGGCGCAACGACAACGCCGCGAACATGCGCAACGCGTTCGCCGCAACCTGATACGCCAATTCGCCCGACTCGCACGACGCCGTCATCTCACGGCCCACATCAAGCAGCAGCCATACACGCGACGTCACCAGGCGTTCGCGCCGAACCACCATCGGGCGGCCCTGGCGGGCGCTGGTCTTCCATTCGATCAAGCGAGCTTCGTCGCCGGGCTCGTACGCGCGAACATCCATCAACTCATCCGAACCGCCGGAACGATGGGATGAATGCTCACCTTCGATAACACCCAGTGCCTTGGCCACGGTCGGCAGATCCAAACGGTTGCCCATGGCCTCGATCTTGGCGCGGATCGGGTCGGCGGATGCGGCGGCTGCGGGCGCGGATGCTGCTGATGCGGGCATTGCGGTCGAGCCGAGCTCGTCCTGATCGGTAAACATCGAATCGAACACGTCGATCACGGAACAGGAACCGCCTGCACGATACGGTCGACCACCTGATCGGCCGTCACACCATCAGCCAACGCCTCGAACGTCAACACCAGACGATGACGCAGCACGTCGGCGACCACGGACTTCACATCCTCCGGAATCACATAGGCGCGGCCCTTAAGCAGCGCGTTCGCCTGACCGATGCGCACCAGCGCGATCGACGCACGCGGCGACGCGCCCAAACGCACCAGCGTGCCCAAACCCTGCACCGGGTGCGTGCCGGCACCACGCGACGTCGCGGCGATATCGACCGCATACTGCATGATCGCGTCGGACACGTACACGCGCTTCGCGGCCGCGCGCAGGAACTCCACGTCACGGATGGACAGACGATCGCCCTGCAACTGCAAGGGATCAAGCATGTCGGAACCACGACGGGTAAGCAGGGCCAGCATGCGCTGCTCCTCATCGGCCGTCGGATAGTTCATAATCGCCTTCATCATGAAACGATCCATCTGAGCCTCCGGCAGCGCGAACGTGCCCTCCTCCTCGATGGGGTTCTGCGTGGCGATCACCATGAACGGCTGCGGCAGGGCGATGCGCTCGCCGCCGATGGTGCTGGCGCCTTCGGCCATGGCCTCAAGCATGGCGGACTGGGTTTTGGCGTTGGAACGGTTGATCTCGTCCAACAGCACGAAATTGGCGTGGATCGGGCCGACCTGCGTAGCGAACTTCTGCGTGGCGAAGTTGAAGACCTGCGTGCCGACGATATCGGACGGCATGAGATCGGGCGTGCATTGGATGCGCTTGAACGTGCCGGAAACCGAGGTGGCGAGGGTTTGTGCGGCGGTGGTTTTCGCCAGGCCGGGCACGGATTCGATGAGGATGTGGCCACCGGCCACGAGGGTAAGGATAAGGGATTCGCGCAGATGCTCCTGGCCGATCAGCGTCTGCGAGAAACGGGCGCGGATGCGGTCAGCCAGCGCCTTCGCATGCGCGACATCGTCTGCGGCCAATGTGTGTGCTGCGGCAGGCGATGTTCTCGAAGCGGGTTGCGGGACGGGCATCGAAGCGGGCTGTGCGGGCATCTGCGGTTTCGGAGGGAAAATAGCCATGCGCCCCATGGTAGCCAAGTGCGGTGACGCTGGCCGGGGCGCATAGCTGCGGTTATCGGCGGTTGTTTTCGGTTGATTGTGGTTGTTTGTGGTTGATTCCGGCTGTTTTCGGTTGTCTGTGGTTGCGATATGCCGTTTCGGGCGATGGCGGATCGTTCCGTTGCCGGCTCTGTCTTCGATTCGGGCTTTGTTCCGGTTCCGCCTTCGATTCCGCCTTCGATTCGCTCTTCGCCCCGACTCCCGATTTCAGCCGTCAGGGCAATTGCCAGTCAATCGGCTCAGCACCCATGCGCATCAACGCCTCGTTCGCCCGCGAGAACGGCTTCGAACCGAAGAACCCGCGCGAAGCGGAAAGCGGCGAAGGATGCGGGGATTTGATGATGAACGCGTTCGTCAGCAGCGGTTCCAGGCTTTGCGCATTACGCCCCCACAGAATCGCGACCAGCGGCTTGGGCTTGCCATCCGCATCCGTGCGGGCGTTCAACGCGCGGATCGCGGCCTCGGTCACCGCTTCCCAGCCCTTGCCCTGATGGCTGTTCGGTCTGCCCACGCCCACGGTCAGACACCTGTTCAACAGCAGCACGCCACGCTCGGTCCACGGCGTCAAATCACCGTTGCTCGGCATCGGCACATGCAGGTCGTCAGTCAGCTCCTTATAGATATTGACCAGACTGCGCGGCAGCGGATTCACGTCGGGGGCCACGCAGAAGCTCAATCCCACCGGGTGGCCGGGAGTGGGGTAGGGGTCCTGACCCACGATCAGCACCCGGATCGAATCGAACGGAATGGTGAAGGCGCGCAGAATATTACGGCTCGCCGGCAGCCACGGTCGCCCGGCCCGGGTCTCCTCGCGCAGGAACTGCCCCATGCGGTGCACCTGCGGTTCCACGTCTGCCAGGGCATCGGCCCATCCGGCTTCCACTAATTCGCGCAACGGTTTGATTTCGGTCATGCTGTTCACTGTACCTGCGGGCATCTGCATGGTGTGCTGTCATGGTGCTGGCATGGTGCCTGCATGCATTGTTTGCGGTGCTTGTATGCGGTGTTGGCATGGTACCTGCATGCGGTTCGGCGGTGTTCCCAAACGAGCTTCCGGGTTCTGCTTCGGATCTGTTTCGGGTCCGTTTCGGGACTGCGCCTGGTTTCGTGCACATACGGTGCACGGTGCCGGGCGGTATAGATACGTGGGTGGCGGTGCCGTTACACTCGGTTCTAGTTGTGAATGGAAGGAAAGACGTTATGACGAGTACCGATGGAAACGGCGTTGAATCCTATGCGGCGGACGAGTTCGACAACCCGCCGAAGGGTCCTGCCGGCGTACATCGCGGCAGGCGTTCGGCTGTGGCCCGTTACGCGCCGTTCGTGATCGTCGTGGTGGTCGCCGCGCTGTGCGGGTTCTTGGCATGGGGTGTGCTTTCCGGCGAATTCAGTAAGGTGCAGTGGCCATGGTCGCCCTCGACATCGCAGACCTCCAACAAAACTTCGACCACCACCGCCAAGAAGAAGGCGGCGGAGAAGAAGGCCGCTGAAAAGAAGGCCGCTGAGGAGAAAGCGGCTCAGGAAAAGGCCGCGCAGGAGAAAGCGGCTGAGGAGAAAGCGGCCCAGGAGAAGCAGCAGCAGGAACAACAAGAGCAGCAGGAGCAGGCCGCCCAAGTGAACCGTTCCCTGTCCGTGCGCGTGGTCAACGGCACCGGCATCAGCGGATACGCCGCCACCAAGCAAAGCGTGCTGAACCAGGCCGGGTATGCGAATGTCGCAGCCGCGAACCCGAGCGGCACGCTGCCCGCATCGACGGTCGTCTGGTATCAGAACGATGCCGATCAGGCCACCGCTCAGGATGTGGCGAACGCGCTGGGCATCTCCAACGTCCAGCAGACCTCCGGTCTTGGCGCGGCGATTGTGGTCGTGCTGTTGAACTGAGCCTGAGCCGTTTTTGGGGTGGTGCCAGGTGACGAAACCGTCCGCAAATGCCTACGCTGAGCGTTCCCCAGCGTAGACAAACCGCGAAGGCGTCGCCAAATAGCTACGCTTAGTCTCCCCCAGCGTGGGCAAACGACGGAAGCATCGCTGAGTTACTACGCTTACGGCCTCTCAGCGTAGACAAGCCGCGAGAGTGTCGCCAAATCGCTACGCTGAGTCTCCCTCGGCGTAGGCAAATGGCGAAGCCGTCCCCACATGGCTACGCTCAGCCGTCCTCAGCGTAGTTAGATGGAGATGGTATCGCTGAGTTACTACGCTTACGGCTCCCCGACGTAGGCAAATGGAGATGGCGTCGCCACATGGCTACGCTCAGAATCCCTCAGCGTAGGTAAGCTGCGAAAGCATCACCAGATCACTACGCTTTGCGGCCTCTCAGCGTAGGCAAGCGGTGAAGGCATCGCCAAATACGCCCGGTCGCCCGATCCTCATCTCCCGTCTTTCTCGTTTCAGTCTCTTCCCTTGCCGTCCCTCGCCTTCCCCTCAGCGTAGGCACTTAACGAATCCATCCCCACATGGCTACGCTCAGAACCCCTCAGCGTAGGCAAGCGGCGAAGACGTCGCTGAGTCACTACGCTTACGGCCTCTCAGCGTAGACAAGCCGCGAGAGTGTCGCCAAATGGCTACGCTGAGTCTCCCTCGGCGTAGGCAAATGGCGAAGCCGTCCCCACATGGCTACGCTCAGAACCCCTCAGCGTAGGCAAACGGCGAAGACGTCGCTGAGTCACTACGCTTACGGTTCCTCGGCGTAGGCAAACGGAGAAGCCATCCCCACATGGCTACGCTTAGTCTCCCTCAGCGTAGGCAAGCGACGAAGGCATCGCCAAATACGCCCGGTCGCCCGATCCTCATCTCCCGTCTTTTTCCCCCATCTTTCTCGTTTCAGTCTCTTCCCTTGCCGTCCCTCGCCTTCCCCTCAGCGTAGCCACTTGGCGAATCCATCCCCACATGGCTACGCTCAGACCCTTTCAGCGTAGGCAAATGGCGAAGGTATCGCTGAGTCACTACGCTTACGGCTCCTCAGCGTAGGCCAATGGAGGATCCATCCCCACATGGCTACGCTCAGCCATCCTCAGCGTAGGTAAGCTGCGAAAGCATCACCAGATCACTACGCTGAGAGGCCTTGCAGCCATTGTGCCAAGCACCCCTCGGCGTAGGCAAATGGAAGCGGCCAGTCGCAAACCCACGCTCAACCGCCGTCTCGCCTAGAGCGCAATCGCGGTTTCGTGTTGGCACTCTCGCCCCTTGAGTGCTAATCTCACAGTTAGCACTCAAGGCGCGAGAGTGATAACAGGCAGCTGACGGCCGGCATCATGATTCGTACCAAGCAGTGGAAAACTGGAATATTCAGCCATTTGGAGGACAAACACACCATGGCAAAGATCATTGCGTATGACGAGGAAGCTCGCCAGGGAATGCTGCAGGGCCTCGACAAGCTCGCCAACACCGTCAAGGTGACGCTGGGCCCGAAGGGTCGTAACGTCGTGCTCGACAAGACCTATGGCGCTCCGACCATCACCAACGATGGTGTTTCCATCGCCAAGGAAATCGATCTGGATGACCCGTACGAGCGCATCGGCGCCGAACTGGTCAAGGAAGTCGCCAAGAAGACCGACGACGTCGCAGGCGACGGCACCACCACCGCAACCGTTCTGGCCCAGTCCCTCGTGCACGAAGGCCTGAAGAACGTGGTCGCCGGCTCCAACCCGATTGCTCTGCGTCGCGGCATCGAGAAGGCCACCGAAGTCATCGTCAAGGAACTTGTCGCCGCCGCCAAGGACGTCGAGACCAAGGATCAGATCGCTGCCACCGCTACGATCTCCGCCGCCGATCCTGAGGTTGGCGAGAAGATCGCCGAAGCTCTGGACAAGGTCGGCCAGGATGGCGTCGTGACCGTCGAAGACAACAACCGCTTCGGCCTGGATCTGGACTTCACCGAAGGCATGCGTTTTGACAAGGGCTACATCGCCCCGTACTTCGTCACCAACGCCGAAGATCAGACCGCAGTGCTCGAAGATCCGTACATCCTGCTGACCTCCAGCAAGCTGTCCTCCCAGCAGGACGTCGTCCACATCGCCGAAATGGTGATGAAGACCGGCAAGCCGCTGCTGATCATCGCCGAGGACGTCGACGGCGAAGCACTGCCGACCTTGATCCTGAACAACATCCGTGGCACCTTCAAGTCCTGCGCCGTCAAGGCTCCGGGCTTCGGCGACCGCCGTAAGGCCATGCTGCAGGATATGGCCATCCTGACCGGCGCTCAGGTCGTGTCCGAAGAGCTGGGCCTGAAGCTCGACTCCATCGACATGTCCGTGCTCGGTTCCGCCAAGAAGGTCATCGTTTCCAAGGACGAGA
>ENA-OQIZ01001067-OQIZ01001067.1-human-gut-metagenome-genome-assembly--contig:-NODE-1067-length-11438-cov-1.931748_pt1 | contig 11438 bp, 8 predicted proteins | sample MGYA00242593_ERZ504758 | MGnify/ENA primary metagenome ERZ504758 (study PRJEB26092, sample SAMD00036364) | human gut metagenome | host: Homo sapiens | study: EMG produced TPA metagenomics assembly of...
GATATTCAGGAGATGCAGATTATCTGGAACATGTTATGCTTTCACACCATATCGGTGGAATCATGTATCGGTGCGGTGAGGCTAAGGAGATGCAGAGAACACATCGTTATCTTCAGGAACATAGTAAAATTCCACTTTTGGTCGGAGCTAATCTTGAGGATGGTGGATGTGGAATTGCAACGGATGGAACACAGTACGGAAAACAGATGCAGATAGCTGCAACCGGAGATACCGAGGACGCCTATCGTTTAGGAAAAGTAAGTTGCAGTGAGGGGGCAGCGGTGGGATGTAACTGGGCGTTTGCACCAGTGGTTGATATTGATAGAAACTGGAGAAATCCGATTACTAATGTGCGTACATATGGTGACGATCCGGATCGGGTCTTAGCATGTGGTGTTAATTATATAAAGGCTGCAAAAGAAGAAAATGTACTTGTTGCAATTAAACATTTTCCGGGAGATGGCTGCGATGAGGTGGATCAGCATATTCTTACCAGTGTGAACAGTCTCTCCTGTGAGGAGTGGGATGCAACCTACGGAAAGATTTACAGCGGACTGATTCAGGCGGGAGCGCAGACGGTGATGGTCGGTCATATTGCACAGCCGGCATACCAGAAAGCTTATAATCCGGATTTTCCGGACAAGTTAGTTCCTGCAACACTTTCTCCGGAACTGTTAAAAGGCTTGCTTCGTAAAAAGCTTGGATTTAACGGATTGATTGTTACCGATTCTACCTGCATGGTTGGTTTTAGCTGTGCAATGGAAAGAGAGAAGGCGGTGCCTTATGCAATTGAAGCCGGATGTGATATGTTCCTCTTTAATAAAGATCTGGACGAAGATTATCGGTATATGTTAAACGGATACAGGCAGGGAATTCTGTCGGAGCAGCGTTTGGACGAGGCAATCACAAGAATTCTTGCAACTAAGGCTGCGCTGGGTCTTTATAAGAAAGCAAAGAGTGAGATTGTGCCGACGGAAGAAGCACTTCGTGTGATGCGTTCGGACGAACATGTCACATGGGCGAAAGAAAGTGCCAATGCTGCGGTTACGCTGGTTAAGGATACACAGAAGATCTTGCCGCTGAGTCCGCGGAAAACGAAGAAAGTACTGCTTGAGATTATGGGAGATTTCCCTTCAAATGAGAGAGTGTTGGAGAGTTTTCGAAGCAAACTGGTAAAAGAAGGCTTTGATGTAACGATATATGAACCGGAGAATTTCGAGACTGCAAAATTTGATGTCGGGACGTTTAAGAAAAGTTATGATCTCGTTATCTATATAGGAAATGTTGAGAATGCTTCCAATAAAGTGACCAATCGTCTTTCCTGGTACACATTCTGGGGAAACGGAAACAATGTTCCGTGGTTTGTTGCGGAACGTCCGGTGATGTTCATCAGCCTCGCAAATCCGTATCATCTGATAGATGTGCCGATGATCAAAACCTATATCAACGGATATTCTAACAGTGAGTATGTGATAGAAAGCGTTGTGGAAAAAATCATGGGAAGAAGTGCATTTACTGGTAAGAATCCAGTAGACCCGTTCTGTGGAAAAGAGTACTTGAAGTGGTAAGAGTGAGAGAAAAAAGTTATGGTGAAAAATTTAAAATTGTTGGATAAAGCGTTGCAGCTGTTACCGGAAGTAAAAGAAACGGTGGTTGAACCTCTGGATATAGCAGCTTTTTTAAAGCCTCTTAAAAAGGGAGATTCAGTTGAAATTGATTTTGGTCGACATCTTGTGGGGCACATAAAATTAAAGTTGGGGTATGTTCGTTCACATCCGGATGCTCCGGTATGGCTTCGTTTCTCGTTTGCAGAAAATAAAAAGGAATTCGAGGAACGGGTGGAAGATTATCAGGGCTGGATCTGTTCGGCATGGGTGCAGCAGGAACAGGTGCATATTGATCTTGTCCCGGGAGAATATTTTCTGCCCAGAAGATATTCGTTTCGTTACGTGAAAATCGAAGTGCTTGATGTCAGCTCTAAATTTGACCTGATTATTGAAGAGGCAAAAGCGGTTGCGTTGTCTTCAGCAGATGATAGCCGTTTATCCGCATATCATAGCGAGAATAAGGAATTGGAACAGCTTGATCGCATTGCCTGTAATACGCTGCATGATTGTATGCAGAAGGTATTTGAGGATGGACCAAAACGTGACCAGAGACTCTGGATGGGAGATCTTCGTCTGCAGGCACTTGCCAATTACGAGACTTATCAGATGAATGATATGGTAAAAGGATGTCTGTATCTGTTTGGGGCCTTACCGATGGAAAACGGTCAGGTTGGAGCCTGTGTATTCTTAGATCCGGAGCCGGAAGTGGATGATACGAGTATGTTTGATTATTCACTTCTGTATGTTGTTGCTTTGTGGGATTATTATAAGCAGACAAAAGACAAGGAGGCGCTTCGTGACTTGTGGGAGACTGCAAGAACACAGATTTCGTTGGCGCAGAAACGAGTGAATAACGGCATTGTAAGAGACCGTGATGTGTTAGGATGGTGTTTTCTTGACTGGTCGCTAGAATTAAATAAGCAGGCGGGAGCACAGGGGGTTTTACTGTATGCGATGCAGAGTGCGATTGCAATTGCACAGGAATTAAGAGAAAATCGTGATGCAGAATGCTTAAAAGGAACTTATGAAGTCTATCGAAAGGCAGCAAAAGCATATTTTTACGATGAAAAGAAAGGACTTTTTGTCAGCGGAGAAAATAGACAGATTTCTTATGCAAGTCAGGTCTGGCTGATTCTTGGCGGTGTAGTCGATTCCGAAGAAGGTCTTCGGATTTTACATAATGTTGCAGCAGATAGGGAGGCTCTTGAGATGGTGACTCCGTATATGTATCACTACTATATTGAAGCATTGTTAAAATGCAACTCGGATGAGGAAGCACTTGCTGTTTGGACAGAGTATTGGGGTGGTATGGCGCGGCTTGGTGCAGATACATTCTGGGAGCTGTATAATCCGAAGAATCCGGATGAATCCCCGTACGGCGGAACTATTGTCAATAGTTATTGTCATGCATGGAGCTGTGCACCGGCCTATTTCTTGCGTAAATATTTTGGCGAAAATTAAATAGGAGGAACTATTTATGAAAAAAATTGGGAGCAAAGTGCTTTTAATGATGGTTCTGTTTGTTGTTATATTTGGACTAAATACGATAACTTCTGTAAGATCACAAAATCGTGTAAAACGGTCTGGATTAGAAATCACGGAGCAGTATATTCCAATTCAGACAGAAATATTTACGATTCAAAAAAGTATGGAACGAGGTCAGAAATACCTTAATATTATTAGTTTGTATGATAATGCAGAACTTCGTCAACAGCTTGAAGGTTCATTGGCAGAGGAAGTGTCAACTATTACTGAGAGCGAGAAGAAGATAGATGTGTATCTAAAAGATAATAACAATACAAAGTTAAAAGATGTAATTAAGAAATATGAAGAATTCCTTGATAAAGTGCTCTTGCAATTTTCAACAATACAGGAATATGTAGATACGGGGGATTTTGCGCAGGCAAGTATAGCACTTGGATCCGATTTCCAAAATCTTGTTAGAGATATGGGAGAGAAAACGGAAACGAATCTCACGGAAAATCTGGAAGGTGGAATTTCTGAACAGTCAAAGTTGTATAATCAGGCAGTTGATATGAATATTCAAGTGACGAAAATATTATTTGTTATATTTATAATGGTGTCGGTAGTGGTTCTTTTGATTATGAGGAGAACAGTAAGCAAACCGGCAAGTGCAGCCAGTTGTCAGTTAGATCATATTATTGATGATATTAACAAGAAAAAAGGAGATCTTACAAAACGCATTACAGTCCGTTCACATGATGAAATCGGTCAATTGTCAGAAGGTATTAATAATTTTATTATTCAATTACAGATGGTTATTCGTAAAGTTCACCACCAATCGGAGTCAATGCAGAATTCTCTTGGGGTGATGAATACAGAAGTGAACAGTTCCAGCGAAAATGTAAATTATATTGCTACGACGATGGAAGAAATTACGGCAAGTATGGAAGAAATAGCATCTTCAATTGAAGGGCTTATGAAGAATACACATGAGATATTGGAGTTTGTTAATAATGTAGGTGATCAGACGAAGGAATGTGTTTCCATTTCTTCCGATATTAAAGCTTTGGCAATTGGCGTAAAAGAAGAAACTGAAAAGAAGAAAAATGAAATTTCAAATCTTATTAATGAAAAACAGAATGCTTTATTTTCTTCGATAGAGGCGAGCAGGCAGATTACAAATATAAATAATTTAACCAATGATATTCTTGATATTGCAAGTCAGACAAATCTTCTGGCTTTAAATGCATCTATTGAAGCTGCGCGTGCCGGAGAAGTAGGGAAAGGTTTTGCTGTTGTGGCTGAAGAAATTCGACAATTGGCTGAAAACAGTAAAAATACTGCAAATGATATTCAGAGTATTAGTGTAGAAGTGATATCGGCAGTAAATCAACTTATGGAGAATGCACAAAATCTTATGTACTTTGTACAAAATCGGATTATGAGTGATTACGTTGGATTTGAAGGTGCTACAGATACGTATTATGAGAAGGCAGAGCATATGGATTCTGTTATGGCTGTTTTTAACGATAATATTTCGGCATTACATAAGGTTATGGCTGAGATGAATAATGGAATCACCAACATATCAACGGTTGTGGAAGAAAATGCACAGGGAATTAGCAGTGCAACAGAAAATGTGTCTGATCTTGCAAATTCTATCACGAACATTCGACAACAAGCAACGGAAAACGTTGACTCTTCAAAACATCTTATGGAAGAAATGAATCGTTTTCAGAAAATTTAGGATCAGATTCAGGGAAAGATGGGAAACATGAGAAAAAAAATTGCGTTTCTTGCAGGTGCAATCAGTTTTGATAATCAGAATCGTGTGATCGACGGTGTATTAAGACGTGCTGCGGAATTCGATACGGATGTATTTATTTTTACATGCTTTGTGAACTATGATGAGTCGGAAGAAAACAAAGTCGGAGCATTTCAAATTATGGAACTTCCGGATCTTACTACCTACGATGGTGTGATCGTTATGAAAAATTCAATACAATATGAACCGGCTTCCAACTCGTTGATGAACCGGATAAAAGAGAGCAGGATTCCAGCGGTAAGTGTTGATGAATATATTGATGGAATGCATAATGTCGGAATATCGGATTACAATAGCCAGAAACGTATTGTAGAACATCTGATAAAGAAACATCATCTGACAAAAATCAATTATGTGTGCGGTATTCTGCAGGGCAAAGAAGGAATGGAACGTTATCGGGCATATAGGGATGCTATGGAAGAGCATGGCATTCCTGTTTGTGATTGTCAGGTTTACTGCGGAAATTATAATCGTGAAAGCGGAAGAAAAGCCATCGAATATTTTATGAAAAACCAGACGCCGCAGGCAATTGTATTTGCAAATGATGCGATGGCGATCGGCGGAATGGAGCGCTTGCAGCAGTATGGTTATGAAATCCCAAAAGATATCGTAGTAACCGGTTTTGACAATGATGAGCTGTCCGCATTTTATATTCCGTCTTTGACGACCGTTGATCGCAGACAGGAAATGCTCGGGGAAAAGGCGGTCGATCTGCTTTTTGATGCACAAAGTCATACATCTGTGAAATTGGAAACCCAGATTCTGTATCGGGAAAGCTGCGGATGTAACTGCCAGACACCAAAGTCGATCCGGGATCTTCGAGTGGAATATCAGAACCAATGCTTAAGCTATGAGGAGGCACTAGATGCGTTAAAAAGTATGGAATTCGATCTGACCGGGCTTGAGAGTGTGGAAGAATTGTGTTCGCGGTTAAAAAAATATGTTATCCGATCAGATATGAAAGAGTTTTATCTTTGCCTGTGTGATGAAAAAAGTTGTTTGCGTATGATGACATAAAAACTAATATCAGAGAACAAGCGATTTGTGAGCACTATACCCAAAAGGTTCATATACCGCTTGCCTATCATGATAGAAAGTTTGACTCCTATGGAAAATTTCCGTCAAAGGAAATTTTGCCTTATGAAATGAGAAATAAATTACAGAAAACATTCTACATAGTGACACCAATTTATTATCAAAAAATATGTTATGGATATTGTGTCTCGGATGGAAGTGTCTTTGCGTTAAAAAGTGAGCTTGCATATTTATGGACGGTTAATATCGGTATGGCACTCGAAAATATTCGCAAATGGAAATGGATCAATCAGATGAATGAGAAGATCAACCGTATGTGGAAGTATGACATGCTGACACAGGTGTTCAATCGGAGTGGCTTTTTTTATTCCGCAAATGCGGTTGTTGAACGGATTAAAGGACAACATCGGCGGGCATTTATGATTTTTTTGGATATTGACGGTCTAAAGAGTGTCAATGATGGGTTAGGGCATGAGGTCGGCGATGCTTTCATACGCGAGATGGCAGATGTGATAAAGGCATCAGTTCCGAAGGATTGTCTGGTAATGCGTTATGGAGGTGATGAATTTGTGGTGTTTGGGAGTTGTACGAATGCCAAGCGGATGCAGATGATCGTAAGTAAGATAAAAAATACAATGGAAAAAGAAAATCAAAACGAGAAGAGAATCTACCAATTGTCTGCCAGTATCGGATGTTCCGTACATGCATCTGACGAGATTGATGATTTAAATCAGTTGATCGAATCGGCGGACAAGCGCATGTATGAAGAAAAGAAAGAAAAACATATGAGAAGATAATAAAGGCTATTCAGAAAATAAGGACAGTTTTTTGGTCTAATCAGAGGCTAAAAAGCTGTCCTTATTTTTGTTATCTTTTTGGTGTATCAGATAAGAGAAAAAGGGGGCAGACAATGGAAAACAGATATTATCTGGCGATTGATATCGGAGCGTCGAGTGGACGCCATATTCTTGCGCATAAGAAAGACGGGCGAATTGTCTTAGAGGAGATCTATCGATTTCCAAACGGAATGCAGGAACATAACGGACATAAAGTGTGGAATGTGGATCAGCTTTTTGGGGAAATTCAAATCGGAATGAAGAAATGTGCGGATATAGGAAAGATTCCGTATAGTATGGGAATCGATACCTGGGCTGTAGATTTTGTATTGTTGGATGATCAGGGACAAAGAATTGGTGATGCCGTGGCATATCGTGATGCGAGAACGGATGGGATGGACAAGCAGGTATATGAGATTATTTCGGAAAATGATTTGTATGAAATTACGGGTATTCAAAAGCAGAAGTTTAATACGATCTATCAACTAATGGCGCTTAAGCAGCAGAATCCGGAAAGCCTGGATAGGGCACAAAGTATGCTTATGATTCCGGATTATTTTAACTTTCTTTTGACGGGAAATAAGTTACAGGAATATACGAACGCGACAACAACACAGCTGGTTGATCCGAAAGCCAATGACTGGAACTGGGCATTGATTGATCGGCTGGGATATCCGAGAACCCTCTTTCAGACAATTATGATGGCGGGAAGCATTGTTGGAAACTTGGCGGATTCTATTCAGAAACAGGTAGGTTTTGAATGCAAAGTAGTCTTGCCGGCAACGCATGATACAGCTTCTGCAGTGATGGCAGTTCCATCCAAAGAGGAACAGCCACTTTATATCAGTTCCGGAACATGGTCATTGATGGGAACCGAATTGAAAGAAGCTGCCTGTGATGAGCAAAGCAGAAAGCATAACATGACGAATGAGGGCGGATACGATTATCGCTTCCGCTATCTTAAGAATATTATGGGACTCTGGATGATCCAGTCGGTGCGAAAGGAGATAGCCCCGGAACTTGGTTTTGGAGAGATCAGCGAACTTGCGTCAAAGCAGACGATTCCTTCTTTCGTTGATGCCAACGATCCGAGATTTCTTGCGCCGGAGCATATGACGAGCGAGGTGCAGAAAGCCTGTACAGAGAGTGGACAGCAGGTGCCACAGGGCATTGCGGAAGTTGCCTGTGTGATCTACAACAGTCTCGCAAAATGCTATGCCGATACAGCAAAGGAGATTGAGAAACTGACCGGAAAAACATACGACTGTATTAAGATCGTTGGTGGCGGTGCCAATGCGGATTATCTGAACAAACTGACCGCATTTTTCACGAAGAAGACAATCTATGCAGGACCGACGGAAGCGACTGCGATCGGTAATCTCTGTGCGCAGATGATCGCAGCGGGAGAATTAGAAAACTTAAAGGAGGCAAGACAATGTGTTTATGCTTCCTTCCCAATTCATAAATACGAAAAGTAAAGGAGAAGAGACATGACAAATTACGAAGCAGCAAGAGAAAAATATGCAGCACTCGGTGTGGATACCGACAAGGCGATCGAGACATTAAAGAAAGTTCCGGTATCGCTTCACTGCTGGCAGCTGGATGATGTGATCGGTTTTGACAATGACGGAGGACTTACTGGAGGCATTCAAACGACCGGTAATTATATGGGCCGTGCTAGAACGCCGGAACAGTTGATGGCAGATATGGAAGAAGCGATGAGACTGATGCCGGGAACCGCAAAATTAAACATACATGCATCTTATGCAATCTTTGCACCGGGGGAATTTGCAGATAGAGATGCGCTTGAACCAAAGCATTTTGCTAAATGGGTAGAATTTGCCAAGAAGCATCATATGGGTATCGATTTTAATCCGACCTTTTTCTCACACGAGAAAGTAAAGGACGGTCAGACACTTTCGAGTCCGGACGAGGAGACAAGACGTTTCTGGATCAATCACGGAAAGGCATGCATCCGCATCTCGGAATATTTTGCAAAAGAGACCGGAATGCCTTGCGTTATGAACATCTGGACCGGTGATGGATTTAAAGATGTTCCGGCAGACCGTATGGGACCTCGTATGCGATACAAGGATTCCATCGAGCAGATCTTATCGGAGCCATACGATCATAACCTCGTAAAGCCTTGTGTGGAGTCAAAAGTTTTCGGTATAGGTGTGGAGTCTTACACAGTCGGATCGGCTGAGTTTACACTTAGTTTTGCTGCTTTACATGACGGCTGTATGCCACTTATGGACAACGGACATTATCATCCACTGGAGTATGTATCTGACAAGATTCCGGCAATGCTCTGCTTTTATCCGGAATTTGCATTGCATATCACAAGAGGTGTGCGCTGGGATTCCGATCATGTGCTGATTCTTGATGATGAGACGAAGGAGATGGCAAAAGAAATTGTAAGAGATAATGCGCTTGACCGTGTCTATATGGCTTTGGACTATTTTGATGCAAGTATCAACCGTGTTTCGGCACTTGCAACAGGATTTCGAAGCTGGCAGAAAGCCCTTCTTATAGCTTTATGTACACCGAATGCAATGCTCAAAGCGCTTCAGGATACGAATCAGATGAGCAAACTTATGGTTATGAATGAGGCGGTGAAGATGTTGCCGATCGGTGAGATATGGGATGAGTACTTAAGACGTGAGGGCGTCGTTGATGATCTTCATTTCTATGATGAAATCGAAAAGTATGAGAACGAAGTATCGGAAAAGAGAAATTAAAAAAGAATAGAAAAGAGGAATTATAATTATGAATTTTTTAGATGCAGAATTTGTACAGGAATTTATCCGCATGGCGAATGACGGATGGGAGCAGGGATGGCATGAGAGAAATGGAGGAAATATATCCTACCGTGTAAAGGATGAGGAAGTAGAGAGCGTAAAGGAAGAATTAGAGCCAAAGGAATGGCGTCCCATCGGAACTACAGTTCCAGCTCTGGGCGGAGAGTATTTCCTTGTAACAGGCAGCGGAAAGTATCTCAGAAATGTAATTATTAAGCCTGAGGATTCCATCTGCATGATCGAGTTAGATCAGGCAGGAGAGAATTACCGCATCGTATGGGGGTTAGTAAACGGCGGAAAGCCAACCAGCGAGCTCCCTTCCCACCTGATGAACCATGAAGTAAAGAAAATCGCAACAAACGGTGCATACCGGGTAATCTATCATGCCCATACGGTGAATGTGATTGCCCTCACCTTTGTACTGCCTCTGAAAGATGAGGTATTTACAAGAGAACTCTGGGAAATGGCAACGGAATGTCCGGTCGTATTCCCTGCCGGTATCGGCGTTGTGCCCTGGATGGTTCCCGGCGGCCGGGATATCGCGGTGGCTACCAGTGAGCTTATGAAACAGTATGATGTGGCTATTTGGGCGCATCATGGAACCTTTGCCGCAGGCGAGGACTTTGACCTCACCTTTGGACTGATGCATACCGTAGAAAAATCTGCGGAGATTCTGGTTAAGATGCTGTCCATGCGCCCGGATAAGCTTCAGACCATCACTCCTCAGAATTTCAGGGATCTGGCAAAGGATTTTCATGTAACTCTGCCGGAGAAGTTTTTATACGAGAAATAAAGGAGGCATCTGCATGATCCGAAAAGCCTTTAAGATGTTTTTATATCAGGGCATGGAAGAGGAGTATGAAACGCGTCACAACCTGCTTTGGCCGGAAATAAAGGAAATGATCCACGCTCACGGAGGCCATAATTATTCCATCTATTTAGACCGGGAAACCCATGTGCTTTACGGCTATATTGAAATCGAGGATGAAGCGCTCTGGGCCGCCTCCGCCGATACGCCCATTAACAGAAAATGGTGGGACTTTATGGCGGATATTATGGAAACAAACGAGGATAACAGTCCTGTAAGCGTTGATCTTGCGCCGGTGTTTCATTTGGATTAGGGGGAACCGGCAGGAACAGAGAACCAGATAACTGTAAAATAGCCTTCCCGGCTGTTGATCTTGAGCCGGGAGCCGGGGCCGTAGGATAGAATCAGCCGCGCATTGGTATTGGAAAGTCCGATGTGCTGGCTGATTTTGTTTTCTTCTGTTTTTAATCGTTCTTTTAACTGTTCTAAGGCTTCCACAGACATTCCCATACCCGTATCTTTGATATTAAAATAGATCCGCCCGTTCTTTTCGTGAACCCAGACGCAGATTTTTCCGCCTTCTGCCTTTTCTCTCAGGCCATGGTAAAGAGAATTTTCCACCAGAGGCTGCAAAAGCATCTTTTTCACCGGAGCACAGCCGCAGCCGGGCTCAACAAGAAAATCCGCTTCAAACAGCCCCGGATACCGCAGCTTCATAATACTTATATATTTTTTCAAATATCCGATCTCATCCTCCACCGTTACATCCTCCTGAGGATCGCTTAAGGAATAGCGCATCATGGAGGAAAGGCTTGAAATCATACGGCTGCACAGATTTTCTCCCCTTGTCAGGCGGATGGATTCTCAGTAAATGATATTTAAGGTGTTATGAAGAAAATGAGGATTGATCTGGTGCTGCAGGGCTTCTATCTTCCAAAGCTGGAGCCTGGCTTCTTTTTCTGAATCCTGGACCCGGTGATAATTCTGTTCAATAAATAGATTGATTACATTCATGAGGATAAATTAAAAGGGGCCGGACTGGAAGCATCGGGAAACCGGAGC
>ENA-OQIZ01001075-OQIZ01001075.1-human-gut-metagenome-genome-assembly--contig:-NODE-1075-length-11407-cov-2.342642_pt1 | contig 11407 bp, 9 predicted proteins | sample MGYA00242593_ERZ504758 | MGnify/ENA primary metagenome ERZ504758 (study PRJEB26092, sample SAMD00036364) | human gut metagenome | host: Homo sapiens | study: EMG produced TPA metagenomics assembly of...
TGTAAGCATGTATCCCTCAGATTATTCAGTAATTGATTATGATGGTACGGTGCATAATGAGATGTTTTGTGAAGGCGATGTTAAAGAGGTGTCACTTACATACGTTATGCAATATGAGGAATATGAAAGACATGGTGTTATAGAGTTGAATGTACGGGCAGCCGGGGAATATGATGATGAATCACAGAAGGTAATAGCACAGAATACTATCCAGAAGGCCGTAGATAATACAGTTAATAAAAACATAGACGAAAAGGAGGCAGCTCTGCCGTCAAATATAGGGCAGAAGGATATATATTACAGATACACAAAAGAAAAAATATCATGGTTATCATATGTTATTGTGCCTGCAGCTGTTGCGGTACTTATATTGTACAGAAGAAAAATGAAGAAAAAAAGAGAACAGGAGCTAAGAATAAAGGAATTAAAATACGATTATTCAGAGCTTATAGCCAAGCTTACATTACTCCTTGGTGCCGGTATGACCATAAGGAAGGCATGGGAGAAGATGGTTGAGGATTATATGAAGAAAAAGCAGGATGGTGGTGGAGTGAAGATAGTATATGAAGAAATGTATATAACAGATTGTAATATAAAATCCGGAATATCGGAATATGAAGCTTATGAGGAGTTCGGCTACAGATGTAACACAAGGGAATACTTAAAGCTTGCATCGCTGCTTCAGACTAATCTTAAAAGAGGAACGAACCGGCTAAGGGAATTACTCTGTCAGGAGTCGTATGATGCGTTTGAACAAAGAAAAAATATTGCAAGGCAGAAGGGTGAAGAAGCTACAACAAGACTGCTTATACCAATGATTATGCTGCTTATGGTAGTTATGGTTATAGTTATGGTTCCGGCAGTTATGAACTTTTATCTTACATAGCAGAAAGCAGAGATTTCTTCTGTCATGTTATATGAAGATTAAACAGGAAAGGAAGCAAACTTGAGATGCGCTGAAAAGCAGCGCAAGAATGGAGGATTATTATGAAAACAGATGTTATAAAGACAGCAGTGAAAGAAAATAAGAAAAACAAAATGGCAGTATTATGCAGAAAAGTAAAAGAAAATATAAAAAATTTCTGGCAGGATGAAGATGGCATGGGAGTCGTGGAAATAGTACTTATTATCGTTGTGCTTATAGGTCTTGTCATCATATTTAAAAGTCAGATAACAGCATTGGTTAATAAGCTGTTATCAAAAATGTCAAGCCAGGCAAACAAGATATGATAAATACGGCAGCAATATCACATATAAAGACAATATCATATATAAGGACAATATCATTAAGGGCACAGATTACGGTTATGGCGGCAATGGTGTTTATGCTTGTTGTTTCATTTGTTACAACATGTGTGGATAGTGCAGCAATGTCAGGATATAACACGATAATAAAACAGTCATGCAGCTTGTCTGATGAATCAGTATTTGCAGCATATAGTAATGATTTATTAGAACAATTCGATATATTTGCATTGAAAAAATCGGACATAATCAATGAAAAAATCCCCCAGTACATCAAAGAAAATATAAAAACATATTCTAAGGATTTAAGTCTTACAGAAGCATCATATACTGGTTATAAGTACATGACTGACAATGGCGGATATGGTGTTGAAGAGCAGATAATAAAATATATGAAAAGTGGTGGGTATGCTGATGTTGTTAAAAACTATAATGCTGTCAATAACCGCATAAAAGAATCAGATGCTGTCAGAAGGGTTACAGAAGCTATATGTTCAACACAGGCTGCAGCCGGTGAGAGCAGCAGCGTGATGAGCCTGCTTATAAATACATGTTCGGATATGGATGAAAAGGAAAATGAAATATCCAGTATGGTAGCTGAATGTAAAAAGAATATGGATGAGCTTTATTATATGAGTGAAGCAGCTGATGTAAATATACTATCGCAGTATATCAGAAAAATCAAAAGAATATCAGACGAAATACATAACATTTCACAAGATATATTATATCAGGCTTCGTCTTATGAAGAGTTAAGAACAAAGTCAGAACAAAGCATAAGGGAATGTCATGAAAAGCTGAACTTTAACAGGAGTGATATAAGTGATGAGCTGTATCAGGAATTATCAGAGGACATAGACAGACTGTACACAGAATATGGTGATGCTGATGTATTATCGGAGGGATATATCAGGGATAGTGTGGATAATGACAACTCAATCATAGAAAATATCGTCGGTAATATGCAGGCTGTTCAGGATATTTGTATGAAAATATCAGAGCCTGACGTAGAAAAGCAGGAGTATATCACAAAGATAGAAAAAATATACGAAGATATAGAATCAGAAATAAACGGATTTAGTATCAAAACAATCGTACAGGAATATGAACAATATACTTTCAGAGCAGATGATTATAACACCAGCATAACTTCACTAAATAAAATCTATCAGATATTAAAGGAAGGAGCAGCAGGACTGGTGATTGATGGTGAGATATCAGATAAGTCCATGGATTATTCTGACCTTGCAGATACATGTGTATCAGGAAGTTATGGAGGAGATGGTATATCCAATATAGATATACGTCAGGCACTTGTCAGTGAATATATAATATCAAGATATGCAGGTTATACAGATTATATTGAAAAAAACGGACAACAAACAGGTTATATTGAAAAGGAAGACCATGCTGCTGGCAGGCTGCTTGATTATGAAATCGAATATATTCTGTGTGGAAGGCAGTCAGATAAGGATAATCTGAACGAAGTTCTTTTTAAGCTTGTAATGATAAGAGAGGGACTTAATCTTTCATATCTTGTAACGGATGTACAGAAGAAGAATGAGTGTTTTGGATTAGCACTACAGCTTCTTGGATATACGGGAAATATGGTACTTATCAAGGCGGCACAGTATTTTATTATGTCTATATGGGCATATGCTGAATCAGTTATGGAGTTAAGAGAGCTGTATGCTGGTGAAAGTATTGCCACAGTAAAAAATGCAGATAACTGGATAACAGATATTAACACAGTTATAAGCAGCGGTGCCGCAGGTTTAAAGACAAGTCTGTTTTCGGATAAGAATAAAGCTGGGAAAGAAACAGGCAGTACAGCTGGTTATAACAGCCTTGATTATATGGATTATATGCGTATTCTACTGCTTATAAAGGATAGAACTGCGAGGAATGCAGGCATTATGTCAGCCATGGAACTGGTAATGATCGCACTAGGACATGAGGATTTTAGAATGAAGGAATACATATACGAAGCATCTGGCACAGCTGTGTTTGTATATGTAAAAAACGGACAGACATACAGTCAGAAACTGGAGTATTCATATATTTAAGATACCATGGTCAAAAGGTCTAAACCCACATGAGCCCGCTTTTTAAAACATATAGTGATAATATGCAGGATAAGCAGCTGCCTCTTTATGTGCAGATAAACTTATATTAAAAATAAATGATGTGGATACGGCACTTTACGCTGTGTCAATCATAAAGTACAAAAAGAAACATTATAATTAAACCTAAAGGAAAAAACGAAAATTTAAAGGAAGGAGAAAGATAAGACTTATTCTTATAAATTAACAGGTATGATGTTTATAACGCCAGAAATACATAAACATAATACATCCTCTGCTCAAGTCAATAATGTAGTTTATCTCAATAAAGAGGCATATATTAAACCAGCAGCTTTTAATGCATTAAGAGCATCATCCACAGTGGAGGCGGCACTTGTTATACCTTTATTTATATATGCAGTTATGGCAGTAATGTATTTTATACAGGTTATGGCAGTGCGCTCACATGTGAATGATGCATTATATATAACTTTAAAGAAAAGCGCGGGTTACGCATATATATACGAAAATTTTAATGAGTATGCAGGACAGAAAGCCATAGAAGATGGAATTGTGGATGATTCTACAATAGACAGTGCAGGTGGTGGGATAAAAAAAGGCATGGTTGTTGAGACCATAAGGAGAATGTTTATAAAAGAACTTGGTAAAGATTATGCAAAAAATAATAACATTGAAAATGGTGATGCGGGCTTCATATTTATAAGTTCAAGAGTACTGCAGGGAAATTCAGTTATAGATATAAAGGTTTCATATTATATTAAAAATCCTTTTGATATATTTGGCAATACACGTATAAAAATCGCTGACAGGAAGAGGATTAATGCGTGGCTTGGTGAAGACATGGATGGATATAAAAAAGCTGATGGAATGTCAGAGGAATATGTATACATAACAGCAGGTGGGGAGGTATATCATACAGATTCAAAGTGTACACATTTGCTGCGTTATATAAAAAAATGTGATAAAGGTTATATAGAAGAAATACGTAATAATTCTGGCTCAAAATATTATGAGTGTAAAGTATGCAAAAAAAATACAGATGATAAAGAAACAGGAGATACAAAGACAAACAGTGTGTATTATACAGAATATGGCACACGTTTTCATAGTAATAGTATGTGTACAGAGCTAAGACGCAATATCCAGAAAGTGAAAAAATCGGACATAAAAGACAGGGAATTGTGTGAAAAATGCAGTGGATGACTATAGACTATAAATACAGGAGGTGTCACAGGAGGTATCACAGGAGATGTCACAGGAGGTGCTACATGTTTAAAATAATATATTTAATAATATGTCTTGCTATACTTTCATATAAAGATATAAGAAGCCGTACAGTTCCTGTTATGTGGCTTATATTAATGGGAGCCGCAATACCGGTTATGTATGTGTGTGATTATAAATCAGGTGGTGAAATAATACAGTACAGCCAGATAGTACTGTCAATAATTATTGCAATAATATTTATACTCTTGTCGGTGTTTACGCCGCTGATTGGCGAAGCAGACGGGATAATTATTGGTTATGTCTGTCTGCTCTCGGATGTGTATATAGCAGTTTTTACAGTGTTGATATCATTTATTATGCTGGCAGTTTCAGGTGGTATATGGGTAGCTGCTAAAAAAATGAAGATTAAAACAGCCGTACCATATATACCATTTTTACTATCAGCATATATGTTAACGTTGTTTTGTATATAGAAGGGAATGATGATGGTATGCATACAGTTGAGAATGCGGTGATTGTACCTGTATTTACGCTTATTATAGTAGCACTTATAAGTGTCAGCGGATATATGCATGATAAAGTTGTTATGCGAAATATTCTTAACCAGTTATCAATAGAATATTCCAGGAATATAACAAGTAATGAACAGAAAGCTCTGCTTGTAAAAAGTGAGGAATATATAAAAGACAAAACAATATTTGTAAAAAAAGTAAGTGTTAAGCCAGGTTCATATGCAGGAAAAGAAAATGCAGCAGACGGTATAAATCATATTACATGTACTGCAGAATGGCCATTTAAACTGGATTTTTTCGGAATCAATATTGGAAATATAAGTATGAGCAGGGATGTATATAGAAACCATTCAGAACAGATTATAAGAAGAACTAATATAATGCTGCATAAATAGTGGCTCATTACGTTAAAAGAGAATGGAGAGTATTTATGGAAGATACATTGGAAAGAGAAGTGAATGTAAGATACGAAAGGGATAATAGTATTAACTATGCGGTTATAGATGCACAGAAGGAATGGAACTGTGAAGATGACTATGAAGTAAAGATGCTCATGTTTAACATGCCAGAGCATTTTCTTGCAATCACAATGAATGAAATTGATGGAAGAAATTGTATATATTATGATATTTCTTCAAAACAGCAGCTTAGTAAGCTGTTTGAATATGGGAAGGTTACAATGGAAGAGGTTAAGACAATGTTTAACAACATAAGTGAGATGGTACGTGTGGTTGATGAATATATGCTGGATCTTGACAGAGTTATACTAAAGCCGCAGCATATATATGTTTCACTAGCCAATAAAAAATACAGTTTCATGTATTCTCCCATAGCTGGTAATTCTGATTTCTATGATAATATGCGTTCGTTATTTGAATATATATTGGAAAGATTCGATCATTCTGTTGAGAAGTCAAGTCTTGTCCGCTTTTATGAAATATATCAGAGAATTCTTGTAAGAGATTATACACCACGCAATCTCATGTCTTTTTTTGAAAACAATGATAATACACAGATAGACATAGAGGATGATGACAATAAGCATGTTGGTAAAACGTATCACGATGCTGTACAGACCTGGAATGGGGAAATCAACAGAATGAAAAGTGCAAGCGAAGCGGTTGATTATGGAAAAGACGGCACAGTAAAAGATTACAATCGCAAAAATGGCATAGTAAGAGAACGTAACCAAAAAGAAAGAACAACAAAAGATATCACATGCAAGACGGATGAAAATAGCCAGCATAAAGGGAATATAATAAAAGATGTGCTTCCAGAAACAGCAGAGGATAACAAAAGTAATAAAAGCAGTAAAAAGGCAGTATTTGTCATGAAAGCAGTGGCCGCAGTTATTTTATTAAACGCATTCCTTAGCATGTTTTTAAAAACATATGCGGTAGTAAAGCTTAATACATCTGCATCTGTAATATGCATAATAGCTGGCGTGCTTATATTCTATGTATCTGGAAAAGTGGCTGATATTATAGGGGAAATTGCCAGTGAAGACAAGGTGACAGAGGATGAACTTATACCATATAGAATGCATAACAATACAGATAAATCTTATGAACGTAAGCCGGAAGCTGAACATGAATACATGGAGGATGCAGAAAAAACTTCATATAGCAGTATGGTAACAGCAAGGGTGATGAAGGATGAAGAAGAGCAGGAAATAAAAGTCAGTCATACAATGCTTCTAAGCGATTATCTTAAGATGTTAAAGGATAATAAGCTTACACTAAGCCTTCTTGATAACAAAGATAACAGGTTATACATGAAAAATGAGGAGGCATATGAGCAGCCATTGGAAAATATAGAACCAGTAAAATATCCATGCACAATAGGAAGCCTTGAGGGAAGTGCAGATATATTCATAGATTCACCAGTTATAAGTAAGATGCATGCATGTCTGCTTAAGGAGGATGATAAGTTCTATATAGAAGATATGAATTCTACTAACGGAACATATATAAATGATGAGAGAATAGCCATGCATAGCAAGACACGTATAGCTGATGGAGATATACTAAGAGTAGCAGCTTATAATTTTAAGGTGTGCATATCATAGTATAAAGAATAAATAAATATATGTACCAGTATATCGCCAAATCCCTTTTCATATGATACAATCTAGTTTACTGGTAAATCAGTATATGGAGGACTATTTTATGAATGTTAATATATACTATGGTGGACGTGGTATGGTCGATGATCCTACAATAGTTGTGATAAACAGAATACAGGAAGTGTTAGAAGAGCTTAATGTAACAGTAACAAGATATAATCTTTATGAGATGAAAAACACGATAACGACACTTTCCCAGTCGGTAGCAGATGCGGATGGAGTTATATTTGCAACAACAGTAGAGTGGGTTGGAATGGGCGGATATATGCAGACGCTTCTTGATTCTTGCTGGTTATATGCAGATAAAAGCAAGGCAGCATCTACATATATGTTTCCGGTTGTTATGTCAAGGGCATATGGAGAAAGAGAGGTTGTGACAGCACTCTGTAATTCGTGGGAGATAATAGGTGGTGTTATAGGAAGCTCACTTAGTGCATATGTTGATGATACGACTGATTTTGAATTCAATCAGGAATATAAAGATATTATAGAAAAATATGCTGAGAATATATACAGGACTATATCAAAGAAGGTAAAGAGCCTGCCTTCAAGCAGCCAGACTATCAGAAAGAATGTTATAAAGGAAGTTGTAAGCTTTACACCTCAGGAGAGTGAGCAGTTATCAAAGTATGCTTCTGATGATGAGTTTGTAAAGACACAGAAGGAAGACATTGAATCACTTGCAAGTATATACAAGGAGCTTATGAATGACCAGGCAAATGGAGGCGATGATTATTATTTAAGTGTATTCAGAAACCATTTTAAACCTGAGCTTAGTTATAATGGCAGATATATGTTCATGATAAGTGACAAGGATAAAAATATTGTGGTGAATGTTGCAGGTGGACAGCTTAACGCAGAGTTTGGTGAAGATATGACAGCAGATGTCATAGGTAAAATGTCCAAGGAGACCTTTGATAACATAGTACAGGGAAGAATCACCTTTCACAGGGCATTTATGACAGGAGATATGACTGCAAAAGGTAACTTCAGGACACTCAGGATGTTAGATGAAATATTTGATTTCGGAGCATAGAATGGTATGAGAAAAGGTCATGCTTTGTCATGACCTTTCAAGTGTAATACAGGTTGTTGTAATATGCGAAGCGCTATTATAGGTCATGCTAAGTGAGGCTCCGCCAAGTATACACATCTGATAGACGCTAGATAATCCAAGACCAGAGTGGCTTTTCTTTGTCGTAAAGAAAGGTGTGCAGAGTCTGGATAAATCATAACTGTAGATGTCTGGTGTACCGGACTTATCAGCTGCATCTATCCAGTCTTTTAAAAGGCTCTTGTCTGGTTCGCTGTCTGATGCATTTATTATAGACAGATGCATAAGCTGATTGTCGCATTGTATCTGCAGACAGATGGGTTTATTACTGCATGCTTCATATGCGTTATCTATAAGCTCATTAATACCAAGTGTAAGCAGATGTGAGGATATATAGAAGCTTGTTTTTTCGTCTGCATTTATAAGTTCAGTGTTTAATGGGAGCTTTTCACTATGTGTTTCATTGCTGTATTTTTTTCCAATATATGTCTTAATACGCTCCAGCAGCTCTTTTACATTACATTCAATCATTTCGCTATCTTTAAAGCTGTATCTGTATAAAGAGGTGCGGTTCATATATCCAACCAGCTCATCTATAGTCGTGCCCATGTTGTTCCAGAATTTATTATCTTTAAGTTCAGAATTCTTATGGGAAATAAACTGATAAGATGTTTTAAGATAGGCTGCGTAGTTTTTTATTTCGTGGGAAACGACCGACAGCTCTTCCAGAGAGTCTTTTCTTAAATCAGATAATGCAGATGATAATTTGCTGCTTTTTTTACATTCCGATACGATAGTATCATATTCCTCTTTATTAAACATATAAAACCTCATTTCTAAAATTATACATACATCAGAATAATTGTTGAATAATTATCTGCAAAAATATTGTAATCAACCTTGCTTTAAGTTATTATACGAGTATATACTTAAATATAAAATAAGTAAATGATGTATAAGGAGGAAGAAAGAGTTTATGAAAAAAGATGATTGCATTTTTTGTAAACTGGCTAATGGAGACATACCAACCAATTCAATATATGAAGATGAAGTAGTTAAGGTTATATTCGATGCAAGTCCGGCAGCACCAGGACACATACTTATATTACCTAAGAATCATTATGACGATATATACTCAATGGATGATGAAACAGCTGCACATGTATTTAAGGTTGCTGTTAAACTGTCTAAGGCATATAGAAAGGCACTGGATTTTGATGGGCTTAACATAGTCCAGAATAATGGTGAGGCAGCAGGTCAGACAGTATTCCACTTCCATATGCATATTATTCCAAGATATAAGAATGATACAGTTAATGTAACGTGGAAGCAGAATGAGGCAGATGCTTCAGTTATAGAGGATATTAAGAGTAAGGTTTCTGAATATCTTAAAGATTAACAGAATACTAACGTGATTGGTATAGTTATTTACGAAACGATGTACCAGAAATCACATTATAAAAACGGGAAAGGAAAAGAGTTTGTAATGATTAAGTTAAGCAAAGGTGGAGCATATCTCATTAACGGAACAGAGGTTATTGAGGATAGCCAGACAGCAGCACAGGAGGTCGCTGCAAAGACAGGTAAGAATGTAACTAAGGAAGAAGCAGCTAAGAATACTATAGCTTATGGCATATTAGATAAGCATAATACTTCTGGCAATATGGATAAGCTTAAGATTAAGTTTGATAAGATGACTTCCCATGATATTACATTTGTAGGTATTATACAGACAGCAAGAGCTTCAGGACTTGAAAAGTTCCCTATTCCTTATGTACTTACAAACTGTCATAACAGCCTGTGTGCTGTAGGTGGAACTATCAATGAGGATGACCATATGTTTGGACTTACATGCGCCAAGAAGTATGGTGGAATCTATGTGCCACCTCATCAGGCAGTTATTCATCAGTTTGCAAGAGAGATGCTTGCTGAGGGTGGAAAGATGATTCTTGGTTCAGACAGCCACACACGTTATGGTGCACTTGGTACTATGGCTATGGGTGAGGGTGGACCTGAGCTTGTAAAGCAGCTTCTTAACAAGACATATGATATCAATATGCCTGGTGTAGTTGCTATATATATGACAGGAGAACCTATGAAGGGTGTAGGTCCTCAGGACGTGGCACTTGCCATCATCGGTGAAGTATTTGCCAACGGTTATGTTAAGAATAAGGTTATGGAGTTCGTAGGACCAGGCGTTTCAAGCTTAAGTGCTGACTTTAGAATCGGTGTAGATGTTATGACAACAGAAACTACATGTCTTTCATCTATCTGGAGAACAGATGACAAGGTTAAGGAATTCTATGATATCCATGGAAGAAGTGAAAGCTATAAAGAACTGAATCCAGGCAGCGTTGCTTACTATGACGGCGTTGTATACGTTGACCTTAGTAAGATTAAGCCTATGATAGCTATGCCATTCCAGCCAAGTAACACATATACTATTGATGAACTCAATGCAAACCTTGTTGATATTCTTCATGATGTAGAAAAGAAGGCACTTGTAAGTCTTGACGGACAGGTAGACTTTAAGCTTACTAACAAGATTAAAGATGGTAAGTTATATGTAGACCAGGGTATCATCGCTGGATGTGCAGGTGGTGGATTCGAGAATATATGTGCGGCAGCTGATATATTAAGAGGACACTCTATCGGTGCTGATGAATTCACATTAAGCGTATATCCTGCAAGTACACCTATATATATGGAGCTTGCAAGAAACGGAAGACTTGCAGACCTTATGGAAACAGGTGCTATAGTAAAAACAGCATTCTGTGGACCTTGCTTTGGTGCTGGTGATACACCTGCTAACAATGCATTTTCAATCAGACATTCAACAAGAAACTTCCCTAACAGAGAAGGTTCTAAGTTACAGAATGGTCAGATATCATCAGTTGCACTTATGGATGCAAGATCTATCGCAGCTACAGCAGCTAACAAGGGCTTCCTTACAGCAGCTACAGATTGTGATGTTGAGTTTACAGGCCCAACATATCATTTTGACAGTAACATATATGCCAACAGAGTATTTGACAGCAAGGGTGTAGCAGATCCTGACCAGGAAATCCAGTTTGGACCTAATATCAAGGATTGGCCAGAGATGGTTGCACTTCCAGAGAATCTTATAATAAAGGTTGTTTCAGAGATACATGATCCTGTA
>ENA-OQIZ01001079-OQIZ01001079.1-human-gut-metagenome-genome-assembly--contig:-NODE-1079-length-11379-cov-1.948276_pt1 | contig 11379 bp, 9 predicted proteins | sample MGYA00242593_ERZ504758 | MGnify/ENA primary metagenome ERZ504758 (study PRJEB26092, sample SAMD00036364) | human gut metagenome | host: Homo sapiens | study: EMG produced TPA metagenomics assembly of...
ATATTTGTAATACGCACTGCGCGACAGACCGGCGATCTTTGCCGCTTCGCTTGCCGTAGCCGCCTTGCCCGAAGCGATGGCTTCATTCGCTTCGATCACGCGCTGAAATACCTCCGGCAGCAGGGTGCGCTCCACGAGATAATACTTTGGTTTTATCATGCGATGTCTGTCCTCCCTAAAAAGACACTTGTCTTTTTCACGCTCATCTATCATACCATATCCATCCACCGAGCGCAAGAGAATAACTGATAAATTTCCCTAAATTCCGACGAGTGTTTTGTTACTTCTGTCAAAAGCTCCCGCTTTTCCTGTGAAAAGTGTAAGTGGCTTTTTGCTTTATTTTGTGTTATACTATGTTTACATCTGTAAACAATCGGAGAGTTTTATTATGCATCAGAAAAACGAAAACGGAACCTTTACCTCAAAAATCGGCTTTGTGCTGGCGGCGGTCGGCTCTGCGGTCGGCATGGGCAACATCTGGATGTTCCCTTACCGCACCGGTCAATACGGCGGCGCGGCTTTTTTAATCCCCTACCTGCTGTTTATCGCACTGTTCGGCTATGTCGGCCTGTCCGGCGAGTTCGCCTTCGGCCGCATGACCGGCACAGGTCCGATCGGCTCGTATGAATTTGCGATGAAATCCCGCGGCAAAAAGGGCGGCGCCATCCTCGGTACGATTCCTCTGCTCGGCTCGCTCGGTATCGCCATCGGCTACGCCATCATCGTCGGCTGGGTGCTGCGGAGCGCATTCGGTGCACTGACCGGCTCGCTGATGAGCACCGAACCGGAGCAGTTCTTCACGGAAATGAGCAGCACGAATTTTTCCAGTGTGCCGTGGCACACCCTGGTTATCCTGCTGACGGCGGCTGTGCTGATCTTCGGCGTGTCCGGCGGCATTGAAAAGATCAACAAGGTGATGATGCCTGCGTTCTTCATCCTGTTCATCATTATTGCTGTCCGCGTAGCCTTCCTGCCGAATGCGATCGAAGGCTACAAATACCTGCTCGTACCGCAGTGGGAATACCTGTTCAACCCGCGCACATGGATCATGGCGATGGGTCAGGCGTTCTTCTCGCTGTCCATCACGGGCTCGGGCATGATCATTTACGGCTCTTACCTGCCGAAAAATGAGGATGTTGTACATTCGTCGTGCATGACCGCTGTGCTCGACACCTGCGCGGCTATGCTTGCCGGCCTCGCCATCCTGCCGAGCGTGTTCGCGTTCGGTCTGGACCCGGCCTCCGGCCCCAAGCTGCTGTTCATCACCCTGCCGCGTGTATTCCAGCAGATGCCGTTCGGCCGTCTGTTCGCGTTCTTCTTCTTTATTTCCGTGCTGTTCGCGGGCATTACCTCGCTGGCGAACATGCTGGAAGCAGTCTCTGAAGCCGCGCAGACGCGCCTCAAGCTGAGCCGAAAGGCCGCTGTCCTGCTGGCGTGCGGTGCCGCATTGGCGGTTGGCCTGTTTATCGAGCGCGATACGCTCATGGGTACGCTGATGGACGTTATCACCATTTACGTCGTGCCGATCGGTGCGATCCTCGGTGCGGTTATGGCGTACTGGGTGCTCGGCATCGACAAGATGGAGCAGGAGCTGATGAACGGCCGCAGCAAGCCGCTCAGCCGCGCATTTGCGCCGCTTGCGAAATATGTGTATATCTTCCTTGCCGCACTCGTTGTATTCTTCAGCTTTATTATCCCGGGCGGTATTGGGTAAATCCGTGCTGTAAAAAAGGACTTCCTGCGGGAAGTCCTTTTTTCATGCAGGAATGGAGAATGGAAAATGAACGCAAAGATTGCATTTTCCGAACCATTTGCAAACATGTACCCGCAGGGGCATCCATTGGCCGCCCAGAATCGAGGTATGCCATCGCACTTCATTCTTCATTCTCCATTCTCCATTTTCAATTCTCAATTTTCACGATTCTTCATCGAGGAAGAATATACTCTCCACCGGCTGTTCCAGAAGCCGTGCGGTTTTAATCGCCAGTTCGAGGGTCGGGTCGTACTTATCGTTCTCCATCGCCACGATGGTCTGCCGCGATACCCCGAGCAGCTTTGCCATGTCCTCCTGCCGCAGGCCGCGCGCCTTGCGGAGTTCTTTAATGTTGTTCTTCATCTTCAGCGCCAGAACTTCCATATCAAATCTGCGAATATCACGACCGGAATGAAAATACGCTTTACAATATCCCCAGCGAGCGCACTTTTAGACGGCGGATCTTCCTTGTCGTCTTTTGCGGCACGGTAGATCGCGATTGTTCTGTAAACACCCTCGAACACCATGCACACGAACCACAGAATCGCAAACTCGCTCACATTTTTGCCGAATGCAATGATATCCACCAACATCACCACGAACAGCCCGACCGTCATCAAGCGGTAGGCGATAATCGCACCATTGCGTGTGATCGTGTTCTGCATTTCGTCCTGCTCCCAGCCGTTAGCTTTCGCGGAAGCGCGTGCACGAGCAGTCTTTCCGGCCTGTCCCCAGTCCTCCCAGAGCATAAAAGCCAGCCAGAATGCCGCAAAAACAACCATTACGACCACGCCTATACCGGTTTCGGTTGTAAACATAGGTGCACCTCCCTACATCCAGAATACATCGACCACAATACACAGATACATCAGATTATTGAACACACTATGTCCCATCTGTTTCCACATTTGCGTTTTATCCTCATCGCCCGCCATATTGCGAATGGTTTTGATGATTATAAACAGCACCTCAGCAACAATGGACACGATTGCCAGGACACTGAGTTCAATCGAGCGATAATCACGGAAAAGGCGGCTGTAACCAAGATAAATGATAACACCGGCCTGCAGCACACGGTAGCCGATCAAGCGGCCCTTCACATTGACGGCGTGCGCCATCTCATCAATATTCCATTCCCAGTCCTTCATGATTTTTCTCGCTCGCGGCGATTGTCCTTCTTCTACCCAGTCGTGCCACAGACTCGCTGCAAGAATAACCAGCGGCAGCACAATCGCAACCACAACAACCTGCACCTTCTGTGTCATATCGTACATATCCCAGCTCATAAGCGCACCTCCTACCAGTTTTGCGTTAGAACCGTCATTCCGACGGCCAATCCGATCAGCACCGCACAGAACATCAGCTTTGCGATAAGGAAAGCCAGTCTCGGCGGATGCTCCTCGTCGTCCTTTGCTTTGCGGAACGTCTGCACAAGTATAACAGCCGCCTCCGCCATGCCGGACACGACCAGCAGCGCACACAACTCCATTGCCGCCTGCCCTTTTACCAGCAGACGATAATACAGGCACGCCTGGATTCCCGCCTGCGTCACGCGGTACGCGACCGCCTGCGCCTGTATGCTGATGGCGTGCTCCATCTCATCGGTCTTGCTGCCGAGTGCTTTGGCGGCTTTGCGGGCCTTTTTCGATCCTCCGGCATCCATCCAGTCTCTTACCAGCCATGCCGCCAGCAGGAGCACCGGCAGGCCGATGCAGACCCACAATACCTGCATTTTCTCGGCTGATGTATACATATCCCACCGCATAAAAGCACCTCCTGCCCTTGATGCCATTCGCTAAAATGTAAAGTTCTCTTTACATCTTCAAGATAACAGGCAGACAGCAAAATGTCAAGAGTATTTGACATTTCAGGCAAGGAAAAACCCCACAGAATTTTCTGTGGGGTTTTGTGAATGTTTACTGATCCTGCTTATCCGGGTCGAGATCCTTTTCGGCTTCTTCAACCTTGGCAAGCTCCTCTGCGGATTCCGCGGGCTTGCTTACCTTGGCGTGCAGCTCCTGCTGCAGCTCGGTCATCAGATCCTCGCCGACGATCTTATCCGGAACGATTTCGCCGTTGTAGACCTTAACAAAGGTCTCGCCGTCCATCGTTTCGTTACGGATGAGATACTCGGCAACGCGCTTCATCTCGTCCATGTGCTCGCTCAGCAGCTTTTCACAGGCGTGATATGCGTGCTCGATAATGCGGTGAATCTCGTCGTCGATCTCCGCCGCCTTAACCTCGGAATAGCCCTTGCCGGCTGCCAGATCGCGGCCGAGGAACACCTCACCGTTATCCGAGCCGTAGTCGATCGGGCCGATACGCTCGCTCATGCCGTAGCTGGTGACCATGGCGCGTGCCATCTGGGTTGCCTGCTTGATATCGCCATAAGCACCGGTGGAGATATCCTCCATCGTCAGCTGCTCGGCCACGCGGCCGCCCAGGCAAACGATGATGTACTCCTCCATATACTTCTTGGTGCGATAGGCCTGATCCTCCTCCGGCAGCGGCATGGTAAAGCCGCCTGCGCCGGACGAACGCGGGATAATGGTAACGTGGTGTACCGGATCCTGCGTCGGCAGAACGTGGAAGCAGATCGCGTGACCGGCCTCGTGGTACGCGGTCAGGCGCTTGTCGTGCTCGTTAATGATGTGGCTCTTCTTCTCCACGCCCATAACGACCTTGAGCAGCGACTCCTCGATCTCCTCCTGCGAGATCAGCTTCTTGTTGCGGCGTGCCGCAAGCAGCGCTGCCTCATTGAGCAGGTTTTCGAGGTCTGCACCGGTGAAACCGGCGGTCGTCTTGGCAATTTCAGAGAACTTGACATCCGGGTCGAACTGCTTGTTGCGGGCATGTACCTTGAGGACAGCCTCACGGCCCTTGACATCCGGTGCGCCGACATAGACCTGACGATCAAAGCGACCCGGACGCAGCAGCGCGTTATCCAGAATATCCTTGCGGTTGGTGGCTGCGATGACGATAACGCCCTCGTTTGCACCAAAGCCGTCCATCTCAACGAGCAGCTGGTTCAGCGTCTGCTCGCGCTCGTCATGGCCGCCGCCGAGACCTGCACCGCGCTGACGGCCTACCGCGTCGATCTCATCGATAAACACGATAGCCGGTGCGTTCTTCTTGGCCTGCTCGAACAGGTCGCGCACACGCGATGCGCCGACACCGACGTACAGCTCAACGAAGTCCGAACCCGAAATAGACAGGAACGGTACGCCAGCCTCGCCTGCGACCGCACGCGCGATCAGGGTTTTACCGGTACCCGGAGGGCCGACCAGCAGCACGCCCTTCGGAATACGCGCGCCGATCTGCACGAACTTCTGCGGATTCTTGAGGAACTCGACAATTTCCTGCAGCTCGGCCTTTTCCTCGTCCGCGCCTGCCACATCGTTGAACGTGACCTTGCGCTTGTCATCCTGCGCCAGCTTTGCACGCGCCTTGCCGAACTGCATCGGGCCCGCGCCGCCGCCGGACTGCTTGTTCATCATAAAGCACCAGAACGCGATCAGCAGCACGATCAGGATCACATACGGCAGGAACTGTGCCCACCACGGAATGGTCGCCGTGCGGTAATCGACCTTGGTCAGCGTGCCATCCCGCATCTGCTGCTGAATAGTCTCACCCAGATCATTATAGAACACGCTTCTGTAGTCGCCCAAATCGTAAGTGTACGTCTGGTTTTCCTTTTTCAGATGCATGGTCAGCGTGGTGTCGTCCACGTCGTACTGGTCAACATCGCCATCCATAAAGTAGTTGTAGATCTGATTATAGGACAGCGTTTCTGTCTGCTGTGTCTGGCTGACCACATAGCTGACGCCCGCCAGCAGGCACACCAGTATGATCAGGTAAAGGCCGGAGCCTTTCATTTTGCCTTTCAAATCGGTTTAACACCTCTTCCCTAAATTACTCGCCGCCGTAAACATACGGCTTAAGTATGCAGATATACGACAGATCGCGATACTTCTCCGCGTAGTCGAGACCGTAGCCGACTACGAACTCGTCCGGAATCTCAAAGCCGAGATAATCCACATCAACCTGAATCTTGCGGCGCTCCGGCTTAGAGAGCAACGTGCACAGGCGGATGGAATTTGCGCCGCGTGCTGCAAGGATCTGCATCAGATAATGCAGCGTTACGCCGGAATCCAGAATATCCTCAACGATCAGCAGGTCGCGGCCGTCGATCGGCTGTGCGATATCCTTGATGATCTGCACCTCGCCGGAGGTCTTGGTGCGCTTGACGTAGCTGGATACGACCATAAAATCCACGTGGCACGGCGTATCAATGGCACGGGTCAGGTCGGCCATGAACACATAGGAGCCCTTAAGCACACTGACGATCAGCGGGTTCTTGTCGCGGTAGTCCTCCGTGATACGCGCACCCAGCTCTGCTACCTTTTCGTGAAGCTGCTCCTCGGTAAAGTAAACTTCCTTGATGTCATCTCGCATATTATAAGCCATTTTTCGATAACCCCTTTACTGTAATCTGCAGTGTATTTGCGTTATTTTTGGCTGTTCTGCTGCAGTCCGCACCGATATCCGGCACCGCGATCACGCCGTTTTTATCTGCGATGACGGCCATCGCATTCCGCATATAGCGCGGAATCTTTCGGTCGATCATCAGCTTTTTAAGCGATCTGCTGCCGCCGTTTTCGGTCAGCCGCAGGGTATCTCCGGTGCGCCGCGTGCGAACACACAGCGATTCAAAATCTATTGTACCACAATCCAGACAAAAAGTATTGAATGTTTTGTAAAAAACTTCGGATTTTTCTAATTTTTTTGCGGCGAGCTTTACCGTGCCCTTCCAGATCGTCCCTGCAAATGGTAGGGTAAGCGGGATTTCCGGCCGCTCGACCGCAGTTTCAGCCTTGGGAATGATGCGCAGAACATCATATTCACGTCTTGCGAAATAGCCGTTCGGCAAATCGGCTTCCGCAGACGGAGACGCGGTTTCCAGCAGATGCTCGAGCGCAGTAATATGCTTTGCGGTTACGTCTTTAAGCGGCATATCCGCATTTTCGAGCAGCAGCCGCAGCGCTCGGCTGCGAACCGCCGGTGCGGCTTCCCGCAGAGGCTGAATCTTCCACGCGCCGTTCCCGACTGCACAAAGTTGTACACAGGTCTGTGCATAACTCTGCAGGCAAGTCTCGTCCTGCCGAAGCTGACGCGAAAGCCGTGCTGCCGCCTGCGCCGCCTGCGGATTCAATTCCCGCAGAACGGGAACGACCTCTTGACGGAGGCGGTTGCGCGTATAAGCCGTGTCCGCGTTCGTGCTGTCCGTGACGAAATCCTGTCCGCGCTCGCGCAGAAAGGCTTCGATTTCCCGCCGTTCAACCTCGATGAGAGGCCGAATGATGCGTCCGCGCACCGGCGGAATGCCCATGAGACCTTTCGCACCTGTGCCGCGTACCAAATGGAACAGCATGGTCTCCAGATTGTCGTCCGCATTGTGCGCCACCGCGATTTTGGCTCCGTGCGCGGCATGCTCCAGCCGTGCATAGCGAATACGCCGCGCGGTCTCCTCCACCGCGGCATCGCCTGCGGCAGCGGCTATGTCCACGCGCTCGACCGTCAGTTCCACGCCGAGCTTCTCACACAGCCTGCGGCAGAAGGCTTCGTCCCGGTCGGACTCTGCACCGCGCAGACAGTGGTTGAGGTGAAATGCCCGCACCGGATACCCCAGCTCGCGCAGACTCAGCAGAAGCGCTGCGGAATCCGCACCGCCGGACAGGGCAACCAGCACATTTTCGCCAGTTTCAAGCATCATATAGTCGAAAATCGTCCGTTTTACCGTATCCAGCATGGCTTACTCCTCGTGAATGCGGTCCGGATTGGAGAACGTGGTATACTGACCGACCCACTGCAGCTCAATGGTGCCGGTCGCACCGTGACGGTTTTTCGCAATGATAATTTCTGCGATATTTTTATTTTCGCTTTCATCATCGTAGTAATCGTCGCGGTAGATAAACATAACGATGTCGGCGTCCTGCTCGATCGCGCCGGACTCTCGCAGGTCGGACAGCATCGGGCGCTTATCCGAGCGCTGCTCGGACGCACGCGACAGCTGCGACAGACACACGACCGGAACATTGAGTTCCTTCGCCATAATTTTCAGCGAACGCGAAATCTCTGCGACCTCCTGCACACGGTTATCCATGTGGCGGCCGCCGACGTGCATCAGCTGCAGATAGTCGATAACGATCAGACCAAGTTCGTCGCCCAGTCTGCGGCATTTCGCCTTGATCTCCGCAACCGTGATGGCCGGATTGTCGTCCACATAGATATTCAGTCCTGCCAGTACGCCGGACGCACGCGCGATCTTTACCCAGTCGTCACCGTCCAGATTGCCGGTTTTCAGCTTCTGCGACTCGATGAGTGCCTCACTCGACAGAAAACGGCTGGCCAGCTGTTCCTTGCCCATCTCAAGCTGGAACACGCACACGCCGGTGCCCTTTTTGTCGCCGCGCTCCTTATTCTTGACACTTGCCTTAGCCGCATTGAGCGCCACGTTGAGCGCAAATGCGGTCTTGCCCATGCCGGGTCGTGCCGCAATGAGAATCAGGTCGGATTTATTGAGACCGGTCAGCGCCGTGTCCAGCGCGTGGAAGCCGGTGGACATGCCGGGAATTTCACTGTCCGACCGGGCACGCTCGTCCAGTTCAGTATACAGATCAGCGATAACCTCAGAAAGCCGTGACAGGCCCTTAATTTCACGTCCCTGCCGGATGCTGTAAATGCGCTGCTCCGCCAGCTCGGCAATGCCGGAGGCTTCGCCGTGGGCTTCGAGGGCGTTCTGCTGAATCTCGCTGCCCGCATCCGCCAGCTGGCGCAGCAGGCTCTTGTCACGCACGATGCGGACATATTCGTTGACGTTCCGCGCACCCGGCGTGACCTCCATCAGCTGAAAGAGATACGCGCGGCCGCCGGCCTCGTCGTAGTAGCCCATGCGCGTGAGCATATCCAGAACAGTTACCGGGTCAATACGCTGTGCGCCGTTGAACATCGAGTAGATGGTCTCAAAGATGCGCTTGTTTTCTTCCGCGTAAAAATCATCGGCGCGCACCTGCTCGATGACCTCAGGAATGCAGTTCGGATCGACCAGCATCGCACCTAAAAGCGACTGCTCCGCAGTCAGATCCTGCGGCACCTGCCGCATCAAAAGTTCGTCGGGCACTTACTTACCTCCCTCCGCTAACAAATTGAGAATGGAAAATGGAGAATTGAGAATGAGGAACAAAAAATGACAACGCAGGCATCGCCTGCGTCAATCAAATCCCGCTTTGCTTGCAAAGCGCAACCTCAGATGCAGCCGTACCGAATGGTACGGCGAGCATCTCGGTCCCGCCGCAGCGACCGTGCGTTCCACGCACGGCATGAAATAGGACACGGCATTGCCGTGTCCGTAAAAAGTCGCGACATGCGCGTGACTTTTTACACCCCGACCCAGCGCTCTTGGAGCGCGACATTCGGGTATCGAAATGTGGTTTCTCCGGAACCACATTTCGTATATAGGGGACTTTTGAAGTCCCCTATAGATGCAGGTTACGCCTCAACTACCTGCACCAGAATCTCGCCTGCGATATCCTGATACAGCTTTGCCTTTACACGGTGTACACCGAAGGTCTTGATCGGCTCCTCGAGCACGATCTTCTGCTTCGGTACGTTCAGACCGTACTGCTTGTTCAGCTCCTCAGCGATTTCCTTGGAGGTAACAGCGCCGAACAGACGGCCGCCCGTACCGCCCTTGGCCGGAACCTTTACCGGGCTCTCCTTGAGCTTCTCGGCTGCCTCGCGGGCTGCCTGCTGCTCGAGTGCGATCTTGCGTGCATGTGCCTCATCCTGCGCCTTCTTGACGTTCAGGTTATCCGCGGTTGCCGGCTCTGCCAGACCGCGCGGCATCAGGAAGTTGCGGCCGTAGCCCTCGCTGACCTCGATCAGCTCGCCCTTTTTGCCCTTGCCCTTAACGTCGGCCTTGAGAATTACTTTCATGATGATTACTCCTTTTGTGTGTACTGAGGGCAAAACCGCTCTTGTTCAATTATGCGGTATTGCCCTATATCGAATGCGGCGAACAGCTTCGCCTGCTTTTCGGTCTAATTACGGCTGTCGTGAAACGCCTTTTCCGACAGACTGTTATTTGTTGTCGTCCTGCTTCTCGGTCCGCTGATCGTCGAAGTAGCCGCGAATGGCATCCGTGATCAGCTTGTCGGCCTCCTCCGGCGTGGTATTCTTCAGCTGTGCACCGGCCGCCGAATGGTTGCCGCCGCCGCCGAGTCTCTCCATCAGCAGCTGCACATTGACGTGGCCTGCCGCACGAGCGGAAACCGCCATATCATTGCCGCTGCGGAACGCAACAACGCTTGCATGTGTGCCGATGATGGACAGCAGCTCGTCCGCTGCCTGTGCGGCCGCAATGCGGTCTACCTCCTCACCGGTGATGGCGAAGATAACGCCCTGACCGCAGTCGCGCGCGGAGGAAATCAGCTTCTGGCGCTCCATATACTGGTCAAAGCTGGACTGGAACAGGCGCTTGACATCGCTCGACTCCGCACCTGCGCGGCGCAGATACGCTGCCGCCTCAAATGTGCGGACGCCGGTGCGCGTTGCAAAGCCCTTGGTATCCAGATAAATACCTGCCAGCATGGCTTCCGCCTCGCAGGTGAGGATGCCGCTGGTCGGCACAAGATACTGCAGCAGCTCGCTGACCAGCTCGGAGGCGGACGACGCATACGGCTCGTGCAGGGATACGACTGCGTTCTCGATATAATCCGCCGCACGGCGGTGATGGTCAATGACTGCGATCTTGTTGATGGATTCGAGCAGTGCCGCGCTCTCCACATAGCCGGGACGGTTTACGTCCACCACGATAAGCAGCGTGTTGAAATCGCACGCGATCATCGCATCCTCGGCGCTGATGAACACGCCCTTGTACTCAGACTGGGTTTCCAGCCGTTCGATCAGGTCATTTGCCATGGTGTGCTGACGGTCCACAACAATGTGCACCGGTCTGCCCTTGACGCGCGCGGCACAGACCATACCGGCAGCAGCGCCGATGGCGTCCATATCGCTGTTCTTGTGGCCCATGACCAGCACCTGAGACGAGTCGCGGATCAGCTGGCTGAGTGCGTTGGCAACCACGCGGCTCTTGACCTTGGTGCGCTTCTCGACTTCCTCGCTCAATCCGCCGAAGAAGGCAAAGTTAAATTTATTCTTGATAACCGCCTGGTCACCGCCGCGGGACAGCGCCATGTCGATAGCGAGTCCGGCAAACTGATAGCTTTCCGCAAGCGTTTCGCCGTCGCGTCCGATACCGATGGACAGGGTAGCTACAACACCCTCGTGGTTCTCAATTTCGCGCACCTCCTGCAGAACGGAGAACTTGCGCGCGACCAGCTTGTCCAGCTCGGCGTTTTCGATCACGAAGATATACTTGTCACGGTCGTACTTGCGCAGTACGGCGCTCGAGTCCTTCACCCAGGCAAACAGACGTTTATCAATGCCCGCCAGAATGTTGGATTTTTCCGAGTCGGTGGTGTTCTTGACCAGCTCCTCGTAGTTGTCGATTGCGATAACCGCGATAGCCGGACGGGTAGTCTCAGCCGCATCCCGCAGACGGACAA
>ENA-OQIZ01001080-OQIZ01001080.1-human-gut-metagenome-genome-assembly--contig:-NODE-1080-length-11377-cov-2.681244_pt1 | contig 11377 bp, 14 predicted proteins | sample MGYA00242593_ERZ504758 | MGnify/ENA primary metagenome ERZ504758 (study PRJEB26092, sample SAMD00036364) | human gut metagenome | host: Homo sapiens | study: EMG produced TPA metagenomics assembly of...
CTACAGCCAGATGCAGACCGCAATGCAGACGCTGGGCTATGACAACGTCTTTATCGGCACCGTCGAGGGTGAGCCCGAGGACACCGCCTGCGACGCCGTTATCGAGAAGGTCAAGGAGGCCGGTTACACCAAGGTCATCCTGCGCCCGCTGATGGTCGTCGCCGGTGACCACGCCAACAACGACATGGCCGGTGCCGAGGACGATTCCTGGCTGAGCCAGTTCAACGCCGCCGACTGCTTTGAGAGCGTCGACACCCAGATCGCAGGTCTGGGTGAGATCGGCGACATCCAGCAGCTCTACGTTGACCATGCCGGGGCCGCCATCGATTCCCTGAACGGCTGAGAAAGACCCATTCTGCCCGGAGGGTAAGCTCCGGGCAGTTTTTTGGTTTTTGGGAAAGCACGGCAGGGGCCGGGCGTGCCCGGCCTGCGTCCGATGTGATGCCCTGTAGGGCGGCCGGCCCTCTGGCCACCGCGCCACGCCGTAGGGGCGGATTCCCTATCCGCCCGCGCTGCCTCCCGCTATTGCTTGATAAAATATGTATAGAATGAGGTAAGGAAAGCATGAAAAAGCTCCAACTCGCATCCCTGACTCTCGCTGCCCTGCTGCTGGCGGGCTGCGGTGCGTCCGCAGCGTCCACCGCCGAGAGCACGTCCGAGGCGGTCTCCACGGAAGAAACCGCCCCTGCCGCCACCGCGGCCCCGGCCCCTGCCGTCACGAAAGCCCAGGCCCCCGCTGCCGCGCTGCCGGACGGCGTATACACCGCTAAGTTCAACACCGACAGCAGCATGTTCCACGCCAACGAAGCCGTGGACGGCATGGGCACGCTGACGGTGGAACACGGCACGATGACCTTCCACGTCAGTCTGCAGTCCCAGAAAATCGTCAACCTGTATCCGGGCGTGGCCGCCGACGCCCCCGCCCACGAGAGCGACTGGCTGCAGCCTACCGTTGACACGGTGACCTACTCCGACGGCACCAGCGACGAAGTATACGGCTTTGACATCCCCGTTGCGGCTGTCGATGCCGATTTCCAGCTGGCCATCCTCGGCACCAAGGGCACCTGGTATGACCATACGGTCAGCATCTCCGATGCCGAGCCTGCGGCAGAGGATGCGGCTGCGGCAGCCGTCGAGCTCCCCGCCGACGGCAGCTACACCTGCGCTGTGACGCTGGAGGGCGGCAGCGGACGCGCCACCGTCGAAAGCCCCGCCGCGCTGACCGTGGCCGACGGTATTATGACCGCGACTATCGTCTGGAGCAGCCCGAACTATGACTATATGCTCGTTGACGGCGAAAAGTACCTGCCCGTCAATACCGACGGCAACTCGACGTTTGAGATCCCCGTTGCCGCGCTGGATACCGCGCTGGCCGTCACGGCGGACACCGTCGCCATGAGCACCCCGCACGAGATCGACTATACCCTGACCTTTGACAGCGCGACGCTGGCCGCCGCCGAATGAGGCGCGCGGCAGCTTTTGCCCTGCCAGCCCTGCTGCTGGCAGGGTGCGCGGCTGCATCCCAGGCTCCCACGCAAACGGACGCATTGACGATAGAAAACCGCTATCCGCTGGAATATGCGAAGCAGTTCACGGTGGATGTGTGCGCGGGCGGCTATGACCTCATCACGATTGACGGCAGCCGCTATCTCGTCGTGCCGGAGGGGGCCGCTGCGCCCGCCGATCTGGACGCAGACATCACCGTTTTGCAGCAGCCTATCCAAAATATCTACCTTGTGTCGTCGTCCGCGATGGACCCCATCATCAGCATTGGCGGGCTGGGGGCTGTGGCGCTGTCCGGTCTGGTCTACGTGCTGTTCAGCGCGCTGATCTCGGCGTTCGGCATCCGCAAGATGATGAAGTTCTTCCCGCCGGTCGTCACCGGCCCCATCATCATCGCCATTGGCCTGATCCTTGCCCCCAGCGCCATCAACAACTGCCAGAGCAACTGGCTGCTGGCCTTTGTGGCGCTGGCTACCGTCATCGTCTGCAACATCTGGGGCAAGGGCATGGTCAAGATCCTGCCCATCCTGATCGGTGTGCTGGTCTCCTACGCGGTTGCGCTCGTGACCGGCGCTGTTGACTTCCAGACCATCGGTGCGGCGGCCTGGTTCGGCATCCCCCTGCATAAGGATTCCATGGGTCTGTTCGCTATTGACGGCAGCGAGACCTTCATCAGCGCTGTGTTCACCATCGTGCCCATCGCGCTGGCAACCATGATGGAGCATATCGGCGACATCGCCGCTATCTCCGCCACCACCGGCAAGAACTACATCCGTGACCCGGGCCTGAACAAGACCCTGCTGGGCGACGGTCTGGCTACCGCCATGGCCGGTCTGCTGGGCGGCCCCGCCAACACCACCTACGGCGAGAACACCGGCGTTCTGGCCCTGACGAAGATTTACGATCCCCTCGTCATCCGCATTGCCGCTGTGTTTGCGATGATCCTGAGCTTCTGCCCGAAGTTTGAGGCCATCATCAACACGATCCCCTCCGGCATCGTCGGCGGCATCAGCTTTGTGCTGTACGGCATGATCTCCGCCATCGGCGTGCGCAACGTTGTCGAGAACAAGGTCGACTTCACCAACTCCCGCAACCTGATCATTGCCGCGGTCATTCTGGTCTGCGCCCTGGGCTTCAACTCGGTGGGCGGCATCACGTTTGCGATTGCGGGCGTTAACATCAACCTGTCCGGTCTGGCCATCGCCGCCATCGCCGGTATCCTGCTGAACGCTATCCTGCCCGGCAACGACTACGAGTTCGACGAGGGCAGCAACGAGCCGGAGAGCGCCAGCCTGCGTGTTTGATAAATAGTGCCCTCCTTGGCCCCCTCTGCGAGTGGGCTCCCGCCGCAGCGGGTGGGGGAGAGAACCTTGCGGCAGTCCGAAATATTTCGGGCAATGGCGAAGTTCTCTCCCTCCGGCCCTGCGGGGCCACCGCTCCCCTTCTGGCGCAAGCGCCACCTCCCCCGTATCGGGGGAGTCTGTCTCGCAGAGGGAGGCAAGGAAACGGAAAGGAATACCTTATGACTGCTGCTGACTTTTCCAACCTGCATCTTCAATACAAGGCCGAACAGGCCGAGGGCGAGGTCCCGGCGGTCATTGAGCATGATTTCCCCGGCGGACGAATGGTCGACCACTATTTTGTCACCCCCTCCCCTGCCTTCTGGGCGGACGAGGGCGTCCAAAGCCTGGACGGCGTGTCCGGCATCCTGTTTTTGCAGCAGCCGGACGGCGCACCGTGGAAGATCCTCGTCCATGAACCGAGCATGATCAAAGAAGTCGTGTTCGACTTCCCGGAAGAAGAATTCCGCAAAATGCTGGCAGACAACGCCGTGATTTTGCCCGGTGAGCCAGGCTTTACCCCCATTACCGACTAAGCAATCCCCCCGGATGCGAGAATTTTCGCATCCGGGGGATTTTTTTGCGTTTTTCGCTTGACAAAACCCATTTCCGGATGTATCATATGAACAAATAAACATATGAAAGGATGATGGCATTGGCAGAGAGCGAAAAAACACCCGAACGCTCCCCCGAGTCCGCCCAGCTGGACGAGGCCGCTATCCGCCGTTTGCAGGACGACCTGCCCGACGACGAGGTGCTTTATGATTTGGCCGAGCTGTTCCGCGTCTTTGGCGATTCAACCCGCATCAAAATTTTGTATGCGCTGTTTGAGAGCGAACTCTGCGTCAACGATATTGCCCAGGTCGTGGGCATCTCCCAGAGTGCCGTCAGCCACCAGCTGCGGCTGCTGAAAACCAGCAAGCTCGTCAAGTTCCGCCGCGAGGGCAAGGCCATGTACTACTCCCTCGACGATGACCACGTCCGCAGCATGATCGCCCTGGGCATGGAGCATACGGAGGAATAAAATTGTTGAAAGCCTTTCCCCCTGGGGAAAGGTGCTCGAGGGCGGAGGAGGGGCGGCGTTCCGGCAATGGGCAATAACGCAAACTCTCCCCTCATCAGTCGCCTGCGGGCGACAGCTTCTCCCCCAGGGGAGAAGCCTTCAAACTACGTTACCCCATATTAAAAATTACTATATATAAAGGAGACTGCTACCATGCAGAAGAAATTCAAGATCGAAGTCGACTGCGCGAACTGCGCCGCCAAAATGGAGACCGCCATCAAGGCACTGCCCGGCGTCAAGAATGCCAGCGTCAGCTTCATGGCCCAGAAGCTGCTGCTGGAGGCCGACGACGACAAGTTCGACGCCGTGCTGAAGGATGCCGTCAAGACCGCCAAGAAGGTCGAGCCCGATTTCGAGATCGAGCTGTAAGTTCTGCCATAAAGCAGCCCATCCTGCCGATGGGCGCTTTTTATACCCCAAACGGAGGCTACCCTCATGACAAAGAAACAGAAAAAGACGTTGAAGCGCATTATCGCTGCGGCGGTGCTCACGGTGCTGCTGGCACTGCTGTTCCATTTTGTGGAGCTGCCCTGGTTCGTTCAGCTTGTGCTGTGGCTTGTGCCCTACTTAGTCATCGGCCATGATGTCCTGCGCAAGGCGTTCATGGGCATCAAGAACGGCGAAGTTTTTGACGAAAATTTCCTGATGGCCGTCGCCACGGTCGGTGCCATCGGCTGCGGTGAGTACGCCGAGGGCGTGGCCGTTATGCTGTTCTACCAGATCGGCGAGCTGTTCCAGTCCTACGCCGTCGGCAAGAGCCGTTCGAGCATCACCGCGCTGATGGACATCCGCCCCGACAGCGCGAATTTGGAGGCCGGGGACGGCAGCGTCTCCGTCGTTGACCCCGATGATGTGCCCATTGGCGCGACCATCGTTGTCAAGCCTGGTGAGAAGATCCCGCTGGACGGCGTGGTCCTGACCGGTGAGTCCACCCTGAATACCGCAGCGCTGACCGGCGAGAGCCGCCCGCGCACCGTGCGCCCCGGGGATGAGGTCATCAGCGGCTGTGTGAACGCCGACGGTGTGCTGCGCATCCGGACCACGAAGATTTATGGGGAGTCCACCGTTGCAAAAATCCTTGACCTGGTGGAAAATTCCAGCCTGAAGAAAGCGCCGGTTGAAAACTTCATTACGAAGTTCGCCCGCTACTACACCCCTGCTGTCTGCATCGGCGCACTGGTGCTGGCGATTGTGCCGCCGCTGTTGCTGGGCAACTGGCTTGACTGGATCATGCGCGCGCTGACCTTCCTGGTCATCAGCTGCCCCTGCGCACTGGTCATCTCGATCCCGCTGACCTTCTTCGGCGGTATCGGCGGCGCGTCCAAGTGCGGTATCCTCGTCAAGGGCGGCAACTATCTTGAGGCCCTGTCCAAGACCGGCGTGGCCGTGTTTGACAAGACCGGCACCCTGACGAAGGGCGTTTTCAAGGTCACGCACACCACCCCCGCCGACGGCGTGACCGAGGCCGATCTGCTCGAGAGTGCGGCGCTGGCCGAGAGCTTCTCGAACCATCCCATCAGCAAGAGCCTGCGCGAGGCCTGCCCGGGCCTGGACGCCAAGCGTGCGTCCGACGCGCAGGAAATCGCGGGTCACGGCGTGAAAACGCAGGTAGATGGCCGCACCGTGCTGGCCGGCAACGCCCGCCTGATGGAGAGCGAGCATATTGACTACACCGCCGCCGAGGGCGCAGGCACGATTGTCTACGTCGCCCGCGACGGGCAGTTCCTTGGCTCCATCCTGATTTCCGATGAGGAAAAGCCTACCGCCGGGACCGCTATGCAGGGCCTGCAGGCACAGGGCGTGCGCACCGTCATGCTGACCGGTGACGCCCCCGCTGTGGCCGAGCTGGTCGCAAAGGATCTGGGCATCGACGAGGTGCACGCGGGGCTGCTGCCCGCCGACAAGGTCGCGTGGGTCGAGAAGCTGCTGGCCCAGAAGCCCGAGAAGAAGGAGCTTGCCTTTGTGGGCGACGGCATCAACGACGCGCCGGTCCTGATGCGTGCCGACATCGGTATTGCGATGGGCGCGCTTGGCAGTGACGCCGCAATCGAGGCCGCCGACATCGTGCTGATGGACGACGACCCGGCCAAGATCAGCCTGGCCATGCGCATCTCCCGCAAGTGCATGCGCATTGTCTACCAGAACATCGTCTTTGCGCTGGCGGTCAAGGCGCTCTGCCTGATCCTGTCCGCGCTGGGCATCACCAACATGTGGTGGGGCGTCTTTGCGGACGTCGGCGTCATGATCCTGGCCGTGCTGAACGCGACCCGGATGCTGAATGTGAAAGAGTATCAGTAAAATTTGTATAGAAAAAAGGTCGATGACCTAGGCAACGCGCCCGGGCCATCGGCCTTTTTTCTGTTTATAAGTCCATTGCACGCAGGAGAAGCAGTATCCCTTCGCGGACGATGCGTTCCTGCTCCTTGGTCAAATCAGCAGGAATGACGGGCGAGTAGATGCTCCCCGTCGGCTCCACGCCCAGCAGCAGATAATCGCAGGAGACCTGCAGCGTCTGGCAGATTTTTATGACGGTGGAGACAGAAGCGCCGACCTTGCCGCGCTCCAAATCAGAAATGTACTGAACAGAGACTTCTATCTGCTCGGCCAGGCGCTCCTGCGTTACGTGGGCCTGTTCCCGCGCCTGCTTGATGCGTGCGCCAATCTGCACATTCAGCGGCTTTTTCTCGGTTGACATCCTGTTCCCCCTTCCTTACTAGTATTATAACTAAGTGTATTAGTATTATTAACAAAGGTATTGACCTTGTTGACTAAGTGTGATACTATTAGTTTAATCAAAGAAGGAGGTATTCAATCATGGAAATTGTATTGGGCTTACTTTGGATTTACGGCATTTGGGATGGCTGGAAGCAGATTACTGGCGCCAGTGGCTTGGCGGCTTGGCTGCCGACAAGTGCGCTGCAGTGGCTGAACCAGAAGCAAGCGGCCAACATTGCAGTAAAGGCATGCCTGGCTGCTGTGCTTGGCGGTTTGTTTGCGGTGTTTGCTGTCATCGGTCTGCTTTTCAAGCTGATGAAGTATGTCGCGCACATGTAATACCGCGTGGTCATTACAGAAGGACTGTACGCTGCGCTGCTGCATGGCCTGACACCTGCCCCACCGGAGCTGGGCGGTTTGTTAGGCGGGCGGGGCGGCGTACTGGAACGGATGGCTCTGGATACCGGCGCAGACTTGCGAAAGGACTGCAATGTCTATTGCCCGGATATACGGGCGCTAAACAGGATTCTACGCATGTGGGCTGCCGATGGCATCACCTTTTACGGCATATTTCACACGCACCCGGGCGCACCTGGATATGAGCGGCTGTCCGGCGCGGATACTGCCTACATTCAGCGCATTATGCGCAGTACGGCAGCGGAGCTGCTGTATTTCCCGATTGTCATGGCGGGGAAAAAGCTCGTGCCCTATGCGGCACGGCTGCAAAACGGACAAATCAGCATAGAAAAAACTGTGCTGACAATTGTATAAAAGGAGGCAAAACCATGATGGAAAACAAGACGAATTTCGAGACGACCCAGACTGTTCAGTTGCCGGAGGGCTGCTTCTGCGGCCATAACTGCGCGGACGGCTGCATTTATTGGAATCCGTATGACCGTGACAGCAATGGCCGCCAGTATTGCAGCCATTATCGCACCCACTACTACCCGCGTGAGCGCCAGGGCTGCCTGAGCTATGAGGAATGATGCGGATATACAAGGGTAGGCCGTCTGTGGTGCTTCGGGAGATTCACGGCAGCTATTTTTTGATAGACACAACAGCCCGGGTGGAGCATGATACGAGTGTGATTTACCAGCTAGACCCGATGGGGGCACTTATCTGGCGCGAGCTGGCAAACGCTCCCACACTGGACGACCTGGTAAAAACTGTGCAAACCGCCTGCATGGATGCGCCCGGGTACGCTGTGTTGCAAAAGGACGTAGCTGAATTTTTGGAAGTGCTGGAAGAAAAAGGATTCTTGACCGATGAATGACCATGAGAACTGTACAGCGTCCGGCGCGATGGATTTTTCGGAGAGCCTTAAACGCCAGTGGACGCGGAACCGTCTACCTTACGCGGTGCTGCTGGAATTGACGCCCCGCTGTAATTTCAACTGTGTGCATTGCTATTTGCAGGATCACCACGCCGAGGACTTTCTGAGCAAGGATGATGTGATTCAGATGCTTGACCTGCTCTATGATGAGGGAATCCTCTTCCTGACATTGACGGGCGGCGAGGTGCTGACACGCAAGGACTTTGCCGAAATCTACGCCTACGCCAAACGAAAGGGCTTTCTGATGGAAGTCTTTACAAACGGGTATGCGCTGACAGAGGAAGTGATTGCCCTTTTTCAACAGTTGCCACCGCTGCTGGTGGATATTTCGCTGTATGGCTCCTGCGAGGAAACCTATCAAAAAATCACCGGCGTAAGCGGCGCATTTGTCAAAGTGACGGAGAACTGCCGCAGGCTGAAGCAGGCGGGCGTGCGCACGAATCTGAAATCCCCAGTACTGACCAGTGATGAAGCTGAGCAGGCGGCCATGCAAAAGCTGGCCGCGGAACTGGGTCTACCGCTGGCGTTCAGCTACAACCTGTCTCCCACGATTGATGGCAATGAGAAAACACGTAACTATCAGGTCAGCCGTGTGCTCTGCCTGGCATGTGAGTTTGCCGACCACGAAAATAAGTTTCTGGAGACTACGTCCGAAACGGAGCGTCAGGCAGAAATGGTCAGGCTGAATCAATGCGATACGGTTTATGCCTGCAATGTGGCAGCCAGTAATTTTGTGGTGGACTACCGCGGGCAGATGCTGCCCTGCATGAAGCTGCGGGCGCATGGTGTACCGCTGACGCGACAGGGCTTTGCGGCGGCATGGCAGACGTTTGCAGCCTATGGGCAGCGTAAGGCCAGTGAAGCCTACAAATGCAGGGGCTGCAGCGCACGATACTATTGCGATGTATGCCCGGCAGAAATGGAATTGCTGTACGGTGATGCCGAGTGCCGCCCGGAACCGGTGTGCGGCATGGCACGCATACGGGAGCAGTTCTACAACGGTAAAATTTCCCGCGAAGAAGCGCTGCGACAAGCAGTGACGCTCTGAGCGGGGGATAAATAGCAAAAGGAGATGAAACCAAATGAAGTACCAGAAGCCCGGCATTACGGTGGTGAACATCCCGGTGAATATGTCCCGCGATTCCGACGAGCGTTCGTCCTGCTACGGCGGCCGCTGTGAGCGCGAAAGATTCCAATACGACCACTAGGATATGGAAAGGCCCGGTGGGCGGCGCAACTTTGCGGTAACCCACCGGGTTTTTGTAAAATGTGAAGGGAGTGTATGTAGAAATGTGGTTTATACTGGCGTGTGTAGTTGCGGTGATAGCGTTTTTGTTTTGGATGGAAATGCCGAAAACGTCGGAAGAACAGAAATTACCGCAGTCGGAATTTCAGGGTGTTCAGCCACCAAACTATCGATATATAGAAGATCCGATTGCCGCACTTGTTGCATCATGTTTGTGCTGTAAGCATTTCTATAGGATGGATAATGAAAGCTTTAATAAAGGACGCAGAGCAGATGATAAGCAGCATTATTGCAGAAAATACGGCGTCTATGTACATAACAGCAATTGCTGTAACGGGATAGAACCGAAAGAAGAAAACATAAACTAAGAGAATACCCTTTCCCGATGTCGGCGTCATGATCCTGGCCGTGCTGAACGCGACCCGGATGCTGAATGTGAAAGAGTATCGGTAAAATTGCAATAGAAAAGGCGTGTGCCCGGTGTGGGTACACGCCTTTTTTGAAATGGCTTCCCCCGCGGGGGAAGCTGTCAGTGGCCCCGACCACTGACTGATGAGGGCAGAGTTTACCATTACGACCCGTGCATGGGCCGCAACCGGAAGGCCACCCCTCATCCGCCCTCGGGCGGGGCCTTGGGCACCTTCCCCCACGGGGGAAGGCACTTTACATCAGGCCCTCCGGGTCAAGATACGCGCCGTCCTTCACGCACTCCAAATGAATGTGCGCGTCACCGCTGGTCTCCGCGGGAATGCTGCCGGCGGTGCCCAGCGCGGCGGCGGCTGTCACGCTGTCCCCTGCCTTCACGGCGGGGGCAGCGACGCCGCAGTACCGCCACGTCACGCCGTTTGCGTCCTCGACCTCGACCACACCGCCCCACAGCGCGTCCTCGCTCACCGAGACGACCTTGCCCGCCTTGGCGGCGGTCACACTCTCCCCTGCCGGGGCGGCGTAGTCCGCGCCGTTGTGGGTGCGCCAGTCGCCTAAGGTCGCACTGTAGACCAGTTCATTGCCGCTGAACGCCGCCAGCGGCTTCGCGTCCCAGATACCGGGCTTGGTGGCGGTCTGTGCGGGCGGCGCAGCAGTGGCCTTCGGGGCCTGCGCTGCAGCAGGCGCAGGGGTGGCCGAGGGCTTTTCCGTCGCGGCGGGTGTGGTCGTCGGCTTGGGCACGTCCTGCGCGGGCTTGTCGATGGCGGTGTCGGGCTGTGTCCAGGCGGAATCATTCTGCAGCGCTTCCTTGCGGGTGCGCGTCAGGTCGGCCACGTTGCTGACAACCGTGCGCAGCGCCAGAATGCCCGCCGCGGTGGCTGCAAACACCATGGCCAGACAGAACAGATACAGCCCTTTTTCCCTGAAAAATTGTTTGATGTGGTTCATCTTCCCCCGTCCTTTACTTGTGAAGGTGTTGTGTATGCCGTTAGTGTGGACGTCCCGCGCGGCTTTATACATGGCAAATACAATACGTTTTGTATAATATGGACGCATAATACAAAACGATGATATTTCTCTGCAAAATTTCCGTTGCATTTCCGCGCAAAACCGTGTATTATATACTATTGGATTATTATAGAGGAGTGTGCCCCGATGTGACGGTATCAGGATGAACAACCCCAAAATGCAGGGGCGGATTCCATATCCGCTTACCCGTTTCCGCAGGGCACAGCGCCGCGGGCGCATAGTGAATGCGCCCCTACGGACTCTATATACAAATACAGGTTAAGGAGTAATCATGGCATCATTGCGCGAAGAAATCGAATCCCGGCGCACATTTGCGATCATCTCGCACCCCGACGCCGGTAAAACCACACTCACCGAAAAGCTCCTGCTCTACGGTGGGGCCATCCAGACCGCGGGTTCGGTCAAGGGCAAGCAGAGCGCCAAGCATGCGGTGTCCGACTGGATGGACATTGAAAAGCAGCGCGGTATTTCCGTTACCTCGTCTGTTCTGCAGTTCAACTATCAGGGCAAGTGCATCAACATTCTGGACACGCCCGGCCACCAGGACTTCAGTGAGGACACCTACCGCACCCTGATGGCGGCGGACTCCGCCGTCATGGTCATTGACGCCGCCAAGGGCGTTGAGGCCCAGACCATCAAGCTGTTCAAGGTCTGCACGCTGCGCCACATCCCGATCTTAACCTTCATCAACAAGATGGACCGAGAGGCCCGCGCCCCGTTTG